>Ga0247827_10001303_pt1 | contig 10635 bp, 8 predicted proteins | sample 12C_Control_Day2_FD_194414 | JGI IMG/M metagenome (GOLD analysis project Ga0247827, IMG submission 194414) | Soil microbial communities from agricultural site in Penn Yan, New York, United States - 12C_Control_Day2 | ecosystem: Environmental > Terrestrial > Soil > Agricultural land | place: USA...
TTGAACACCTGGGTCAGTTTTCGGTCACCGGCTACACTTCTATAAATCGAGGCTTTCTTGACCGTAGGACGAGCTTGACCGTAGGACGAGCGTTTCAGTCGGTCGCGACAGGCAGAAATCGGCCAAAAGCGGTCGTCGGTTGACTACGATAGCTGGGCAGGCTGATCTGCATTGAGGGTAGTGCTGTCGTGCTCTATGAGCAGCTGCTAAGAAAGCTCCAGCAGCAACCCCATTTACACAGAATTCTGTACACCCTCACTACTAATTGTGCGCCTCGCTGAAGGAAACGTTTGACTTTAAGCGTAGTTGCGTGTGGGTACCCATCGGCGTAAGTTGAAACAAGCCCTCGACGGAAGCTAGCCAAGGTCGCGTAAAACCGCCACCGCGGCTGCTCTCAAAAAGGAACTTCAATCAGTGCAATCGCCATGGCCATTGCGCGGGTCGGAGATGAAAATGAAAAAGCGCGCTCAAACGGGCGGGCGCAATGCCCTACCCATGTCAGTACACAACGTTGGATTCCTTCTCGATCGACTCGGGCAGGACTGTGCCCCGTTGCAGTTTCTGAGGGAGCTTACTCAGAACTCGCTTGATGCCATCGCTCGAACCGGAAGACCCGGCCACATCACCTGGGACGTTGACTGGACCCTTTACGACCTTGGCGATGTCATGAAGCTGTCGATCATTGATTGCGGCGACGGAATGACGGGTGAAGAGATGCAAAAGTTCATCAATCAGCTTTCCTCTTCTGGGTCCGAACAGTCACTGACCAGCAATTACGGCATCGGCGCGAAGATTGCCGCCGCAACTCGAAATCCTTACGGAGTGATCTACCAGTCCTGGAAGAAAGGAGATGGATTCCAAGTCAATCTCGAAAAGGACCCGGATACGGGCGAGTATGGGCTGCGACAATGGGAACTGGCTGACGGCAGCTACTCCCACTATTTTCCACTGGCGGACGACTATAAGCCGGACGAAATATCTGAGTCAGGAACCAAAGTCATCTTGCTGGGGAAGTTTAAGGAAGAAAACACAATGGCTCCGCCCGCGGAGGCAGCAGCCCCATCCCGTTGGATTTCTAAATATCTGAACACGAGGTATTTTCAGTTCCCAAGCAGCGTAACCGTGAGGGCGCGGGAGGGTTGGGATTTTCCGAGATCTGACTCGGATCGGCATATCTTGCGGACGATCACCGGGCAGCGGCCTTACCTAGAGGCACATGCTGAGGCGTCCGGAGTGCATGAGCTCACAGGGGCACGGATTCATTGGTGGATTCTCAGGGATGAGCCCGCCATTTCAAGCAATTCCGGATTCATCGAGTCCGGCGGGCACGTTGCTGCCCTGTATCAAAATGAGCTCTATGATCGCGAAACGGCACGTGCGGGTACCGCAAAGCTGCAAAACTTCGGCGTTCTGTTTGGTACTCGATTTGTAGTTCTCTATTTGGAACCTATTGCTGTGCTCGGGGTAAATCTGACTACGAACACAGCTCGCACGTCGCTTCTTCTCAACGGTTCGCTGCTCCCGTGGGCCGATTGGGCTTACGAGTTCCGTCAGAACATGCCTAAGCAACTGGCAGAGTTCATTCGTGAAAAGGGTTCATCATCCTCCGACCAAGATCACGTTAAATCAATCAAGGAAAGGCTCAAGGGCATTATCGACCTGTATAAAGTTAGTCGGTACCGCCCGAATCCTCAGGGAATATATCTCTCAGACGAAAGCTCACGCGCACCTACCGGCCCCTCTTCAGACTCAGGTCATAAAGGCAAAGGAGGCGGCGGCGTAGTTAGAACCGCTTCTGGCGGTGATGCGCTCGGGTTCCGGGATGGTGAACTCGGAAACATTTACCATTTATTCGAAAAGAAAGGTGGTGTACCTAGCGATAAGGCTGAAACCGACCCCTTTCCAGTCGTACAGTGGGTGTCGCTCCGCGAGGGGACGCGCGACGAAAATGAGATGGAGGATCGGGCTGCTCGATACCTGTCGGAGCAGAACATCCTGCGCGTGAACGCCGATTTTCGGGTGTTCACAGACATGGTCCGTCGCCTCTGCAAGGAAAGGAAGGACGCGCCGGACGGGACCATTGAGGGGGTGGTTACGGACGTAGTCCACGCATGGTTCGAGCAGGCCTTGATTGAGACTGTCATTGGACTCCAGCAACTCAAGGGCAGTAAGGAGTGGGGGCCGGAGCCAATGGACGTCGCGCTCTCCGAGGAAGCCTTGACGGCAACCGTCATGCAGCGATACCACGTGCACAATCAATGTCGCCGCGATCTGGGTGCGAAACTTGGTAAAGCACTTCAAAAAGAGTAAAGCGGATGTTTGCGGCTCGGGGCACAACAAGGCCCTCCAGTGTGACGTTCACGCCTTCGACGTGGCCGCACTTGGGCTGGGGCGCTAGAGACCGCTTTTGGCCGTTCTCTGCCGCTCATGGTGACAAAGCCTACTGGTCAAATCCTACGCAAATCGTTGGTCAGAACGATTGCAAATGACTGGTCAGGTCGAATGTAAGCGCGTGGTCAAGTGTTGTGCAATTTCGCAGCCGGACTACTGACGATCCGCCTAGGCATTCATCGAATCGACTTCACCTGACTTCTAGGACTGTTGAGCTTAGATAGCAGATCACGGTTCACGCCTTCCAATTGCTTGTTCTCCTTGGCCAGCAGAGCGTTTTGCTCCTGAAGTGATTTCTTCTCTGTACAAAGCCGCAGATTCACGATGGCTATCCTCTTCAGATCCGCATCTCGCTCAGACAGTATGTCATGCAGCTCCTTAATCAGCAGATCTGCCCCCTGAAGGGCTTTCTCCTTCTTAACGACCTTTTCTCGCGACTCCTTGTTGGTCTTTTGACGAATTAACTCTGCAAGGTCTGGATACCGGTTGTGTATCGTCGCATTGCTTATGCCTGCCTCTTCGGCGACGGAGGCGATACTTAGCTTACGACTCAGCTGAACCTGCTTGGGACGCCCCTTGGTAATCCTTGAGATAGCCAACTCGATTGCACGCCTTGTCTGGTCGTTTCCCATGCTACACCGCCTCTACTGCTGGTATAAGACGCGATGGACGTTCTGGTAAGGGATACGGCACAACGGGGTGTCCAAGTTCGACTAGCACCCGCTCTGCCTCTCGCAAGTGCCTTGTGGCTCGCTCCCAGGCCGGATCGCCAAGATCTGGCCATGAGAGCACCTCAGCCTGCTGATCTCTAATGCGCCGCCATATGAGCAAGTGTCCCTGGTCGATGACCCCCTCACCGCAACCAACGCAACGAATCGCATCGTAAAGCCCCTCCCCGCCGCAGCCCTTAGTAGTTGCCAAACACCAAGAGTGGCCGGTGCCACGGATAAAAACACCTTGGCCAACAGCCCTGACCAGAGCTTTAGGGTCTTTTGCTGTCTTCACCTCGGGTCTCCCTCTGAAGCGCACGATATGGTCAGCCCTACCGCCAGAAAGCTTCTGGCTCGGTGCCAGCCATCCAGAAACGATAGTTACCTGCAATTCGTCCCTTTTTGACAATACAGATTCAAGAAGCGTGTCATCAAATAGCGGGTCTTTTGCATAGTGTAGAGTCATATCCATTGACCAATGTTTGAAATGGTGTCGCAGATACCGAACATCGCCAAGTACGTTCCTGGCGACAAAAACAGCAAATGTTCTCCGAAACTGGTGTGTTGCGAGCGGCCACAGTTTCTCCGGTATTATCGTAGTACGATCAAGAACTTCACTCAAGTCATCATTCAACACCACTAGATCAAAACGCTCTGCAACCTTTTTGAGGAGCGTATTTGTTAGTACGTTCTGTAGAAATTCAGGCCGCGTGCCAAGCGCTTTCCAGCCAAGAAAAAGGCTGCTACCCAAGAGAGTGGCATCATTGACGACTTTTGATTTTTGTCCCTCATCTTTGGCTAGTTCGGACAGATACAAACTTCTTTTACCGATGTAGGGCAGAAGAGATCTCCGCAACCCCGCTGCCACATTAACAGCCTTTTCGACGACAGGTGGAACCATCCATTTTGCAGGTTTTGGCTGCTCCTCCAGCTTGTATGTGAGCCCATGTATCCAGCAAAATTCTTCGCCATCCATATCGAATGAGCGCTCAAAGCAATTATGTTTTAACGAAATAATTTCGGAATCCCGCATACCACTAAACATGGCAACGACGATATAGCAGCACGTACGCAGAATCCTGACCTCATCATCAAGATCCGTTAGAAAGCGCAGTCCGTTCGCGTCAAGCAAAGACTGCATTTTAGAAAAAGCCCTTGCCCTCGCGATATCATAAGACACTGACTCTAGCGTCTGATGGGGGCTCTTCGCACCTTTTTTCAGTCTCACCCTTGCATGATACTCAGCAAGCTCCATCTCTTGTGAATAACAGATATGGAATGTATCCCAGATATGCAGAATTCGATCCGACTCATGCTCTATGAACTCTATGGATTTTCGCCCGAGATCGGCATATAAGCGCTTTGGAATAATCTCAGTCCGGACATCATACATACCACCTGTACGTCGAGCCCCTGCAAGACTGAACGCAGTTTCCTCTGGCCATGGATGCTCACTCATTGGTTTCGGCAAATGCGTTCTAAACGCGTATATCAATTCCAGAACTTCTAACAGAGCAACTTTTTGTCTCTGCTTAACAGACTTATCCGCGCTTACATATGAAGCATACGCAGCACACCGCACAGGAGTCAGCTCATCAAAGCCCGTGATGGATTGCCCGCACATCCAACGAAGAAGCGGCTTCACGTTCGTCCAGCACGAAATTAGTGTTGCGGCTTTTATGTGCTTGGTTGATCGCGGTGACTTGGCGAGCCAACGAGTATATATAAAAGACTTAGCGGCTATTAGCAAACTAGTCTCTGATTCGTCGATGGACCTCACTTCATCGGAAAGCGGATGGTTAAAATTCACATAGAGGTTTGACGTATTTTTGTTGAGAACGTACGGGGAAAAGTCCCATATGTTGTCCTCATACCTAGAAAGCGGCATTGATTTACCGTTTTCGCCGGCTATGTATGTAACTGCAAGATCATTTCGATCATCAACAGCGATCTTTCTCAGGACTGCACAGGGCGGCCTGGCTACAGTTGCACTAGCACCGTTCACTCATCACCTCCAAGCAAAGTCCTATCTCGCCACATTGGATGAGGTGTAGCGAGGGCTCGGTGTTTCTCGCGCTCAACTACAACCGGATCAAAAAGGGGAGTTATATCGTTGTCGATGACCCGGATCACCCACGCATAGACGGAGTTCCAGCGGGATTTGCCGAGTAGCCCGCGTTCTTTGATCAGTAGCCAATAAAAACTGAACAGACGATACAGGTCTGATTCGATCACGACCTGATTTGGGCAACGAAAGCAATGGAGAAAGCGCTGACAGTTGGTAGTGCCATTTCTTGGAGCAAAACGGCCATTGATAGGATCTGAACAACGCGCAACGCCTGTATTAAGTGCTCCGCTCAGTAGCAAATCAACTTTTTCGGGCTCTATGGATAGTCGAGCTGACAAGTCATCGCGAAAGCTCTGCTCATTCACCTGACCGGTCATGACGCCTTCGAGAATACGACCAACAAATTTGTGATTACGCTCCATCTCGGGCGTGACAGCGAGGTAGTGGCTATCAGTCATCCGCGTACTATTACCTAAGAGCTGAGCCGTCTTGAACAAGTTTCCGTTGGTCAGTTGCCATATTCGCGTGGCAAAGGTTTTTCGTAGCCTCGATACGTTGACCTTCAGTAATTCTGGCAGGCCGTTCGATGCCCTTCTATCGCCAAAAATTTGGTGCCGGGCCACCAGTGCAGTGGCTTGTTGGTCAATATTGGAGGCGTTGAGAGTCTTCACGCCTCTATTCCCCTTGGCGCGGTAAAGCCAGACACGATCGTGCATCGTCTTCGGTGCTAGATCTAGCAAAGGAAACGATCGGGCTAGCGCTTCCCTGTACAGGGTGACCACGTCGCTCGGTACCGACGCGGACTCATCATCAGTGTTGTGGTAACGAAAGGCTTGGCGGTGAATCTTGAAGCCTCGACGCTTATACAACTGGAGCACGCCCATGTCCGGCTTGAGAGGGTGATCGGTGATCGCATCTCTGCTCATCTCTAGTAGAGGCGTGAGATTGCGACCACTTCTGGCAGCGATCAGCAAGAGGTAAACCGTCATAGCTGCGGCCTCGCTCCCACTAGGCAAATTACCGGAGCGGATCATGTCTAAGTCCTTCAGGAGCGCTATCAGCAAGCGCTCTATCTCGCCCTGCGTGAATGCCTGATGACCAACATACGCTCTGTCGGCGTTCGGAAATGGAATTTGAGGAAACACATCGATCCCGAGTTGCCCGGCGCGAACACGATTCATCAAGACTGTTTTTGTTGCGTTGTAGATGGCCCGCGCCGATGTGATTGAGATTGTCCCCTTACCCCTTGCTGGCTGTTGCTTCAGCCATTCTGTGTAGCGTTCAACTGTGCGGGGGACTATGTCGGCGAGGCACCCTATGACACGGCCCTTACCCGATTCAGCGTCGAGGTACTTGAACCAATAACGCATACCAGAGGCACAAAGGTTCATTACGGTCGCTTGGCTGACCCCCGACGATTGAATTTCTTGGACCGCCTCGTGTAGCTGACGTGAGAGCAATAGTCTCGTAGCTGGCTCAATCGCTTCCGGTACCGATGCCCACTGCGCGAAGTCGAACACCCTCGTTCCAACGCAAATCGGCATGTCACCAGGAGTTTTTTTTGCTGTTTCAATTGAGATGATGTTTTCTGGCTGCATGCCATAGCTTTTTCTGGGTCTAGGCATGTGCATTCCCGAGCAAGTCCAACTCTTCCTGATATGTATTCAGTTCCGAGTTTTCCATGAGATCAAGACAATGAAGATAGATGCTAGTCGTTTGGACGCTGCTGTGACCCAAGCGATCTCGAACCCATGCAAGCGCTTGCCCCATGGCCGCACGCTGCGACTGGTGGAGTAGTTCAAACGTAGCAAAGGTGTGTCTCAGCATGTGCGGAGTAACCCTGAACATAATCCGAGGTTGCTTTCCAGACCAAAGTCGTCTGTACGCATTGTTCAAGCCTTTCTCACTGAAAGGGTGACCATCTCTGTTTAAGAAAACGGGTTGAATCCCAGAGCGGTTTGCACTGCGACCAAAGTTAGCCCTGAGTGCTCCCTCAGCGAAGTTCAGATAATCGAAAAGCTCCCGCATAACGTGCCAACCAATGAAAACTGTCCTAGGTTTTGAGTTCTTCAGCAGCATGTCTGATGGACTCAGGTCAACACGAATGCGCTTCCGTACATCGAGCCCTCTCGGGTCAAAAACATACTTGGTAGGGAATGTCCTGCATTCTTCGTTGCGAAGGCCGGTTTGAAGCATCAGCACCGTCATCAATCGAAGCGTTTTGGTTGTGCATGCCTGAACCAGGAGCTTGGTTTGCTCAAGCGATAGAAGTTTAGGCGGCTCGCGGAAGACCTTCAGCCGAAGATCGTCGCCATCTGTCATCTTGGCGGCGTATGCATGCCTCAAAAACCCCTGATTGTTCCCGGCAACAAATTTCGGTGAGGCATCCCAAGGAACGGAGCTAATGCGGCCTTGTTTATGCGCCCATTGATAGAACCCCATGAGGCATGTCAGGCGCTGATTCACAGTGCTCGGTTTTATGGCCCTCAAGCCCGTTGATGGACTTGTCAGGGAGATTGACCAGTTCCGGTACGCGGCAAGATTGCTTACGGCGGATCGAGCGTGCCCCGCGATAGGGACATGAGCCCAATCGAGGGCATTTGCCTCCAGCCATGAGAAGTAGTCGTACAGTGCCTCGCCGTGATTTCTCCATGTCTTGGGGCTACGCGTCTTGCCTCGTTCCAGCGCCAGATACATAAGGTAATCGTTTGCAGGCTCTACCAACTCCATTTGCCCGTCCAGCAGGAAAGGAATTCCAATATAAGGCTGTGTTAGCAGTACGAAACTGTTATCGGTGAACAGTAGCCTCATGGTTCATACCACTCATTGAGTACTGAGAGATCCTTTCTCTCTAAGCTAATGAATCATAAGCGCTCTGTCTGTAACAGAAATAGGGTTACCCTGCTTGAACAGCGCGGCCCGCGCCGCGTCGCCGCTCAACGCCCTGTCGGCAAACACCAGCACATCAGGATCGAGGCTCACCAGCGATTCGTTCGAAAAGGGTTTGTAGCCGGTGTGGGTCGCCAAATTATGGCCACCGGCCCGTTGCAACAGCCAATCGGCGGCGGTGTCCTTGCCGGCAATCAGCGGTTTGCCGCCAGCATGACCGAGCAACAACAGAACGCCCGGCGATGGCTGGGTCAGTTGTGCGCGGGTAACCCGGATCTTCTGCTGCTCGAGCGCCTGTTGATAAGTGGCCATTAACTGCGTTGCCCGGTCTTCGGCGCCAAGCAACTTACCGAGGTGCTGAAGGTTGCCCTGCAACGTGGGCACGTCCGCTTGCGCCGAGAACAATTCGACCCGCACGCCCGCGCTGCGTATCTGCGAAAGCACGGGTGGCGGCCCCATTTCTTCGGTGCCGACCAATATCTGCGGGCGCAAACTCAGCACGCCCTCAGCCGAAAGCTGCCGCTGATAGCCGATGCTGGGCAACGCCTTGAGGGATTCAGGATGCTGGCTGGTGGTATCGACCCCCACCAGTTTTGACTCGCCGCCCAACGCACTGACCCACTCGGAGAGCGCACCACCGGCACTGACCCACCGCTGCGGTAATTCGGCGGCGGTTGCATGATGGCTAACGAAGAGTCCGACACAGAGCGCAGCAACACGGGTACTCAGGCGCATAAACAGCTTCCTTTAGGGGTTTCCCGGGCATCGAGTCGACAAGCCAAGTATCCTGCACATCTGGCGATCGCTCTCGATTGGGCAAGCCACCATTTGATAATCACTCGCATTTTCACGTCAAGTACAAACACATCCGGTCACCCTTGCGGGACCTGAGGACCATCATGAAATTTCTGTGTACCGGCATCGAACTGGCCGATGCCAGTAGCCGCGGCTTCGAGATCGATGGCCAGAAACTCTTCGCCGTGCGCCGGGGCGGCCAGGCTTACGTATACATCAATCGGTGTCCGCACCGGGGTGTCGGGCTGGAGTGGACCCCGAATCAGTTTCTCGACCCCAGCAACAGCCTGATCCAGTGCGCCACCCACGGCGCCCTGTTTCTGATCGAGGATGGCGAATGTGTATCCGGCCCCTGCGCGGGCCAATCGCTGACCCGCGTAGCCTGCCGTGAAGACGATCAAGGGATCTGGATTAGCCTCTAATCGCCCAACAGCACGTCCAGCCGCCGATCCACCACCATTTCCTCATGGGTCAAGCTCACGCCATAGGCCAGCACTTCTACGCCGCTGGCAACCGCCTCACGCAAGGCTGCGGCGTACGCCGAGTCGATTTCAACGGCTGGACGCACGGCTTCAATGCCCGTCAGGTTCACGCAGTACAACTGCACCGCACGAATCCCGTCCCGGGCCAGATGCGCCAATTCACGCAAATGCTTGGCACCGCGCTGGGTTACTGCATCGGGAAACGCTGCGACCGGCGTGCCTTCATAACCCAGGGTGACGCTTTTGACTTCCACATAAGCCGGCCCTTGCGGGTAGTCGAGGCGAAAATCGATCCGGCTCTTTTCCTGACCGTAAGCCACTTCGCGCTTGAGTTCGGTAAAGCCGTTCAGCTCAGTGATGACACCGGCGCGCAACGCTTCTTCGATCAAACCGTTAGCCCGAGCAGTGTTCACGCAGAAATGCCGCCCGTGCGGGGTTTCGCCGATTTCCCAGGTGCCCGGCAACTTGCGCTTGGGGTCATTGGAACGGCTGAACCAGACCTGCCCACCCTCGACCTGGCAATTGAGCATCGAGCCGGTGTTAGGGCAATGAATGGTCAGCAACTCGCCGCTAACGGTTTCGATGTCGGCGAGAAAACGCTTGTATCGACGGATTAGGCGGCCTTCTTCGAGGGGAGGATGAAATCGCATCAGCCTTGCCAGCTCCGCAAGCCACGAGCGATCCGTTCCACCGCTTCCTGCAAGCGCTCAAGACTTTGCGTGTAGGCAAAGCGCACATGGTGCCCGGCCTGATAACGTCCGAAATCAAGTCCCGGAGTGAACGCCACGTGTTCGGTTTCGAGGAAATGCTTGCAGAACGCGAAGGCATCACCGCCAAACTTGCTGATATCGGCGTACAAATAGAACGCACCCTCAGGCTCTACGGCGATCCCGAAACCCAACTCTCGAAGAGCCGGCAACAGAAAGTCCCGACGACGACCGAATTCGGCGCGGCGCTCTTCGAGAATGCTGATCGTCCCTGGTTCAAAACATGCCAGGGCGGCGTGTTGAGCCATGCTCGGGGCGCTGATGTAGAGGTTTTGCGCAAGCTTTTCCAGTTCACCGACCGCGGCCTCTGGCGCAACAAGCCAACCGAGGCGCCAGCCGGTCATGCCGAAATACTTGGAAAAACTATTCAGTACGAAGGCGTTGTCATCGACTTCCAGCACACTGGCCGCATCGGTGCCGTAGGTCAGGCCATGGTAGATCTCGTCCACCACCAGATGACCGTGGCGTTCCTTGATCGCACGGGACAACCCGGCCAGCTCATCACGGGTCAATATGGTCCCCGTCGGATTGGC
>Ga0247827_10001306_pt1 | contig 10627 bp, 10 predicted proteins | sample 12C_Control_Day2_FD_194414 | JGI IMG/M metagenome (GOLD analysis project Ga0247827, IMG submission 194414) | Soil microbial communities from agricultural site in Penn Yan, New York, United States - 12C_Control_Day2 | ecosystem: Environmental > Terrestrial > Soil > Agricultural land | place...
CGTAGTAGTACAGCGTCGGCTTGGTGATGTGCAGCCGCTCGGCCACCTCGTCGAGCGAGGTGGCGTGGAAGCCCTTCTCGTTGAACATGCGCGCGGCCGTGAGCAGCACCGCCTCGCGCTTGATGGCGCGCAGGCGGTCGCGCTCGGACCCGGCCACCCACGGCGAGGCGACCCCGGCATCAGCGATAGAGCGCTTCGATCTCGTCGGCATAGCTCTTGTAGATGCTGGCGCGGCGCACCTTCATGGTGGCGGTGACTTCGCCGTCGTCGTGGTCCAGCTCCTTGGTGAGCAGGTGGAAGCGGCGGATATGCGCCACCTCGGCCAGCCGCGAGTTGCCTTGCCGGATCTCGCGATCCACCAGCTCGCGCACCTGCGGCAGCTCGGCCAGCGAGCGGAAATGGGTGAACGCCAGCCGCTGGTTCTCGGCCCACTTGCCCACCGTCTCGAAGTCGATCTGCACCAGGGCCGAGACGAACTTGCGGGCTTCGGCCACGATGACGCATTCCTTGATGAAGGGGCTGGCCTTCATCGTGTTCTCGATCTCCGAGGGCGTGAGGTTCTTGCCGCCCGCGGTGATCATCACGTCCTTCAGGCGATCGACGATGCGGAAGTGGCCGTCCGCAAGCTCCACCACGTCGCCGGTGCGCAGCCACCCGTCCACCAGGGTGGCCGCCGTCGCCTCGGGGTTCTTGTAGTAGCCCTGGAACACCACGCCGCCGCGCACCAGCAGCTCGCCCTGCTCCGAGGTGCGCGCCTCCACGCCGACGGTGGACCCGCCCACGGTGCCCCAGCGGATGTCGTCGCGGCGCTGGCCCAGCACCATCCCGCTGGACTCGGTCATGCCGTAGACCTCGATCAACGGCACGCCCAGCGTGCGGAAGTAGCGCAGGATCAGCGGCGAGACCGGCGCCGCGCCGGTCAGCGCCACCTTCGCGCGGCGCAGGCCGATGAAGTTCTGCAGCGCGCGGAACACCAGCAGGTACCAGAGCCCGAACGTCAGCCGCTCGCCCAGGCTGCGCTGCGCCGCCGACTTGTGCGCGAACGGCTCGCAGGCCCGCATCGCCTTCTCGTACAGCGCGCGGCGCCAAGTGCCGGTCTCCTGCATCTTGATCGAGATGGCCGAGTGCAGCTTCTCCCAGATGCGCGGCACGCCCAGGAACATGCTGGGCGCCACCTCGCGCAGGTCGTCCTGCACGGTGCGGATGGATTCGCCGAAGTCCACGCGCGAGCCCAGGTACACCGGCACGAAGGTGGTGAGCATCTGCTCGGCCACGTGGCACAGCGGCAGGTACGACAGGTGCGAGGTGTGCTCGTCGAGCCCGAGCCGCTCGATCACGCCCGGCGCCATCGCGGCGACGTTGGCGTAGCTGATCATCGCGCCCTTGGGCTTGCCGGTGGAGCCCGACGTGTAGATCACGAGGCCGGTGTCATCGAGGCTCTGCGAGGCCAGCACCGCGTCGACGCGGGCACGATCGGTCGAGGCGCGGCCCCGCTCTTCCAGCTCGTGGAACCCCAGCACCATGCCGGGCGCGCGCGCCTTCACGTCGGACAGGCCCTTGGTCTCCATCACGACGACCGCGCGCACGGCCGGCAGCTGGTCGCGGGCATCGAGCACCTTGTCGGCCTGCTCCTGGTCTTCGCAGACCACGACCTGCGCATCGGAGTGGCCGAGCACGTAGGCCACCTCGTTGGTCGGGCTGGTCGGGTACACGCCGACGGTGACCGCGCCGACCATGCCGGCGCCCAGCTGCGACAGCACCCACTCGATGCGGTTCTCCGACAGCACGCCGACATGGCCGCCCGGCGGCAGGCCGAGCGAGGCCAGGCCCAGGCCCACGTCGATCGCGCGCTCGTGGTACCGCGCCCAGGTCAGCGGCTTCCAGATGCCGAAGCGCTTCTGGCGGATGGCGACGCGGTCGGGCGCGTTCTGCGCCTGGTGGCGCAGCGCCTGCGGCAGCGTCAGCGCGTAGGGCGCGCTCACGACAGCCACCTCTTGCGGCGGCGGTAATGCTTCAACTCGCGGAAGCTGCGGCTCGCGCCCTCGCTGCCCACGCCCAGGTAGAACTCGCGCACGTCGGGGTCGGCGGCCAGCTTCTCGGCGGTGTTGTCGATCACCACCTTGCCGGTTTCCATGATGTAGCCGTAGTGCGCCACCGCCAGCGCGATGGACGCGTTCTGCTCCACCAGCAGCATGGACACGCCGCGCTCGGCGTTGATGCGCGCGATGATGTCGAAGATCTCCTCCACCAGCACCGGCGACAGGCCGAGCGAGGGCTCGTCCAGCAGCATCAGCTTGGGGTTGGCCAGCAGCGCGCGGCCGATGGCCAGCATCTGCTGCTCGCCGCCGGAGAGATAACCCGCCAGGCCCCTGCGGCGCTCGGCGAGGCGCGGGAAGTACTCGTACACGAGATCGAAGTCGGCCTGCTTCGCCGCGGCGCCGGTCAGCGCATACGTGGCCGCCACGAGGTTCTCGTGCACCGTCAGGTCCTCGAACACGTGACGGCCCTCCATCACGTGGAACAGGCCCGAGCGCACCAGCGCGTGCGGCGCGCGTTCCGACACGGGCCGGCCGTCGAACCGGATCTCGCCGCGCGTGACCTCGCCGTTCTGCAGCTCCAGCAGCCGCGAGATCGCCTTCAGCGTCGTCGACTTGCCCGCCCCGTTGCTGCCCAGCAGCGCCACCACCTGCCCGCGCGGCACGGCCAGCGAGAGGCCGCGCAGCACCTGCACCGTGTGGTTGTAGACCACCTCGATGTTGTTGACGGCCAGGATGGGCGGCTCGCCGTCCACCTGCACGCGGGCGGGCGGCATCGTCACTGCAGGCTGATCCAGTCGGACACGGGCAGCATCTTCTGCTGCTTGAAGTCGGCCTTGTAGATGCGGCCGATCGGGATCGAGTTGCCCTTGATCGACAGCGGCACGCCGATGATGCCGCCCGTGTCGAAGTTGCGGATGGAGCTCAGCGCCGTCTTCAGGTTCTTGCCATTCAACTCGTTGCCCGCGTCCAGGCAGCGGCGCGCCGCCTCGGTCAGCAGCATCGCGGCCAGGAAGCCCTGCATGTACGCCGTGCTCTGGTACTCGGGCCGCATCTTGCGGATGCGATCGAGCATCGGCGCCTTCTCGGTGTCGTAGTAGTAGCGGTACGGCATCACGCCCAGGAAGCCGTCGGCGTTGGCTCCCATGCGCATCACGGTGGAGTTGTCCATGGTCCAGAAGGTGCCCATGAACTGCGACTTCAGGCCCTGCGCCCGCGCCTGGTTGATGAACTCCGGGATCGGCGCCGACACGTAGCCATGGAAGATCGTGTAGTCCGGATCGGCGCGGCGCAGCTTGATGACCTCGGTGGACACGTCCACGCTGCCCGGCGGCGTGACGATCTCCTGCACCAGGTTCAGGCCCAGCTTCTTGGTGTCGGTGCGCGCCGCTTCCACCGGGTCCTTTCCGAACTCGGTGTCGGAGTACACCAGTGCCACCTTGGCGCCCGGCTTGGCCTTGGCGATGTACTGCAGCAGGATGCCCACCATCTCGCTGTAGTCGGGGCCCACCATGAACTGCAGCGGGTACTTCTGCGCGTTGCTGATCTCGCGCGCGAACGAGGCGCCCGTCATGATCATCGAGCCCATGCGGTCCAGCTCCGGATTCACCGCCTTCACGAAGCCGGTGGAATCCGCGTAGTACAGGTTCACCTTGTTCTGGCCGGTGATCTTCTTGAACGCGGCCATCGACTGGTCGACCTTGTAGGCCGTGTCCTCGGGGACGTAGCGCACCTTGCGGCCCTTGATGCCGCCGCCCTCGTTCAGGATCTGCAGGTAGTCCTTGATGCCCGCGTCGATGCCGATGCCCGCGAAGGCGAACACCCCGGTCATCGGCACCGAGGCGCCGAGGACGATGTCCTCCTGCGCGCCGGGGCGCGCCTGGGCAAGAACGGCCACCGGCAGGGCCGAGGCCGCGGCCGCCGCGGCGGCGGTGGTGAGGAACTTGCGCTTGGTGGTCATGGATGTCTCCTGGTTGGAATGACGGGAAGGAAAAGCGCTCAGGTGCGGAAGGGCCACAGGTGGAAGGTGCGGCGCACGCGGCGCCAGACTTCGGCCAGGCCCAGCGGCTCGAAGACGAGGAAGAGGACGATCAGCGCGCCGAACACGACGGTGCGAACCGGCGACAGGTACAGCACCGCGTTGCCCGACAGCGGCAGCCAGCCCATCACGAGGCGCAGCACCTCGGGCACCAGCGTCATGAACAGCGCGCCCAGCACGCTGCCCAGCACCGAGCCGAGGCCGCCGACGATGATCGCGGCCAGGAAGAAGATCGACATCACCAGGGGGAACGTCTCCGGCGTCACCGCGCGGAAGAACAGCGCGTACAGCCCGCCCGCCACGCCGGCGTAGAACGAGGAGATCGCGAACGCCAGCAGCTTGTAGCGAAGCAGCGGGATGCCCAGCACCTCGGCCGAGATGTCGCGGTCGCGGATGGCGATGAAGGCGCGGCCGATGCGCGTGCGCAGCAGGTTGGCCGCGCCCAGCAGCGCCGCCGCCGTGAGCGGGATCACCAGCCAGTAGAAGCGGAACGAGTTGTCCAGCGCCAGGCCGAACACGTTGGCCGGCTTGACCGACAGGCCCGCCGATCCGCCGGTCAGCGAGGAGAAGTGCGAGAACACGAAGTGCGCCATCACGCCGGCCGCGATGGTGGCGATGGCCAGGTACAGGCCCTTCACGCGCAACGAGGGCAGGCCCACGACCACGCCGCACAGCAGCGCGATCAAGCCGGCGATCGGCAGGCTGACCAGCGCAGGCACGCCCCAGCGCGTCTGCAGCACGGCCACCGTGTACGCGCCCACGCCCATGAACGCCGCCTGCCCCAGGCTCACCAGGCCGGTGTAGCCGGTCAGGATGTTCAAGCCTGCCGCGCTGATGATGTGGATGGCGACGAGGCAGGCCAGGTACAGCCAGTACTCGGAGGCGACGAAGGGAAACAGCGCCAGCGCCAGCGCCATCGCCGCGACCCAGAAGCGCTGCGTGGGCGTGTCGAACAGCGCCGCGTCGGCGGCGTAGGTCTGCTTGGCGGCACCGATGCGCATCTACAGCCTCTCGATCTCGTGGGTGCCGAACAGGCCGTACGGCCGCACCAGCAGCACCAGCACGAGCAGCAGGAAGGTGGCCAGCAGCCGGTACTCGCCGCCGATGTAGAAGCCGGTCAGCGCTTCGATCACACCGACCACCAGGCCGCCGACCAGCGCGCCGAGCACGCTGTCGAGGCCGCCGAAGATGACGACCACCAGCACCGACAGGCCGAACACGCCCATCACCGACGAGATTCCGCCGATGGACCCCACCACGATGCCGGCCACGCAGGCGATCATCGCGGCGGCCACCCAGGCCAGCGAGAACACGCGCGGCACGTCGATGCCCATGGAATAAGCGGCCTGCTGGTCGGACGCGGTGGCCCGCAGCGCGACGCCGCCGCGCCAGTAGCGGAACGCCAGCAGCACGGCGCCGATCAGCAGCACCGCCACCACGAAGCCCCAGAACACCTTGGCCGACAGCAGCGCCTCGCCGATCCTCACCGGCGCGGAGGGGAAGAACTCCGGCAGCCGCTGCTGGTCGGCGGTCCAGATCAGTTCCACCGCGCCGACCAGGATCGAGCCGAGTCCCACGGTGACCATGAAGGACGAGATCGGCGACTCGCCGAGCATCGGGCGGATCATCACCCGCTCCACCACCGCGCCGAACACGCCCGAGGCCAGCATCGCCGCCGGGATGGCCAGCCACACCGGCAGCTTCATGCCCACGGTGAAGGCGAAGAACAGGTAGGCGCCGACCATCAGCATCTCGCCGATGGCGATGTTGACCACGCGCGTGGCCTTGTAGATGGTGACGAACGCGAGGCCGGTGAGCGCGTACAGGCCGCCGGCGCCCAGGCCCGACAGCACGATCTCGAACAGCAGCCACCAATCAAAGCCGCCGCTCATGCCGCCACCTCGCGGCGGCGATGCCGCATGAACCGCTCGCGCAGCTGCGCCACGTCGCCCGAGCCGAGGTAGGCCTTGACCACCTCCGGATTGCGCTGCACTTCCTGCGGCAGGCCGCGCGCGATCACCTGGCCGAAGTTGAGCACCACCACGTGGTCGGACAGGTCCATCACCATGCCCATGTCGTGCTCCACCATCAGCACCGTCACGCCCCAGTCGCGCCGCACCTCCAGGATGAAGCGCGCCATGTCCTCGGTCTCTTCGCGGTTCATGCCCGCGACCGGCTCGTCCAGCAGCAGCAGCTTGGGCCGCATGGCCAGCGCGCGCGCCAGTTCCACGCGCTTCTGCAGCCCGTACGACAGCGCACCGACGGGCGCCTTGCGGATGTGGTCGATCTCGAGGAAGTCGATGATGCGTTCCTCGATCTCGGTGCGCAGCTCTTCCTCCTCGCGCCGCGCGGCGGCCGAATAGAACAGCGCGCCCAGCGCGCCGGTCTTCAGGTGGCAGTGGCGGCCGAGCTTGATGTTGTCCAGCACGGTGAGGCCGCGGAACAGCGCGATGTTCTGGAAGGTGCGAGCGAGGCCCATGGCCGCGCGCTTCGGAGGCGCGACGCGCGTGATGTCGCGTCCTTCGAACCGCACGTGGCCCGCCGCGGGACGGTAGAAGCCCGAGATGGTGTTGAACACCGAGGTCTTTCCCGCGCCATTGGGCCCGATCAGCGAGGTGATGGAGCCCGGCGCGACGTCGAACGCCACGTGGTTCAACGCCTTCACGCCGCCGAACGCGAGCGTCAGCCCATCGACTTGCAGCAGCGGTGGATCCTCGGCGGCCAAGCGGTCTCCTCTTGATCTCGCACCGGCGGCGGCGCGGGAAACCCCGCTTTCTCTACTCGCCGGTAACGTGCTGAATTACAAGTAAGTTGCCGCGGGTCGTGGGCTAGGGATTACCCGCGCGGCGAGTTTTTCAGGAGAACGCCATGGCCGAGCACCATTCATTGCGCTTCGAACGAAGCGGCGCCATCGCGCTGATCACGCTGGATCGCGCGGGCGAAGCGAACACGCTCGATCCGCAACTCGCGCGCGAGCTCGCCGAGGCCGCGGCGGTTTGCGACGCCGACAAGAGCGTGCGCGCCGTGCTGCTCACCGGCAGCGGGCGCTACTTCTGCGCGGGCGGCGACGTCAAGGCGATGGCGGGATTCGGCGAGGCGATCGGCGCGCGCATCAAGGCTCTGGCCGACGACCTGCACCGCGCCATCTCGACCTTCGCGCGCATGGACGCGCCGCTGGTGGTCGCGGTCAACGGCCCCGCGGCCGGCGCGGGCCTGAGCCTCGCGGCCATCGGCGACCTGGTGGTGGCCGCCGACGACGCGCATTTCACGATGGCCTATTCCAGTGTCGGTTTGAGTCCCGACGGCAGCTCCACCTGGTACCTGCCGCGTTTGATCGGATTGCGCCGCACGCAGGAGTTGATGCTCACGAACCGCCGTCTGTCGGCGCAGGAAGCGCTGGAGTGGGGGCTGGTCCACAAGCTCGCGCCGGCTTCATCGACGCTGGACGAGGCAATGCGCTGGGCGGAATCGCTGGCGGGCGGCGCGTCAGCCTCGCACGCGAGCATCAAGCGGCTGCTGCTCGCGAGCTGGGGCAACGGGCTTGAGGCGCAGATGGAACTGGAAGGCCGCGCGATCGCTGATTGCGCGGCGGGGCCGGAGGGGCGCGAAGGGATCACGGCGTTCGCGCAGAAGCGCAAGCCGCGGTTCTGATCTCTTCCTCCCTCCCCCGGAGGGGCAGGGAAAGACCGCGTCTCATTCGGGTGGGTCGTCGCCGAACAGATCCCGCAACGTCTTGCCGCCGTCCGGCGACGCCGACGCGCGCGGCCTCCCCTTCGGATATTCCTCCGCGATCCGGTCCTCCCAGTACGTGCCCGGGTTCGGCGCGCTGCAGAGGCGCCGGAACACTTCCTCCGGCACATGCATGTACGCCAGCACGTCGCCGTGGTCGAAGTGCAGGTCCAGCTGGCGTGAGGCCGGGTCGTAGTCCGCCTTGCGCAGGCGGCCGGTGGTGAAGGTGCGCACGGGCATGGCGCCCCCAGTCTACGCCCCGTAGGCGGGCGACTACGCCAAGCTCCGACGCCCTCACCTGCCGCGCGTTGGGTCTCTTGCGTAGCTTGTCCCCTGGACCTTCCCAAGGACGACACAAGGAGAACTTCATGGCCCAACAGGACGCCTGCACGCTGCTCGACGAGGACCACAACCACGTAGCCCGGCTGTTCGAGCAGTACAAGACCGCGCACGACAACAGCCACAAGCGCGTGCTGGCCCAGCAGATCTGCCACGAGCTCACCGTGCACACGCGGATCGAGGACGAGATCTTCTATCCCGCCTTCCGCCAGGCCACCGGCGACGAGGGCCTGGTGAAGGAGGCGGTGCACGAGCACCAGGAAGCGCGCGAGCTGATCTCGAAGATCGAAGGCTCCCCCCAGCCCGACGACAAGGTGATGCTGGACCTGGAAGACGCGGTGCTGCACCACGTCAACGACGAGCGCGAGAAGATGTTCCCGAAGGCGCGCAAGGCGAAGAACCTCGACCTGATGAAGCTGGCCGACCGGCTCGAAGCCCGCAAGTCCGAGCTGACCGCCGCCCATCCGGCATGAACGCCCGGCCCTGGTCGCAGGCCCTGCGCGAAGGCGCGGTGGCCGGCACCGCCGCCGGCCTGCTGTCCAGCGCGGCGCTGGCCGCGACCGGCAGGCGCCAGGCCGGCAGCATGGCCGCGCCCTTCAACGCCACCAGCCACTGGCTGTGGGGCGACCAGGCGCTGTACGAGGACCGCGCGACCCTCCGCCACACGCTGGTGGGCTTCGTCACGCAGAACGCGGCGGCGATCTTCTGGGCGGCGATCTACGCCGCGTTGTGGGGGCATCGCTCCGAGGCCAAGCGCGTGCCGGACGCGATCGCCGGCGGCATCGCCACCAGTGCGGCGGCCTACCTGGTCGACTACAGCATCACGCCGCGGCGGCTCACGCCCGGCTACGAGCACCGCCTGGACGGCAAGGGCATGTTCACCGTGTACGCGGCGCTGGCCGCGGGGTTCGCTCTCGGCGCCATCGCGCTGCGCCGCCGCTGACCGCCCCGCCCGCTCAGGGCGTCAGAAGAAACGCGGCGGTTCGCGGAACGAACTTGGCGGTTGGAAATCGCCTGCATAGGCGATCACACGCACACGACGGGGTCGCATGAGCTTGCTATCCTGTGTCCTTCTCGCGCGAGCGATCAGGGTCACCGGAATGGAAGCAGCTTCCGACGCCTTCCTGCTGAAGCTGAGCGATGCCATGCGGCCGCTTGCGGACGCCACCGCCATCCAGGCCGAGGTCTGCCGCCTGCTCGGCACGCACCTGCAGGCCGATCGCACCTATTACTCGCACATCGAGGAGGACAAGGCCGTCGCGCGCGTGGACCGCGATTTCGTGCGGGGCGAATCGCCTTCGCTGGTCGGCAGCTACCGCTTCGAGGACTTCGGCTGGATCATCCCCCTGCTGCGCGAAGGCCGGACGGTGGTGGTGGACGACGTGGACCACACCGACCTGATCCCGATCGGCGACCGGCCGGCGATGACGGCGATCCGCATCCGGTCCCACATCTCGGTGCCGGTGATCAAGCGGGGCGCGCTGGTCGGGTCGCTGTCGGTCACCGAGCCGTTGCCGCGCGAATGGACGGAGGCCGAGATCCGGATCGTCCAGCTCACGGCCGAGCGGCTGTGGTCCGCCATCGTGCGGGCGCGCGCCGAGACCGCCCTGCGGCAATCGGAGGAGCGCTACCGCCTGCTGTTCGACACCATGGGCCAGGGCTACATCGACGCCGAACTGGTGCGCGACGACTCCGGCCGCCCGATCGACTACCGCCTGCTGGAGGTGAACGCCGCCTTCGAGCGCCTGACCGGCGTGCCGGTGGCGCAGGCCCGCGGCCGCACGGCGCGGGAGGCGATCCCGCTGCTGGAGGACTGGTGGGTCGAGAACTGCGCGCGCGTCGTCGCCCAGGGCTATCCCGAGCGCATCGAGCACGCGGTGGCGTCCCTCGGCCGCTGGTACGAGGCCCACATCTACCCGCGCGGCGGCGACCGCTTCAACGTCCTGTACGAGGAGATCACCGAACGCAAGGTCGCCGAGCAGCGCCTGCGCAGCAGCGAGGAGCGCCACGGCTTCCTGCTGCGGCTGAACGACGCGCTGCGCGGCCTGGCGAATCCCGCCGACATCCAGTCGGCCTCCGCCCGCATGCTGGGCGGGCAACTGGGCGTGTCCTCGGTCGGCTACTGCGAAGTCGAGGCCGACGAGGACACCTACGTGGCCGGCGGCGAGTACGGCGACGGCCGCATGCCCAGCCTGGCCGGCTGGCGTTCGCGCATCTCGGACCATGGACCGGGCTTCGGCCCGCTGATGCGCGCCGGCCAGATCGTGGCCACGCCGGACGTGCGACAGGACCCCAAGGCGCATCCCGGCGGCTCGACCGATGCGGCCGCCCGCTCCATCGTCTCGGGCGCCGGCGTGCCCCTGCTCAAGGCGGGCCGGCTGGTCGCGTTCTTCTACCTGAGCCATCCGGAGCCGCGCGAGTGGACCGACGAGGAGCTGGCCGTGATGCGCGACGTGGCCGAGCGCACCTGGGCCGCGGTCGAGCG
>Ga0247827_10001310_pt1 | contig 10603 bp, 9 predicted proteins | sample 12C_Control_Day2_FD_194414 | JGI IMG/M metagenome (GOLD analysis project Ga0247827, IMG submission 194414) | Soil microbial communities from agricultural site in Penn Yan, New York, United States - 12C_Control_Day2 | ecosystem: Environmental > Terrestrial > Soil > Agricultural land | place: USA...
GCTCCTCCACCATCAGCGCCCAAAGGAGCACGACGATGGGGATGAAGAAGTGCAGGCCCGCGCGCACCGTGGGCCAGGGCAGCGGCAGCTTCAGGTCCGTGGCCTTGGGGTCGTCCACCGGCACGTCCGGATGCCGCGACGAGTACGCCAGCAGGCCCACGTAGGCAACCAGCGCCAGGCCGGCGAGTGCCCAGCCGGCTGCCGCGCCGGCCACGGCCTGCACCGCGGTGATCGCGTAGTAGATCGCCACGCAGGCCACGGCGGTGCCGCTGAATCCCAGCGCCCAGCCCAGCATGCGGTCGCGCCAGGTGACCTGGCGGGCGCGCGGCAGCGGCTGCAGGTCGCGCTTGAGCGCCTCCAGGTGCACGATGTAGAAGAGCGCGATGTAGGAGATGACGGCCGGCAGCGCGGCGTGCTTCACGATCTCCGAATACGGGATCCCGACGTACTCCACCATCAGGAAGGCCGCCGCGCCCATCACGGGCGGCATGATCTGCCCGTTGATCGACGAGGCCGCCTCGATCGCGCCGGCCTGCACGCCGGAGTAGCCGGTGCGCTTCATCAGCGGGATGGTGAAGATGCCGCCGGACACCACGTTCGAGACCGACGAGCCCGACACCACCCCGTTGAGCGCCGAGGACACCACGGCCACCTTGGCCGGGCCGCCGCGCAGGTGGCCCAGCAGGGCCAGCGAGACCTGCAGCATGTAGTTGCCCGCGCCGGCGATGTCCAGCAGCGTGCCGAACAGCACGAACAGGAAGATGAACTGCACGGACACGCCCAGCGCCACGCCGTACACGCCCTCGGTGGTCAGCCACATGTGCGAGATGAACCGCGAGACCGAGGCGCCGCGGTGCTGGATCGCCTCGGGCATGAAGGGGCCGAGGAAGACGAAGGCCATGAACACGCCCGTGGTGACCAGCATGCCGAAGCCCATGGCCCGCCGCGTGGCCTCCAGCATGATGGCCACGCCGGTGACGCCGACCGCGATGTCCAGGGCGGTCGGCGAGCCGGGCCGCGTGGCCAGTTCCTTGTAGAAGAGGAACAGGTAGGCCGCGCAGAACGCGCCGACGAGCGCCAGCAGCCAGTCCGCCCAGGGAACGACGCTGCGCGACGAGTGGCGGAAGGCCGGGAAGACGCAGAACGCGAGGAAGACCGCGAACGCCAGGTGGATCGCTCGCGCCTCCGTGTCGTTCAGGATCCCGAAGCCCAGCGTGAAGGGCAGCGGCGACGCGTACCAGACCTGGAACAGCGACCACGCCGCGGCCAGGATGGCCAGCCCCCGGCCGACCGCCCCGCCGGGCTCGCGGCCGCCCAGGTCGGCCTCCTTCACCAGCTGGTCGAGCTGCTCGGTAGAGTGTTGTTGCAGCTGCGCCATGCGCGTGGCATCAATTGATCCAACCCTTTTGCCGGATCACTTGATCCAGCCCTTTTCCTTGTAGTAGCGCGCCGCGCCTTCATGCAGCGGCGCCGACAGGCCGTCCTTGACCATGTTCTCGGGCTTGAGGTTGGCCAGCGCCGGGTGCAGCTTCTTGAATTCCTCGAAGTTGTCGAACACCGCCTTGACCACCTGGTACACGGTGTCGGCCGGCGCCTTGGACGAGGCCACGACGGTGGCCAGCACGCCGTAGGTCTGCGCCGGCTCCGGGTTGTTCGGGTACAGGCCGCCCGGGATGGTGGCCTTGGCGTAGTAGGGCTTGTCGGCCAGCAGCTTGTCGACCGCCGGGCCGGTGATGGACACCAGCTTCGCGCCGCAGCTGGTGGTGGGGTCCTGGATGTTGGCGCTGGGATGGCCCACGCCGTAGAAGAAGCCGTCGATCTTGCCGTCGCACAGCGCCGGGCCGTGCTCGTCGGCCTTGAGCTCGGACGCGAGCGAGAAGTCGCCCAGCTTCCAGCCCATGGCGCCGAGCAGTTCCTCCATCGAGGCGCGCGTCCCCGAGCCGGGGTTGCCGACGTTGAAGCGCTTGCCCTTGAGGTCGTTCAGCGTCCTGGCGTTGGCCTCCTTGCGCGCCACCACGGTGAACGGCTCCGGGTGCACCGAGAACACGGCGCGCAGGTCGCCATACGCGCCCGCGTCCTTGAACTGGCCCTGCCCCTTGGCGGCGTTGAACTGCACGTCGCTCTGGGTGAAGCCGAGGTCGAGCTCCCCGGCCTTGATCGTGTTGACGTTGAAGACCGAGCCGCCGGTGGATTCCACCGAGCAGCGGATGCCGTGCTTGGCGCGGTCCTTGTTCACCAGCCGGCAGACGGCGCCGCCGGCCGCGTAGTACACGCCGGTGACACCGCCGGTGCCGATGGTGATGAACTTCTGCTGGGCGGCCGCGGGCGCGCTCCACATCAGCGCGGCGGACATCGCGGCCGCGGCGGCCAGCGTGGATGCGATCGGTTTGCGGGACATGGCAGCGTGCTCCTTCGGGTTGGAAACGGTCACTGGGATGCGATGGCCGCGCCGATCGCGGCGTGCAGGCGGTCGGCGACCAGGGCGAGCTCGGGGTCCGTGGCGATGAACGGCGGCGCCAGCAGGACGTGGTCACCATAGAGGCCGTCCACCGTGCCGCCCATCGGGTATACGAGCAAGCCGCGCGCCATCGCCTCGCTTTTGATGCGCGCATGCAATTTCAGCGCCGGGTCGAACGGGGTCTTGCCGCCCCGGTCGCTCACCAGCTCCACGCCCCAGAAAAGGCCGCGGCCGCGGATGTCGCCCACGTTCGGATGCGAGGTGAACGCGTCGCGCAGCAGCCCCTCGAACAGCGCGCCGGCTTCGCGCACGCGCTCCAGCAAACCGTCCCTCTCGATCACCCGCTGCACTTCCAGCGCCGCCGCGCAGGCCGTCGGGTGGCCCAGGTAGGTGTGGCCGTGCTGGAAGAAACCCGAGCCGGCCGACATGGCGTCCACGATGCGGGCCTGCGCCAGCACCGCGCCGATCGGCTGGTAGCCGCCGCCCAGGCCCTTGGCCACCACCAGCAGGTCGGGCGCCACGCCTTCGCGCTCGCAGGCGTGCAGCGTGCCGGTGCGGCCCATGCCGCACATCACCTCGTCCAGGATCAGCAGCACGCCGTGGCGGTCGCAGACCTCGCGCACCGCCTTGAAGTAGCCGGGCACCGGCGTGAGCACGCCGGCGGTGGCGCCGCCCACGGTCTCGGCGACGAACGCGATCACCTTGCCGGGGCCGATGCGCACGATGGCGTCGTCGAGCTCGCGCGCCAGGCGCTGCCCGTACTGCTGCGGCGTCTCCCCTTCGCGCTGCTCGCGGTAGGGATAGCAGGGCGCCAGGTGCGTGACCGGCATCAGCAGCGGGGCGAACGGTTGGCGGCGCCACTCGTTGCCTCCTACCGCCAGCGCGCCCAGCGTGTTGCCGTGGTAGCTCTGGCGGCGGGCGATGAAGTGCGTGCGGTCCGGCTGGCCGATCTCCAGGAAGTACTGGCGCGCCATCTTCAGCGCCGCCTCCACGCCCTCGGAGCCGCCGCTGACGAAGTAGGCGTGGCTCATGCCCGCGGGGGCGCGCGCAACCAGTTGCCGCCCGAGTTCCTCCGCCACCTCGGTGGTGAAGAAGCTGGTGTGGGCGTAGGCCAGCCGGTCGATCTGCGCGTGCATCGCGGCGATCACATCGGGATGGCCGTGGCCCAGGCAGGAGACCGCGGCGCCGCCCGACGCATCCAGGTAGCGCCGGCCCTGCGCGTCGATCAGCCAGGCCCCGCGCCCGGCGACCGCCGTGGGCGGCAGGTGGCGCAAGTGGCGATGCAGGACCTGGGTGCCGGCGACGGGGGAGCTCATCGCGGCGCAGTGTAGGGAGAAGGATCGCCGCGGCCGATGCCGATTTCACGCGGCCCCATAGCCGCAGGTTATGGGCCGGCGGCCCGCGTCAGCCGATTTCCTGCAGCGCCTGCGACATGCAGCGTGTGAAGGCCCGCGTCGGCAACGAATGCGGCCGCCCCGTCGGACGCAGCGCCTTGATCGGCACCGGGATGCGCGGCTCCAGCGGCAGCACGTCGACCCGGGACCGGTCGGCCGAAGCGGCGGTGCAGCGCTCCACCATCGCCACGCCCACGCCGTGGTGGGCCAGCGCCAGGGCGACGTGGTAGGTCTGCACGGTCATCACCGGCCTGACGCCCGCCTCGGACTCGCGCAGCACGTGGCCCAGGGTGACGCCCAGCGGGTCGCGCGAATCCAGCGCGATCACCGGCAGGCCGGCCAGCCGCTCCACGCTCATCGAGGAAAGGCGGCCGGCCTCCGCCCCCAGCAGCGCGCGGGGGACGACGCAGACCACCTCGCCTTCCCCGAGCTCCTCCTGCGCCAGCGACGGATGGCTGACCACGCTGAACACGTAGCCCACGTCGGCTTCCTGCAGCACCAGCGAGGACACGATCTGCGGCGAATGCAGAGCCTCGTGCACCACCTTGACCTCGGGATAGCGCTGGCGGAACAGGCGCATCGCGCGCGGGAACACCTCGTAGCTCAGTGCGAGCACCGTGTACACGCGCAGCTCGCCCCCGTCCTCGCCGCCGCCCGAGCGCAGGTTGGCCGCCAGGCGCTGCACCTCGTCGAGCTGGGCGAACAGGCGCTCGATGTGCGGATACAAAGTCTGCGCCTCGGCGGTCGGCGCCAGCCGCCCGCGCACCCGCTGGAACAGCCCGAAGCCGAGCTGGATCTCGGCATGCTGCAGCGTGCGGCTGACCGCCGGCTGGCTGACGTTCAGCAGGCGCGCCGCGCCGCTCACGCTGCCGGTGAGCATGACCGCGTTGAAGACCTCGATATGGCGCAGGCGCATGGCTCCTCCGTAGTGCCGTTCCCGACGGTGAAACGAGCCGCGTCGGACATCTCCGACACGGGCGTCAGTCAAGGCCGCGTTGCACTGTAGAGCGCAGCATTCCGTCACGTCATTGTCGTGATCCCGGACGATACTGGTGGGCTTGCAGCAGTAGAGGAGTCCAGAAACATGCAAGAACGCAAGACCATCTCGATGCTTCAGCGCGTGCCCGTCATCCTGGCGGTCACTGCCGCGTCGTACGGCCTGCAGTTGCCGCCCGGCGTTGCCGGGCGAGCCGCGGCCCAGGGCATGAGCAACAAGGCCGTCACCCAGCCGCTGATCACCGCGGCCAGGCCCGAGGGCAAACGCAACGCGTAAGAGCGCGAGCTCTCTTCAACGAAAGGCCGCCTTCGGGCGGCCTTCTGTTTTGTGGGCACGACCATTCCCTAACGGCGTCCTGATGCGCCCGGTGCTAGTCTGGTTTCGATGGAAAGCCGAGCCACCCTCTTCGATCCGCCGGTCCGCGGCGGACCCGTGCGCGACGCGTGGCTGGTGACGGCCCTGCTGGCCGCGGCGACGGCCTTCGGGCTGCTGCTGGGCCGGTACGCGTCCCTCACCAGCGTGGCGATGCTGTACGTGCTTGCGGTTGCCGTCGCGTCCTACGCCGTCCGGCTGTCGGCCTCCATCGCCTGCGCGCTGGGCGCGGTCGCGCTGCTGAACTTCTTCTTCATCCCGCCGCACTTCAGCTTCCGGGTGGACGCGGGAGAGAACGTCGCCACCCTGCTGGCCCTGCTGTGCGTCGCGGTCGTGATCAGCCAGCTGGGCACGGCGATGCGCCGGCAGACGCAAGCCGCGCGGCTGAACGCGCTGCGGGCGCTGCAGCTGGAACAGCTGGCGACCGAGCTGGCCGGCGCCACCTTCCCGGCGGAGATCCTGCTGCTGTGCCAGCGCTTCCTCAGCCGGTCCTTCGCGGGACCTTGCCTCGCCGGCCTGCTGCGCGACGGGCGGCTGGACCTGCCGGCCGACACGCCGGCGGCGGTCCGCGAGGCGCTGCAGGCCGCGGCGGACGACGGCCGCGCGCTGGGCGCGGGCACGGAGCGATGGCCCGACCTCGACGCCTGGTTCCTGCCGCTGGCTTCCGAAGGGCACGTCGGCGGCGCCGCCTGCGTGCGCAACGCTCCGGCGGACGAAGGCAGCCGCCAGCACGCGCAGGCGATCTGCGCGCTGGCCGGCCAGGCGCTCTGGCGCGTCAAGCTGCGCGGATCCATCCAGGCGGCCGAGAAGGAGTCGCAATGGCACCAGGCGCAGAACACCTTCCTGGCCGCGATCTCGCACGATTTCCGTACGCCGCTGGCGGCCATCGTCGCGGCCGCCTCGTCGCTGCAGACGCAGGGCGACCGGCTCGCCGAACCCGAGCGCCGGCGCCTGCTGGCCGTGATCCTCGACGAGACCGGCTACCTGTCGAACCTGACCGAGAACACGCTGCAACTGGCCCGCCTGGAGAACGCGGGCGAAATCCAGCTCGACTGGCAGTCGATCGAGGAGATCGTCGGCTCGGTGCTCGCGCGGGTGCGCCGGCGTGATCCGGACCGCCGCATCCAGTCGCGCGTGCCTTCGGGCCTGCCGCTGATCAAGGCCGATCCGGTGCTGCTCGCGCAGTTGCTGGAGAACCTGCTGGACAACGCGCTGAAGTACAGCGACGAAGCCATCGAGCTGGTGGTCGATTCGTACGACGGCTCGCTGCAGCTGGCGGTTCACGATCGCGGGGAAGGCATCGCGCCGGGCGATGAGCGGGCGATCTTCCGGCCCTACCGGCGCAACGACCACGCCGGCCGGCGCGGCGCGGGTCTCGGGCTCGCGGTCTGCCGGGCGATCAGCAACGCGCACGGCGGCGAACTGCTCGTGCGGCCGCGCGAAGGTGGCGGCAGCAGCTTCGTGCTGCGCCTGCCGGTGGAAGCGGTGCAGCCCGCGGGCGAGCCGGCATGAGCCTGCGCATCCTGATCGTCGAGGACGATCGCGAGATCCGCTCGCTGCTGCGGTCCTCGCTGGCCCTGGAGGGCTTCGAGGTGCAGACGGCCGTGTCGGTGAGCGAGGCGCGCGCGCTGCTCCACCACGCCGAGCCCGACGCCCTGCTGCTCGACCTGGGGCTGCCGGACGGCGACGGCATGGACCTGGTGCGCGAGATCCGCACCCGCAAGGCCATGCCGATCCTGGTCGTCTCGGCGCGGCACCAGGAAAAGGAGAAGGTGCGGCTGCTGGATTCGGGCGCCGACGACTACCTCACCAAGCCCTTCGGCGTGCCCGAGCTGCTGGCGCGCCTGCGCGTGGCTATGCGGCATCGCGGGACCGCGCTCGCCTCCGCTCGCCTCGTGCACGACCATGAGGACCTGCACGTGGACCTGGAAACGCGGCAAGTGACGGTCGATTCGCGTCCCGTGCACCTGACGCCCACCGAGTTCAAGCTGCTGGCCCGGCTGGTGCGAAGCGCCGGCAAGGTGGTCACGCACCGGCAGCTGCTCGCCGAGGTATGGGGACCCGAGTACACCGACCACACGCACTACCTGCGCCTGTACATGGCACAGCTGCGCGCCAAGATCGAGCGCGATCCCGCCGAGCCGCTCCACCTGCTCACCGAAACGGGCGTGGGCTACCGGCTGGCCGCGGCCTGAGCGCGATCCATATGCTTTCCTGACGCGGCGGCGCCCACACTGCCGGCCTGTTCCTCTTTGGGAAAGGCCGCGATGACGAAGCTTGGCGGACGCGAGAGCCGTGCCGCGTTGACCCTGGGCGCTCTGGGCGTGGTGTACGGCGACATCGGCACCAGCCCCCTGTACACGATGAAGGAGGTGTTCAGCCCGGCGCACGGACTCCCGCTGGATGCGCACCACCTGGTCGGCGCGGTGTCGGTCATCCTGTGGGGGCTGATGTTCGTGGTCACGCTCAAGTACGTGATCCTGATGCTGCGCGCCCACAACCGCGGCGAGGGCGGGATCATGGCGCTGACGGCGCTCGCCGCGGCGGCGGCCGGCACGACGGCCGGGCGGCGGCTGGCGATCCTGCTGCTCGGCGTGTTCGGCGCCGCCCTCTTCTACGGCGACAGCGTCATCACGCCCGCGATCTCGGTGCTGAGCGCGGTCGAAGGCCTGGAGGTCGCCACGCCGGCCTTCAAGCCCTACGTGGTGCCGATCGCGCTGGGCGTGCTGATCGGCCTGTTCGCGGTGCAGCGCTTCGGCACGGGCGTGGTGGGGCGATTGTTCGGTCCGCTGATCGTGGTCTGGTTCGTCACGCTGGCTGCCGCCGGCGTGCTGCAGATCGCGCAGCGGCCGGAGATCCTGGCCGCGCTCAATCCCTGGCACGCACTCGAGTTCATCCGCGGACAAGGCTGGCGATTCTTCGTGGTCCTGGGCGCCATCGTGCTGGCCTTCACGGGCGCCGAAGCGCTGTACGCGGACCTCGGCCACTTCGGCCGGCGCCCGATCCAGATCGCCTGGATCGGCCTGGTGCTGCCGTCGCTGGCGCTGAACTACATGGGCCAGGGCGCGCTGCTGATGCGCGACCCCGATGCGCTGCAGAACCCGTTCTTCCACCTGTTCTCCGAGGACCTGCTGATCCCGGCGGTGGTGCTCGCGTCGGCCGCCACCGTCATCGCCTCGCAGGCGGTGATCACGGGCGCCTACTCGATGACCCAGCAGGCCGTGCAGCTCGGACTTCTGCCCCGCATGCAGATGCTCTACACGTCGGCCAAGGAGATGGGGCAGATCTACCTGCCGCTGGTGAACTGGCTGCTGCTGGCCGCGGTGGTGCTGGCGGTGCTGGGCTTCGGCAGTTCGTCGGCACTCGCGTCGGCCTACGGCATCGCGGTGACGGTCACCATGCTCACGACCACGCTGCTGACGTTCTTCGTGGTGCGGCACGGCTGGAACTATCCGCTGCCCACCGCGCTGACCGCCACCGGCGTCTTCCTCGCCGTGGACCTGGTGCTGGTGATCGCCTGTTCGCTCAAGTTCTTCGACGGCGGCTGGTTCCCGCTGGCGCTCGGCCTCGTGCTGTTCACCGTGATGAGCAGCTGGCGGCGCGGGCGCGAGCTGCTGCGCGGCAGCATCGTGGACCGCGACCCCGAGCTGGCCGCCTTCCTGCAGTCGCTGCCCGCCGGCGACATGCGGCGTGCCACGCGGACGGCGGTGTACCCGGTGAGCAGCCCCGCGACGGTGCCGCAGGCCCTGCTGCACAACCTGCGGCACAACCAGACGCTGCACGAGCGCAACGTCATCCTCACGGTGGTGTTCCGCGACGAGCCCTGGGTGCCGGAAGCCGAGCGTGTCGCGGTGCGGCTGCTGGCGCCCGGCTTCTGGCGGGTGCAGGTGAACTACGGCTTCAAGGACAAGCCGGACATTCCGCGCGCGCTGCTGCTGTGCGCCGCGCACGACCTGCCGATCAACCTGTTCGAGACCAGCTACTTCCTCAGCCGCGAAACGGTGGTACCCACGCGGCGGCGTCCGGGCATGGTGCTGTGGCGAGAACGACTGTTCGCCTTCATGGCGCGCAACGCGGCCGACATCGCCGACTTCCTGCGGCTGCCGAGCAACTGCGTGATCGAGCTGGGGACGCGGGTGCGGATCTAGCGGCTGCTCCACCAGGCCCAGGCAGCCCAGCAGGCGGCGACCCACAGCAGGACGATGACCACCGCACCGGCCACGCTGCGCGGCTTGGCGTCGTGCGTGCGCATCCAGTCGTCGCCCTGCACGCGGCATTCGGCCATCACCTCGGCCGGGATCATTCGCAGCGCCAGCCACATCAACGCGGGCAGCAACAGCACGTCGTCGACATAGCCGAGCACCGGGATGAAGTCGGGGATCAGGTCGATGGGACTCAACGCATACGCGACCACGAACACGCACAGCGCCTTGGCCCCGATCGGCGTGCCCGGATGGCGCGAGGCGAACCACAGCGCGACGCCTTCGCGCTTGACGCCGCGCGCCCAGTCGCGAAGGCGGGAAGAAAGCGGTTGTTTCACTTCGCGATTGTGCGGCAGCATGTCGTCATGCCCGCCTGGTTCAACAGTTCGCAGCGCTTCGGAACGATCGCCGTGCTCCTGCACTGGGGCATGGCGCTGCTGCTGATCGCGCTGATCGCGCTGGGCCTCTACATGGTGGCGCTGCCGGACGCGGGCTACGACGAGGTCAAGATCACGCTGATCCTGGTGCACAAGAGCCTCGGGACGATCGCGCTGGGCTTGGCGCTGGCGCGCATCGCGTGGCGCACATTCAATCCATTGCCGGAACTCGCCGGCGCCCTGCCCGCCTGGCAGCAGCTCGCGGCGCGCGTGGTGCACCTTTGCTTCTACGGCCTGATGGTGCTGCTCCCGGTCACGGGCTGGCTGATGTCCTCAGCGGGCGGTTACCCCGTTCCGGTGTTCGGCTGGTTCAGCCTGCCGGACCTGGTCGGCCAGGACCCGCGGCTGTTCGAGGCCCTGGTCGTGCTGCACCGCTGGCTGGCCGACGCGCTGCTCGCGCTGGCCGCACTGCACGCCGGCGCCGCCCTCGACCACCATTTCCGCCGGCGCGACGACACCCTGTCGCGCATGCTGCCCTGAGCCCCACACCAGCACCGAGGGGTTGTCGCGGATCCGCTCCGCGGTGTCGTCCAGCTTGATCAGCAACTCGTTCGTGCGAGCCAGGCCCTGGCGCATCTGCGGCAAGACCTGCGCCTGCATCGAGCGCATCACGGCATTCGACGACTGCACCAGCGGCGCGAGCTCGCGCCCCGCGGCGTCGACATGCTGGATCGCGGCGCTGGCCGAACCCGCCACGGAGTCGATGCGGGCCAGCGTGTCGCGCGCCTGCGGCAGCACGCGCT
>Ga0247827_10001311_pt1 | contig 10602 bp, 9 predicted proteins | sample 12C_Control_Day2_FD_194414 | JGI IMG/M metagenome (GOLD analysis project Ga0247827, IMG submission 194414) | Soil microbial communities from agricultural site in Penn Yan, New York, United States - 12C_Control_Day2 | ecosystem: Environmental > Terrestrial > Soil > Agricultural land | place: USA...
CGGTCCGCACCTCTCTAGGTTTTACAGTTCAGATCCGTTCTGCCGGTTTCGAGAGTAGCTTCATGCCCATGTCCGCCGACGTCCTGCGCGCCCATCTGGTCGAGGCCTTCCCCGATGCGGACATCGCCATCGAGGACCTGGCCGGCGACGGCGACCACTATCGCGCCAGGATCGTCTCCGCCGCCTTCAAGGGCCTGCCGCGCGTGCGCCAGCACCAGCTGGTCTATGGCGCGCTGAAGGGCCAGATGGGCGGCGAGCTGCACGCCCTGGCGCTGGAGACCTCGGCTCCCGTCGAGGCGGGCTGAGCATGCGGTATCGCCCGTTCGGCGGCACCGGCGCGGCGGTCTCGAACCTGACGCTGTCTCTGGGCGCAGAAGCGCTGGGGCGCGGGCGCGCGGCCCTCAGCGAGCTGATATTCACCGCGCTCGAGGCGGGGGTGAACAGCTACCACCTCGAGAACGCCGACCCGGTCCTGGCCGAGATCGTCGGCGAGGCCCTGGGCCACGTCGAGCGACGGCTGGTCTGCGTCGGCGTCACCCTGGGCGTCGGCGACGGCCGCAAGAAGGGCTTCCGCGACTTCTCGGCGGAGGGTCTCAGCGGCTCGATCGACCACGCGCTGCACGCCTCGGGCCTGGGCTGGTTCGACGTGGCCGTACTGGACGAGCCCGCCGACGACGAGCTGCCCCAGGCCTCGCTGATCGCCCTGAAGGCCCTGCGCAAGGCCGGTCATGTGCGCCTTCTGGGGGTGTCGGGCGACGCGCCGGTGATGGACGTCTATGTCTCGACCGGCGCCTTCGACGTTCTCTACACGCCCTTCCACGCCAATGTGGAATGGCGCATCCGGTCGCGGATGCGGGCCGCCCGCGAACGCGACATGGCCATCTTCACCTACGACTACTTCCCCGAAAGCCTGTCGACCGAACGCAAGGCCGCCGGCGCCGGCGTGACCCCGAAGAAGAAGGGCCTGTTCGGTTTCGGCGCCAAGCCCGTCGAACAGGGGCTGCCCAACGCCGGCTCCTTCGCCTTCCTGCACCAGACGCCGAACTGGAAGGCCGAAGAGATCTGCCTGGCCTTCACCCTGACCGACCCGGCCATCGCCAGCGTCATGGTCGAGGCGATCAACCCGGAACGGATGGAGGCCCTGGCCGCCGTGCCCGAACGCGACCTGCCGCCGGGCCTGTCGGCCCAGATCGAAATGGCCCGGGTCGGGTCGGCGGTCGCCTAAGGCGGACTAGCCGCCCATCGCCACAAACGGCCCGTTGAGGAAGCCCGGCTTGCGATAGGCCAGGCGCTGCCCGTCCGCGCCCAGAACCCGGCCGCCGGCGGCCTCCAGCACCGCCTGCCCCGCCGCCGTGTCCCATTCGCTGGTCGGGCCGGTGCGAGGATAGGCGTCGAAACGCCCCTCGGCGATGAGGCAGAATTTCAGGGACGAGTCCGTGCCCTGCCACTGGGTGCAGCCGTGCCGGGCGGCCAGACGCGCGGCCTCCTCGTCGGTCATGCTGTGGCTCAACAGGGCGATGCCCTCGGCCGGCCGGTCGCGCACCTTGATCGGCCGCCAGGCCTCGCCGAAGGCGCGACGCACGGCGCCCTTGCCGGGCGCGGCCGAGGCCCAGGTCACGCCCGACGCCGGCGCCGTCACCACGCCCGCCATCGGAGCGTCGCCGCGCATCAGGGCGATGTTGACGGTGAAACTCTCGCGCCCCTGAACAAAGCCCTTGGTCCCGTCCAGCGGGTCGATCAGCCAGAACCAGTCCCCGACCGAGGCCGGAACGCCGTCAGCGGCGGCGGCCTCTTCGGCCACGGCCTCGACCTCGGGCCAATGCTCGGCCAGACGCTTCAGGATCAGGGCCTCGGCGGCGCGATCCGCCTCGGTCACCGGGCTGGCGTCGGACTTGGTCTCGACCGCCGTGCCGCTCCGCCAGTAGGGCAGGATCAGACGCGCGGCCTCCTCGGCGATGTCGGCGATGGTCTCGGCGAGGGCGCCGGAAGCGAGGTCGGTCTCAAGAGCATGCGTCATGTCATCGCCTCGATAGCCCATGCGCCCGGTTTCAAGAACCGGCAAATCAGGTCAGCCTTAACCATTCCCGCCAGCAGACCGCTCGAACGATGACCTTCCCTGACCTTTCCGCTCCCTCGGCCGACGTCGCCGCCGCCGACCTGCCCGCAGCCAGTCTGCCAGCAGGTGGCGCCGAACTGGCCGCCTTCATCGCCGGAAAGCTGTGCCACGACTTCATCAGCCCGGCGGGCGCCATCATGTCGGGCCTCGACCTGCTGGAAGACCCGACCGCCCAGGACATGCGCGACGACGCCATGAGCCTGATCCGTCAGAGCGCCAGGAAGATGGTCGCCCACGTCCACTTCGCCCGCGTCGCCTTCGGCGCCGCCACCACCAGCGAGCAGTTCGTCTCGACGGAGCTGCGCGGCCTGGTCGCCGGCCTGTCCGAGGGCGGGCGCGCGACCCTGGACTGGCGCATCGCCGACGGCGAGACCTTCACAAAGCCCCAGGCCCGCATCCTGATCAACCTGGCCTGGATGACCCTGGGCGCCCTGCCGACCGGCGGCGTGGCGACCGTCACCACGCGGCAGGACGGCGACCATCTGCTGTTGATCGGCTCGGCCGAGGGGAACCGCGCCAGGCTCAAGCCCGAAGCCATGACCGGCCTGAAAGGCGAGCGCCTGACGGAAGGCCTGGCGGGCCAGTGGATCCAGCCCTACTGGCTGTGGCTGGCCGTGGACGAGGTCGCCGGACGCCTCGACGTCGCCTGCGACGAGGGCCGCGTCGGCCTGATCGCCCGGACGCCGGCCTGATCGCCCCGCGCTCCAATCGTCCGTTAACCAGCGTCAGGGATTATGACGCGAGGCGCGCTCGCGTTTCGCGCACAACGAGATGAAGCCCTTGGACCCCACGACCTGTTTGATCGTCGATGACAGCCGCATCATCCGCAAGGTCGCGCGCCGCATCGTCGAGGACCTGGGCTTCGAAGTGGATGAAGCCGCCGACGGGGCCGAAGCCCTGACCTACTGCATGGGCGCCATGCCCCATGTGGTGCTGCTGGATTGGCAGATGCCGGTGATGGACGGACTGGCCTTCCTACGCCGCCTGCGCGACCTGCCCGGAGGCCGCGCGCCCAAGGTGCTGTTCTGCACCATCGAGACGCGCGCCGACCGGATCGCCGAAGCCCTGTCCGCAGGGGCCGACGACTATGTTATGAAGCCGTTCGACGGCGAGATCCTTCACTCGAAGTTCGCCGAAGTGGGAGCTATTCAGTCGCCGTCATGACGCCCGAGGATTTCGATCGCCTTCAGACCTTGCTGGCGACGCGCGCCGGCTTCCGGCTGACGCGCGACCGGATGCATCTGGCCGAGCATCGCCTGGGGCCGGTGGCCCGTCGCGAGGGCTATCACAATGTCGAGGCCATGCTGGCGACCCTGTGGGGCAAGCCGGTCGCCTCGCTGGGCTGGGCGGTGATCGAGGCTCTGCTGAACGGCGAGACCTGGTTCCGCCGCGACCGCGCGGTCTTCGACATCTTCTCTCGCGAACTGATGCCCGCCCTGACCGCCGCCCGCCCCGGCGGCAAGGTGCGTCTGTGGTCCGCCGGAGCTTCGACCGGCCAGGAAGCCTATTCCCTGGCCATGGCGGCGCTGGAAAGCCACGCCGACGTCGAGATCCTCGCCACCGACCTGTCGCGCCTGTCGATCGAAAAGGCGATGGCGGGCCTCTACACCTCGTTCGAGATCCAGCGCGGTCTTTCGGCCCGGACCATGCTGCGCTGGTTCGAACAGGCTGACGACCACTGGCGGGCCCGCCCTGAACTGCGTCGCGCCGTGAAATTCGAGCGCGCCAACCTGCTGGACGACCCCGCCGACGACCGCCAGTTCGACGTCATCTTCTGTCGCCACGTCCTCAGCGATCTGGAGCCGGCGCGCCGCGCCCGGGTGCTGGAAACGCTCGAGCGGCGACTGGTCGATGACGGCTGCCTCTTCCTCGGCCTGGACGAACGGCCCGAGGGCGACAGCGTCGCCTTCCGCCCTGTCGCGGGCCGCAAGGGCCTCTACGTCAAGGCGCCGTCAGCCCTGCGCCGCGCCGCCTAGCAGACCGGCCGCCGCCGTCGCCTTGACCCGCGCCTGCGGAACCTCGCTGAACACCAGATCGCTGACGCCGAAATACTCGGCCTGATTCAGCGCGCACCAGTCGGTCGTGACCAGACGCCCGGTCGCCTTGCCGTCGAGCCCCTCCGCCGCCCCGTAGAGAAAATCGCCGCTGCGTTCAGCCAAGGGCATGGGCCGGTCCTGGTTGGCCCGCGCCATGAAACCGGCCAGGCGCTCGGGCGTCACCTCGGCCGCCATCAGCTTGCCGTCGAACCGCACCACGGCGTCGAAGGCGTAGCGCGTCACCGGCCCGGCCGGCAGGCCCGTGCCCAGGGTGGTGTGGCCGATGAAGCCGGCGTCGGCGCCCGCCGCGCGCGCCATCGCGGCGGCCACGGCGCGGCCTGTCTCGCCCAGAGTCAGGCCGCGGGGACTGACGCCCAACACCGCCTTTTCCTCAGCGGTCAGGCTGGCCGCCAGCGTCGTCGCGATCAGGCCGGCGATGCGCGGCGACGGGGCGGCGGTCAGGTCCACCGCCGTCGTATCGACCGTGATCCGCCCGTCCTCGAACAGGGTCGCCGTCGTATAGGCGTTGCTCCACGACCCGGTATGGGCATAGGCGCTGCGGTCCTGCTCATGCTGGAACAGCAAGTGGTTGTGCCCGCCGATCATCAGGGCCCCGTCGGGCAGCAGGGGCAGGATGTCGCGATCCCCGGCCACCCCCGCATGGCTCATCACCAGCATCAGATCGGCGCCGTCCAGCAGCCTGATCAGGTTCGCCTGCGCCCATTCGCCCGGCTCGGGGATCGACAGCCAGTCGCGGCTGGCCTTGGGGTAGGTGTTCAGGGAATTCGTCCCCGCCCCGACGATCCGCAGCGACCGCTGGCCCAGCAGCACGGTCACGGCGGCCTCGGCGTAGGGCTGACCGGTGCGCGCATCGACGATGTTGCTGACGACGACAATGCCCAGCGACCGCATCCGCGCCACCACCTCATGCAGGTCCGGCGTCAGGTCGTTATCGTGATTGCCCAGATTGACCACCGTAGGCGCCAGTTTCGGCAGTTCGCCCAGGAAGGCCCAGTCGATGGCCCCGCCCGACCGCACCGAGACGACATTGCCGTGCTCGAAGATGTCGCCGTCGATCGCGATCAGGTGCGGAACGTCCGATCCGGCGATCTCCGTCTCCAGCGCCGCCAACAGCTGGCCGGTCCGCTCATAGGCCGAGTGCAGGTCCGACATGGCCAGGACGCGGCCCAGCACGCGCGGATCGGTCGCCGGGCCCAGCGCTCCCAATCCCGGCGCGACGGCGGCGACGGCCATCAGCTGAAACAGGCGGCGGCGATGGAGGCGGGTGATCGTCATGCGCAGGTCCCTGTCAGGCCGCGCCCGGCGCGTCGAGAGTTTCCTCGCCAAGGACGGCGCAGCCCTGCCGTTTCGCACGACATATTGCGACGCACAATGCCGCAAGCGCCGCAAGGCCGCTCCAAACGTCAAGTTTTCAGACAGCGTGTCGCTGTCGTGAAAGCTTCATCGAACACACGTCCTCGAGGCTGGAAAAAGCGTCGCCATAGACCTAGGCCCCTCGCCACCAGTCTCAACGAGGATCCTCCCCCCATGTCCCGTCGTCTCGCCGCCCTCGCCGCCTCCGCCAGCGGCCTCGCCCTTCTGATCGCCGCGCCTGCCGTGGCCCAGACCGTTGACGCCGCCGACCAGGCCGTCAGCGTCGACGAGATCGTCGTCACGGCCCAGCGCCGCAGCGAGAACATCCGCGAAGTGCCCTTCGCCGTCACGGCGATGAACACCGAGACCCTGAACACGCTCTCCTCGGGCGGCGGCGACATCCTGCAACTGTCCGGCCGCGTGCCCAGCCTGCAGGTCGAGAGCTCGAACGGCCGCTACGCCCCGCGCTTCTATATCCGCGGCCTCGGCAATGTGGACTTCGACTTCAACGCCTCGCAGCCGGTCTCGGTCGTGCTCGACGACGTGGTGCTGGAGAACGTCTACCTGAAGGGCTTCCCCCTGTTCGACGTGAAGCAGGTCGAGGTTCTGCGCGGCCCGCAAGGCACCCTGTTCGGCCGCAACACCCCGGCCGGCGTGGTCAAGATCGACACCATCAAGCCGTCCGACGACTTCACCGGCTTCGGCTCGCTGGCCTATGGCAACTACGGCTCGACCCGCGCCGAAGTCGGCGTCACCCTGCCGGCCTCGGACACCCTGTCGGTGCGCGTGGCCGGTCTGTGGAACCACCGCGACGACTGGGTCAACAACGCCTATGACGCCCCCTTCGCCAAGAAGGACGGCAAGGACCTCGGCAATTTCGATGACTTCGCCGGCCGCGTCCACGTCGCCTGGACCCCGACCGACCGCCTGTCGACCCTGCTGACCCTGCAGGCCCGCGACTATGAGGGCACGGGCACGATGAACCGCGCCAACGTCCTGACCAAGGGCTCGAACGAGCTGAACGACCGCTTCGACCGCGACACCGTCTATTACGACGGCGGCCGCAACAACTTCCAGAAGCAGCAGACCACCTCGCAGTCGCTGCAGGTCGCCTATGACTTCGGCCCCGCCACCCTGACCGGCGTGGTCGGCTCCTATCAGGGCTCGTCGGCCGGCAACGGCGACATCGACGGCGGTGTGCTGGGCGATCCGGTCAACAGCGGCTTCATCCCCTTCCCGTCGGAAACCGGCACCCTCTCCAGCGACCTGATCCAGAACACCTACGAACTGCGCCTGTCGTCCAACGGCGACGGTCCGTTCGGCTGGCAGGTCGGCGCCTTCTACTGGAACGAACGCTTCAACCTGGTCTCGGGCACCTTCAACGGTTTCGGTGCGATTGCGCCGACGGTCGTGGGCGACATCGTGCAGAAGTCGGACTCGTGGTCGGTCTTCGGTCAGGGCCGCTATCAGATCACTGACGCCCTGAAGCTGACGGCCGGCGTTCGCTATACCGACGACAGCCGCGACTTCCGTGGTCAGCGCATCATCCCGGTGGGCAGCACCAGCACCATGCTGCCCCTGGCCAATGTGACCCAGTCGGTTGGCGACCAACAGGTCAGCTGGGATGTCAGCGCCGTCTACGAAATCAATCCCAGCCTCAACCTGTTCGCCCGCGTGGCCGACGGCTATCGCGGTCCGTCGATCCAGGGCCGCATCACCTCTTCGGACCGTGTGACGACCGCCGATTCCGAAACCGTCATGTCCTATGAGACCGGCTTCAAGGCCCGGCTGTGGGACGGTCGCGCCCGCCTGAACGGCACGGCCTATTTCTATGAGGTCTCGGACCTGCAACTCACCGCCATCGGCGGCGCCGGCAACTTCAACCAGCTGATCAACGCCGACAAGGGCGAGGGTTACGGCGTTGAAATCGACGGCGACGTCTACCTGGGCGCCGGCTTCAGCCTGGCCGGCGGCTTCGCCTGGAACCATACCGAGATCAAGGATGCGGACCTGTTCGTCGGCACCTGCGGCGCCCCCTGCACCATCACGGATCCGACCGTGGTCGTCGGCGGCAAGACCCTCGCCAACATCAACGGCAACCCCTTCCCGCAGGCGCCGGAATACACCGCCAACCTGACGCTGAACTACGTCCGTCCGATCGGCGACGATCAGGAACTGTTCGCCTCGACCGACTGGGTGCTGCGTCAGGACTTCAACCTCTTCCTCTATGAGGCGGTGGAGTTCCGTCAGGACACCCAGTTCGAAGGCGGCCTGCGCGCAGGCTGGCGCGACCTGGGCCGCGGTCTCGAAGCCGCCGCCTATGTCCGCAACATCACGGACGAGGCCAACATTCTCGGCGCCATCGACTTCAACAACCTGACGGCCTTCGTCAACGAACCGCGCATGTACGGCGTGGAGCTGTCGAAGCGCTTCTAAGCCTTCACGGCTGAAAGCGTCCGAGGGCGGCGGCGGGGTGACCTGTCGCCGCCCTCTTGCCATCCGCCTCCCGCTTGGTCCTACTGCGTCCCGGATCGGGGAGGATCTTTCACATGCGGCTGGCCCTGCTGTTCGGATCGCTGACGCTCGCCTTCCTGCTGGCGGTCTGGACCACCCAGGTTCCCAAGCCCCGCCCCATAGACGCGCCCGCCGCCGCCTTCTCGGCCGCGCGGGCCATGACCGACATTGAGCAGATCGCCCGCGCCCCGCATCCGGTCGGCACGCCCGAGCACGCCCGCGTCCGCGCCTGGCTGACCGCCCGCATGACCCAGTTGGGTCTGTCGCCCCAAGAACAAGCCGGCCCCCTGTCGCCCGGCGCCATCCAGCGGCTGAGGAAGGCCGGCGGCAATCCCGACGCGGCGAACAACCAGGCGATCAATCTGATCGGCGTCCTGCCCGGAAAAGACCGCAGCCAGCCCGCCGTCATGCTGATGGCCCACTACGACACCGTGGTCGGCTCGCCCGGAGCAGCGGACGACTCCACCGGCGTCGGCGCCGTGCTGGAGGCCGTGCGCGCCATCGAGGCGCGCGGCCCGGTCGAGCGCGATCTGGTCGTCCTGCTGACCGACGCCGAGGAGCTGGGCCTGGACGGCGCCCGCATCTTCTTCGGCGGACACCCCTTGCGCGACCACATCGGCGCCGTGGTCAACCTGGAGGCGCGCGGCGGCGGCGGCCGCGCCGCCATGTTCGAGACAGGACGTGAGGCAGGCCCGACCGTCGACCTGTTCCGCCGCGCCGCCACCCGTGCCGACGGCGGGACCACCGCCACCTCGCTCGCCGTCTTCATGTACGAACAGATGCCCAACGGCACCGACTTCACCATCCCCAAGGATCGCGGCATCGGCGGCCTGAACTTCGCCTTCATCGGCCGCCCGGCCCAATACCACTCCGCCGACGCCACGCCCGCAAACCTCGATCAGGGCGGGCTGCAGCACATCGGCTCGCAAGCCCTGGAAGCCGCCGACGCCCTGCTGCGCGCCCCCGCCCTGCCCGCCAAGGGACCGAACACTGTCTATGCCGACGTCTTCGGTCGCCTGATGCTCAGCCATTCGGCGGCCATGGGCTGGGCCCTGCTGGGGCTGACCGCCCTGTTCGGCGCCTTCGCCGCCTGGCGCGCCCGCCGCGCGACCGGTCTGACCGCCGGACAGGTTAGTCGCGGGATGCTGGACGGATTGTGGTTCGCCTCCGCCGGATTGGTGCTGGCCCAGGCCGTGCGCCTGCTGGCCGGGCCCATGTCCAGCCGCGCCGCCTCGTCCGAAACCTACTACGTCCTGTTGCGCCGCCTGCCGTGGATGGAGGCGGGCGCCGTCCTGACCATCCTGGCCCTGGCGCTGCTCCTGCTGACCGGCGCGCGCCGCCAGCGGCCGCGTACGGTAGCCGGGGTCGTCGCCGTCCTGACCGTCCTCGTACTGCTGATCGGCGGCTTCAGCCCAATCATGCTCAGCGCGGGCCTGATCGCCGCCGCCCTGTCGCTGTGGCCGGTCAAGGCGCCGACCTCGACCTGGGGCGGCTGGCTGGGCCTGATCGCCCTCGTCTTCCTGTTGGGCTGCGTGGTTCAGGGCGCCGCGCCCGAGGCCGCACTGCTGTTCGTCTGGCCCGCCCTGCTGGCCGCAGCGGCAGCGGCGCTTGCCGCCCTGATCAGCCCCGACCTGACGCGCCCCGCCAGCCTGATCCCGCCCGCCGTCGCGGGCGTGGTCGGCGGCGCCTGGCTGATGGGGCTGGGCCATTTCGTCTTCCTCGGCATCGGCATGGACCTGCCCGGCGCCCTGGCCCTGATCGGCCTGCTGGCCCTGCTGTTCCTGCGCCCGCTCGCCCCGCCCGTCGGCGCCGTCCGCCCGGTATTGATCGGGGCTGCCGCCTGCCTGATCCTCGCCTGCGGCCTCAGCCTCGCCGCCCGTTTCGTCGAGCCAACGCCCGCCGTGGCCGAGGCCCTGCCCTGACGGCGCCCGCTGGCGAAACTGCGTCCAACCGTCTATCGCAGCCCCATGTCCACTGATCCTGTTCTCGTCACCGGCTCCGCCGGCTTCATCGGCTTTCACACCGCGCAGCGGCTGCTGGAGCGTGGCGAGACGGTCATCGGCCTGGACAACCTCAACGCCTATTACGACCCGGCGCTGAAGCAGGCCCGCCTGGCCCTGCTGCAAGAGCACCCGAACTACCGCCACCACACGCTCGACCTGGCCAATCGCGCCGGCGTCGCCGCCCTGTTCGCCGAGCACGCCCCGCGCCGCGTGATCCACCTCGCCGCCCAGGCCGGGGTCCGCTACAGCCTCGAAGCGCCCGAGACCTATGTGGATTCCAACGTCGTCGGCTTCCTGAGCATCCTCGAAGGCTGCCGCGCCGTGCAGGCGACCAACCTCGTCTTCGCCTCGACCAGCTCGGTCTTCGGCGCCAACGCCGCCCTGCCGTTCTCGGTGCGCGACCCGGCCGACCATCCGCTGACCGTCTATGCCGCGACCAAGCTGGCCAACGAGGCCATGGCCCATTCCTACGCCCACCTGTTCGGCTTCCCGGCCACGGGCCTGCGCTTCTTCACCGTCTATGGACCGTGGGGCCGCCCGGACATGGCCCTGTTCAAAT
>Ga0247827_10001319_pt1 | contig 10558 bp, 8 predicted proteins | sample 12C_Control_Day2_FD_194414 | JGI IMG/M metagenome (GOLD analysis project Ga0247827, IMG submission 194414) | Soil microbial communities from agricultural site in Penn Yan, New York, United States - 12C_Control_Day2 | ecosystem: Environmental > Terrestrial > Soil > Agricultural land | place: USA...
CCGAGTTCGGCTCGGCCGAGGACTTCCCGCTGCAGCAGGCGCTGAACCAGCTCAAGGGCAAGACGGTCCTGGCCTCCAAGACCCAGACGGAGCGCAAGCCCGAGGACGCGAAGGCCAACTGAGGCGCGCGCCGCCCGCCCGAGACGACCCGCCCCGGCGGGTCGTTCCGTTTGCGGGGCCCGTGTCGGCCGCGCGCGTGTCGGCCGCGCGCGGCGACCCGGAGTCCGTTCACGACCCGCCACGCCGCCTCGGCTTCGTCCCGGCCGCCTGCGGCTTGGTCCGCTTGCCGCGCGTCCGGGCATGCACCGTTATGCTCGCCGCATGACCGACGAACAGCTGCTGCGCTACAGCCGGCACATCCTGCTCGACGAGATCGGCATCGAGGGCCAGCAGCGCCTGCTCGAGGGCCATGCGCTCGTCATCGGCGCCGGCGGCCTGGGCTCACCGGCGCTGCTCTACCTCGGCAGCTCCGGCATGGGGCGAATCACCGTGGTCGACCACGACAGCGTCGACCTCACCAACCTGCAGCGCCAGATCGCGCACGACATCGCACGCATCGGCATGCCGAAGGCCCGCTCGGCGGCGCAGAGCATCGCCGCCCTCAACCCGGACCCGCAGGTGCGCGCGCTGGTCGAGCGGGCCGACGCGGCGCGGCTGGACGCGCTGGTGGCGGAGGCCGACGTGGTGCTCGACTGCAGCGACAACTTCGCCACCCGCCAGGCCGTCAACCGCGCCTGCGTCGCGCACCGCAAGCCACTGGTGGCCGGCGCGGCGATCCGCTTCGAGGCGCAGGTCTCGGTCTACGACGTGCGCGACCCGGCCAGCCCGTGCTACGCCTGCCTGTTCCCCGAGGACGCCGCCTTCGAGGACGTCGCCTGCGCCACGATGGGCGTGTTCGCCCCGCTGGTGGGCATCGTCGGCAGCGTCCAGGCGGCCGAGGCGCTGAAGCTGGTGTCCGGCGCGGGCCCCTCGCTTGCTGGTCGCCTGCAGATGCTCGACGGTCGCTCGATGGAATGGACGGAGATCCGGCTGGCGCGGCGTGCCGACTGCGCGGTGTGCGGCGCCGCGCGGCACTGAATCGCACGCGTTCGCGCGCCGCGGTCGCGCGCCGCGCGGCTTGCGACCCATCGGCGCACCACGCAACCGCGGTGGCCCGCGCCGCCGCGCGGCGCGGCGACCGTCGACGCGGGGTAAGCTGGCGCCATGGATGACAAGCACCCGGAGCTGACCGCCCGCAATTTCCCCTCCGCGCAGGAGGACGTCGCCGCGGTCACCCCGCCGGCCTCGCGCTATGCGGGCCCCGAGAGCGCCTACCGCCTCGCCTTCAACGACCCCGACTTCCTGCTGCGCGAGGACCTGCGCCCGATCCGCATGCAGCTCGCGCTGCTCAAGCCCGAGCTGGTGCAGCGCGACCACCGCATCGAGGCGACGATCGTGATCTTCGGCAGCGCGCGCATCCTGCCGCGCGAGGCGGCGCTGGAGCGCGTCGCCGTGGCGCGCGACACCGACGACCCGATCGCGCTGCGGCTCGCCGAGATGCAGGTGGCCATGTCGCACCACTACGAGGAGGCCCGCCGCTTCGCCGCGATCGTCACGACCGCGGCGCAGCGGCTCGAGCACCCGATCGCCATCGTCACCGGCGGCGGCCCCGGCATCATGGAGGCCGGCAACCGCGGCGCCTTCGAGGCCGACGGCCCGAGCATCGGCCTGAACATCGTGCTGCCGCACGAGCAGGAGCCCAACGCCTTCATCACGCCGGAGCTGTGCTTCCAGTTCCATTACTTTGCGCTGCGCAAGATGCACTTCCTGATGCGCGCGATCGCGCTGGTGTGCTTCCCCGGCGGCTTCGGCACGCTCGACGAGACCTTCGAGGCGCTCACGCTGATGCAGACCGGCAAGGTGCGGCGCCGCCCGGTGCTGCTGTTCGGGCGCGAGTTCTGGACCAAGCTCGTCGACTTCGAGCTGCTGGTCGGCACCGGCATGATCTCGCCGGGCGACCTGAAGCTGTTCCACTTCGTCGAGAGCGCCGAGGAGGCCTGGGGCGTGATCGAGCGCCACTACCGGCTCGACCTGTCCGGCTCCTTCGACATCCCGGTCGAGGAGCCCGCGCCATGAGCCGCGCGCACCCCGCCCGCGCGGCGCCCCGTCCAACTGCGCGTCGGCCCGCGGCGGCGGGGGAGCGTCCATGAGCTCCGTCGTCCTGCCCAAGATCTCGCTGATCGGCGCGCCGACCGACGTCGGCGCCGGCGCGCGCGGCGCCTCGATGGGCCCGGAGGCGCTGCGCGTGGCCAACCTGCAGAGCACGCTGCAGGCGCACGGCCTGGAGGTGATCGACCGCGGCAACCTCAACGGCCCGAGCAACCCCTGGCAGCCGCCCAGCGCGGGCTACCGTCATCTGCCGGAGGTGGTGGCCTGGAACCGCGTGGTGCACGAGGCCGTGCACGCCGAGCTGGCCGCCGGCCGGCTGCCGATCCTGCTCGGCGGCGACCATTGCCTGGCGATCGGCAGCATCAGCGCCGTGGCGCGCCACTGCCGCGAGGCCGGCAGGAAGCTGCGCGTGCTGTGGCTCGACGCGCACGCCGACTTCAACACCAACGTGCTGACGCCGAGCGGCAACGTGCACGGCATGCCGGTCGCCTGCCTGTGCGGCCACGGCCCCCAGGAGTTGTGCGAGATCGGCGGCCACGTGCCGGCCATCAGCCCGAAGTGGGTGCGCCAGATCGGCATCCGCAGCGTCGACCCGGGCGAGAAGCGCCTCGTGCACGAGGTGGACCTCGAGGTGTTCGACATGCGCTACATCGACGAGATGGGCATGCGCCACACCATGGAGCTGGCGCTCGCCACGCTCGACGTCAACACCCACCTGCACGTGAGCTTCGACGTCGACTTCCTCGACGCGGCCATCGCCCCCGGGGTCGGCACCACGGTCAACGGCGGCCCGACCTATCGCGAGGCGCAGCTGTGCATGGAGATGATCGCCGACACCGGCCGGCTCGCCTCGCTCGACGTGATGGAGCTCAACCCGGCCTTCGACGTCAAGAACGCCACGGCGATGATCGCGGTCGATCTCGTCGAGTCGCTGTTCGGCAAGAGCACGCTGATGCGCAAGTAGGCGGCCCGGCCGGCGGCGCCTCAGTCGCAGGGCCCGTGCAGGCGGCGGAACTCGCGCGGCGGCAGCGGTGCCGCCGCGGCGAACAGGCCGCGCCCCGCCGCCCGCGCGCGTCGCTCCTCCTCGGCATAGGGACCGGGGTTGCCGCGGTAGGCGGCCGACCATGCATGGCCCTCGGCCACCAGCGCGGCGCCCACATCGGCGCCGTCCAGCCACAGCGTGCCGAGCGCACGCCCGTAGTCGTCGGTGGCACGCCGGCGCACGCTGACGTGCCGGTGCAGCACGCGCGCGGCGAGCGCCGCCTGCGCCGCGTCGCCGTGCGCCTGGCAGCGCTCCGGCGCGTCGAGTCCGACCAGCCGGACCTTCACGCGCGCACGGCGCGGCGCACCGGGCGCCGGGTCGAGGCGCACCCACACCGTGTCGCCGTCGCTGACGCGCGTGACCACGCCGTCGAAGCGCGTCTCTTCGGCGCGCGCCGGGACGCCGGTCGCGAGTGAGCCCGCAAGGGCCAGCGCGGCCGCGGCGTCGCGCGCTCTCGCCGTCCACGCCCGCTCCGCCCATCCCCGCGCCCGTGCAGCCTGCCGGCCCTCGGGCGCCGCCAAGAAGCGCAGCGCCCGGCTCATGCGTGCGCGAAGGCGGCCCAGGCCAGCGCGCCGAGGCCGCCGATCACGAGCAGCCACAGCAGCACCACGGCCGCCGCGCCCCACAGCATCTTCGGCAGCTGGTCGCGTCCCGCCTCGGCCTCGCGCAGCCGCGCCTGCCACATCGCCTCGGGCGTGAGCTTGACCGCCAGCGCGATGCCGAGCGGCACCAGGATCAGGTCGTCGAGCTGACCGAGCACCGGGATGAAATCGGGGATCAGGTCGATCGGGCTCAGCGCATAGGCCACCACCGCGATCGCGATCCAGCGCGGCGCGCGCGGCGTGTCGGGATGCTTGAACAGCTTCCACAGCGCGAGCAGGTAGACGCCCAGGCGCGCGCGATTGGCCGCGCCGAGCAGGCGGCCGAGCTTCATGCGCCGCCCCCGCGGCGGGCGTTCGGGGTGGCGCGGCGGCCCGCGGCCTTCGCGGCCGCGGCGGGCGGCTGCCGGTCGAGCGCGGCGTTCATGTCCTTCAGCATCCGTTCCAGCCGTTCGTTCAGTTTCTCGGTCGTCAGTTTCTCCCGAAAGCGCTCCACCATCAGCGGCAGGCCCAGCGGGCTGGGCAGCCGGAGCTCGACGTAGTCGATGCGCCGCGCGGCCAGCGCCTCGAGCGTGGCGCGCAGGCGGCGGATGTCGAGCTCCTGGCTCAGCACCTCGGACTCGGCCTGGCCGAGCAGCAGGTTGCCGGCGTCGTACTTGCGGAACACCTCGTAGAACAGGCTGCTGGAGGCCTGCAGCTGCTTCATGCTCTTCGGCGCGCCGGGGTAGCCGGCGAACACCAGGCCCGACACGCGCGCGATCTCGCGGAAGCGCCGCTGCGCCAGCTCGCCGGAGTTCAGGCTCGCCAGCACGTCCTCCAGCAGGCGCCCGGTCGACAGCACCGAGCGGTCGAGCACGCGCTCGACCTCGATCGGCAGGGCGCTCATCAGCTCGAAGCCGTAGTCGTTGATCGAGATGCTGAAGGTGTTGGGCCGCTCGCGCGCCAGCCGCCAGGCCAGCAGCGCCCCGAGGCCCATGTGCACGTGGCGGCCGGCGAAGGGGTAGACGTAGAGGTGGTGGCCCTCGCGCGAGTCGAGCCGCTCCACCAGCAGGCTGCGCGGCGTGGGCAGCACCGACACGGTGGCCTGGGTGCGCAGCATCGGCTCGGCGGCGCGCAGCTCGGGGTCGGGAAACTCGCCGCGCGCGGCGCCTTCGAGCAGCTCCAGCACGGCGTCGGCCAGCTCGGTCGACAGCGGCATCTTGCTGCCCTGCCAGCGCGGGATCACGCCCTGGCTGCGCGTCGCGCGGCGCACGTAGGCGGCGAGGTCGCGCGTGCGCACGAACTCGAGCACGCGGCCGGCGAACACGAAGCAGTCGCCCGGCTTCAGCCGCGCGATGAAGCCCTCCTCGATCGTGCCGATCGTGCCGCCGCCGAGCCACTTGACCAGCATCGTCGCGTCGCCGGTGATGGTGCCGACGGCGAGCCGGTGCCGCTTGGCGATGCCGCGATCGCTCACGCGGTACAGCCCGTCGTCCGGGTCGCGCCTTACGCGGTGGTACTCCGGATAGGCGCCGAGGCTGGCGCCGCCGCGCTCGACGAAGTCGAGCGCCCAGCGGAACTCGGCCTCGGTGAGGTCGCGGTAGGCCCAGGCGCCGCGCACTTCCTCGTACAGCGCCCCCGGCTCGAAGCCGCCGCCCAGCGCCACCGTGACGAGGTGCTGCACCAGCACGTCGAGCGGCTTGTGCGGCGACTCGCGCCGCTCGATGCGCCCGGCCTGCGCGGCACGTCGCGCCGCGGCGGCCTCCACCAGCTCCATCGTGTGGGTCGGCACGAGCGTGATGCGCGAGGGCCGGCCGGGCTGGTGGCCGCTGCGCCCGGCGCGCTGCAGCAGCCGTGCCACGCCCTTGGCCGAGCCGATCTGCAGCACGCGCTCGACCGGCAGGAAGTCGACGCCCAGGTCGAGCGAGGAGGTCGTCACCACCGCCTTCAGCGTGCCGGCCTTCAGCGCCGCCTCGACCCAGGCGCGCACGCTCTTGTCGAGCGAGCCGTGGTGCAGCGCGATCAGCCCGGCCCACTCCGGGCGCGCGCGCAGCAGCATCTGGAACCAGGCCTCGGCCTGCGAGCGCATGTTGGTGAAGACCAGCGCGGTCGTGCTGCGCTCGAGCTCCGCGACGAGCGGCTCGAGCATCTGCGCGCCGAGGTGTCCGGCCCAGGAGAAGCGGCCGGGCAGCACGGGCAGCAGCGTGTCGACCACGAGCGCCTTGTCGATGCGGCCGCGCACCAGGGCCGGCCGCGGCGGGTTCGAACTCGCCCTGTCCTCCGCGACCTGCGCACGCTGCGCCGGCGGCCCTTCCTGCCGTTCTTCCGCGGTCGCCCACTTCGCATCCGACCCTTGCTTGGATTGCCACTCGTCGTCCACTTCCCGCGCGGCCCCCGCTTCCTGGACGTCCCTCCCTTCTCGGCCTTCTCGGCCTTCTCGGCCTTCTCGGCCTTCTCGGCCTTCTCGGCCTTCTCGGCCTTCTCGCGCTTCTCGCGCTTCTCGCGCTTCCCGCGCTTCCCGCGCTTCCCGCGCTTCGAGGGCGTCAGGCCCTACCGCTGCGTCCGGCGGGACCGCTCCATCGCGTGACGGGAAAACGAGGCGCTCCGCGCCGGCGTCGAACGAAGACTCCGGCGACCCACGGCCCCGGGCCTCGCCGCCGACCGCCGGCGCGCCGCGCGCGCCGAGTAGCACCTGTGCCGCCTGTTCCAGATTGCCGAGCGTTGCGCTCAGGCCCCACACCAGCAGGGCCGGGTTCCAGCGCCGCAGCCGCGCCAGGGCGAGCTGCACCTGCACGCCCCGCTTGTTGCCCATCAGCTCGTGCCACTCGTCGACGATCACCGTGTGCACCGCGGCGAGCTCCTCGCGCGCGCGCTCGCGGGTCAGCATCAGGCTCAGCGACTCCGGCGTCGTGACCAGCACGGTGGGCATGCGGCGGTCCTGCCGCGCGCGCTCGGCGCCCGGCGTGTCGCCGGTGCGCAGGCCGGCGCTCCAGTGCGGCGCCAGCTCGGCCCGCGGGCCCTCGAGGGCGCGCAGGCTGTCGGCGGCGAGCGCGCGCATCGGGGTGATCCACAGCACGCCGAGCGGCGGTGCCGCGCCCCGTGGGGCCGCCGCAGACGCGCCGGCCAGCCCGCGCGCCAGCGCGCCGAACCACACCGCGTAGGTCTTGCCGGCGCCGGTGGTCGCGTGCAGCAGCCCGCTGCGGCCCGCGGCCATCGCCGCCCACACCTCGCGCTGAAACGGGAACGGCTTCCAGCCGCGCGCCGCGAACCAGACTTCGCCGAGCGGAGTGGCGGCGGGCCGCCGCGCACCCGGCATGCGCGCCGCACCGGCCGCATCTGCACCGGCCGCATCCGCATCGGCCGCATCCGCATCGGCCGCATCCGCATCGGCCGCATCGGCATCGGCCGCATCCGCATCGGCCGCATCGGCATCCGCCGCCTCTGCTGGATCCGCCGCAGGGTTCGCGGGGGTCGCATGCGACGCGTCCGTCGCGTACCTCGCATCGGTCGACGCCGGCGCAGGCCCCCCTACCGCCGCTGCCGCAACCGCCTTGCCGGCGGCCTTTCGCGCGCCCGACCGGCGCGGCGCAGCCTCGACCTCCAGCGGCGGGCGCGTCCCCGGATCCGTCTCCGGCCCGCGCGACTCCGACGTTGCGGCGCGCCTGGGGCGCCCGTCCGCCGCGCGCTCGCGTGGCGGGACTTCGGCAGCATCGGGACGGGCGGCGCGCGGCATCGCGCCACCATGCCATCAAACCCGTCGCCGCGCCGTGCGTGCACACTCGGGCACCGTCCCGCCGAGCGCCGCCATGTACCAGCCCGCCCACTTCCGCGTCGACGATGCCGTCGCCCAGCGTGCCCTGATCGCCGCACACCCGCTCGCGACGCTGGTCGTGCCGACCGCGCAGGGCCTGCAAGTGAACCACCTGCCGCTGCGCCTCGACGAGCCCACCGGCCGGCTGATCGGCCACGTGGCGCGCGCCAACCCGCTGTGGACGCTGGAGCCGGCGGGCGAGGCGGTGGCGGTGTTCCGCGGCCCCGAGGCCTACGTCACGCCGGGCTGGTACGCCAGCAAGGCCGAGCACGGCCGCGTCGTGCCGACCTGGAACTACGCCGTCGTTCACGTGCACGGCCGGCTGCGCTGGTTCGCCGGCGACACGGCCGAGGACGACGCCCGCCGTCACGCCGTGGTGGCCGCGCTGACGCAGGCCAGCGAGGCCGCGCACGCCGCGGCGCTGCGCGCTGCCGGCCGCGAGGCGCCGCCCGCCTGGTCGGTCGACGACGCGCCGGCCGACTGGCTGGCAACGATGCGGCGCGCGATCGTCGCCTTCGAGCTGGAGCCGGCGCGCATCGAGAGCAAGTTCAAGCTCAGCCAGAACCGCCCGGCCGCCGATCGCGAAGGCGTGATCGCCGGCCTGGCCGAGCGCGGCGACGCGGCCTCGGCCGCGCTCACCGCGCGACCGCCCGAAGCGAAATGAGGCCGCAGGGCGCCAGAGTGCTTGCAATGACGCGTGCCGGACCACCGACTCGGCGACGGCCGCGCCCCACGACGCACTTGCTCCCGCAGGAGTTCATGCGCAGGTCACGGTCGATCGGCTCGCCGCCCACGGGTCGGCGCTCGTAGCGGACGAACGGCTCGTTCGCCGGCAGCTCGCCGTGATGAGGGTCTGCATCGACCGCGCAACGGGTCGTCCAGCACCCGAGCCGTTGCGACGCGCGCCCCACGTCATGCCGGACAGGCCGGCCATTCCTCAGCCGCCGTCAGTGCGCCGATCGGGTGGTCCGCTCGCCGTCCGCCGCGATCGACCTGTCATGCGCGTCGATCGCGGCCGTGGCCCCCTGGGATCCTTGACGCACGAGCCGGCGACCGCCTGATAACAGGGGCCGGATGCCGTCGATTCTCCGAGGCGATTGGACTTGCTGCGCGCTTCGATCGATCTTCCCGGCCCCGGCGGCCCTGGCACGCATCTGACGAAAGAGAGGCCGGCATCCGTCTTCCCGACCTCGACCGAGATGATGACCAAGGCGCCCGGGCGCCAGGGGCCCGCGCCGCGGATCCGCCCGCCGGCCGGACCGGCTCACGCGCTCGCGATCCAGCCCTCCAGCAGGTCGCGCCCCGCGGGCAGGCCGTGATCCGGCCGCGTCGCGGCCCAGCCGGCCTGCAGCAGGCACAGCACCGCGTCGAGCCGGTCGCCCGTCGGGTCGGCCACCAGGACGTCGTGCTGCGCGGGGCTGATCCTCAGCCGCAGGCCGAGCCGCGTGCGGCCCTGCTCCAGCGCGTCGACCAGATCCTTGCGCGCGATCAGCCGCTCCGGCGTCTGCCGCGCGCGCTCGTCGCTCTTGTAGGAGCGCGGCCCGATCAGCTCGCGCGCCAGCAGGCCCGGGTAGGCCTCCAGCGCCACGCGCCGCGGGTCGCCCGCCTGTCCGACGGCCGGCAGCGAAACGCCGGCCGCGAGCAGGCGCGGCGTGGCCGCGTGCAGCATGAAGGCGACCGGCGGGTTGACCCACTTCATCGACGGACTCGACCCGGCCGGTCCGTCGCAGGCGCGGTGCGCGAACTTCGAGCCCGCCGGGCGGGCCGCGCAGAAGGCGGCGAACGCGGCGCGCAGCTCGGCGCGGGTCAGCCCCGCCACGTGGCGCACCAGCGCGGGCCACTCGAGCGGCCAGCCGAGCGCGACGACCAGCTCGCGCGGCAGGCCGAAGGGCAGGTCGAAGCCGCCGACCCACGGTCCCGGCTCGGCCAGCAGCGCCTCGAAGGCGGCGAAGTCCGGCAGCGCGTCCAGGCGCTCGAGCCGCAGCCGGCCGGCGCCCTCGAGCCGGCCGCGCGCGAGGGTGATCGGCTTGCGCCGCGTCGGGGCGCTGGTGAAGTCGACGCCGAGCAAGGCGGGCTGCATCGATGCATTGTCCGCAGTCGCGCGGCTTGCGTGCCGCCGCCGGCCGCCGCGCCTTGGGCAGAATCGGCCGATGCCCGCCCTGCTCCGCTCGCGCTGGATCGCCGCCGTCGCCGTCGCGGCCGGCGCGCTGCTGCTGCTCGGCGCCGGGCTGATGCAGTGGGCGGCGGGCGAGCTGCGCACCCAGGTCGTCGGCGCGCTCGGGCCGCGCGCCCAGCTCGAGTCGGTGTCGCTCGGCTGGGGCGCGGTCGAGCTGCAGAGGCTGCGCATCGCGGCGGCGCCGAACTCGGGCTGGCCGACCGCCGACGAGCTGCGCGCCGAGCGCGTGCGCGTGATGCCCGACCTGCGCAGCCTGCTCGGCGGCCCGTGGCGCGTCGCCACGGTGACGGTCGAGGGCGGCTACATCGCCCTGCAGCGCACCCGGGACGGCCGGCTGCGCCTGCTGCCGGCGCTGCTGGAGGAGCGCACGAAGGCGGCGGAGGGCGCCGCCTCCGGTCCCGGGACGGCGGGCGCGCCGGCCGTGGAGATCGGGCGCGTCGAGCTGGTCGACGCGGTGGTCGAGATGCACGACGCCTCGGTCGGGGCGCGGCCGCACCGGCTGCGCCTGGAGCGGCTCGACGCGCAGGTCGGGCCGCTCGCGCTGCCGGCGCTCGACCGGCCGGTCGAAGTCGCGCTCGACGGCGTGCTGAAGGGCGTGCGGCGCGACGGCCGGGTGCAGGTGAGCGGCACGCTGACGCCCGCCACGCGCGACGCGCAGCTCGCGGTGCGGCTCGCCGGCGTCGACCTGGTCGCGCTGCAGCCCTACCTGCTGAAGGCCGCCGACACCACCGTGCGCGGCGGCTCGCTGGACCTCGCGCTCGACGCGGGCGTGCAGCAGCAGCGCCTGAAGGCGCCGGGCCGGC
>Ga0247827_10001320_pt1 | contig 10557 bp, 10 predicted proteins | sample 12C_Control_Day2_FD_194414 | JGI IMG/M metagenome (GOLD analysis project Ga0247827, IMG submission 194414) | Soil microbial communities from agricultural site in Penn Yan, New York, United States - 12C_Control_Day2 | ecosystem: Environmental > Terrestrial > Soil > Agricultural land | place...
ATCCAGGCCTGCTCCGGATTGACGAGAAAAGCCTCGGCCACCCACCAGCAACCGATGAAGAAATAGGCGAAGCCGGCGAGCCAGCCGACCTGGAAGCCGCCCTTCACGGTGCGCGACCGCTCGGCCAGCAACATCAGCAGCGGATAACCCAGCAGACCGGGCAGGACACCGAACGGCGGATGCGCCAGCGCCGCGCCGGCGCCGGCCAGCAGGGCCAGGGCGATGCGGCCCCAGCGGTTCGTCAGCACGCTTCCTCCCAAGGCCCTAAGGCCCTGCGCCGACAAACGTTCGCTCATGCAGTCGCCTCATGTTCGGACTTGTAGGGGTCGGAGACGCCGAGCGAGGCCAGAATCTCGCGCTCCTCGGCCTCCATCTCCTCGGCCTCGTCGTCGTCTTCGTGGTCGCGTCCCAGCAGATGCAGCACGCCGTGGACGACCAGATGGCTCAGGTGATCGGGCAGGGTCTTGCCCTGCGCCTCGGCCTCGGCCGCGCAGTAGGCATGACCCAGCACCACGTCGCCCAGATGAGGGAAGGCGCTCTCGGCCGCCGGGAAGGACAGGACATTGGTCGGGCGGTCCTTGTCGCGGAAGCGGGCGTTCAGGTCCTGCACCCCGGCGTCATCGGTCAGCAGGACGACCACGTCGCCCTCGACCGTTCCAAGCGCCGCCGTCGCCGCGCGCAGCACCACCGCCTCGGCGTCAGGCAGGGCAGCTGTCCAGGCCGCGTCCTCGACTTCGATCTCGATCATTCAGTCTTCGTCCTCGAGGTCGGGGGCGGGACGCCCCCGCGCCGCATCGGCGTCATAGGCGCGCACGATGCGCTCGACCATGGCGTGGCGAACGACGTCCTCAGCCTTGAAGGCCTGGACCCCGACCCCCTTCACGTCCTTCAGGATGCGCAGGGCGTGGCTGAGACCGGAATCGCGCGGGTTCAACAGGTCGATCTGAGACGGATCTCCGGTCACGACCATGCGCGCGCCTTCGCCCAGACGGGTCAGAACCATCTTCATCTGCAACCGCGAGGTGTTCTGGGCCTCATCGACGATGATGAAGGCGTGGCTCAGGGTACGGCCGCGCATGAAGGCGATCGGGGCGGCTTCGATCTCGCCCTTTTCACGACGACGGCGCACGTCCTCAACGCCCAGGATGTCGTTCAGCGCCTCCCAGATCGGGGCCAGATAGGGATCGACCTTCTCGTTCAGATCACCCGGCAGGAAGCCCAGCTTCTCGCCAGCCTCGACCGCGGGGCGGGTGATGACCAGACGGTCCACCTGTCCGCGCCGCAGCAGCGATGCGCCATAGGCCGCCGCCAGGAAGGTCTTGCCCGTGCCCGCCGGGCCCACGCCAAAAGTCAGTTCGCAACGGCTGAGCAGGTCCAGATACCGGGCCTGGGCTGCGGTCTTGGGCGCGATGGCCCCGCGCCGGCCCACGGGCAGGGCGACCGCGTCAGGCACCACGCGACCGTGGTCCGGTCGCGGCTGCGTCACGGCCGCGCCGAGCGCCATGCGCACGTCGGCCTCGGTGATCTCGGCCCCCGCGTCGGCCCGCTTGGCCAAGGTCTCGACCACGCGTTTGGCCTGGGCCCGGTCCCGCGCCGAGCCGTTGATCGACACCCCGCCGCCCGGCGCCTCGACCAGCACCTTGAAGGCGTCCTCGATCAGGGCGACGTGGCGGCTGTTGGGGCCGATCACGGCCCGCAGCGCCTGATCGCTCAGGGACAGGAATTCGGACTCTCGCGCCATAGGCTTCCTTGTTGGGGTCCCTGACGCCTCGCTCACGGAGCGAGGCTGCTTGAGGGACATCAGAACTATAATACTGACACTAGATAGTGGCTGGGTCAGCCAAACGCCCGTTCAGGCTGTTCTGGGCGCCGCTGACGACCTCGACCGGAACGATCTGGCCCAGCAGATGATCCGCGGCCTCGACGTGGACCGCCTGCAGATAGGGCGAGCGACCGATGGCCTGGCCGGCGTAGCGACCCTTCTTCTCGAACAGGACGTGCAGGGTCTTGCCCGCCTGGGCGGCGTTGAACGCCGTCTGCTGTTCGAACAACAGGGCCTGAAGCCGGTGCAGTCGTTCCAGCGCCACGGCCTCCTCGACCTGACCGCCCATGGTCGCGGCGGGGGTGCCGGGACGCGGCGAATAAACGAAGCTGAAGGCGCCCGCATAGGTCACCTGACGCACCAGATCGAGAGTGTCCTCGAAATCACGATCCGTCTCGCCGGGGAAGCCGACGATGAAGTCGCCGGCGATCGCCATGTCGGGCCGCGCCGCGCGGATGCGGGCGATGAGGTCGATGTATTTCTGGCGGCCATGCTTGCGGTTCATCAGCCGCAACACCCGGTCGGACCCGGCCTGCACCGGCAGGTGCAGATAAGGCATCAGGGCGTCCAGATCAGCGTGAGCCGCAATCAGGTCGTCCGACATGTCGTTGGCGTGACTGGTTGTGTACCGGATGCGGTCCAACCCCGGAATCTCGGCCAGGGCGTAGGCCAGGCGCGCCAGGGTGAAAGGCTTTCCGTCCGGGCCTTCGCCGTCATAGGCGTTGACGTTCTGACCCAGCAGGGTGACCTCGCGCATGCCCCTGTCAGCCAGGGCCCGGGCCTCGGCCAGCACCGCCGCGACCGGGCGCGACCACTCGGCGCCGCGGGTATAGGGAACGACGCAGAAGGTGCAGAATTTGTCGCAACCCTCCTGAACCGTCAGGAAGGCGGTCGGACCCTCGCCCCCGCGCGCGGCGGGCAGGGCGTCGAACTTTTCATGAGGGGCGAAGTCGGCGCCGATGCGTTCGCCGCGCGCCCGCGCCGTGCGGGTCAGCAGTTCCGGCAGCTGGTGATAGGCCTGGGGTCCGACCACCAGATCAACCGCCGGCTGGCGCCTGATGATCTCCTCGCCTTCGGCCTGCGCGACGCAACCGGCCACCGCGATGGTCATGCCGCCATCGCCCCGCGCGACCTTGCGCTCGCGCATCTGCTTCAGCTTGCCGAGTTCCGAATAGACCTTCTCGGCGGCCCGTTCGCGGATGTGGCAGGTGTTGAGAATGACGAAGTCGGCCCTTTCGGGCGCGTCGGTCACGGCATAGCCCAGAGGGCGCAAGACATCGGCCATGCGCTCGCTGTCATAGACGTTCATCTGACAGCCGTAGGTCTTGATGAAGAGGCGTTTGGGCGCCTCGGCCGGGCCCTGGTTCAGGGCCGCGCCGTCCGCCTGTTCCACGGGCTTGTCGAGCGTATCAGTCATGCGGCGGCTTATGATCGCCGAAACGGACGACGGCAAGGCGGGCGGGATCGCGCGGCGCCTAGCCTTCCGTGGGTTCGACGCGCGCCGCGTGCCGCTTGTAGATCAGGCCTTCGCGTTCGCTCGGCTCGACGCCCTCGATCGAGTGGCCGTAGAGCTCCAGCTTGTGACCGACCAGTTCGAAGCCCAGACGCTTGGCGATCTCGGTCTTCAGGCGCTCGATCTCGGCATCGAAGAACTCGATGACCTCGCCCGTCCTGGTGTCGATCAGGTGGTCGTGGTGATCGTCGCCGGCCTCTTCGTAGCGGCTGCGGCCGTCGCCGAAGTCATGCTTCTCGACCACGCCGGCCTCTTCGAACAGGCGCACGGTGCGATAGACAGTGGCGATCGAGATGTGGGGATCGATCGCAGAAGCCCGGCGATACAGTTCCTCGACGTCGGGGTGATCCTCGGCCTGCGACAGCACGCGGGCGATCACGCGCCGCTGCTCGGTCATACGCATGCCGCGTTCGGCGCAAAGCTTTTCGATCCGTTCCATGCGCCGGAGGATAGGCTGAGCCGCCGACTTATGGAAGCGTCGCGGCGAAGTTGAGCGCCAGGATCAGGGCGTCTTCCCGGCTTCCGTCCGCACGCGCATAATATCCGCGCCTGCGTCCCGCCCCGGCGAACCCTGTGCGGGCGTAGAGAGCGCGGGCGGCGGCATTGCCTTCCGCCACTTCCAGGAACATCCGCTCGGCCCCGAGCGCAGCCGCACGCACCACAGCCGCCTCGACCAGACGTCCCCCCAGACCCGCCCGTCGGGCCGACGGACGCACCGCCAGGGTCAGAATTTCGGCCTCATCCGCCACGACGCGGATCAGGATGAAGCCGTCCGGCTCCTCGACCGAAAAGACGCCCGGCGACGCCAGAAGGGCCGACAGGCTGGCTTCATCCCACGGCGCCTCGAAGGCCTCGGCGTGGAGAGCGGCGAGATGGGCGAGCCTGGTCACGATGTCGCAGACGACCGCGATTGACCCGGCAAGCGGCTGGGCGGGGTGGCGTCGGGCGCACGAAGATAGAGAGGGCGGGGCAGGGCGACCGCCGGATCGGCGGTGATGGCCAGACGCGCCAGGGCGTCGGACGTCGGCGCCGCCAGCGGCTTCAGGTCGACGTCGGCCAGGCGATCGGGGAAAGCCTCGCTCAACACCCCGGCGCCCGTACCGATCAGGGTCGGCCTCGACCCGGCTGCGGCCTCAAGAATGCGATCCGCGGCCGTTTCCAGCGACAGGGCCCCGGCCTCGCCCAGTGCGACGCCGTCGCGGAACAGTCGCGCATAGACCTGACCCCGACGCGCATCGATCACGGCGGCGACCAGACCGGAGGGCTCGATAGAGGCGGCCAGCGCGTCCAGCGTCGAGACGCCGACGACCGGACGATCCAGCGCCGCCCCCAATCCCTGGGCGAAGGCCATGCCCACACGCAGCCCGGTGAAGGAGCCCGGCCCCACCGTGACGCCGATCCTGTCGAGCGCGGCGAACCCGCCGCCAGCCTCGGCCGTCGCATCGCGAACCAGACCCGCCAGCCGCTCCTGATGCCCCTTGGTCATGAGTTCGGAACGGACAGCCAGAGCCCGGTCGCCCTCGAACACCCCGGCCGAACAGGCGCCCAGCGCCGTATCCACGATCAGAACTCTCATCGCGGTCTTCCTATCCGGGCCGTCAGGCCGACGCCAGCGCCGCGACGACCCGGGTCACCGCCTGACGCAACATCGGATCAGAAATACGCGGAAAGGCCTCGGCCAGGGCGCGCCCGTCCGCCGTCGCCGTCAGGTCGCGCAGGCCGGCGACAGGATCACGGTCGCCGGGACGCGGCGGAAAGAAGTCGGCCACGGAACAGCCCAGCACGGTCGCCACCTGATGCAGGCGCGAGGCCGAAACCCGGTTGGCGCCCTTCTCGTACTTCTGCACCTGCTGGAAGCTGACTCCGAGCTGCCCGGCGAGGGCCGTCTGGGACAGGCCGAGGGCCGAGCGACGCGCAGCCATCCGCAAGCCCACGGCGGCGTCGATATCCTGAGTACGGCGGTTCATGAACGACGTCTCCCTGACGATGACGTCAGAACAGTTTCATGAAGCGCAATGAAACACAACTGTTTCGTTTCATCATTCATCCAGTCGCGCGACGACTGCCGAGACGGCGCGGGCGCTTGCTCGCGGAATTCGTTCAATGGTCAGCAGGGCGCCAGCCCCGCGCACCACCAGTTCGGTTTCGTCGGAACGGACGTAGAGCCGCGCCCGCAGGGAGCCGTCGTCCATCTCGATGACACAGCCCTGATCCCGGCGCGGCCAGCGCCCGGGCGCGTATTCGAGCACTGTGCCCGCCGCCGCCCAGGGGGTCAGGTCGTCGGTGGAAAGCTGCAACCGTCGCCGCTCGACCGTCGGCGCCGCCTCAAAGGCGCGCCCCCGCGCCTGAAGACCCTCTGAGACTGGCCGCGCCTGCGGAGCGACAGGAGCGGCGCTGATCAGCAGGGCCAGATCTTCAGGCGTGGCGTCCAGGGCGGCGGTCAGGCGACGCTGCACGTCGGGCCGGAACAGGCCGGGGCGCTTGCCAGCCTCATAGAGGCCCCATCCCTGGCTGGTCATGCCGATCCGCTGACCGGCCTCGGCCTGGCTCAGGCCGCGCTCCCGGCGCAAGACGGACAAGGCGTCGCCAAGGGCGCGACCCTCGGCCCCGGCGTCATCATCGGATGTGAAACGGGCCATGCGGCGATCATGCCCCATGGCCCGTCCGGACGATAGTGTTTCATGTGAAACATGTTGCTTGGGCCGCGGTCATCGGCCCTTCGGGACCTCCCGACCCGACGCGGCCTGGCGCTTCGCACGCGCCCAAATGCGCGCTCCAGCGGCGAGCGACCGCGTCACAAGCGTAGCGCTCCTAGATCACCTGCTCGACGCTGGTCACCTCGGGGATGTAGTGGCGCATCATCTGTTCGACGCCCGCCTTGAGGGTGGCGGAAGAGGAGGGGCAGCCAGAACAGGCGCCGCGCATGCGCAGGCGCAGGACGCCGGTGTCCTCGTCAAAGTGGTCGAACAGGATGTCGCCGCCGTCCTGGGCCACGGCCGGGCGGATGCGGCTGTCCAGCAGGCCCTTGATCTCGGCCACGATCTCGGTGTCCTCGCCGACAGCCCCGTCTGACGCCTCCACGCCGCGCGTCAACGGCGCACCGGAGACGAAGTGATCCATGATGACCGACAGGATGGGGGCCTTCATCGCGCTCCAGTCCGGGGCCTGGAGACCGCGCGTGACCGAAACATAGTCGGCCCCGAAGAAGACGCCCTCGACGCCCTCAAGCTGGAACAGCGCCTCGGCCAGGGGCGAGGCCACGGCCTCGTCGATGGTGCGATACTCCAGCACGCCCTCGGGCGCCACGTCACGACCCGGCAGGAATTTCAGGACATTGGGATTGGGCGTGGGTTCGGTCTGGATAAACATGACCGGGAGATGCGCCGCCCCCGCGACATCTTCAAGACCCATAAAGCGCGCTAATCGTCGCTCAGGCAGCGAAGCTCCCGCAACCATGCGGCAGTGACCCGGAAGTCAGGCCAGATCTTCAATGTCGGCGTCGGTCAATTCGCCGGGCACGATGGTCACGGGCAGCTTGCGGCCGGTGAAGGCGCCGCCCTGCTTCAGTACGGCCGAGACCAGGGGCCCCGGGCCGCGCGAGCCGGAGCCGGCCGCCAGCACCAGGATCTTGATGTCGGGATCGGCGCCGACAGCCTTGCGAATGGCGCCCTGGGGATCGCCTTCCTCGATCAGGAAGACGGGAGCGGCGCCGGACTTCTCGGCAGCCTCCTCGCCGATGCGGGTCAGCAGGGCCTCAGCCTCCTCTCGCTGCTGACGGCGGATTTCGTCGCGAACGCCGGACCAGTGCTCGTCAGAGCCGCCGGGCAGGGCGCGCAGCAGGACCACACGCCCCCCCGTCGACCTGGCGCGCCGGGCGGCGTAGCCGAGAGCCGCGCCGAATTCTGGGCTGTCGTCGACGACGACGAGGAACTTCCTGGGCATGGGTCTTCCCGCCTTGCGGATCTCTGAACAGCGGCGACCACCTAACGCCAGGTCGCCCCAAACGCCAAGGCCCGCCCGCTGCGTCGCGAACGACGAAACGAGCGGGCCTCTTCAGGCAGATGTCACGCGACTGCGCTCAGGCAGCGAGCCGCCGCGCGGCGAGCGATAGCGCTCCTGGGAAGCCGTTAGCTTCCCAGGACTTCACGAATGGCCCCGTTGGCGATGGTCAGCTTGGCGAAGGTCCAGCCCGTGCCCGAGGTCTCGATCTCGTCGACCGAGGCGCGCAGGGATTCGACCTGACCGATGCGGGCGCCGATCCAGGCGTCGACAGCCGTTTCAGCGGCGTCTTCGCTGGCCCCCGCCGTTTCAGCCGAGGCCTTGGCCACGGCGCGGGTCAGCTGCTGCTGCTCGGCCATCAGGTCCTGGATCAGGCGGCGCACGGCCAGACGGTCGAAGTGATCGCCCGACGGCACCGATCCGGCTGCAACGCGCAGACGGTCGAAGTCGAAGGCGGCGCCGACCTGGTGATAGAGGCGGGCCATGGCCGGAGCGCTCCAGCCGAGTTCATTGGCCAGATCGCCGATGTCGGCCGTGGCCACCATGGGTCGCAGCAGGGCGATATCGCGCGCCAGATCCTCCGGCGCGCCCAGACCGGTGAAGGTGGCGACGCGGGCCTCGAACTGCTGCTGCTCGAAGCGCGACAGCACCTCGGGACCGGCGGCGCGCAGGGCGTCGGCGGCGGGCTGATAGGCAGCGATCATGCCGCCCACCGTGGTTTCGGTGCGGGCCGCACGACGGGCCAGCCAGTAGGTCTGGCGACGCAGGACCTTGGCGATCTCGCGATAGAGGGCCGTCTGGGCCTCGGCCGGGATCTTCAGGTCGAGCGCAGAGACGGCGTTCCAGGCCAGATCCAGACGGAAGACCTGACGCGCGGTCTCGAAGGCCGTGACCATGGCGGCGGTGTCGCATTCCGCCGCGGCACGCAGACGATCGGGGAAGGTCGGCCCGGCCATGTTGACGATTTCGTTCGACAGCACGGTGGCGATGATGTCGCGACGCAGGCGGTGGCCCTTCATGTCCTCTTCGAACTTCGCCAGCGGAGCCGGGAAGTAGTGGACCAGCAGGCGCTCGAAGAAGGCGTCATCCGGCGCCGAAGAGCCGACGATCTCGTCGAACAGCTCCAGCTTGGAATAGGCCGTCAGCACCGCCAGCTCAGGCCGGGTCAGGGCAGCGCCCTGCAGCTTCATCTCGGCCATGCGGGCGTCGTCGGGCAGGTATTCCACCGCGCGGTTCAGCTTACCCAAAGCGGTCAGGTGCTGCATGAAGGCCTGCTGGGCGTCGAGCGCGTCAGCGCCCTCGGCCTGTTGCAGGGTCAGGGCCAGGGTCTGGTCGTAGTTGTGCGCCAGCACCTTGAGGCCGACCTCGTCGGTCATCGATTTCAACAGGGCGTTGCGGTCCTCGGCCTTGAGATGACCCGAGGCGATGGCACCGCCGGTGAGGATCTTGATGTTCACCTCATGGTCGGACGAGTCCACGCCGGCCGAGTTGTCGATGGCGTCGGTGTTCAGCCGCATGCCCGCGCGCGCCGCCTCGATACGGCCCAGTTGGGTCGCGCCCAGGTTGGCGCCTTCGCCGAGGACCAGGGCCCGAACCTCGCCGCCGTTGATGCGGATGGCGTCATTGGCCTTGTCGCCGGCCTGGGCGTTGGTCTCGCCCGCGCCCTTGATGTAGGTGCCGATGCCGCCGAAGTAGAGCAGCTCGGCGCGCGCCTTGAGGATGGCCTGCATCAACGCAGTCGGGTCGACCACATCCTCCTCGATGTCCAGCAGCTCCCTGATCTGCGGGGTCAGGGTGATGGTCTTGGCCGCGCGCGAGAAGACCCCGCCGCCTTCCGAAATCAGGCTCTTGTCATAGTCCTGCCAGCTGGTGCGCGGGGTTTCGAACAGACGGTTGCGTTCGGCCCACGACTTCGCCGTGTCCGGATTGGGGTCGATGAAGATGTCGCGGTGGTCGAAGGCGGCGACCAGCTTGATCGCCTTCGACAGGAGCATGCCGTTGCCGAAGACGTCGCCGGACATGTCTCCGACGCCGACCACGGTGAAGGGCTCGGACTGGATGTCCTTGCCCATCTCGCGGAAGTGGCGCTTGACCGCCTCCCAGGCGCCGCGCGCGGTGATGCCCATCTCCTTGTGGTCGTAACCCGCCGAGCCGCCCGAGGCGAAGGCGTCGTCCAGCCAGAAGCCGTAGGACTGGCTCACGCCGTTGGCGATGTCCGAGAACGTCGCCGTGCCCTTGTCGGCGGCCACGACCAGATAGGGATCGTCGCCCTCCCAGGCCACGACATCAGCCGGACGCACCGGGGCGCCTTCGCCGACGATGTTGTCGGTGATGTCCAGCAGGCCGGACAGGAAGGTCTTGTAGGCGCGGATGGCCTCGGCCTGGACCGCGTCGCGATCGCCGCCGACCGGCAGCTGCTTGGGATAGAAGCCGCCCTTGGAGCCGACCGGCACGATGACCGAGTTCTTGACCTGCTGGGCCTTCACCAGACCCAGAACCTCGGTGCGGAAGTCGTCGCGACGGTCCGACCAGCGCAGACCGCCGCGTGCAACGGGGCCGAAGCGCAGGTGGACGCCCTCGATGTGCGGGGCCCAGACGAAGATCTCGCGGAAGGGCTTGGGCAGGGGCAGGTCTTCAAGCTCGCGCGAGGCGATCTTGATCGAGATGTGCGCCTTCGGATTCCCCTCGGCGTCGACCTGGTAGAAGTTGGTGCGCTTGACGGCGCCGATCAGGAGGGCGATGCGACGCAGCACCCGGTCGTGATCCAGGCTCTTCACGTCCTGAAGCAGGGCGATGATCTTGTCGTTGAGCTCGGCGACCAGGGCCTCACGCTCCTCAATCGCACCGCCATGGGCCGGATCGAACTTCGCCTTGAACAGGGACAGGATGGCGCGCGCCGCCGTTGGATACTCGCGCAGGGCGGCTTCCTGCACCGCCTGCGACGGGTCCAGACCGGTCTGCTGGCGATATCGGGCCAGGGTGCGGATCAGGGCCGCCTCGCGCCAGTCCACGCCCAGCTCCAGCACCAGACGGTTGAAACCGTCGCTCTCGGTGCGACCGGTCCAGACCGCCGAGAAGGCGGCCTCGAACGGAGCCTTGATGTCGGCGAAGGTCAGGGCTTCGCCGCGCGGGTCCTCCAGCAGGAAGTCGTGGATATAGATCGGCGTGTCGCCGACGGTGCGAACGACGTGGTCCGATTCCTCCAGCGTCTTCAGTCCCATGT
>Ga0247827_10001326_pt1 | contig 10528 bp, 7 predicted proteins | sample 12C_Control_Day2_FD_194414 | JGI IMG/M metagenome (GOLD analysis project Ga0247827, IMG submission 194414) | Soil microbial communities from agricultural site in Penn Yan, New York, United States - 12C_Control_Day2 | ecosystem: Environmental > Terrestrial > Soil > Agricultural land | place: USA...
CAGGGCCAGAGCTTCTTCGCCCAGATGCGTGCAGCGAGGCTGCATGCCTGCGCCGCGAAGGCTGGCGGTCAGCGAATGCTGCAGCGCCTTGTCATCTTCGACGACCAGGACTCTCATGGCGTCGGGATTCGTCCGGGGGAGGGCGGTGTCTGAGGGGGCATGTGTTGACCATAGCGGGAAACAGGCGGCGGTGAAGACGTCCTGGCTGTTCAGAGGCGCAATGGCCGCGCTTTGCCTTCTGGCGGCCTGTGGCGAGGCGCCCGAGGGGGCGACGGCGTCGAGCATTCGCCGGGCGGCGCAAAAGGAAGGCGTGCTGCGAATCTACGCCAACACCAGTCTGATGGCGCCCCTGATCGAGGACTTCCATCGCCAGTATCCTGAGATCACGGTCAGCCTGACGGACATGAACTCCTCTCTCATCGCCGAGCGCGTGACGGCCGAGGCGGACGGCGGTCGGCCTGAGGCGGATCTGGTCTGGAGTTCGGCCATGGATTCCCAGATCAAGCTGATCAATGACGGCTATGCCCAGCCCTATCGTTCGCCGCATCGCGGCGCCATGCCCGAGGGATCGGTCTGGCGCGACCAGGGGTTTGGCATCACCGCCGAACCGATTGTTTTCGCCTATAACCGTCGCCTGCTGCCGCCCGACGCTGTGCCCCATAGCCATGCCGAGTTGCTGCGCCTTCTGAAGGCGCGGCCCGAACTCTTCGCCGGGCGAACGACCGTCTATGACGCCGAGCGCAGCGGCGTGGCGTTGATGCATCTGTCGGCGGACACCCAGATCTATCCGGATGCCTGGCGATTGATGGAGGCCCTGGGCGAGGCTCGACCGCGGCTGGATACGTCGGGCCAACGGATGATGGCGCAACTGGCCTCGGGCCAGATGGCGCTGGTCTATAATATGAACCAGTCCTACGGGGAGACTTGGCTCCCACGTCACCCCGACGTGGCCCTGGCGACGCCGTCCGACTATCATCTGTCCGTGTCGCGCGTGGCCTTTATCACGCGCGAAGCGCCCCATCCGAATGCGGCGCGCCTCTTCCTGGACTTCCTGTTGTCGCGAGAGGGGCAGGGCCGGATCGCCGATCTTGGCATCAGGCCCGTTCGCGACGACGTCGGCGACACCTTGCGCTCGCCGCCGCCGGGCGCGCGGCCTGTTCGAGTCGGGCCGGGTCTCCTGGCCAACCTGGATCAGGAACGCCGGCGGCGGCTGCTGGACCGCTGGACTCTGGCGATGAGGGATGCGCCGCGCGCGCCAATCGACCCGAAAGCGCCCTGAACAGGTTTTGCCTGTGGATAAGTTTGCGCTGTCAGAACGCCGCATTTCTGTCACCGCGCCGTCATGACATGGGCGCCGACGGCCGGGGAGCCGCTGCAGGAGCCGGGTCGCGCGATCAATGTGATCGTAAATCGTCGATATTTTTAAAATTGAGCAATTATTTTGCGCGAAAAGCTGATTTGACAGCTATGTGTAGCCTGATCTTACTGGCTGTGCAGCGCGGGAGAGTTCGATCTCGCATCGACGCCGAAGGCGCAACCGCCCCGGAAACGCTCAGGCAAACGGACCGTGCTGCAGGATGAACGCTGGAGAGTAGGGCGCACCCGCCGGGGGTGGGTTCTCGCCGAAGGAGCAAGGACCCGCCGGTTCGAAACTCTCAGGCCCGATGACAGCGGGGGCGACCAAAACGACGCCGTCAGAGCGTCAGTCACCGGGCTTCCCTGGGGAGGGGCGCCGTCGTCGCACGAGTAGGATTCGTCTTGTCCAGATTTAGTCTCCACCTGACCGGCTATTGTAGCGCTGTCGCCTTGCTGGCCTGCGCCGGCGGCGCGATCGCCCAGACCCAGGACGAAGAGTCCGCGGGCAGCCCCACCACCATCGATGAAATCGTGGTCACCGCATCGCGGATCGACCGCGCCGGCTTCACGGCGCCGACCCCGACTGTCCGCTTGACGGCCGAAGACCTGTCGGTGGGCGCGCGCCAGAATGTGGCGGCCGCCCTGAACGATATGCCGCAGTTCCGGGCCACCCAGTCGGCCCAGACCACCAGCACCAATACGGGTGCAGGCGGTGCTCCGGTTGACCTGCGCGGCCTGGGCGTCAGCCGCACCCTGGTCCTGATCGATGGTCGTCGTGTCTCGAGCGAAAACGACCTGAACTCGATCCCGACCGTGCTGATCAAGAACGTGGACGTGGTGACTGGCGGCGCTTCGGCCGCCTGGGGTTCGGGCGCTGTGGCCGGTGTGGTCAACGTCTCGCTGGACCGCAAGTTCGAAGGCGCAAAGCTGGGCGCCGAGTACGGCATCTCCTCCTACGACGACGCCGAACAGGTCCGCTTCGAGGCCGCCTATGGCCGCAGCGTTCTGGGCGGCCGCGGTCACCTCGTATTCGGTGGTGAATACCTGGACAACGAGGGGGTCATCCCGCGCGCCTCGCGTCCAAACTCCGGTCGTTGGGTTCAGGTGCCCGTTCCGGGCAAGCCAGGCTTCTTTGAGAACCGTCCTGATGTGGGCTTTGCTGACGCGGCCTATGGCGGTTTGATCATGTCGGGGGTTCTGGCGGGCAAGGCCTTCAATCCTGACGGCAGCCTGCGCGACTTCAACTATGGCGAAAAAAACCTGAACTGGAGCATCGGCGGCGAAGGCCCGTCCAACGATGACGTCAGCCCCCTGGTGACGCCGCAGCAGCGCTACGCCACCATGGGCAGCTTCACCTATGACATCCAGGACAACCTGCGTCTTACCGCCGACGTGCGCCACTCGAAGATGTGGAACACCTATACCTGGTTCGGTGACCACGACCGGGGCAACCTGGTCATCAAGCGCGACAACGCCTTCCTGCCGACTGCCGTGGGCGCGGCCATGGATGCGGCGGGTGAAAACACCCTGACCATCGGTCGCTTCAACTCGGACATCAACTTCCCCAAGATCGACTTTGAGCGTGTCAACACCCAGGCCACCCTGGCCCTGGACGGCGAGTTCGGCGACGGCTGGCGCTGGGGCGCCTACTACAGCCACGGTGAATTCGAGAACAATATCGACACCCCGGGCTTCATTCTGAAGAACGAATGGGCCAATGCGGTGGACTCGGTGATCAACCCGGCCACAGGTCAGGCGGTCTGCCGCGTCAATCTGACCGATCCGAGCAATAACTGCGTGCCGATCAACCTGTTCGGCCTGGGGGCCCCGTCTCAGGCCGCCGTTGACTATGTCACCGGCACGCCGATGCAGCGCACGCTTTCCAAGCTGGACACCGTGGGCTTCAGCCTGCGTGGTGAACCCTTCAGTGTGCCGGCCGGTGATGTCTCGGTCGCCTTTGGCGTCGAGGCCCGCAAGGAATCCATCGATCAGACCGTGAGCGAACTGGATGCGGCCAAGGCCCACCGTTCGTTCAACTTCTCGGCCATGGCCGGTGAGTTCGCGGTCAAGGAAGCCTTTGGTGAAGTCCTGATCCCGGTGGTCAAGGATATGCCGGTCTTCAATGACCTGCAGTTCAATGCCGCCGCCCGTATTTCGGAATATGACACCACGGGTTCGATCTGGTCTTGGAAGGTGGGCGCCACCAACGAGTTCTTCCCCGGCTTCCGGGGCCGTGTCACCCAGTCACGCGACATCCGTTCGGCCAACCTGACCGAGCTCTTTACCCAGAGCACCACGGGTTGGAACAACATCAATGACCCTTGGAACAACAAGACAGTCTATCTGCTGAATAATGGCGGGGGAAATCCTGACCTTGTGCCGGAAACGGCAGACACCCTGACCCTGGGTTTCACCTATTCGCCGCCGTCGGTGCCGGGTCTGAATATGTCGCTCGACTACTACAGCATCAAGATCGACGACGTGATCACCACCATCGCGCCGCAGGATCTGGTCACCCGTTGTCACAAAGGCAATCAGGCCCTGTGCGACAAGGTTGAGCGCGATGCCGCGGGCCAACTTGTTCGCACCATTTCCACCTATATCAACCTGGCCGAGTACAAGACCGATGGTGTGGACGCCGAGGTGTCCTATACCGCGTCGCTGGATCGCTTCCTTGCCGATGCTCCAGGCCGCATCAACCTGCGTCTGGTTGGTACCTGGACCAACAGCCTGACCACCAATGATGGCAAGACCGAGATCCAGTATGTTGGTTCTCAGGGCTACTCCTTCGGTCTGGGCGTGCCTGAGTTGCGCCTGAACGCTTCGGCTGGCTGGAAGGGTGAGGTTTTCGGCGCCAACCTGCGTGCCCGTTACCTGTCGGATGGTCAGTACAACTCGACCATCAAGATCGTGAACAACGAGATCGACGCCTATACCTACTTCGATCTGGGCGTGACGGCTGACATGTCGCGCTTCGGCGGCCATGGCGTGGAGCTCTACGCCAATGCGACGAACCTGTTCGACAAGGATCCGCCCGAGGGTTCGCTCTTCTCGCCCTATTACGATGTGATCGGCCGCTACGTCACGGTTGGAGCGCGGTACCGCTTCTAGTTCTGGTTCCGTGTTCCCGTCGCCGGCTCCGCCCCCATCGTTCGCGATACGGAGCCGGCGACACTCTCCCTCGTGATCGAGGGTCCCTTATGAGAGGGTGCTTGCCCATGTTTTCCCGCGTTTCCATGATGGCGCTGAGCCTGGCCCTGTGCGCCGCGCCCGCCCTTGCCGAAGTTCCCAGGCCGGCGGCTATCGTCGCTGACGGCCTGCCTGCCGTGCCCGACGAACTGGCCGCCGCCACCGCGCCCTATCTTCAAAGCCGCCGCGCCGCCTTCGTGGGCTGGAACGCCGCTGATCGGTCGATGCTGATCAAGACCCGGTTCGGCGCCACGGATCAGATCCACGCCGTCGCTGCGCCCGACGGCGCTCGCCGCCAGATCAGCTTTGAAGCGGAGCCGGTCATGGCCGGCGCGCCGTCGCCTGCAGGCGATGTCCTGCTGGTCCAGAAGGACAACGGCGGTGACGAATTCTATCAGCTCTATACGCTCGCCAATGGACGTCTGACGCGGGTGACGGACGGCAAGAGCCGCAACTGGTTCGGCGCATGGAGCCCGGACGGCAAGCGGGTCGGCTACGCCTCGTCGCGTCGCAACGGCGCGGACATGGACCTCTATGTCGTTGATCCGCGCGATCCCTCGACCGACCGTCTGGTCGCCCAGGTGTCGGGCGGGGGCTGGAACATCACCGACTTCTCGGCCGACGGCTCCAGGGCCCTGGTGCTGAACCGGATGTCGATCAACCATGCGGCGGTTTACGAGCTGGACATCGCCAGCGGCCGCATGACGCCGCTGACGGATCCCGAGGCCCAGGTCTCTTATGTCGACCCGCAGTACGCGCCGAACGGCGCGGTCTGGGCCGCTTCGAACAAGGGATCGGATTTCCTGCGTCTGGGCCGGATCGAGCGCGGCGACTTCCGCCCCGTGTCGCCCGAGCCGCGCTGGGACGTCAGCGACTACGCCATCTCCCCGGACGGCAGCTTCATCGCCTATGCGATCAACGAAGCCGGCGCTTCCAGGCTGCGCATCATGGATGTGGCGACCGGCGCGGTGCGTCCGGTGACGGACCTGCCCAACGGCGTCATTCCCTACAGCATCGGCGCCTCCATCGACATCGCGCCCTGGGGCGCGATCGGTCTCAGCCTGTCGTCGGCCCGTGTGGCGGGCGACGCCTTCTCCATCGATGCCAAGACCCTGGCTGTGACCCAGTGGACGCACAGCGAGACCGGCGGGCTGGACCCCTCCATCAATGTCGAGCCGACCCTGGTCGAGGTGAAGAGCTTTGACGGCGAGACGGTCTCCGGCTTCCTCTATCAACCCGACCCGGCCAGGTTCCCGGGCAAGCGTCCACTGATCGTCGACATCCACGGCGGTCCTGAAGGTCAGACCCGTCCCGACTTCCTCGGTTCGCAGAACTATCTGCTGAACGAACTGGGCGTGGCCATCTTCTTCCCCAATGTGCGCGGCTCGTCGGGCTATGGCACGCGGTTCGTCAATCTGGACAACGGCCCGTTCCAGCGTGAGAATTCGGTGAAGGACATCGGCGCCTTCCTCGACAATCTGGAGAAGAATCCGGGTCTGGACGCTGACCGTTTCGCGGTCACGGGCATCTCCTACGGCGGCTACATGTGCTACGCCTCGGCGGTCCACTACAGCGACCGGTTGAAGGGGGCGAACTGCTATGTCGCCATCTCCAACTTCGTGACCTTCCTGGAGAACACCCAGTCCTATCGTCGCGACCTGCGTCGGGTGGAATACGGGGATGAGCGCGATCCGGCGCAGCGCGCGCAGCTGCAGGCTATTTCGCCGCTGACCAGCGTGGGCAGGATCGCCATTCCCCTGCTGGTGGCGACAGGCGGCAACGACCCGCGCGTGCCGGCCTCGGAATCCGACCAGATCGTCAACGCCGTTCGCGCCAATGGCGGCACGGCCTGGCACCTGCTCGCGCAGAACGAGGGCCACGGTTTCCATAAGAAGGAAAACGAGGACTACTATTTCTGGACCAGCCTGCAGTTCTGGAAACAGACGCTGTTGGCCGATACGCCGCGCTGATCGCGGCACGCTTACAGGGGCCGGTCTGACCGGCCCCTTTTCTTTCTGAGTATTTGATATGCGTTTGAAACTCGCCGCGGCGCTGGCGGCGTCCGCGATGCTGCTCGCCGTCGGCGCGGCGGTCGCCGAACCCGTGGCCACGGATCATCATGTCCACGTGCATTCGCCGGCGATCCTGGATTTCCTGCCGACCTATTGCGGCAGCCTGGGACGGATCAGCCCCTGTCCTGAAGCTTTCATCAAGCCCCTGACCGTCAATGATCTTCTGGCCGACATGGATGCAGCGGGCGTGCGGAAGGCTTTGCTGATGTCGACCGCCTATCTGGCCGAGAGCCCGATGATGGTCCCGCCGCGTGTGGACGCCCCTGATGTGATCCGTGCGGCCAACGATTTCACCGTTGGTCTGGCGCGCAATCATCCTGATCGTCTGGCCGCCTTCATCGGCGTCAATCCGTTGACGCCGACCGCCCTGCCTGAGATCGCGCGCTGGGCGGACGAACCTTTCGCCGCGGGCGTGAAGCTGCACCTGACCAATTCCGGCGTTGATCTGCGTGATCCTGACGACGTGGCGGCGCTGGCGGCGGTCTTCCGTGCGGCGGCGGCAGGCGACATGACGATCATGATCCATATGCGAACCCGGGCCGAGGACTACGGGGCGCAGGATGTTCGCATCTTCCTCGACGAGGTGCTGCCTCAGGCCCGGGGCGTGCCGGTCATGATCGCCCACTCCGGCGGCTGGGGCGGTCTGGACGACAACACCTGGGCCGCCATGACGGCCTTCGCTGAGGCGCTGGAGCAGAACCCGGAAGCGGGCAGGGGCCTGTATTTCGATCTGGCCCAGGTGTTCAACGCCGAAACCCCGGATGAGGACCTGGCGCGACTGGTCGTCCTGATGCGCCGCATCGGGGTCCAGCGGTTCGTCGCCGGCTCCGACTGGCCCTTCTCAGGTCCATTGGACGGCTATCTGAATGACGTGTTTGCGCGACTGCCGTTGACCGATGGGGAGCTGATCTTGGTCCGGAAAACCGCGGCTATGTGTCGGCGATGAACTCCAGGTGCGGGCTGCCCTCCACCTCCAGCCGGATCTGACCGCGTCCAGGGCGGGACAGGCGCACGGGCGTCTGCCGCTCCTCAAGGCGCCGGCGCAGGAGAATGAGGCGGGTCTCCAGGTTGTCCTTGAGATCGGGAAGCCGCAGGGCGGACTCCAGGCGGACCTCGCGGTTCGTGAAGTCGCAGCGACCGCTTTCGGCGTAGAGGCGCAGGAAGTGAAAGAGCAGCCGGCCCGGCACGCCCTTGATCACATAGGCGTCGTCGATGAACAGGCTGTCGTCGTAGGCGAAAAGCTTGACCCTGAAGGGCGCGCCTGAGCGAGCCTGCTGAACACCCGGACGTTCAGGGGGCAGGTCGCCGGCCTCTCTGTCGGCCAGCCGGAGACAGGCGGCCAGTTGCCCGCCGATCAGGGTGAGCGCCGCCTCGTCGTCCGGTCCGAACCGGAATCGGTCAGGGGATTCCGTGAAGAGCACCCCATAGGCCTTTCCCCGGCTGATCATGGGGGCGGCCAGCTGGCTTTGAGGCTCGGCCAGGCCGGGCAGGGGGATGTAGCGATCCGCGTCCATCCGGGCCGAGGCCCGAACCGCCGCCGCCATGCGGCGTCCCCTGCTCATGTCGCTCAGCCGCACCGGGTGCCGGCCGATCGCGGCGATGCCGATCACGCCTTCGCCCAGCGCCACCTCCGATCCCGCGCCGCCGATCGGATACCCCCGACTGGCCAGGGTGGTCAGGCGGCCTTCGGCCGCGTCCACGGCGAGGACCATCGCACTGGGGAAGCCGAAATCGGAGATCAGGCCCTCCAGGGCGCGATCCACCATGGCGTCGGCGTCGCATTCGGCGCCGATGGCGGCGCTCAGGCGCGCGGCCTGGGCCAGCCGTTCCTCGGACCGAGGATGGGACTCGGCCGGCGCGGCGAGGGGCGCGGCCGTCGGTCCCGCCAGCGGACGGCAAGCCTCGACGCGGTAGAGCTCGGCGCTCCTGAGGCACATGATCTCGCCGGCGCCCTGCTGGCTGCTGATGGCGCTCAATTGCGCGGCCATGCGGTCGAACAGGTCGCCTTCGATCAACGAGGCTTCATGGACGAGATCCAGCGCGAATTGTGCGCCGGTGCGTCCGCTCACGACGATGATGGCGGCGCGCCCCGTGGCCTTCACGTTCGCGGCGGTCTTCGAGAAGAACTGGTTGGACAGGGCGACGTGGCGGTCGTCGACCAGATAGACTTGGGACAGGTAGGACACGTTCGGCACGCCCTCGGCGTCCAGGGTCGCCACGACCGAGGGGATGACGCCTTCGAAGCAGTCGCGAATGCTGGTCAGCGCGATCATGACAGGGCGGCCGACAACTGAGCGCCGGCGCCCGGTCCGGGCGTCTGGGCGAAGACCGCGCCGGGACGCAGCCTGAGGGTGATCAGGTCGTCGGACGACAGCCAATGGTTCACTTGAGTCTGGAGCACGCCGAGGTCCAGCAGCGATCCCGTCACGGCTTCGATGTACCGCGTTGCGATGGCGATGTCCGATGGCCCCGGGGGCGCAAGGGCGGTCACCACGCCCTTGATCTGGAAGGTGCGATAGTCGGCCGGGCGGGAAAAGGTCACGGCGACCTGGGCACCGACCCTCAGGTCGTCCGTCACCGCGCCCCAGCGTGCGCGCGAAACCAGGAGGTCGATCTGGCCGCTGTCGGCGCAGCGCGCGCCCGTCGCGCGTCCGATCACGAGCCTTCCCGCAGCGTCGGCCGCGCCGAACACGATCATGACCGGACCTTCGATGAAGGCGGCCAGTTCAGCATCAATCACTCGTCGTCTCCGCCTGAGATTCTCCAGCCATAGGGTTCTTTTAGGAACGTCGTTCGCCGTTAGGAAGCATTTAGGATGAGCCGTCCGCCCCCGGTCTCTAGGTGAGCGCCAACACCAAGGCCCCCACTGGTTGCTCCGCGGAAAGACGTCATGTTCAGCAAGGATTTCCAAACCTCCACGGCGACGCGCCGATGGGACATCTATGGCCCGGTTCACAAGGGGCTGCGTCTCGCCCATTCCCGGATGATCATCCGTCTGGGCCAGGCGGACTATGCCGATTGCCCGCGTCAGCTGCTTGGCGATCTTCGCGCCCATCTCGCGATCGCGGCGAAACACCTGCACCACGAAGAGGCGTTCATCCACGCGGTTCTGGCCTCGGCGCCCGCCTACCTCCTGGCCCTGAACGAACAGCACGAGCAGCACCGCAGCCGCCTGGCTGGGTTGAACGCCGCGATCGAGCGCCTCGAGGCCGCCGGGCCGGACCAGCGCCCGATGCAGGGCCGCATGCTCTACCTCGCCTTCTCGGCCTTCGTGGCCGACGACCTTGAACACATGGCCCATGAGGAGACCGAGATCTGGCCTCTGTTGTGCGCCCTGTTCACCGATGAACAGCTCGCTGATCTCGAAATGCAGATCATCGCCACGCTCACGCCCGAGGACAACATCGCCATGATGCGGGTGATCCTGCCGGCCATGAACCCGGCCGAGCGCATCGGACTGCTGAGCGGCATGAAGGCCGGCGCGCCGCCGGAAGCCTATGCCGCGGTCATCGACCGGGCCGCGCGTCCCGCCCTTTCCGATGACGCCTTCGCCGAACTGCAGCGGCTCGACCTCGCGGCCTGAGCCTGCGGCGCAGCCTTTCCCGTGGCGCGGCTTCGCCCGACGCCCGCCCCTGACCCGGAGAAAAACAATGAACACGACCAAACTCGCCCTGATCGCGCTCGCCACCCTGCTTGGCGCCCCTCTGGCCGCCAGCGCGGCTGGGGAGACGGTGATGACGCCCGGCTACTACGAGACCGTCACGCGATTTGCGGGCGACCCCGAGGTGGAGAAGAAGCGTGAGTGCCTGACCGCCGCCGAGACGAGGGCTCGTCCGCTCGAGCGTGTTCTGGCCGAGATGACCGAGGGGCGCTGCACCTTCAGCCAAAAGCAGATCGGCGGCGGTCAGGCA
>Ga0247827_10001344_pt1 | contig 10473 bp, 11 predicted proteins | sample 12C_Control_Day2_FD_194414 | JGI IMG/M metagenome (GOLD analysis project Ga0247827, IMG submission 194414) | Soil microbial communities from agricultural site in Penn Yan, New York, United States - 12C_Control_Day2 | ecosystem: Environmental > Terrestrial > Soil > Agricultural land | place...
TTCTTCTTCTTGAAGATGCCGCCGAGGATGGACCCGAGAATGCTCATTCGCCTGCTCCTGAAAGGTGAAGCCCTTTCAGCGAGCCAGAGCGATTCCGGTTCCGTGAAGCTTGCACGACGCTGACCGCTCAATCGCAAAAAAGCGTCACAGCGCCCAAACGCGCTCAAGCAGTCGATCACCGCGTGATCGACGATAGCGCTCATGAAAAATGAGGAGGTAGAGACCGCGACCCGAAGGTGAATTCGTTGTGGCTGCTGCCTTCCGGCCCTGACCAGGTTGGCGAAGCCTTCGCCCGCGATCTCCGAGGAGGGATATGACGGTTGGCGACGCGGGAATCAAGACCCCTCCCCGCGTCGTCTTGTCGGGGGTATGGAAGCGCCATGCCCCACACCCACGTCTTCTCCGGCAATCCGCTCGACCGCTCGGGCGACCTTCGCAACGACGCCGCTTGGCTGGGCGAGCAGGAGGCCAATCCCGAGGCCCTGGCCATGGTGCTGTGGGAGGGGCGACCCCTGGTGGAGGATCATGAGGGCGGACAGCGGCTGGTCTGGCTGGCGCTGAGCCACGGTCGCGACCTGGTCCCGGACCGCGACGTCTTCCTGGGCCTGTGGAAGGGGGCGCCGGTCTTCGCCGTGGAGTTCGAAAGCTCGATCGATCCGACGACGGGACCGGCCGGCGGGCTGGGCCAGTTCATCGAGATGCGCGCGGCGGCCGCCGCCCTGCCGGAAGCCGATGTCGCCATCGCCGGCACGGCCAAGAGCCTGTTCGACTGGCGCCGCCGTCACGGCTTCTGCGCCGCCTGCGGCAAGGCCACGGATCAGGCCTCGGGCGGCTGGCGGCGCGTCTGTCCGGCCTGCGGGGTCGAGCATTTCCCGCGCGTCGATCCAGTCGTCATCATGCTGCCGGTCTATCAGGGAGGCGCGGAACCGCGCTGTCTGATGGGGCGTCAGGCCGCCTGGCCCGAAGGCCGGATGTCGGCCCTGGCCGGCTTCATGGAGCCCGGCGAATCCATCGAGGAGGCCTGCGCCCGCGAAGTGATGGAGGAGGCGGGTCTGACCGTCTCGAACGTCGCCTATCACTCCAGCCAGCCCTGGCCCTTCCCGGCCCAGCTGATGATCGGCCTGATCGCCGAGGTCACCCACGACAACGCCGCGCCGGACCAGACCGAGCTGGAAGCCGTGGCCTGGCTGACGCGGGCCGAGGCGCGGGCGGTGCTGGCGGGCACGCACGGCACGATCCACGCCCCGCCGCCCTTCGCCATCGCGCGGCGGCTGCTGGAGGCCTGGGCGAACGAGGCGTCGTAGAGCGACGCCTTCTCCTCCCCACGCGTGGGGAGGGGGACCGCGTAGCGGTGGAGGGGCTTGGTCGCGCTGGATCAAGCAGCCCCTCGGTCTCGTCGGCTACGCCGCCGATCCACCTCCCCATTGCATGGGGAGGAGAAGGCGTCAGGCCAGCGCTCTCGCCGCTTCCAGGTCCGCCGGATTGTCCACCGACAGCGGCGCCTCGTCGATCACCGAGGCCCAGATCTGCAGGCCCATTTCCAGGGCGCGCAGCTGTTCCAGCTTCTCGCGCTGCTCCAGCGGCGACGGCGGGGCGGCGCAGAAGCGCATCAGGGCCTCGCGGCGGTAACCGTAGATGCCGACGTGGCGCCAGACAGGGCCGTCGCCATAGAGGGTCGAGCGCGTGAAATAGAGGGCGCGGCCGCTGGTCTCGCCTTCCGGCAGGGCCAGGACGGCTTTCACCACATCGGCGTTGGTCCGGTCCGAGACGTCGGCTTCGGCCGCCACCAGGGTGGCGATGTCGCAGGCTGATTCGCGCGCCAGCAGGTCGGCGCAGGCCCGCGCCAGGTCCGGCGAAGCGAAGGGCATGTCGCCCTGGATGTTGATGACCAGGTCGTGGGCGCCGTCGGGATCGACCGCCTCGACCGCCGCGCGGATGCGATCAGAACCGCTGGGCAGGGCCGGATCGGTCAGGACCGCCAGACCGCCCGCCGCCTCGACAGCCTCGACAATCTCGGGATCGCCCGCCGCCACCGCGACGCGGAAACCGGACAGGGCGGCCTGTTCCCAGGCGCGCACGATCATGGGCTTGCCGCCGATATCGGCCAGGGGCTTGTTCGGCAAACGGGTCGCCGCCATGCGAGCGGGTATCATTATCAGCGGATTCATCGGCTTGACGACGTCCAGAGGCGCCCGGAAGCGGCCGGGCCGGTTGCGAAGGTCGCGCTAGCGTGTCAGAGACGCCGACGCAAGAATATGCCTGAGGCCGCTTCGCGGTTGGGGGGCTCATTAGAGACGGGAAGCGACGACGCGCATGAGCGGCGATCTGAAGTGGAACAAGATTATGGGCGCGTGCCTGGGCACCGCCTTTGTCATCCTGGTGGTCCAGCAGGTGTCTGGCATGGTCTATCACACCAAGCAGCCTGAAAAGATGGGCTACTTCGTGGACGCGCCGGAAGAATCCGCGGGCGCCGAGCCCGCCGCCCTGCCGATCGACTGGGGCACGGTCCTGCCGACCGCCGACCTGGCCGCCGGTGAAGCCGCCTTCGCGCGCTGCCAGGCCTGCCACACCGCCAACGCGGGCGGCGCCGACGGCATCGGTCCGAACCTGAACGGCGTCCTCGGCGGCCCGGTCATGCACCGCGCCGGCTTCGCCTATTCGGACGCCATGTCCAAGCACAAGGCCGAGGCGCCGACCTGGGGCTATGACGAGATCGACCACTTCCTGACCGCCCCGGGCCGCTATGTCCCGGGCACCAAGATGTCCTTCGCCGGCATCCGCGACGAGAAGACCCGCATCAACCTGATCGCCTGGCTGCGCACCCAGGGCTCGGGCGGCTTCGCCATCCCGGCTTCTGATCCGGCGCGTCAGCCCGGTGCGGCCGCCGCTCCGGCGGCTGATGCGGCTGCGGCGCCCGCCGACGCCGCTGCTGCTGCTCCGGCGGCTGAAGGCGCGGCTCCGGCCGAAGCCCCTGCAGCGGCTCCCGCCGCCTGAGGGCGACGGACAGTCGAATGACTTGGAAAGGCGGTCTTCGGGCCGCCTTTTCTGTGTTTGGGCCTCTGCATCCTCCCCCGCTTCGCAGGGGAGGATTGCGAATTTAGATGCGCCGGAAAACGGCCGTGGCGAAACCTTCGCCCGTCAGTCGAGCCTCGACCTCGGCCAGGGTCTCGATGACCACGCCGCCGCGCGCGCCGGTGGAGTGGATGACCTGATCGGTGTCGACCATGATGGCCGAATGGCCCGTCCAGTCGTCCCCCGCCGGGGCCATCCAGACGACCAGATCGCCGCGCCGGGCCTCTGCGCGCGCGATGGGACGGCCCAGGTCGGCCTGGGCGTCGGAACGACGCGGGCCGGGCAGACCGCAGGCCAGAAGGGCCTGCTGCACCAGACCCGAACAATCGGTCTCGACCGAGGAACGGGCGCCCAGGGCGTGCGGGCGGCCCAGCAGTCGCTCGGCCACGGCCACCGGCTCGCGCTCGAAGTCGCCGACCGGCTGCAGATCATCAGGGCTCACCCCCTCGGCCGTCTCGTCCACCAGGGCGTTCAGCGGCAGGGCGGCGGATACGGAAGAAACGCGCCGACGGGCCAGGGGCGCGCCGGGCGACAGCACGTCCAGCGCCACCCAGCCGACGATCCCGTCGCGGCGCGCGCGGCCCCAGGCCCGCATCTCGCCAGGGGCGCCCTGACGATGCAGGACGTCGAAGACCTCGCCGTACAGCAGTTGATCCGTGCGTTGATCGGCGTCCGACAGGATGTCGGCGACCGGAACCCGGCAATGCATGGCCTCGGGCCGCACATAGGCCTCGGCCCGCATCAGACCTTCCAGCGCCTGTTCAGCCAGCACGATGCGATCCCCGTCCCGAAGGATCAAGGGCGCGCCGGGCGGGATCAGGTCGAGGGCGTCGGACAAACAGGGACTCGGCGGCTGTTCACACGGGTGAACCGCCGTTTGTAAACGCCGAAGCCAAATCGGGCGTTAACAGCCTTGGCTATTTGGCGAATCGGTCGCGCAGATAGCGATAGCAGGCGCGCAGGGCCTGGGCCTCGCCGCCCTCCGGGCGCCCCGGCTGGGCGCGCGGATTCCAGGCGAAGATGTCCATGTGGGCCCACGAACCCGTCGTCGGCGCGAACTTCTGCAGGAAGAGGGCCGCCGTCACCGACCCGGCCTGGGCCCAGGCGGCGGAATCATTCCTGACGTCGGCGATCTCGCTGTCCAGCGAGGCGCGATAGCCGGCCCACAAAGGCATCCGCCACAGGGGATCGCCCACGGCCCGCCCGGCGCCGAGGATGCCCTCGGCCAGGGCTTCGTCGTCGGTGTAAAGCGGCGGCAGCTCGGGTCCCAGCGCCATACGCGCGGCGCCGGTCAGGGTGGCGAAGTCCAGGGTCAGGTCCGGCTCATGCTCGCTCGCCCGCGTCAGGACGTCGGCCAGGATCAGACGGCCTTCGGCGTCGGTGTTGCCGATCTCGATGGTCAGGCCCTTGCGGCTGTTCAGGATGTCGCCGGGACGGAAGGCGTCGGCGGACACCGCGTTCTCGACGGCTGCGACCAGCACCACCAGCCGCACCGGCAGGTCGGCCTGCATGATCAGGCGGCCGAGCGCGAGCGCATGGGCCGAGCCGCCCATGTCCTTCTTCATGTTGCGCATGCCGGCGGCGGGTTTCAGGTCCAGACCGCCGGTGTCGAACACCACCCCCTTGCCGACCAGGGCCACCAGGGGCAGATCGGTCTGGTCCAGCTTCCAGCCGATCTCAATGACGCGCGGGGCGCGGTGCGGGGCGGCGGCGCGGCCGACGGCGTGGACGGCGGGGTAGTTATCCTCCAGCAGAGCGTCGCCGGCCGTAACCGTCAGGCTTGCGCCCGCCGATTGGGCGATCTCGCGCGCGATGGTCTCGATCTGCAGCGGCCCCATGTCGGCGGCGGGGGTGTCGACCATTTCGCGGGCCAGGGCGGCGGCGCCGGCGATATTCAGGGTCTCGGCCAGATCGAGACCGGCGGGCGCGACCAGGCGGGCGCGACCGCGCTCAGGTCGCGCCTTGTAACGGTCGAACAGATAGCCGCCGAGGGCGAAGGCCAGGGCGGCTTGCTGCGCGGCTTCGCCCTCGACGCCGTCGAGGCGCCAGTCGCCGGCGGGCAGACGGGTCGGCAGGGACCGGGCGCTCATCGGCTCGAAGGCCTCGCCGGCGCCGAACAGGGCCTCGACCGCCGCGCCGTCGTCGCCAGGCACGATCAGCAACTGGCCCGCCTTGCCGGTGAAGCCGTTGGCCTCGGCCCAGACGGCAGCCTTGCCGGTCAGCCCCTGCCCGGCTCCGACCACACGCACCGGGCGGGCGGCGTCGGAGGCAGAGATCAGCAGGTCGGAATGAACCACGGACATGGGGCGAGCCTTTCCGGCCCTTAAAGGCCGATTAACCAAACCTTGACCCGGAGGCGCGACGCTGAAGCCGCAGGAAACCGTCCGGACCCTCTCCATGTCGCGCACCGCCGTCGCCGCCGCAACCATGACGCTGGCTCTTTGGGGCCTGTCGGGCGCCGTTCAGGCCCAGACCGCCGCCCCGACGGCGAGCGCGCCCCCCGCGCGCCAACCCGCCGACGCCGCCACGCGGGCCAGCTACGACCGCGCCGACGCCCTCAGCCGTTCGGTCTTCTGGTCTCAGGAACAGCAGATCAATCCGATGGACCCGGTCGCCGGGGTCAAGACGGCCCAGGCCCTGCGCGAACTGGGCCAGTTCGATCAGGCCGCCGAGACGGCCCAGGGCGTCCTGACCGTCCAGCCCGCCAATCTCGAGGCCATGCTGGAGGTCGGCCGCGCCCATATCGCGCGCGGTCAGGCCTTCTATGGCATCACGGCGCTGGAGCAGGCCAGGGCCGCCGCGCCGCGCGACTGGCGCCCGCTCTCGTTGCTGGGCGTGGCCTATCAGCAGGTGCGCCGCCCCGACGACGCCAAGACGGCGTGGAACGAGGCCCTGCGTCTGTCGCCCGACAATCCGGACGTCCTGACCAACGCCGCCCTCGCCCGCATGGGCGAAGGCGACGCCTCCTCGGCGGAAATCCTGCTTCGCCGCGCCGCCGCCCAGCCGGGCGCGACCCTGAAGGTGCGTCAGAACCTGGCCCTGTCGCTGGGCCTGCAGGGCAAGACCGCCGAGGCCGAACAGATCCTCCGCCGCGACCTGCCGCCGGAAGTCGCCGACGCCAACCTGCGCTGGCTCGCCGAGCGGACGGCGGCGGCCGCGCCCGTGGCGGCGGCTGAAACCGCCGGATCGGCCCGCACCTGGTCCTCGGTACAAGGCGGCTGACTTCATCCTCCCCTGCGCAGCGGGGGAGGGAGACCATGCGCAGCATGGTGGAGGGGGCGAAGACGAGCGACGGCGCTTGAAGCTCGCCCCCTCCACCGCTTCGCGGTCCCCCTCCCCCTTTTCGCTTCGCTCACAGGGGAGGATCGCATCTTCATTCTTGCCCCCATCGCGCCTATCTTCCGCCCATGATCGACGACCTCTACAGCGCGCGCATCCTGTCGCTGGCGGCCAACCTGCCGCACAGCGGGCGGCTGGCTGCGCCTGAAGGGACCGCCGAGCGCGTGGCCAAGCTGTGCGGGTCGAAAGCCATCGTGGACGTGGTGCTGGACGACGAAGGCCGCGTCACGGACTTCGCCCAGACGGTGAAGGCCTGCGCCCTGGGTCAGGCGGCGGCGGGCGTGGTGGGCGAAAGCATCCTCGGCGCGACGGCGGCGGAGATCGTCGAGGCCCGCGACGCCATGCTGGCCATGCTGAAATCCGGCGGAGACGGCCCCGAGGGCCGCTTCGAGGGCCTGCGGGTGCTGAAACAGGTCGCCGACTATCCGGCGCGGCACGCCTCGACCATGGTGGCGCTGGAAGCCACGCTGGACGCCGTCAATCAGGCGTTGGCCAAGCACCACAGCGATACGCGAACTCGCCTCGCCGGCGCGGCCTGAAGGCTTCGTCCGGTTGATCCCCCTGCGATGAAGAGGGATAAGCGGCGCGAACCCGAAACAGAGCCCCCGGCGAAGGGACAGATGTCTCTCTACGAACGCAGCGTCCGCGCGGCCCATCGGGGCTACAAGGTGACGCTGTCCCCCTTCTTCGGCCAGTCGTGCCGGTTCCTGCCGACCTGTTCGGACTACGGGCGCGACGCCCTGCTCCAGCACGGACCGGTTCGGGGGGGATGGCTCACCGTGCGCCGTCTCTGTAAATGCCATCCCTTCGGCGGTTCGGGCTATGATCCCGTGCCGCCCGCCAAGACCGAAAAAGAACGACCGTCATGATCGAACTGAAATTCCCCGACGGCGCCGTGCGTCAGTATCCGGCCGGCTCGACGGGCCGCGACGTGGCCGCCGCCATCTCGCCCTCGCTGGCCAAGAAGGCCGCCCTGGTCGTCTGGAACGGCGAGCAGCGCGACCTGGACCGTGTCATCGACGGGAACGGCGACTTCCGCCTGCTGATGCGCGACGATCCCGAGGCGCTGGAGACAATCCGTCACGACGCCGCCCACGTCCTTGCCCAGGCCGTGCAAGAGCTCTTCCCCGGCACCCAGGTCACCATCGGCCCGGCCATCGAGGACGGCTTCTATTACGACTTCGCCCGCGACGAACCCTTCTCGACCGACGACTTCGCCAAAATCGAAAAGAAGATGGCCGAGATCATCGACCGGGGCGCGCCGCTGGAGCGTCAGGTCTGGGAGCGCGACGCCGCCATCGCCCACTTCGAGAAGATCGGCGAGACCTACAAGGCCGAACTGATCCGCGACCTGCCGGGCACGGAAACCATCACCGTCTACAAGCAGGGCGAATGGGCCGACCTGTGCCGGGGGCCGCACTTCCCGACCACCAAGTTCGTCGGCAAGGCCTTCAAGCTGACCAAGCTGGCCGGCGCCTACTGGCGCGGGGATTCCAACCGCGCCCAGCTGCAGCGCATCTACGGCACGGCCTGGGCGACCCAGGCCGATCTGGACGCCTATCTGCTGCGCATCGAGGAGGCCGAGAAGCGCGACCACCGCAAGCTGGGCCGCGCCATGGAGCTCTTCCACATGCAGGAAGAGGGCCGCGGCATGGTCTTCTGGCACCCCAAGGGCTGGGTGCTGTGGCGCGTGCTGGAGGCCTATATGCGCCGCCGTCTGGACGCCGCCGGCTATGTCGAGGTCAAGACGCCGCAGGTTCTGGACCGCAAGTTCTGGGAGGCCTCGGGCCACTGGGACAAGTACCGTCCCAACATGTTCGTCTGCGAGACGGTGGAGGGCGAGACCCTTTCCCTCAAGCCGATGAACTGCCCCGGCCACGTGCAGATCTTCGACCAAGGCCAGCGGTCCTATCGTGAACTGCCGCTGCGCATGGCCGAGTTCGGCGCCTGCCACCGCTATGAGCCCTCGGGCTCGCTGCACGGCCTGATGCGCGTGCGCGGCTTCACCCAGGACGATGCCCACATCTTCTGCCGCGAAGACCAGATCGTCGACGAGACCGCCGAGTTCATCAAGCTGGCCCAGTCGGTCCACGCCGACCTCGGCATGGAGACGGCCTACATCAACCTGGCCACCCGTCCCGACGTCCGCGCCGGGTCTGACGAGTTCTGGGACAAGGCCGAGGCCCAGATGGCCGAAGCCGCCCGCCACGCCGGGGTCGAGGTGGTCATCGCCGAGGGCGACGGCGCCTTCTACGCGCCCAAGCTGGACTTCATCGTCAAGGACGCCATCGGCCGCGAATGGACCTGCGGCACGATCCAGCTGGACTATGTCCTGCCCGACCGCCTGGACGCGACCTACATCGCCGAGGACGGCCAGAAGCACCGCCCGGTCATGCTGCACCGCGCGATCCTCGGCTCGTTCGAGCGCTTCATCGGCATCATGATCGAGAACTACGCCGGGGCCTTCCCGCTGTGGCTGGCGCCGACCCAGGCCGTGGTGGCCACCATCACCTCGGATGCTGACGGCTATGCCGAAGAGGTCGTCGCCAAGTTCCGCGCCGCGGGTCTGCGCACCGAGATCGATCTGCGCAACGAGAAGATCAACTACAAGATCCGCGAGCACTCGGTCGGCAAGGTGCCCGCCATCGCCGTCGTCGGTCGCAAGGAGGCCGAAGAAGGCAAGGTCGCCATCCGCCGTCTCGGCAGCCAGGCCCAGACCATCGTCACCGTCGAGGAGGCCATCGCCATCCTGACCGACGAGGCCCTGGCCCCGGACCTGAAACGCCTCCGCGACGGTCAGGCCTGAACATGACAACGCCCCGGTCGCAAGGCCGGGGCGTTTTTCTTTGGCCCTCTGAGATCACTGCGCCGTCAGGCCGCCGTCGATCTTGAACTCGGCCCCGGTCACGAACTTGGACTCGTCCGAGGCCAGAGACAGAACGCAGTAGGCCACGTCGTCCGGCTCGCCGATGCGCTTCAGCGGGATGCCGCGCGCCAGCTTTTCGTGGGCCGTCGTCTCGTCGCCGCCGGCCATGGCGACGAAGGGGTCGAGGATGGGCGTCTTGATGAAAACCGGGTGGACCGAGTTGGCGCGCACGTTCCACCCCGCCTTGGCCGCCTCCAGCGCCACCGTCTTGGTGTAGAGCCAGACCGCCGCCTTGGTGGCGTTGTAGGCCCCCATGCCCGGCGCCGCCGCAAGGCCGGCGATCGACGAGATATTGACGATGGAGCCCGCGCCGGACGCCCGCAGGTGCGGCATGGCGTGCTTGCAGCCCAGCATCACCGATTCCAGGTTCACCGCCTGAACCAGCCGCCAGTTCTCCAGCGTGTCCTGCTCGGCCCAGGCCAGGCAGCCGCCGATGCCCGCGTTGTTCACCAGTATGGACAGGCCGCCCATGTCCTCGGCGGCGGCGGCGACCACGCGAACCCAGTCGTCCTCGCGCGTCACGTCGTGCTCATAGGCGAAGGCCGAACCGGGATGTTCGGCGTTGATGCTATCGGCCAGAGCGCGCGCGCCGTTCAGGTCGCGATCGGAGACGGCGACCCTGGCCCCCTCCCGAACCAGCATCCGCGCCATGGCCTGCCCCAGACCGCCCGCCGCCCCTGTGATGAGAGCGGCCTTGCCCGAAACGCGGCCGCTCATTCAACCTGCCCCTTGACGGCTTCATCGATAAAGCGGGCCATCGCGACATCCCGCTCGGTCACCCCGCCCGCATCATGGGTGGTCAGCAGGACCTCGACCCGGTTGTAGACGTTCGACCATTCGGGATGGTGGTCCGCCTTGTCCGCCAGCAGGGCGACGCGGGTCATGAAGCCGAAGGCGGCGTTGAAGTCGGCGAACGTCAGCGAGCGGGCGATAGCCGGGCGCGGGTCGTCGGCGCGACGCCAGTCGGGCAGCCCCTGAAGCACGGCGTTGACGTCGAGAGCGGCGGTCATGGGCGTCTCCTTGATTTTGTTCAGGCGTATCGCGGCCCCGAGGAGGCGACAAGCCGTGACGCCGCGTCAGCACAAATGTCGATCCTCCCCCGCCTGCGGGGGAGGGGGACCGCGAAGCGGTGGAGG
>Ga0247827_10001346_pt1 | contig 10470 bp, 10 predicted proteins | sample 12C_Control_Day2_FD_194414 | JGI IMG/M metagenome (GOLD analysis project Ga0247827, IMG submission 194414) | Soil microbial communities from agricultural site in Penn Yan, New York, United States - 12C_Control_Day2 | ecosystem: Environmental > Terrestrial > Soil > Agricultural land | place...
TCGCGATGCTGCTGCCGGGCGAGGTCCGCAGTCGAACGTCGCCGCCCGACTGGCGCGCGAACGACATCACCTGGGCCAGGCCGAGTCCGCTGCCGCGGCCCACCGGCTTGGTCGTGAAGTAGGGTTCGAAGGCCCGTGCCGCGGTCTCCGCCTCCATGCCCGGCCCGTCGTCGGCCACTTCCACGCAGACGTACGGCCCGGTTCCTTCCGGCAGCGCGTCTTCTTCCGCGAGCCGGCCGAGGATCATCACGCGGCCGCCCTGCGGCAAGGCATCGCGGGCGTTGAACACGAGGTTCAGCACGGCCAGCTCGAGCTGGACCGGGTCCACGAACAGCGGCGGCAGCCCGTGTTCGATCGACGCGGTGAGCCGGACCTGCTCCCCGATGGCCTTGGCGACAAGCTCCTGGCTTTTGAGGAGCCAGTCGCCGAGGTCCACGGGCCCGGGCCGCAGGGGCTGCGCCCGTCCGAAGGTGAGAAGCTGCCGGACCAGGTCGGCCGCCTTGGCGGTCGCTCGCATCGAGGCCTCCAGCACGCGCCGCTGCGCGCCGTCGGACACGAAGCGATCCAGCACGTGCTGGCCGGTGCTGATCGTCTGCAGCAGGTTGTTGAAGTCGTGCGCGATGCCGCCCGTCAGGCGGCCGATGGCCTCGTGCTTCTGCGCCTCGTGCAGCTTCGCCTGCGCCTCGCGCACCTGCGCGACCGCCTCGGCGACGCGCTTCTCGAGGGTCTGCGTGGCCTCCTGCGAACGGACCCCGGCACGGTGCAGGGCCCGGCTGACCTCGTCGGCCTCGGTCACGCCCGTCGTCAGCACCGGCGGGACGGCGTCATGCCCGAGCTGAACGGCGGCCTGCCGGAGCGCCAGGACCGGCGCGCCGATGCGGCGTGCGGCGTAGAGGGCGAGGCCCAGCCCGATCAGCAGCAGCGCGCCCGCCGCCGCCACGGCCTGCATCGTCAGCCGCTGCGCCGCCTCGGTGAGCGAGGCACGGGGCAGCGCGATCACGACGGCCCATCCGTAGCGGTTCGGGCGCGTGAGGTAGGTGAGCGAAGGCACGCCGTCCAGCGTGACGGACTCTGCAAAACCTTCCGAGCGCTGCTGGGCGCGCTTCTTCAGGTCGCCCGTGGCCTGCCGGCCGAGCCACTTCTGCGGCTCGCGGCTGCGGGCGATGACCACCTGCTGCGCGTCGATGATGGCCGCCACGCTCCCCGCCGGCAGCTGCTGCTGCTCCAGGAGCGACTGGAAGACGGCCGGCTTGAAGCCGATGCCGACGTTGTAGCGCGGCGGAGTGACGTGCGCCTCGGGCGCGAACACGCACAGCACGGCCGCCTGCGTCACGGGCCCGCGCCCGATGAGGAAGACCTTCGGCTCGCCGCTGATCACGGGCGGCGCGTCGGCCGCGCGCGGCAGGGGCCGCATCTCCTCGTACGGGACCAGCGTGTTGGCGAGGTGGGTGCGGCCGTCCACGAGGAAAGCCCAGCTGTGCGGGTCCTGCATGGCGGCGCGCGCCTGGTCATGGAACTCGCGGACGTTGCCGTCGCGCACGGCGGTGGAGGCCGCCAGGGTCGTCGCGGCCACGGCGCGCTTGCCGATCTCGCGCTCGATGACGGAGTTCAGGCCCTGCGCCAGCTGCTGCACCCGCTGGCGCGCGTCCTCGGCCTCGTGCACGTAGGTACCACGCGCGAGCAGACCGAAGCCGACGCCCGCCGGCAGCCAGACGGCGAGCACGAGCAGCAGCAGGCGCGTCCGGATGCTCAAGGACGTGCTCCGCCGGGCGTGGCCACGGGTAGCGAAAACATCGGGACTGAAGGCGGACGGTGCATCGTCTGAAGCTCGGCGATGCTAGCGCGCGCCGCTCCGCCGGCCTCCATCGCGCCACTCACAGGGCGGGGTCCGTCGCGCGGTTGCGGAGACTGAAGCGGCGGTGCAAGGAGGTCGGGGCGCTCCGCCCCATGCGCCGTTTCAGGATCGACGGCGGTTCGCGCTGTTGCGCGTTGCGCAGCGACCTCGACGGCGGCGCTCAGGCCGTGAGGTCCCGCACCAGCGGCTCGACGTCGGAGAACACGCTGACGCAGTCGTTGGCCGTGACGATCAGCCATTCGCGCGAGGTGGCGCCGGCGACGGCGAGCAGGCCGCACTCGGGGGACACGTTGTCGAACCATCCGCCCCGCAGCACCTGGTAGAGCAGGTGGCTGGAGCGGAAGCACTCGGCGCCGAGCCAGGACGGCATGTCGCCCTCGTCCAGCAGGACGAAGCCGCGGTGCTCCGGGAAGAACACCTCGATGCGCGAGGGCTGGGGCGCCGTCACGCGGTAGGCCTCCACGATGACGTAGAGGCCGACCTTGGAGCAGCGCAGCTCGACCGCGGAGGAGTCGCCGAGATCGAACTCCTCGTACAGCGGGGCAGCGTCGGTCTGCATGGTCGGCACCTCGTTCGTCGCTCTTGGCGTATTCGGAAGATACGCCTCGCGCGCGAGTCGCCGACGCCGAACCTGTCTGCGCCGCCGCTTCGCCCCGGGCATCGCAACGCGCGACCGCCCGCGCCGCGATCCGGCGCGCCGGCATCGGAACGGACGAATGCCGTGCCGGTTGACCTCGGCCGCGCTTGGCGCGAGGATGGGCCGCATGGCAGCGGACATCGACCACTACCGTTACGGCGTGACCTGGTCCGCCGCGGACCGCCAGCATGTCGCCTGGGTGGAGGAATTCCCGAGCCTGAGCTGCCTGAGGGACAGCCCGCAGGAGGCCCTGAGCGGCATTCGCCAGCGGGTCGCCGACACCCTGCGTGCCCTGCAGGCCCAGGGCGAGCGGGTACCACCGCCCAAGAGCGCGTCGTCGGCGCACTGAGCCCGGGTCCTTCTCCGCGGGCCGTTGCCGCCGCGATGTCCCGCGTCGATGCAACGCCGAGTCATGGCCGTGCCACGTCGGCCCTCGCCATTCCCCTCGCTGCACGCCGCCCCGCGCCTTGCACCGCCTCACTGCGCACCGCGCACGGCGTGCCCTCTCTCGGGGCCCTGCGATCAGACGGCCCGTCCACTCAAACAAGGGGCGGCGGGCGTCGTTCCGCGCTGGGCCCTTCCTACACTGGCAATCGCCGGGTTGCCCGGTGCGGTCCCCACGGCGTCCGGATTCTCGACGGCATCCTCCCGGTCGCCCTGGGGGCCGCCTTCTTGTCGGGCCGCGCCACGGCCGAGCGCGCGTCGCGCGCGACGGCGAAGCCCTCCTCAGCAGGCCGCATGGATCTCGGCGCCGCAGGCGCAGCGCGCATGGCGCTCGGGCGTGCGGTTCATCTTGCCGCAGGCGCCGCAGCGCTGCAGGAAGGGGCCGACGCGCTGCGCGGCGAAGACGTGCGTCGCCCCTGCGTCGGCCAGATCGGCGAACTCGCGCATGGCCTGCAGGTGCGTGCCGCCGTGCATCGCCTCGGCGAGGCTGGCGGTGCCGTCCCACTGCGTCAGCGTCGAGAGCCGGCGGCCGGTCACCGCGCTGCTGAACTGCAGGAAGCCGGGCCGGCCCAGCAGCTCGGTCACCGTCATGCGCGAGAGCTCGCGGATGCGCTGCACCGCGGCATCGTCGCGCGCCAGCACCTCGGTCACCGCCACGACCCCCGGCAGCGCGGCGCGCTCGGGCTGCACGCGTGTCGAGATCCCGAACTCGAACGGCCCCAGACGCGGCGGTTGGACCACCACGTCGAGCCCGAGCTGGCGCGGCAGCGCCGCCGAATCGAAGTAGCCCCGGACGCTCCGCAGGCCCTCGGGGCCCGCCTCGATCACGTCGATGCCCTCCACGCGTACGCCGCGGCCGCTCGGCGGCAGTCCCTGGAACGGCCCGCTCTGGGTGCCGATCATGGTCCACAGGCCGTGCACCGCGGTCTCGCCGACGCGGTGGACCGGCCCGATCTCGAAGGACAGATCGGGAAAGGCGGCCCACAGGCCCTGCACGTAGGCACGCAGCGCGTCGCCGGCCAGCGGCCCGGGCGTGACCGGGTCCTGGTAGTGGCCGTCGGGGGCGAAGCTCGCGAGCACGGCACCGGCATCGCGCCGGTTCCAGGCGTCGAAGTAGCGTCGGGCCAGGGCGATCGCGTCCATGGCAGGCCTCCTGGCAGAGCGTGGGGCCCCGCGGTTGCGCCAACGGCCCGGCCGCCGGAGCGCGGTCCCTCGCGATGGCCGCGTATCGTCGCACGGCCCGCGACCGGCCGGTACACCGCGCCCCTGACGGCATGTCGCCCGGCGATCACCACGCCGTGCGCCGGCCGCCGCGGCCCTCGTCTAGGGCGGCCTCGAAGGCGCGCCCTCCGCGGGGGCGTCCGGCGCGCCCTGGAGCCTCCGGCGCCGCTTCGTCCGGGCCCGCGGTGCCGCGGGACGGCGCCGCCGAGGCCGGTCGCCCAGCAGCAGCGGCAAGCCGATCAGCACGCAGGCCCACATCGCGAACAGGAAGAGCACCAGGACGCCCAGCGGCACGCGTCCCAGCACGGCGTCGTCGGCAAACAGCACCCGCCCCGAGACGAGCGCCATGGTCAGCGCCCAGCCGATGACGAAGGCGACGTTCTTCACGGCGTCGTGCGGCGATCCAGGCGGGCCATGGCTCATTGTCGGCAGCCGCCGCGGGCGCGGAAGCCGGGGCCCCCTGGGCGGGGGGCTGGAGGCGACGAGCGGTCCGGAGGCGACACGGCGTCGCAGGGCCGGTGCCGCATCCGGCCGGCCCGACGTCCGGCGCACGGAACGCCGGCCGCCCTAGGCGCCGTTGCTGCGCAGCGCCTCGCGCACCAGCTCGTCGATGCGGCTGGTGACGTGCGACAGCTCGGCCGACACGACCGAGAACTCGCGCCCCGCCCCCTGCGCGCGCGAGGCGACGATCTGGGCGTTGAAGGCGACGATGCGCGCCTGCTTCGCGATCGCCTGGATCTCGCTCATCATGTCGAGCAGCTGCTTTCGTGAGCGCGCGGCATGGCGGCGCGCCAGGTCCTCGTAGACCTGCGTGAGCCGGTTCAGGGCCGCCAGCAGCGGTGTGGCGCTCTCCACGAGCTGGTCGACGAGCGCAGCCGCGCCCGGTTGCTGGGACTGCAGCGCACGGTGCGCCCGCTGCGCGAGCCCGATGAAGGCCTGGATCGGCGCATCTCCGCCCACGGTGCCGTAGTAGGCCTGACGCAGCTCCTCACAGAAGATGCCCGGGCAGCGCGCATCGCCCCGCACCAGCACGGTGTGCGCCGCAACGAAACCGGCGAGCGCCTCTTCCGACGCGGCCAGCGCGCCCTCGCGCCGCTGCGCGGCCAGCACGGCGAACAGCACGACGCGCTGGGAGGTGAAGCGTCGGCGCCCGGACAGGTTGATCAGCGTGCTGAACTCCTCGCCGCTCACCTGCGGCATGGCCTTGGACCCCGTGCCGGCCCGCGGGGCGGTTCCCATCTGCTGCGTCATGCATTGCTCCCGCTCGCCGTCGCGTCCTGGCGCCCCATGCGTGGGAACGCGGCGGCGGCTCCGCGGCGGAAGCACGATCCGTACCGCGGCTGCCGTGCGTCCGCTGCGATGGCGCAAAGGCGCGCCGCCCCCGAACGACCCGGCGCCGCGTCACCCACCGGCGGGCCGCGCCCCCCGACGAGGAGGGGGGTCGCCCGACGGCGCGGGCGCCAACATCCGGCGCAGCGCGCCTGTCAGGCGCGACGGCAGGCCGTCTGCTGCCTCCATCGCCGCAGCGCCGTGGCCGGCCGGCCTCCCCCGCATCGTCCTGGATCTCCTCGTGACCCTTCCTGCTTCCTCCCTGCCCTGCGCCCGCGGCGACGCGGTCGCGCCGCACCGCCTGACGCTCGACGTGTTCTTCGACTTCGTCTGCCCCTGGTGCCTGATCGGCAAGCGCCACCTGGCGGCGGCCCTCGAGCGCTTCGCGCGCCTGCGGCCGGAGGTCCACGTCGAGCTGCGCTGGCGCTCGCACGTGCTGCTGCCGCACACGCCCCCGGGCGGCCTGCCCTACCAGAGCTTCTACCTGGCGCGCCTCGGCTCGGCCGAGGCGGTCGCCGCGCGCCGGGCCCAGGTGCGCCAGGCCGGCCGCGCCGCCGGCATCCAGTTCGCCTTCGAGCGCATCGCCGTGCTGCCGAACACCGCCGCGGCGCACGCGCTGGTGGCCCGCGCGGGTGCGCAATGCACGCCGGCGCAGCACGCGGGGCTGATCGAGCGGCTCTTCTGCGCCTACTTCCTCGAGGGCGAGGACATCGGCGACACGGCCGTGCTGGCGCGGCAGGCGCGGGCCTGCGGCCTGGACCCCGAGCGTCTGGCGAGCGCCGACGCGCACGCCGCGCCGCACACCGCGGGCGAGGCCGAGGTCGCCCTCGGCGTCCCGACTTTCGTCTTCAACGAGGCGCTCGCGCTGTCCGGCGCACAGCTGCCCGAGGTCCTGCTGCAGGGCCTGTTGCGTGCCAGCGGCCCGGCGGATCGAAGCGCCTGAGGCGCCGGGGGCTCAGCGGTAATAGGCCTCGACGCGCCCCTTCAGGGTGAGCATCAGCGGCTCGCCCTTGCGGTTGCGGGTCTTGCCGGCCGGCACCTTGACCCACCCCTCGCTGACGCAATACTCCTCCACGTCGTGGCGTTCCTGGCCGTTGAGCCGGATGCCGATCTCGTGCTCGAAGACGGCGGCGACGTGGTGGGGGCTGCGCGGGTCTGCCGACAGGCGGTCGGGCAGCGGCGGCGGGGACACCGGTTCGGTCATGGCAGGTCTGCCTCGGAGGCTGGCGCGGGAGAGGAAGGACCGGCGATTGTCCCCGATCCGCCGCGCACGCCGCGCCGCCGCGAGGGCCGGCGCCGCACTCGCGCCGGGTGCCGCCGTCGGGCCGCAGCTCAGCCCGCGGGCGGCTCGCGCCGCCCCTTCGCCGTCTCGATCCACACCGAGAGCAGGTCCATCGGCAGCGGGAACACGATGGTCGAGTTCTTGTCGCTGCCGATCACCGTCAGCGTCTCCAGATAGCGCAGCTGCAGCGCCTGCGGCTGGCGGCCCAGGATCTCGGCGGCCTCGGCCAGCTTCTGCGACGCCTGCAGCTCGCCCTCGGCGTGGATCACCTTGGCGCGGCGCTCGCGCTCGGCCTCCGCCTGGCGCGCGATCGCGCGCACCATGTTCTCGTTCAGGTCCACGTGCTTGATCTCGACGTTGGTCACCTTGATGCCCCAGGCATCGGTCTGGCTGTCGAGGATGCGCTGGATGTCGAGGTTGAGCCGCTCGCGCTCGGACAGCATCTCGTCGAGGTCGTGCTTGCCGAGCACCGCGCGCAGCGTGGTCTGGGCGAGCTGGCTGGTGGCGGCCAGGAAGTTCTCCACCTGGATGATGGCGCGCTGCGGGTCGACGACCCGGAAGTACAGCACCGCGTTGACCTTCACCGACACGTTGTCGCGCGAGATCACGTCCTGGCTCGGCACGTCCATCACGACCACGCGCAGGTCCACGCGCACCATCTGCTGGATGCCGGGGATGAGAATCACCAGCCCCGGCCCCTTCACCTTCCAGAAGCGCCCGAGCTGGAACACCACGCCGCGCTGGTACTCGCGCAGCACGCGCAGCGACATCGCCACCAGCGCGAGCAGCAGCAGGACGACCGGCGTGAGGGTGACGATCATGGCGGGGCTCCGGAAGGGCTCTCGGCGACGACGTCGAGCGTGAGGCCGTCGACGCGGGTGACGCGCACGCGCTGCCCTGCGGCCAGCCCGGCGGCGCCGCGCACGCGCCAGCGCTCGCCGCCGACCTCGGCCCAGCCAAGGCCGGCGTCCTCGGGCCCGGCCGCCACCAGCGTGCCGGCGGCGCCGACCAGCAGCTGCGCGCCGCTGACGACCGGCCGCCGCCGTGCCCGCGCCGCCATGCCGGCCAGCCCCAGCACGAACAGCGCCGACACCAGCGTCAGGCCGGCCACCAGCTCGATCGGCACGCCGAAGCCCGGCACGTCGGTGTCGAACAGCAGCAGCGCGCCGAAGGCGAAGGCCACCACCCCGCCCAGGCCGAGCGCGCCGAAGCTCGGCATGAAGGCCTCGCCGATCAGGAAGCCGATGCCCAGCAGCAGCAGCGCGAGGCCGGCGTAGTTGATCGGCAGCATCTGCAGCCCCCACAGCGCGAGCAGCAGGCAGACCCCGCCCACGACGCCCGGCAGCACGAAGCCCGGGCTCATGAACTCGAACAGCAGCCCGTACACGCCCACCATCATCAGCACCAGCGCGACGCTCGGGTCGGCGACGACGCCCAGCAGCCGGCCGCGCCAGTCCGGCTCGTAGGCGAGCACCGGCGCGCCGGCGGTGGCCAGCGTGATCTCGGCGGCGCCGGCCTGCAGCCGCAGGCGGCGGCCGTCGAGCCGGCGCAGCAGATCGGGCAGGTCGGCCGCGACGAGGTCGACCACGCGCTGGGCCTGCGCCTCGCCGGCCGGCAGGCTGGCCGCCTCGCGCACCGCCTTCTCCGCCCACTCGACGTTGCGGCCGCGCAGCAGCGCCAGGCTGCGCAGGTAGGCCACCGCGTCGCTGACGCGCTTGGCCGCCATCGCGTCCTCGCCCTCCGGGGCCGGCGCGCCGGAGGCCGCGCTGGCCGGCCGCTCGCCGCGCGGCGCGTCGCCGCCCGCGCCCGGCAGGCGGATCGCCACCGGCGTCGCCGCGCCGAGCGTGGTGGCCGGCGCCATCGCCGCCACGTGGCTCGCGTAGAGGATGTAGGTGCCGGCGCTCGCCGCGCGCGCGCCCTGCGGCGCGACGAAGGTCGCCACCGGCACCGGCGAGCCGAGGATCGCCTTGATGATGCTGCGCATCGCGGCGTCGAGGCCGCCGGGCGTGTCGAGCTGCAGCACGACCAGCTGCGCCCGCTCCTGCGCCGCGCGCTGCAGCGCGCGCTGCACGAGGTCGGCCGTGGCCGGCCCGATGCCGCCCTCGACCTTCAGCAGCAGCACCGGCGCCGGCGCACCCGTGGCGCCGGACGCCGCGACGTCCGCTGGCGGACGGGCGCAGGCCAGCCCGACCACGAGGGCCAACGCGTACAGCAGCGGCCCGGCGAGCTTCATGCATCGATGGTAGTCCCGGCCCTCGCGCCGGTGACCCGCAACGACCCTTGACCGCACCGCCGACGCGCCACGGCGCGGCATGCCGGCCCTGGGTGGCCGATGCGCCGACGCGAAGACCGTGCGCCGGCGCCTCGCCTCAGCCGTCCAGCCGCGCCCGCGCCCGCGAGGCGACGTCCACCAGCCACGGCTGCGCCGCGGCCTGGCGGCGTGCGAAGGCCTCGATCTGCTCGCGCTGCGTCAGCGTGAGGCCGATCACGTCGAGGCCCTCCATCAGCATGCGCCGATGCCGCGGCGCCATCTCGAAGCCCGCCTCGACCGGCCCGCAGGCGACGCGCTGGGCGGCGAGATCGATGCGCGCGCCGCAGCCGGGCGCGGCCAGCACCCGGCGCATCAGCTCGCGCGCCGGCGCCTCCGGCAGCATCACCGCCAGCAGGCCGTTCTGCATCGCGTTGGAGTGGAAGATCTCGCCGAAGCTGGGCGCGATCACCGCCTCGAAGCCGGCCTGCTGCAGGCCCCACACGGCATGCTCGCGGCTGGAGCCGCAGCCGAAGTTGGCGCCGCCGACCAGGATGCGCGCGCCGGCCCCTTCCGGGCGGTTCAGCACGCAATCGGCGCGCCGCGAGCCCGCGGCGTCGAAGCGCAGGTCGTACAGCAGGCCCGCGGCGAGGCCCGCCTTGTCGATGCCGCGCAGGAACTGCTTCGGCATGATCTGGTCGGTGTCGAGGTTCTCGATGGCGAGGGCCACGGCCGGCCCCTCGACGATGCGGCGCTCAGTCATGCGCGGCTCCCTGCAGTCGGCGCACGTCGGTCAGCGTGCCGGTCACGGCCGCGGCGGCCGCCATGGCCGGACTGACGAGGTGCGTGATCGCGCCCCGTCCCTGCCGGCCCTCGAAATTGCGGTTGGTGGTCGAGGCGCAGCGCACGCCGCTCGCCAGCACGTCGTCGTTCATCGCCAGGCACATGCTGCAGCCGGGCCGTCGCCACTCGGCGCCGGCGGCGAGGAACACCTCGGCGAGGCCCTCGGCTTCGGCCTGCGCGCGCACCGCGCCGGAGCCCGGCACGACCATGGCGCGCACGCCGGGCGCCACGCGGCGGCCGCGGAACACCTCGGCCGCGGCGCGCAGGTCCTCGATGCGGCCGTTGGTGCAGGAGCCGATGAAGACGTGCTGGATCGGCGTGCCGTCCAGCGGTGCGCCGGCCGCGAGGCCGGTGTAGGCCAGGGCCTGCTCCGCGCTGCGGCGCTGCGCCGCGTCGTCCAGGTCCCCGGGGGCCGGCACGCGGCCGGTGATCGGCGCGACCTGGTCGGGACTGGTGCCCCAGGTGACGTGCGGCTCGACGTCCGCGGCGTCGAAGCGGTGCTCCACCTCGAACACGGCGCCGACGTCGCTGCGCAGCTCGCGCCAGTGCGCGAGCGCCGCGTCGCGCCACTCGCCCGCGAGGTCGGGGGCGTGCGCCAGCACGTAGCCGAC
>Ga0247827_10001349_pt1 | contig 10455 bp, 8 predicted proteins | sample 12C_Control_Day2_FD_194414 | JGI IMG/M metagenome (GOLD analysis project Ga0247827, IMG submission 194414) | Soil microbial communities from agricultural site in Penn Yan, New York, United States - 12C_Control_Day2 | ecosystem: Environmental > Terrestrial > Soil > Agricultural land | place: USA...
ACGCAAGGTTGTCCGTGTGCGTGGGGCCGACCCCAACCCGGCCCCACGCACACGGACAACCTTGCGTGCCTGTGCCGATCTCACCACCGCCTCAAGACCCACACCGCCTGGCGCTACCGAATGACCGAGCCCGGAGTGTTCGACTGGACGTCCCCACACGGCCACACGTACCGACGCGACCGTGAGGGCACGAGCTCGCTCGACCCGCCGCACCCCGAGATCCCGCGACCCCGACGACCATGACCCCGCCCCACACCCCGCCACCCACCCGGCAGCGGGGCCACCGGCACGTCCTGAGCCGACTATGTAGCCGCGGCGATCATGAGCGGGGCGACCACCGCGGTGGGTGGTCCCGTGGTCGATGTTGAATCGTCCCAGCCGCCGCGACCATGCCCCGCCACCCACCAGGTAGCGGGAGCACCGGCACGTCCGGAGCGCGTCGCCCCGAAGCCCGGGGCTCCTGGCTCGCATTACCTCGCGAAGGCGGTTGCGTGTCGTATTCGGCAGAGCCGCGCGCACCGTCGTTGCGCGAGCGAGGCAGGTCCTCCACCGCTGGCCCACTCGAGGTCGTCGTGCTCGTCGACAGCGAGCTCCCCCGCGTCCGGGTGTCACCTGCTTGCCGGCTCCTGGCCCTGCCAGCGCGACCGCATCACGACCGCATCCTCGCGAACCGGTGCGCCGACGGCGACCACGGACGCGCACGCAGGGGTGCGGGGCGCAGGGAGGCCCGCAGGCTGTGTCCCCGCGCGGGAGGGATCAGCGCGCGCGGGAGGGATCAGCGCGCGCGGGTGAAGGTCGCCACGATGCCCGGGTGGTCCGTCACGAGGTGGCGGTAGGAGCGGAACGAGTGGATGCGGAAGCGCGAGTCGCGCTCGCCCATCACGTAGTCGATCCCCGATCCCCGACGGTGGTCGTCGGCGGCGTAGTTCGTCTCCAGCCGGAGCGGCCGGGTGATCCGGCCCTTGACGAGGTTGTCACCGGTGTCGCGGTTCGCCGTGACGTTGCAGTCGCACATCGCGACGAACTGGTGCGCGTCGGGCGTGTCCTGCTCGAGCAGGCGGATCCTGCTGGCCATCCGCCACATGGCCTCCACGCCGCGCCGGTTGGCGTAGTTGGGTCCGCCGGTGCGGCGGTTGTGCAGGTGGTTGGGCAGGTGGAAGCTGATCGCCCGGATGGTGTGGCCGCTCGTCCGGTGCCGGAGCACCGCCGCCACGCCGTACTGGTCGTGGGCGATCCGGCCGGAGTAGCGCCGCCACGTCGTGCCGGTCAGCAGCACGGACCAGGTCCGCTCCAGCTTCCAGACGCGCTTGTCGAAGGCGATCGGGTTGTCGTCGGTGCCGGTCGGCCCCTTCGGCATGAGGAGCGTCCAGTTCTTCGGCAGCGCGGCGCGCAGTGCCGGGCGGCTGAAGAGCCGCTCCTGGAACCCGATGACCGAGGCGCCGCCACCGATGATGGGGCGGATGTCGTGCCGCATGCCGGCCACCCGCATCCCCTTGCGGAGGTTGAGCGTCGCCACACCGAAGCGGCCGGCCGGCGCTGACGCCTGTGCCTGCCGCTCCTCCGCACGCGCCTGTGCCGGGGCGCCGGCCCAGGTGACGCCCGTCAGCAGCAGGAGAGCTGCGGCGACCGGGACGAGGGGGCGGACGAGGACACGGGGCGGTGCGGCGAGAAAAAACATCCCGGAGACCATAGGTGAGGCCCGGCCGAGCGCCCAATTCGCGGACGTGGTAGTGCGCTCTGCCGGGTCAGTCGTCGTGGTGGATGCGGCCCTGCGTGGTGGCCAGCCTCTCCCCCGAACCGCCCCACTGGCGGGCCACGATCTCGGCGGCGATCGACACCGCGGTCTCCTCGGGCGTGCGGGCTCCGAGGTCGAGCCCGATCGGCGAGGAGAGCAGCGACAGCTCGGCCTCGTCCAGACCGGCCTCGACGAGCCGGGCCAGCCGCTCGTCGTGCGTGCGACGGGAGCCCATCGCCCCGATGTAGCCGGGTCGTACGTCGTCGTCGAGCCGCAGCGCGACCTCGAGCAGCGGAACGTCGAACTTCGGGTCGTGCGTGAGGACCGCGAGGACGGTGCGCCGGTCGATGCGCCCGGCGTCGAGCTCGGCCTGCAGGTAGCGGTGCGGCCAGTCGACGACCACCTCGTCGGCGCCGGGGAACCGCGACGTCGTCGCGAAGACGGGGCGGGCGTCGCACACGGTGACGTGGTAGCCGAGGAACGATCCGACCTTGGCGACGGCGGCCGCGAAGTCGATGGCGCCGAAGACCAGCATCCGCGGCTTGGGCGCGAAGCCCCAGACGAAGACCCGCATCCCCTCGCCGCGCCGCTCGCCGTCGGGGCCGTAGGTCAACGTCGCGTTGGTGCCCGCCGCGAGCAGGCCGAGGGCGTCGTCGTGCACCGCGGCGTCGGCGCGGGGGGAGCCCAGGCTCCCGTCCGTCGGCGCGTGCGGTCGTACGACGAGGCGCCGTCCGACCCACGAGGTGTCCGGGTGCTCGATGACCGTCGCCAGCGCCACGGGGCGGCCGGCCTCGATGTCCGCGGACACCTCGCCGAGCTGCGGGAAGGACTCGCGGGAGACCCTCTCGACGAAGACGTCGAGGATCCCGCCGCAGGTGAGCCCCACGGCGAAGGCGTCGTCGTCGGAGACGCCGTAGCGCTCGAGCACCGGCTCACCCGACGCGACCACGGACTGGGCGAGGTCGTAGACCGCGCCCTCCACACAGCCTCCGGACACGGAGCCCACGGCCGACTCGTCGGGGCCGACGAGCATCGACGCGCCTGCGGGCCGCGGCGCGGACCGGAAGGTCGCCACGACAGTGCCGACGCCGATCGTCTCGCCGGCCTCCCACCACTGCATCAGCTCGGGCAGCACGTCACGCACGCGCGATCACCTCCGTGAGGTCGGCGAAGGTCGCCAGGGAGTGCCCGGCGAGGAAGTCGTCGCAGTGGGGCAGCGCTGCCACCACCCCGCCCTGCAGCGGCTCGTAGCCCGCCTTGCCGCGGTGCGGGTTGACCCACACCACCCGGTGCGCCACCCGCTGCAACCGCTCCATCTGCTCGCCGAGCAGCCCGGCGTCGCCGCGCTCCCAGCCGTCGCTGAAGACCACGACCACCGCACCGCGCGCCATCCCCCGCTGGCCCCACCGGTCGAGGAACACCCGCAGCGTCTCGCCGAGCCTCGTGCCGCCCGACCAGTCGGGCACGACCTCCCCCGCGGCGACGATGGCGCGGTCGGCGTCGGGCGTGCCCAACGCGCGGGTCACGTGGGTGAGCCGGGTGCCGATGGTGAAGGTCTCGACCGTGCCGCCCGAGGTCCGCGCGGAGCGGGTCAGGCGGTGGGCCAGGCGCAACAGCGCATCGGCGTACGACGTCATCGAACCGCTGACGTCGACCAGCAGCACCACCCGGCGCGGGCGCGTGCCGCGCCGCCGCCACGCGATCTCGCCCGGCTCGCCGAGGTGGCGCAGCGAGTTGCGGAGGGTCCGGGCCGCGTCGAGGTCGCCGCGGTGCCAGCGGACGTGCCGGGCCGTACGACGCTCGGGCGGGTGCAGCGACAGCCGGACGAACATCCCCGCGAGGCGCCGCTTCTCCGCCGCGTCGAGGGACGCGACGTCGCGGTGCTGGAGGACCTCAGCCTCCGACGCCCTCGCGCGGACGATGTCCTCCTCGTCGGCTGCACCCGATCCTCCGGCGCCCTCGGCCTCGGGCAGCAGGTGCGCCGTCGACGGTCGCGGGGCCTCGCGCTGCTGGGCGCGCGGCAGGCCGTCGCGCGGGTCGAACCACGCCGAGAACACCTGGTCGTAGCGGGCGAGGTCGTCCGGAGAGCCGCACAGCGTCGCCCGCCCGGCCCAGTAGGTGGCCTGCCGGTCGCCGGCGCCCACGGTCGCGACCGCGGCCAGGAACCCGTGAGCCCGGTCCTGGGTGACGGGCACGCCGGCGGCCCGGAGCGCACGGGTGAAGCCGAGGAGCACCTCGTCGGCGTCGTGGACGACGGTGCTCATCGCGAGAGCATCCGGTCGAGCGCGGCGCGCACGCGGTCGGCGTCCTCGCGGTACTTCAGCAGGGCGCCGAGCGTCGTCGCCGCCGACGCCAGGTCGAGGTCGGTGGTGCCGAGGTAGGTGAGGGCGCGAGCCCAGTCGAGGGTCTCGGCGACGCCGGGCGGCTTGAGCAGGTCGTCGCGGTGCCGCAGCTGCTGCACGACCTCGACGACCTGCCGGGCCAGCGCCGCGCTGACCTCGGGCGCGCGGGAGCGGACGATCTCGACCTCGCGCTCGAGGCCCGGGTGGTCGATCCAGTGGTAGAGGCAGCGGCGCTTGAGCGCGTCGTGCAGCTCGCGGGTGCGGTTCGACGTCAGCACCACCAGCGGCGGCTCGGGGGCGGCCACCGTGCCGAACTCCGGGATCGTGACCTGCCAGGTCGACAGCACCTCCAGCAGGAACGCCTCGAACTCGTCGTCCGCCCGGTCGACCTCGTCCACCAGCAGCACCGCCGGCGCCTGTCGCAGCGCCGCGAGGACCGGCCGAGCGAGCAGGAAGCGCTCGTCGTAGAGGCTCTTCTCGGCCTCGTCCGGGTCGACCTCGCCGCCGGCCTCCAGCGCCCGCAGGTGCAGGATCTGTCGCGGGAAGTCCCAGTCGTAGAGCGCCTGGCTCGCGTCGATGCCCTCGTAGCACTGCAGCCGGACGAGCGGCAGCTCCAGGCTCTGGGCCAGCGCCTCCGCCAGGGCCGTCTTGCCGGTGCCGGGCTCGCCCTCGAGCAGCAGCGGACGCTGCATCCGCGCGGCAAGGAAGACGACGGTCGCCAGCTCGTCGTCGGAGAGGTAGCCGGTCGCGCCCAGCCGGGCGGCGACGTCGGCGGCGGAGTCCATCCCGTGCACCATGCGACTCAGGCTACGACCCTGCACGTTGGCCGGACGTTGGGTCAGCGGTGGTCCACGTCGACGCCGCTCGCCAGGTCACCGCACTCGACCAGGTCGACGTCGTGCGAGGCGAGGTAGTCGCGGGCCCCGCGGTCGCCCGTCGCGGAGGCCACGACGCCCGCCCAGTGGTCGCGGCCGAGGAGCACCGGGTGCCCGGGCACGCCGTCGTACGCCGCACGCGCGAGGGTCGTACGGCCCTGCGCCGCGTCGAGCACGCGGTCCACGACGGCCGCGTCGACGTCCGGGAGGTCGACCAGGGAGACGAGCACGCTGTCGTGGTCGGTGCGGGCGAGCGCCTCGAGGCCCGCGCGCAACGAGGCACCCATTCCCTCGGCCCAGTCGTCGGCTCGGATCCGGGAGACCGACATCGGGAGCAGCGCGGACGCCCGCCGTGCCTCGGCCCCCAGCACCACGACGATCTCCTCGCACGGCCGCAGGGCCTGCACCGCACGCAACAGCCACGAGGTGCCGTCGTCGTCACGGGCCAGCGCCTTGGGCCCGCCGAAGCGGCGCCCCTCCCCCGCGGCGAGCAGCAGTCCGACGGTCATGACCCCACCGTAGGGCGCGTGCGGCCGTCAGCCGACCCGGTCCCAGCCGCGGCGGGGGGCCGCGTTGCCCAGCGGTCGGTCGTCGCGCGAGCGGTAGACGACGTAGGGGCGCGTGAGGTAGCCGATGGGCGCGGAGAAGACGTGGACGAGGCGGGTGAAGGGCCACAGCGCGAACAGGGCGAAGGCGACCAGCGCGTGCAGCCTGAACCCCAGCGGCGCGTCTGCCATCAGGTCGGCGTCGGGCTGGAAGGCCAGGAACGAGCGGTACCAGACCGAGACCCCCTCCCGGTAGTTGTACTCACCGCCGACGCTGAGGATCGAGCCGGCGATGGTGTTCCACATGCCCAGGACGATCGCCGCGCCGAGGAAGGCGTACATCACCTTGTCCATGGGCGTCGTGGCGGAGAAGACGGGCCCGACCGTGCGCCGGCGGTACACGAGGATCGCCATCCCCACGAGCGCCATCACCCCGGCGACGAGCCCACCGACGACGGCGACGTAGTGGTAGAGGTGGTCGTCGACCCCGATGGCCTCGGTCCACGAGCGCGGGACGAGCAGCCCGATGACGTGCCCGCCGACCACGCCGAGCATCCCGAAGTGGAAGAGCGGCGAGCCGAGGCGGAGCAGGCGGTCCTCGTAGAGCTGCGAGGACCGGGTGGTCCAGCCGAACTTGTCGTAGCGGTAGCGCCACACGTGCCCGACGACGAACACCGCCAGGCACAGGTAGGGGACGATGACCCAGAGGAAGACGTTCATCGTGGGGCTCCTACGGGGATGGTGGCGGACGAGATGAGGGCGGGACCGGAGGACAGGGCGGGGTCGGCGGCATAGCCCGCGAGGCCGACCTCCTCGGCGGGCGGGCCCTGCTCGACGAGGCGGCGTACGGCATCGGCGTCGGCGCCCGCGAGCTCGGGCAGGGTGTCGCAGAGGGCCACCAGCGCGGCGGCCCACGGTGACCCGGTGGTGCCGTCGTCGTTGCGCCAGCCGGTCAGCGCCAGCCGCAGCATCTCCACGCCGGCGCGGTGGTCGAGGAGGAGCGACCAGGCGATGTCGGGGTCCACCGTCGCGCCGAGCTGCAGCACCGCACAGAGGTGGTCGGGCAGCTCGCCGAGGCCGTCGTCCCACTCGACCCCACCGCGCCGGTAGGCGTCCTTGAACTGCACGAGCGCCGCTCCTCGCCGCCGCGTGTCACCGAACGCGAAGTAGGTCAGGTAGAGCGCGCACTTCCTGGTGTGGTCGAAGGTGGCGACGTAGTCCTGCTGGAGCTGCGCCAGCGGGGTGCGTCGCACGTGGTCGAGGAGCGGCTCGAGGTGCGGGTGTCCGGGCACCAGTGCGGCGAGGTCGTCGAGCGAGGCGAGCAGCCCCTCGGTCGGGTAGTCGAGCAGCGCCGCGCACACCGCCCAGGTGCGGGCGGCCCGCTCGTCGGGCCGGGCCGTCCGGCGTCGGAGCCTCACGAGCCCGCTCCTTCGTCACGCGGTGGGAAGAGGCCCTCGGGCGTCCCCTTGCCATCCCAGCTGAGCAGGTTGACCCGTGACGCCTTGTCGTCGGGCGCGGCCAGCGAGTCGGAGGTCTGCCGGTCCTGGAGCATCCGGAAGTTCTCCACCGCGACCGGGGTCGGGTAGCCCGACCCCTCGCCGAAGAGGTCCTGCTGCCCGCCGCCGTAGTCGCTCACCGGGCAGTCCGTCGCGAGCTCCTCCAGCGCGTGCGCCTGCTCGGCGTGGGCCGCGGGGATGACGTAGCGCTCGGCGTACTTCGCGATCGCGAGCAGGCGGAACATCTCGTACATCTGCTCCCCCGACATCCCGACCGCCGCCGGGATGGACTCGTCGGGGTCACGGCCGAGGTTGATGTCGCGCATGTAGGAGCGCATCGCGGCGAGCTTCTTCAGGACCCGGTCGACGGGGACGGTGTCACCCGCGGCGAAGAGGTTGGCGAGGTACTCCACCGGGATCCGCAGGGTGTCGATGGCCGCGAAGAGGTTCCCGCTGTCCTCGGCGTCCTCCCCGGTGTCGCGCACGACGTCGACGACCGGCGACAGCGGCGGGATGTACCAGACCATCGGCATGGTGCGGTACTCCGGGTGCAGCGGCAGGGCCACCTCGTAGGTGTTGATCAGCGCCCACACCGGCGACTTCCGCGCCGCCTCGACCCAGTCGCCGGGGATGCCGGCCTGCTCCGCGGCCCGCTGCACCTCGGGGTCGTGGGGGTCGAGGAAGCAGGCGCGCTGGGCGTCGTACAGCGCGTGCTCGTCCTCGATGCTCGCCGCCTCGAGCACCTTGTCGGCGTCGTAGAGGACCAGGCCGATGTAGCGCAGCCGCCCCACGCAGGTCTCCGAGCAGACCGTCGGGATGCCGACCTCGACGCGGGGGTAGCAGAAGGTGCACTTCTCGGCCTTGCCGGTCTTGTGGTTGAAGTAGACCTTCTTGTACGGGCAGCCGGAGACACACATCCGCCAGCCGCGGCAGCGGTCCTGGTCGACGAGGACGATGCCGTCCTCCTCGCGCTTGTAGATCGCGCCGCTGGGGCACGACGCCGCGCACGACGGGTTGAGGCAGTGCTCGCAGATGCGGGGCAGGTAGAACATGAAGGTCTGCTCGAACTCGAGCCGCACCTTGTCCTCGATGCCCTTGAGCATCACGTCGCGGGCGGCGTGCTCGTGCGAGCCGCCCAGGTCGTCGTCCCAGTTGGCCGACCACTCGACGTTCATGTCCTTGCCGGAGATCAGGCTCTTCGGCCGCGCCACGGGGAAGGTGTCGGTCTGCGGCGAGCTGGTGAGCGTCTCGTAGTCGTAGGTCCACGGCTCGTAGTAGTCGTCGATCGACGGCAGCTTGGGGTTGGAGAAGATGGTGAGCAGCTTCTTGACCCGGCCGCCGGCCCGGAGGGCGAGGCGCCCGTTGGGCTTGCGCACCCATCCGCCCTGCCACTCGTCCTGGTCCTCGTAGGTCCGCGGGTAGCCCAGGCCCGGCCGGGTCTCGACGTTGTTGAACCAGACGTACTCGGTGCCGGTGCGGTTGGTCCACGCCTGCTTGCACGTCACCGAGCAGGTGTGGCACCCGATGCACTTGTCGAGGTTCATCACCATGGCCATCTGAGCCATCACGCGCATGTCAGCTCCTCCGTCCTGCTCAGTACTCGACCGGCGCGGTCCGTTTGCGGATCATCGTGACCTCGTCGCGGTTGTTGCCGATCGGGCCGATGTAGTTGAAGAAGTAGGCCAGCTGGGCGTATCCGCCGACGATGTGGTTCGGCTTGAGCAGCACGCGGGTGAGGCTGTTGTGGATGCCGCCGCGCTTGCCGTCCCGCTCGGTGAGGGGTACGTCGATGAGCCGGTCCTGCGCGTGGTGCATGTAGACCGTGCCCTCCGGCATCCGATGGCTCACGATGGCCCGGGCCGCGACGACGCCGTTGCGGTTGACCATCTCGATCCAGTCGTTGTCCTTGATCCCGACCTTGGCCGCGTCGCGGTCGGAGACCCAGACCGACTGGCCGCCGCGGGACAGCGAGAGCATGAACAGGTTGTCCTGGTACTCCGAGTGGATCGACCACTTGTTGTGCGGCGTGAGGTAGCGGACCGAGACGCCGAGCTCGTTCTGCTCGCCGATCGGCGCCTCGCCGAACAGCTCGGTCATGTTGAGCGGCGGCCGGTAGACCGGCAGCATCTCGCCCATCCCGAGGAACCAGTCGTGGTCGACGTAGAACTGCTGGCGACCGGTCAGGGTGTGGAACGGCTTCTTGCGCTCGATGTTGATGGTGAACGGGCTGTAGCGCCGCCCGCCCGCCTCCGATCCCGACCACTCCGGCGAGGTGATCACCGGCACCGGTGCCACCTGGGTGTCGGCGAAGGTGATCTGCTTGCCCTCGTGCTCGGCGGCGAGGTCGGCGAGCTCGGTGCCGGTGCGCTTCTCCAGGAACCGGAAGCCCTGCGTGGCCAGGTGGCCGTTGGAGACGCCGGCGAGGTGCAGGATCGCGTCGGCCATCTGGATGTCGGTCTCGACCTTCGGCTGCCCGTCCCCCGCGCCGCCACGGGTCACGCCGTTGCGGTTGCGCAGGATGTCGATCTCCCGGTTCACGTCGTAGGCGACGCCCTTGGTGAGCATCCCGGCCTTCTCCATGAGCGGGCCGATGGAGGTCATCTTCTCGAAGATCGCGGTGTAGTCGCGCTCGGCCACCGCGATCACCGGCATGGTCTTCCCGGGCACCGGCTCGACCTCGCCCAGCTTCCAGTCGTTCACCACGCCGTGCTCGGTAGCCATCGACTCCGGGGTGTCGTGCCACAGCGGCTTGGCGACGACGTCCCTGCGGGTGCCGAGGTGGTCAACGGCGAGCTCGGAGAACTTCTTCGCGATCACCTTCCACGTGTCCCAGTCGGACTTCGTCTGCCACGGGGGCGCGATGGCGGGGTTGAACGAGTGGACGAAGGGGTGCATGTCGGTGGTCGAGAGGTCGTGCTTCTCGTACCAGGTCGCGGCCGGAAGCACGACGTCGCTGAAGATCGTCGACGACGTCATCCGGAAGTCGATCGTGGTCAGCAGGTCCAGCCTGCCCTCGGCCGCCTCCTCGGCCCACACGACGTCCTTCGGTCGCTTGCCGGGCGGCGCCTCCGTCGCGGTGGCGGCCGAGTCGGTGCCGAGCAGGTGGCGCAGGAAGTACTCGTTGCCCTTGGCCGACGAGCCGAGCAGGTTGGAGCGCCACAGCGACAGCACGCGCGGGTGGTTGTCCTCGTGCTCCGGGTCCTCCACCGCGAACCGGAGGCTTCCCTCCTTCAGCTGCTGGGCGACGTACGCCGGCACCTCCATGCCGGTCGCCTCGGCGTCGTCGGCCAGCTGCAGGCTGCTGCGGTCGAACGTGGGGTACGACGGCGACCACCCGAGCCGGACCGACTGGGCCAGCAGGTCCATCACCGTCTTTCCGGCGAAGACCCCCGTCCCGGAGTCGAGGTCGTCGGCGCTGAAGGCGTCGTAGCGGTACTGGGAGGTGTTCACGTACCAGTACGC
>Ga0247827_10001350_pt1 | contig 10452 bp, 9 predicted proteins | sample 12C_Control_Day2_FD_194414 | JGI IMG/M metagenome (GOLD analysis project Ga0247827, IMG submission 194414) | Soil microbial communities from agricultural site in Penn Yan, New York, United States - 12C_Control_Day2 | ecosystem: Environmental > Terrestrial > Soil > Agricultural land | place: USA...
GGCCAGCGGTTCCACTTCCTCAGACGTGTCCAGGGCGCTTTCGACCATGTCGCGCCCAACCCCGACCAGCGCCCGAAGCAATGCGAGGTCATAGATCTGGGCAGCGAAGTCGCGCGCGCCGATGACGGCGGCGCCGGAGCCGGTGAGTTGGGCAAGATAGGCGGGCCCGCCAACTTCCTTCATCGCCTCGTCCGCGTCGAAGATCGGCCTCAACGTCACCGGGTTGGCGACCATATTCTTGTCGGTCATCCGGAGGACGGCCTCGTAGATGCGGCCATGCAGCGGCTCGAAGAAATGGTGCGGCTTCAACCGGAGCTGGATGTCCTCGACCAGCCGGTTGTCGATCATCAGCGCGCCAAGCAGCGCCGCCTCTGCCTCAATATTTTGAGGGAGCGAGGGGGTGGCGGGCGCTTCCGCGCCGCCGTCGATTCGAATTACTTCGGCCATGGTTATTCTCGTAAGCGGGCGAACGATTGTCCGGAACGAGAACATAAGTAGCACGGAGACTAGTGCCTGTGGATAGACTGTTGGCGGTCTGAACTGCCGCTCCCGCGAAACTGGCAATGTCGCGGCACCCGATCGTCCACAGGAAAAAGATCGCAGCGGAATTGATGGGCCGAATGTGGGCGGCTAGCCACACTCCATGACCATTCAATCGGACCGCTGGATTCGCGACCAGGCGCTCAATCACAGCATGATCGAACCGTTCGTCGAGGCACAGCGGCGCGAAGGCTGTATCAGCTATGGCCTGTCATCCTACGGCTATGACGCGCGGGTCGCCGACGAATTCAAGATCTTCACCAACGTCGACAGCGCGACCGTCGACCCGAAGGACTTCGCTTCAAACAGTTTCGTCGATCGCCAGACCGACGTTTGCATCATTCCGCCAAACAGCTTCGCGCTGGCCCGGACGGTCGAATATTTCCGGGTACCCGAGGACGTGCTGGTTATCTGCCTTGGCAAATCGACCTATGCGCGCTGCGGGATCATCGTGAACGTAACCCCGCTGGAGCCCGGCTGGGAAGGCCATGTCACATTGGAATTTTCCAATACCACCCCGCTCCCGGCAAAGATCTACGCCAATGAAGGCGCCTGCCAGTTCCTGTTCCTGAAGGGCAATGAACGGTGCGAGGTGAGCTATTCCGACCGCGCGGGCAAATATATGGGCCAGCGAGGTGTAACGCTGCCAAAGCTTTAGTCCGGGGGACTAAAGCCCGAGACAGCGTCCGAAGCTTTAGCCGACTGCTAGACCTTGCTCAGTTTCTTGGCCGCTCGCTCCTCGCGGGCAGCATCATGCTCGAGCAATTCGCGCGCGTGGAGGATCGTATCGACCCAGTCGTGGAACGCATGCGCAAGCTTGGCGACGAGATCCTTCAACGGCCCCTCCTTGAGGCAGCCGTCCTCGCCGAAACTGTCGTCCGATACATGACCCAGATAGGCTTCGGGCTGTTGCATCACCGGCATATTGAGGAAGACGCACGCCTGGCGCAGCTGGTGATTGGCACCAAATCCACCGATCGAGCCGGGTGACGCGCTAATGATCGCTGCCGGCTTCCTGTCCCAAACGCTTCGGCCGTAAGGCCGCGATCCGACATCGATCGCGTTTTTAAGGACGCCGGGAACGCCGCGATTATATTCGGGCGTGCAGAACAGGATTCCGTCCGCTGCGCCCACCTGCTCCCGAAAACGCACATAGGGCTCCGGCTGCTGCCGCTGCAGGTCATAGTCCTGATTGTAGAGCGGGAGGTCGCCGATCTCGACCATCGTGCATTCGAGATTGTCGCCGCGCATGGCGCACATCGACCGCGCGATCTTCCGATTGATGCTCTCCTTGCGAAGGCTACCGACAATAATCGCGATCTTGTAGTTGGCCATGCCACCCTCCCGAGCTTGCAACGGTTAAGCGCGACATGCGCTAATTTGTTGCGCAGGGCTAGCCCGGCAGGGTGGAGCCAAAGCTCGGCGCCGTTACTTGGCCTGCTCGACCTGCTTCCATTCTTCCTTGGTCATGCAAACCTTCGTTGCCATTCGCGAGCCGGTCGAGGGCGGGCGGCGACAGATCTTTTTGGTAGCACCGCCTTCGGAACCGTCGGAATTGACCGCTCCAACCTGGTTCTCGGTGACTTGGGTGGAATTGTTCTTGGCCACGGCGGGCGAAGCCGCGATGATTGCCGCCGACAGGATGCTCATTGTTATGGTGCGCATGTTACATCTCCCCATCGACATCCCGTAAGTCTTTTACCTTGCACGGCATTCGGCCGCCATTCGCCCCCTGTCGGCTGGCAGATGGACAAACGGACTTGGTCGAATTGGTCGTCGACGAACGACGCGACTAACGGCGGCGCCCCTGGTGGCGGATATTGTTCGGCCGGCCCCGCTTACCGGCGCTGCTCCGCACGCGATCGCGACGTTGCGGAGTTCGCGATGGGCCGGCGAACTTGCCTTCGGGCAATTCGAAGCGAAGCGCGCCCGACGCAGGATTAGCCTCGACCAGCTTGAGTTCGAGATGCTGTCCGACCCGATAGGTTTCGCCGCTCGCCTCGCCCACGAGCGCCCGCGCCGCTTCGTCGTAACGGAAATATTCGTTCCCGAGGATTGCCGCCGGAACCAAGCCGTCGCCGCCCAGGTCCTCAACCGTGGCGAAGAAACCGAACGGTTGCACGCCGGTAATCCGGCAGCGGAGTATCTGCCCGACCTTGTCGGCCAGGAAGGCGGCGACATAGCGGTCGATCGTTTCGCGCTCCGCCTCCATCGCCCGCCGCTCCAGCATCGAGATATGCTCGCCGATCTCGGTGAATTGCTCGGCATCCGCCGGCGGCAGCCCGCCCTCGCCGAGCTGGTAGGAACTAACCAGCGCGCGGTGGACAAGCAGGTCAGCATAGCGGCGGATCGGCGATGTAAAATGGGCGTAGGACGATAGCGCCAGTCCGAAATGGCCGAGCGGCTCGGGTCCGTATCGCGCCTGCATCTGGGTTCTGAGAACCTGCTCCATGATTTCTGGCCGCGCATCATGGTCAGGGCCAATCCGCTCGATGATCCGGTTGAAGGTCGCCGGTCGGACGACTTGACCGAGCGCAAACTCGACATCGAATGTCGCCAGATAGTCCTTCAGCGCGACCAGCTTTTCGCGGCCCGGCGCTTCGTGCACGCGGTACATGACGGCCGCCTTCTTCTTTTCCAGCGCCTTGGCCGCTGCGACGTTGGCCGCGATCATATAATCCTCGACCAGCCGGTGAGCGTCCAATCGCTCGCGCGGCGCGACTGACAAGATTCGGCCCTTCTCGTCGAGCATTACGCGTCGTTCCGGCAGGTCGAGTTCCAGCGGCTCACGCTTTTCGCGCGCCTTGAGCAGCGCCTGCCAGCAAGCCCAGAGCGGTTTCAGCGCCTTCTCAACCAGCTCCGACGGTACCGGTCCTTCCAGCTCCGGCATCGAGCAAGGCGACGATGCGAGGACCATATGATCTTCGCCCGCTGCATCCATCGCGGCCTGTGCATCTTCATATGCAATATTTGCTGCTACACAAATCTTGGCGCGTGAAAATCGCCAGCCCTTCAGCGCTCCGTCCTTGCCGACGTGCAAGTGGCAAGCCAACGCCGCCCGTGCCTCACCCTCCTTCAGCGAGCAGATGTTCGACGACAGTTCATGCGGCAGCATCGGCACGACGCGATCGGGGAAATAGACGCTGTTGCCGCGTGCCCGCGCCTCGCGGTCGAGCTCGCTTCCGGGGCGGACGTAGAAGCTGACGTCGGCGATCGCGACGATCGCGTCCCAACCGTCCCCATCCTCGCGCGGGTTCGCCCAGATCGCATCGTCATGGTCGCGCGCGTCTTCGGGGTCGATCGCGACGATCGGCAGATGGGTAAGGTCCTCGCGCTCACCGAGCTTCTGCTTGGCCACGGTCTTGGCCTCGACGATCGCTTCCGTCCGGAATTCATCGCGGAGGCCATGTTTGTGGATGGCGATCAGGCTGAAGCTGCGCGGCGCGAACGGATCGCCGAGAATCGCATCGATGCGCGCCGTCACCCTTGGCGGCCGGCCGGATGGTTCGGCCAGCACCAGATCGCCTTCCTGCGCGTCCTTCAGGTCCGAAATCGGAAGTTCGCGCCTTTCCTTCTTTTCGACCGGAGTCAGATAGAAACGGTCGCCTTCCCGCCGCACCACGCCCAGTACCAGCTCGGCCGAGCGCTGAAGCTTTTTCATGACATGGGCGACATGGCCCTTCCCCGCCTCCTCGGTGCGGGCGAGGATCCGGTCGTTCAGCGCCAGCGCGGAACGCCGCCCGCGCTCGATCACTCGCAACTTTGGCGGAGGCGTGTCGGCGTGCCAACTTTCCGGCTGTGCCCAGACCTGCCCGTCATCAACCGATACGATCCGAAGCACCGTGACCTTGGGAACGCCGCCGGCCTTGTGGAATGCGCGCCCGGGCGAGGAGTCGATCAGGCCTTCGTCCGCCATATCCTTCAGCATTGCCTTAAGCATGATCTTGTCATGGCTACTGAGGCCGAAGGCGCGCGCGATTTCGCGTTTGCCTGCGGGCTGGCCGCTGGACTCGATGAAGTCGAGGATCTGCTTGCGGGTCGGGAGGCCCTGGGGAGGTTTGCGGGGCATGTGGCTCCTAATTGGGCGCGGCCGTCGCCGCCGACAATGCGGCCTGCCGTGCAAGTCGATGTTCGCGCCAGACGATGACCAGGCCGCTCGCGATAATGATCGGCGCGCCGATCCAGATCCAAGGTGTCGGCAGTTCGCCGAAAATCCAGGTTCCGAGCAGCACTGCCCAGATGAGGCTGGTGTAGTCCATCGGCATGACCAGCGCGACCGGCGCCAGCCGAAGCGCACCGGTCAGGGTCAGCTGCGCCAGCCCTCCGGTCAGCGCGAGGCCGCCAAGTATCGCCCAGGTAGCCAGATCATGTGCGCCCGCGAACCAGGGCATCGCCATGGCCAGCGGCACGAGGGAGCTGGCCGCGAACCAGAATACGGTGGTGGTCGCACGCTCCGTCTTTCCCAACCGCCGGATGACGATGGTCACCGACGCGGTGAGCAAGGCGGCGGCCAGTGCCACCGACGCCCCGAGCAGCGGGACTTCGCCAGTTCCCGGCTGGACGATCAGCAAGACTCCGATGAACCCGGCGGCAACCGCGCCCCAGCGCCAGCGTCCGTTCGGCTCGCCGAGGACCAGCGCCGCAAGGACCGTCGAGAAGATGGGGACCGAGAAGCCGATCGCCGTGGCTTCAGCCAATGGGAGCATGATCATAGCCACGAAGTTGAGCGCCATCGCCACCATGCCGAGCGCCATCCGGCCGACATGGGCGCCGACGCGCTTGCTGTGCAACGACTTGAAGCCCGGTCCAGCGGCTACAAGGCCGACGGCGCAAAGTGCCGATCCGCACTGACGATAGAATAGCGTCTCGACGAGATTGACGCCCCGCGTCGATGCCAGCTTCACCAACGCAAACATGACCGCGAGCAGCAGCGCGGTGAGCAGGCGCAGCCCCACACCCGCGATCGGCCGCTGCTCGGCCGGCTGGTCGGTTTCGAAGGCGGTGCTGCGGGGCATGCGCTTCCTTTTCGTCATGCTGAACTTGTTTCAGCATCCATTCCTGCGACCCCTTGGACTTCCTCGACAGTGGATCCTGAAACGAGTTCAGGATGACGGGTTACTTCGTTTCCACAGGCTTCACATAGGGCTTGAACGCGCCGCCGGGGACCGCCGAGGCGACCGGGCTGTCGAAGCCGTCCTTGCTGACCGACGAGACGCCGAACACCCAATCGTCGACGCGGATGCCCTTCAAAGCGTGGTTGAATGTAGCTGGAGCGTCGGCGGTGACCGTTCGCGGCGTATCTTCATCCGTTGCAGAATGCTGCCAGTTTGGCGCATCAGTCCGACGCCATCTGATAAGATAGCGATCGGCACCTACATTCTTCCAACTCACTTCAGTATCGGTGCTCACCGCGCCCTCAACCGTCGGTTCCGGCGGCGGCGGGGCGCTGGCCAGCCAGGCGAGCGCGGCGACATTCAGCTTCGTCACGCGCGCCAGGTACGGGAAATCTATATTCTCGATGGTGTCGCCGTATTTGATCTTGTTCTCGGTGCGCAGGTCCTGATGCTGCCAATTGTAATTTTCGATCGCGACCGAGAAGCGCACAGCGGGCAAACCGGCGTTCAGGAACTCGGTATGGTCGCCGCCCCGGCCGAAGCGATCGTTGCGCCACACCTGCATCACGTCGATGCCAAGATCGGGAACACGCTCCGCCAGCGTGTCGAGGAAACGGGAGATGTTGCGCGACGGTGAGTCATTCTCGCCGCCGAGGCTGCGAACCTTGGCGCGAAGCTCATCGCCGCCCTGCCACCTGAGGCCTTCCGAGAAGATTCGGACCTGCTTGTCGTTGCACATTCCGTCGGAACTGCAGCTGTTGCCGACAATGTCGTTGTTGAGGTTGGCGATGACGTTCCAGCCCTGCGCCGTGGCGTAATCGGCCAAGATCTTGCCGCCGAGCAGCCCCTGCTCCTCGCCTGACAGTGCAGCGTAGACGATCGTGCCCGGAAACTTATGTTTCGACAGGACGCGCGCGGCCTCCATCACCGCCGCGGTTCCCGACCCGTCGTCATTGGCGCCCGGCGCATCGGCGGTCGCATTCATCGGGTCGGTTACCCGGCTGTCGATATGGCCGGTGATGATGACGACATCGTTCGGACGTTCGGTGCCGCGCTGTATCGCGACCGCATTGCACACCTTAGTCGGCTGAGGGACTCGCGGAAGCTTGGTGACCGTATCGCAGGTCTGGAGCGTTTCCAGCCCCAGCTTCTTCATTTCCGCCTCAGCCCATCGGACCGAAGCGCCGATCCCGCGCTTTGGATCTGTCTGCGACGACAAGGTGTGGCGGGTGCCGAAGCTAACCAGTTTTTCGACCGTTGCCCGCATTTTTGCGGCGTCGACGCCGCGCGCGATCTCCGCGACCTTCGCCTCGGGCGGCGGAAGGGGCGGGACGGCGATTGCTGAGGTGGTTGCGGATAGGGCGATCAGGATAGTTGCTGGGCGGTACATGGCGCGGAACTAAGCACGCCGAGCGGCCCGGTTCCAGCCCATCGCTACTCGGAACTGTCGCTCCCTCCGGATAGGCCAACGAGGCGGGCGATCATCACCGCCAGGAACAGCTGCCCGCCGATGACTTCAAACACCACCAGGCCGCGCATCATGTCGGTCTTCGGAAGGAAGTCGCCGTAGCCGAGCGTCGCCAGCGTGACGAAGCTGAAATACATGGCACTTTCGCGGGTGAAATCGGAAGGTCCGGCGAAACTACCCGGCATTGCCAGCTCCAGCACCCAGTAGGTCAGCCCGAAAAAGATTCCCGCCAGCAGATAGGCACTTAACGCTGCAAAGATGTGCTCGCTGGTGATTTTTCCAGCCCTGAGCACGAAGCGCAGGGCACCCGCGGCGGCCAGCAGGCCGATCACGGCCCACATGCCGAGAGCCGTGTCGGATAGCGCCTGCTGATGGGTTTCCGTCGCTACGGCCCGGGCAACCAACAGCAACAAAAGCCCCCCAAAAAATATGGTGCGGGTTCTGCTGGAGGCATGCGGCATCACCGCGGCGATCAGGCTCACGCCCAGCAATATTTCCATTACCGTGACGGACCAGCCAAGGGCCGAAGCCAGTGGTGATACCCCCAGAGTGAAGAGCAGGGTGAAGAACAAAATCGCATATCGGTGCGAGCCATAGTTCACCCAAAATCGGGCAATGGGGCCCTTCTCTCCAGCTTCGGTTCGACTTGCGAAGCCTTGACTATCGATCGCCATAACGGGTTTCCCGCTGCCCTTGTTTGCCGTGAGGTGTGGTGGTGGCGATTGCGCGGCTAGTCCATCGGCAACAATACGGAGGCTGCCGCCTGTCGACTGGTCGAACAGGCGGCCGTATCTGTCGACGCGATGCGGCGTCGATGTCATGGTGCGGTTAGCCCGGCGTCAAAGGGGATCCACCATGTTTCGTACCATGTTCCTGATGCTGTTGCTCCTGGCCGCCCCAGGTGCGGCCAAGCCCGCCGACCCCAAATTAGCCGTCAACGAGCTGCTGGCGGCCGACCTCACTTTCTCCGTCGAGGCAGCAAGGGCAGCCGATCCGGTTGCCGGCATCTCCGCCATGCTCGACAATGATGTGGTCATGCCGTCGCCCAAGGGCAATGCGGTCGGCCGGGAAGCGGTGACTGCGCTGTTCCGCGAAAACCCGTCCTACAAGGAGGGCATCGTCAGCTGGGCGCCAGTCCGGGGCGGCATCTCCGCCGACGGCACGCAGGGATTCACCTACGGCTTCCTGACCGTGAGCGGCGGCGATCCTGCGCGCCGCGACCGCAAATATCTTTCCTACTGGATCAAGCGACCGGAAGGCTGGCGCGTCGTGGCCTATCGCCAGCAAGTGCGGCCGGCGGGCGAAGTTTCAAAGCAAATGCTGCCTCCGTCGCTTCCCGAATCCGGCGCCGAAGCTGCAGCGAACTCTAGCGCGCACCAGCAAAGCGTCGCCGCCGCGGAAAAGGCATTTTCCGACCGCGCCCAGATCGTCGGGTTGAAGCAGGCGTTCGGCGAGTTCGGCCGGCCGGACGCAATGAACATGTATGGCGGTGCGGGTTTCGCCTACGGCCTCGACGCCGTGGTCGCGGGCTTCAAGGAGGAGGGTCCCGCCAAGATCCACTGGAGCACGGAACGCAGCTTCGCGGCGCCGAGTGGCGACCTCGCGGTCAGCATCGGTACAATCAAGCCCAACGATCCAAAGGAAACTGGCGGGTTCGCCTTCTTCACCGTCTGGCGCCGCGACGGGCCGGACAAGCCATGGCGCTATATCGCGGAGTAAGTCCCGGATGCTGTTGTTCCTTGCCGCCGCTGCACTGACTGCGCCGTCGCCGATCTTCCATTATGTTCGCACTAATCGCGACGGAAGCGAGCCCGAACATGTCGTTCATTACAGGCCGACCAGAACCACAATTTCCGTCTATAAATGGACCAGCAAGTGCACGACGGCGGCTTATGTCACCGCGGACATGGATGACGATTTGCGAAGCGGCCGGGCCTTCTTCGCAGGGAGGGTCGCCCCCGACGGTAGGCAGAGGCAGTTCGGGCGCCTGACGCTCGATCCTTCGACCCTGACACTTTCGGCGGACGTTACGCCGCCGGGCGGCACGCGGATCGAGGCGAAGCATGCGCTCCGGGCCACCTCATTCTTGCTGTATGATTTCGACTTTGCGGACTTCAACAGCTTCCTTCAGGAGCATGAGCCGAAGTTCGATTTTTCCTATGCGCTGCCGGTAATCTGGCCGTCCGATCCTTCGATCTTTCGCGATCTCGGCATGCTTCGCGCTCACTATGCCGGTGCGGAGCAGCATCTTGGCCGCGAGACGGTCCGGTACGATCTTCGCGTCGAAGGACCGACACCCTCGACCGGTACATTGTGGGTCGATGCGAAGGACTGGTTCATCGTCGAAGCCGAGCTCGGCCTGCCCAATCATATGGAATATAAGGACTTTCACCTGAAGCTCGATAAGGTCGAGGCCGGCGGGGCGGCCAACTGGGTCGCGCTTGTGAAAGGCCATTACGCCAATTGCCCGGCGCCCAAGCCAGCACCCTAGCCAGAGGCGCTACGGGGGATTAGTGAGCGGCCAACTTTCCCATCAGGCAAGAGGCTTCGAGTCCCCCAATGCGTAGCATCGAACATTTCATCAATGGACAGTCCCTCGCCGAGGGCTCGCGCAACAGCGATGTGTGGAATCCGTCGCAGGGCGAGGTCCAGGCGCGCGTTTCCCTGGGCACGCCTGCAACCTTGCAAAAGGCGATCGACGCCGCGCTTGCGGCGCAGCCGGCCTGGGCCGCGACCAACCCGCAGCGCCGCGCCCGGGTCATGTTCAAGTTCAAGGAACTAATCGAAGCGAACATGAACGACCTGGCGGAGCTCCTCGCCAGCGAGCATGGTAAGGTCGTCGCCGACGCAAAGGGCGATATCCAGCGCGGGCTGGAAGTGATCGAATATACCTGCGGCATCCCGCAGGCGCTGAAGGGCGAATATACGCAGGGCGCGGGCCCAGGCATCGACGTCTATTCGATGCGCCAGCCAATCGGCATCGGCGCCGGAATTACGCCGTTCAACTTCCCAGCGATGATCCCGATGTGGATGTTCGGAATGGCGATCGCCTGCGGCAATGCCTTCATCCTGAAGCCATCGGAACGCGACCCATCGGTCCCGGTCCGCCTTGCCGAGCTAATGAAGGAAGCAGGCCTTCCAGACGGCCTGCTCAACGTCGTCCACGGCGACAAGGAAATGGTCGACGCGATCCTCGACCATCCGGACATCGCCGGCATCAGCTTCGTCGGCTCGTCCGACATTGCGCAATATATCTACTCGCGCGGCACCGCGAACGGGAAGCGGGTGCAGGCGTTCGGCGGCGCCAAGAACCATGGCATCGTCCTGCCT
>Ga0247827_10001353_pt1 | contig 10443 bp, 7 predicted proteins | sample 12C_Control_Day2_FD_194414 | JGI IMG/M metagenome (GOLD analysis project Ga0247827, IMG submission 194414) | Soil microbial communities from agricultural site in Penn Yan, New York, United States - 12C_Control_Day2 | ecosystem: Environmental > Terrestrial > Soil > Agricultural land | place: USA...
CCACCTTCAGCAGCGTCTCGGTGGACGCCCCGGTGGAGCTCTGCTGTGCGGGGAGGGTGAGGTTGTCGCTCATGTCTCGGATCTCTCCCTAGCGCAGCCGGGGCTGGATCGTGTCGATGAATATGGTCTGCTGCTGCTCCGCCGTCAGGTGGCAGGCGGCGGCGCGGCCCTCGCCGAGCGCCGGGCGCTCGGTGCTGCACCTGTCCCCCTGCACCTCGCCGGTGAAGGCGCAGCGCGGGTGGAAGGGGCAGCCGGAGGGCGGGTTCAGCAGGCTGGGCGGGGACCCGGGGATCGGGTTCAGCGCCTGGGAGGTGTCGCCCCCGAGACGCGGCATCGAGCTCAGCAGGCCCCAGGTGTAGGGGTGCTGAGGCCGGCGCAGCACCTCGCGGACGGTGCCGCGCTCCACGGCCCGCCCCGAGTACATCACCAGCAGGTCGTCGGCCATGTCGGAGATGACGCCGAGGTCGTGGGTGATGAAGATGATCGCGGAGCCGAACTCCTGCTGCAGGTCCTTGAGCAGGTCGAGGATCTGCGCCTGGACGGTCACGTCCAGGGCGGTGGTCGGCTCGTCGGCGATCAGCAGGTCGGGGTCGCAGACCAGCGCCATGGCGATCATGGCGCGCTGGCGCATGCCGCCGGAGAACTGGTGCGGGTAGTCGTCCACGCGCGTCTTGGGCTGCGGGATGCCGACCTTGGTCAGCATCTCGATCGCCCGCTGCCGGGCCTCCTTCTTGGAGGCGCCGGTGTGCTTCATGTACGGCTCGGCGATCTGCCGGCCCACCGTGTAGTACGGCGAGAGCGCCGTCAGCGGGTCCTGGAAGATCATCGCGACCTTGTTGCCGCGGAGCTTCTCCATCTCCTTCTCGGAGGCGGTGACGAGGTCTTTCCCCTCGAGGAGGATCTCGCCCTCGACGGTGGAGCTCTTGGGGTTGTGCAGCCCGAGCACGGTCAGGTTGGTGACGGACTTGCCGGAGCCCGACTCACCGACGATGCCCAGGGTCTTGCCGCGTTCGACGTCGAAGGACAGCCCGTCGACCGCCTTGACGATGCCGTCCTCGGTGGAGAACCGCACCCGCAGGTCGCGGACCGAGAGGAAGGAATCCGGCCCGGTCGGGGCCTTCTCGCCTTCGGTCTTGGTCAGTGTGGTCACGGTGTTTCTCCTAGCTGAGCCGCACGCGCGGGTCGATGTACGCGTAGACGAGGTCCACGAGGATGTTCAGGAGCAGGATGAAGAACGCCCCGAACAGCATGACGCCCATCGTCACCGGCAGGTCCTTCGTCAGCGAGGAGTCCACCGCGAGACGGCCGATTCCGGCCAGGTCGAACGTGAACTCGGTGACCACCGCTCCGGAGAGCAGCGCGCTGAGGTCGATGCCGAGGATCGTGACGATCGGGATGAGCGAACCGCGCCAGGCGTAGCGGAAGAAGACGTACCGCTGCTTCATGCCCTTGGCGCGAGCGGTGCGGACGTGCTCCTCCTGCAGCTGCTCGATCATGGTCGAGCGGGACATACGGGTGTACTGCGCGGTGAAGATGGTGGCCATGACGGCCCACGGGATGATCATTCCCGCGATCCAGCCGGCCGGGTTGTCGAAGGGCGAGACGTACTTCGGGTTGTCCGCCCAGCCGGTCTGGTAGACGAAGATGCCGAGGACGATCGGGCCGAGGAAGTAGATCTGGAACGAGCTGAGCACGATCGAGGCGCCGGAGACCAGCTTGTCGGTGAACGTGCCGCGCTTCCAGGCGGCCATCAGACCGGAGCCGAGACCGACGATCAGGAAGATCACCAGGCCGCCGACGGTCAGCGAGAGCGTCAGCGGGAAGCGGTCGATGATCGAGTCCCAGACGAACTGACCGGTGTCGAAGGACTGCCCCAGGCAGGGCGCGGAGCAGTGTCCCGTCGCGAAGTCCCGCCCCGCGACGATGCCCGTCATGAACTCCCAGAACTGGGTGGTGATGGGCTTGTCCAGGCCGAGGTTCTCGCGGATCACGGCGAGGTTCTCGGGCGAGCAGTTCTTGCCGCAGGACAGCGCAGCGAAGTCCTGAGGGATCGTATAGAACAGGAAGAACGTGAAGGCGCCGATCAGGAACATGATGACGACGGCGCCGATCAGCCTGCGGATGAGGAACTGAAGCATGGCGGGTGGATGCTCTCTTCGAAACGCGGCGGCAGGGAGGGGGTACCGTCCGCGGGGGTGTGCTCCGCCTGGCGCACACCCCCGCGGTCAGCCGAGCTGACGGGTTACGGCTTCTTCAGGTACAGGTCGTTGATGTCGATGTAGCTCGACTCGTTGCTGTACTTGGCGCCACCGATGTTCGAGCCGTAGAGCTGGATCTGCTTCGAGAAGTAGACCGGGGCAGCCGGGTTGATCTCCTCCACGATGCGGTGGTGAGCCTGCTCCCAGGTCTTGGCGGCCTCCTCGGGCTGCTGCGTCAGAGCCTTCTCGATCAGCTCGTTGACCTGCTTGTCGTCGATGTGCGAGTAGTTCGACGCACCGTCCTGGACCTGCGTGCCGTCGTAGACGGGGGTGATGACCGTGGACGGCGACGACCAGTCCTGGCCCCAGCCGGTCATGTAGATGTCGTACGGGTTGTCCAGCTTGCCGACCTGCTCGTAGAAGCTGGCCCGGTCGATCTCCTTGGCCTGGACGTCGAGGCCGATCTTGGCCAGGGCGTCCTTGATGATGACCTGCTGGGCCTGGCCGCGCGGGGTGTTGGAGTAGGCGTAGGTGAGCTTCGTGCCCTCCTTGACACCCGCCTCCTTCAGCAGCTGCTTGGCCTTCTCGATGTCACCGTTGGGCTTCTTCAGCTTGCCGAACGGGTCGTACTCGGGGTCGAAGTTCGGCAGGGTCGGGGCGAGCAGACCGCCGGCGACCTCACCGCCGTAACGGCCACCGTCCGCCTGAACCATGGACTGGTTCGGGATGGCGTAGGTGATGGCGTCGCGGATCTTCTTGTCCTTCACCCGGTCCAGGTTGAAGGTCAGCTGCCACACGTAGGGCTGGTAACCCTGGATCGTGCGCTTCTTGGCGTTGGCGTCACCGATGACCGTGGACATCTGCGCCGGGTCCACCGAGTCGGTGAACTGGATGGCGTTCTTGGCCTCGCCCTGGTCGGCGATCAGACGCTTGGTCTGGCTGGCCTGGTCGATGGTCGAGGAGAAGTTGTAGCCGTCGACGTACTGGTGGCGCACCGAGTCCGTCTTGGCGTCCCACTGGTCGTTCTTGACCAGCTTCATGGACTTGCCCGGCTTGTACTCGGCGATCTTGTAGGGGCCGAGCGACTTCGGGGCGTCGTCGTACTTCTCCTTCGTGTCCGCCTTCTCGGGCACGATGGCGTAGCCGGCCATGGCGAGGGCCTGCGGGAGGTCCGGGCGCGGCTGGTCGAAGTGGAAGACGACCGTCTTGTCGTCCGGGGTCTCCAGCACGGAGTCCGGCAGGTGCTTGCCCTTGTACGGGCCGTCCGGCAGCGCCTTGCGGTAGTCGGCGCCCGAGAGCCAGGTCTGGATGTACGTCGGGCCGTCGAAGATGACCTTCGAGTACTGGCGCTCGATGGTGTGACGGATGTCGGCCGAGGTGATGGCGTTGCCGTCCTCGTCCTTGATGTTGTCCTTGAGCTTGTACGTCCAGGTCTTGCCGCCGTCGGAGGACTGGCCGGAGTCGGTGGCGATGTCACCGACGACGGTCAGGTTGCCCTCGTCGTCCTCCTGGTAGTTCGTCAGCCCGCGGTGGATCAGGTTGGCGAACTGGCCGGCGTCGCTGACGTAGATCTGCCCCGGGTCCTGGTGGCTCAGGTCCGACTGCATGTAGACGTTGATGAAGCCACCGGACTTGGCGCCGGCGACCTCTTCCGCCGGGCCGTTGGAGGCGGCGGCGTCCCCGTAGGCGACAGGGTCCTGCTGCTCGGCGGCGTCCTTCTGGTTCTTCGAGTCGTCCTTGCCCTTGCTGCCGCCGCCGTTGTCGCTGGAGCAGCCGGTCAGCGCCAGCGAGCCGGCCACGATGGCGACGGCGATGGCACGCGCGGTACGCGTTCTGGTGGGCTTCATGATGCCGATGCACCTACCTGTCATTAGTTGTCCACGAGTGCTGCCTAGCGGTCCGGTCGCCCGGCACGGGGGCGGCAGCTCCCCCACCACCAATGGACGATTACCGTCCGGTCTTGGGGTCGAATGCGTCCCGGACGGAGTCTCCGAGAAGGTTGAAGGCGAGCACGAAGACCACCAGTGCGACGCCGGGGAAGAACATGAACATCGGATCCTGCTCGTACACGTCGGCGCCGATGGCGAACATCCGGCCCCAGTCCGGGGTCGGCTCGACGAAGCCGACACCGATGAACGAGAGGAAGGCGATGGAGAGGATGGTGCTCGGCAGGATGTAGGTGGCCTGCACCAGGATCGGTGTGACGATGTTCGGGAGGATCTCCTTGCGCACGATGCGCCACGGAGAGGCTCCGGACACCTTGGCCGCCTCGACGAACTCCCGCTCCGCCAGTGACAGCACGGAGCTGCGCACCAGGCGGGCGAGGCCCATCCAGCCGAGGAACCACATCACCAGGGTGATCGCCACGGCCCGCAGGTAGGTGGGGGTCTCGTCCTGCGGGGAGACGAACATCGCGGTGACGACGGGCATGAAGGCGATGAAGAACAGCTGCTGCGGGAAGGCCAGGAAGAAGTCCGTGACCCGGCCCAGCCAGTAGTCGACCCGACCGCCGAAGTAGCCCATAACCATACCGATGATCACACCGGTAAGCACACAGAGTGTCGTGACGACCACAGCCATGTACAGCGAGGTACGGATGCCGTACAGCAGCATGGTGAAGACGTCACGGCCGAGCTTGGGCTCGACGCCGAACCAGAAGTCGCCCGACATGCCGCCGAAGGAACCGGTGGGCATGGCGAAGTCGTCCAGGAGGAACGGGAAGTCCGGCTCCTGGGCGTACAGCGTGTACGGGTTCTTGCCGTACACCTTCGCGATGAGCGGCGCGAGCGCGGAGACAGCGAAGAAGAAAATCACCACGCACGCGGAGATGACTCCGGTACGGTCGCGCTTGAAGCGCTGCCACATCAACTGGCCGGGGGAACGACCCTCGGGCTGCTTGACGCCCTTGGCGGCCGTGTTTTCAGCGGCCGGCGCGAGCTCAGGGTCCAAGACAGCCGCGGACCCGGAGTCCTCGGCCTTGATTGGACTGGTCATCGTGTTCGTCCCCCGGGGGGTTGGAGAGTTGAGCGCAGCACAGATACCGGCAGGTTCTGTGGTTTGGGGGAACTTTCGCCAAGACAGTCAACGCGCGTCAAGGGCGGAAGGCATAGGGATCTCCCTACCGTTCATATTTTGAGCGAAAATTGCAAAGATTGACACCTGGTCGCGCTTGACACCTCGCCACACAAAACGGCAATCCGGACATTTATGGACAGCTTTTTCTTTACATGTCCGAAACGTGTTCGCGAGCACACCGATATCCGAACAGATCTTCGCGGGTTTCGGGAGCCTCCTGGTGCCGGTGAGCTCGCGACGGCGGTCCTCGCGGCGGCCCCGTACCATGGGGTGAGGCCGAGGCATGTTCAGCCCGGCAGGGCCCGCACACCACAGACGCTCGTGCGGGGCATTCCTCAGCACTCCGGGAGATACGCCTTTCATGGCTGTGACAACTACGCGTCACGACATCCGCAACGTCGCCATCGTCGCCCACGTCGACCACGGCAAGACGACCATCGTCGACGGCATGCTCAAGCAGGCCGGCGCCTTCGCCGCGCACCAGCTCGACCAGGTCGACGACCGCATGATGGACTCGAACGACCTGGAGCGTGAGAAGGGCATCACGATCCTCGCCAAGAACACGGCGGTGAAGTACCACCCCAAGGCCGGCGGGGACCCCATCACGATCAACATCATCGACACCCCCGGCCACGCCGACTTCGGCGGCGAGGTCGAGCGCGGTCTGTCGATGGTCGACGGCGTGGTGCTGCTGGTGGACGCCTCGGAGGGCCCGCTCCCGCAGACCCGCTTCGTGCTGCGCAAGGCGCTCCAGCAGCGGCTGCCGATCATCCTGTGCATCAACAAGACGGACCGTCCGGACGCCCGCATCGACGAGGTGGTCAACGAGACCTACGACCTCTTCCTCGACCTGGACGCCGACGAGGAGCAGATCGAGTTCCCGATCGTCTACGCCTGCGGCCGGGACGGTGTGGCGTCCCTCACCAAGCCCGACGACGGCACCGTCCCGTCCGACTCCACCAGCCTGGAGCCGTTCTTCTCGACGATCCTGGACCACATCCCGGCGCCGACCTACGAGGAGGGCGCCCCCCTCCAGGCGCACGTGACCAACCTGGACGCCGACAACTTCCTCGGCCGCATCGCGCTGCTCCGCGTCCACCAGGGCGAGCTGAAGAAGGGGCAGACGGTCGCCTGGATGAAGCGCGACGGGTCCGTGACCAACGTCCGCATCTCCGAGCTGATGATGACCGAGGCGCTCACCCGCAAGCCCGCCGAGAAGGCGGGCCCCGGTGACATCTGCGCCGTGGCCGGTATCACGGACATCATGATCGGCGAGACCCTGGCCGACCCGGAGAACCCCGTTCCGCTGCCGCTGATCACGGTGGACGAGCCGGCCATCTCGATGACCATCGGCACCAACACCTCCCCGCTGGTCGGCCGCGGCGGCAGCGGCAAGGGCGCCGACAACAAGGCGGCCGTCAAGGACCGCAAGGTCACCGCCCGCCAGGTCAAGGACCGCCTGGACCGCGAGCTGATCGGCAACGTCTCGCTCCGCGTCCTGGACACCGAGCGCCCCGACGCCTGGGAGGTGCAGGGCCGCGGCGAGCTGGCCCTGGCCATCCTGGTCGAGCAGATGCGCCGCGAGGGCTTCGAGCTCACCATCGGCAAGCCGCAGGTCGTCACCAAGGAGGTCGACGGCAAGGTCCACGAGCCGGTCGAGCGCATGACGATCGACGTCCCCGAGGAGCACATGGGCGCGGTCACGCAGCTCATGGGCGTCCGCAAGGGCCGCATGGACAACATGTCCAACCACGGCTCGGGCTGGGTGCGCATGGAGTTCGTGGTGCCCTCCCGCGGTCTGATCGGCTTCCGCACGGAGTTCCTGACCCAGACCCGCGGCACGGGCATCGCCCACTCCATCCACGAGGGCCACGAGCCCTGGTTCGGCACGCTGACCACCCGTAACAACGGCTCCCTGGTCGCCGACCGGGCCGGCGCGGTCACCGCGTTCGCGATGACCAACCTCCAGGAGCGGGGTGTGCTGTTCACCGACCCCGGCACCGAGGTGTACGAGGGCATGATCGTCGGTGAGAACTCGCGCTCCGACGACATGGACGTGAACATCACCAAGGAGAAGAAGCTCACCAACATGCGGTCGTCCTCGGCCGACTCGTTCGAGGCGATCGTCCCGCCGCGCAAGCTGTCGCTGGAGCAGTCCCTGGAGTTCTGCCGCGACGACGAGTGCGTGGAGGTCACCCCGGAGGCGGTCCGCATCCGCAAGGTGAACCTGGACGCCCGCGAGCGCGCCCGCGCCGCGAGCCGCGCCAAGCACGGCTGACGCACACGCGTACGAGAGCGGCACACCCCCGGCGGGGGTGTGCCGCTCTCGTATGTGCGCCGTTTCCCGCCGGGCGCGTCAGTCCCCGGCCGACGCGCCGGCGCTCTTCGCGCCCGGGGTGCCCGTCGGGCCCTGCGCGGACTTCTTCAGGAAGCCCATGTCCTCGTACACCGGGGTGCGGAAGCCGAAGGCCCCGGCGTTGGCCAGGTTCTTGCGGGCGGCGGTGAGCTGGGGGCGCTGGTAGAGGGGGATGGAGCCGGCCGCCGCCCAGATGCGGGAGTCGGCCTTGCGGATCAGGGCGCCCCGCTCGGAGTCGTCCAGCGTGGTGACGGCCTGGTCGAAGAGCTGGTCCACCTGGTCGGTGCCGACGCGGGTGTAGTTCTGCTCCACGTTCAGGGAGCCGTCGGCGGCCGCGACCGGCTTGGCGTAGACGGGGCGGGCGTCGGTGGCGGGGTAGGCGGTCGCGGGCCAGGAGTACAGGGCGAGGTCGTACTTCCCGGAGGCGATGTGGTCCTTGAAGTAGCTCGCGTCGTCGACCTTGGTGACGTCCGTGCGGATGCCGATCCGCTCCAGCATCGCCGAGATGCGGCCGGCCACGGTGCGCAGCGTGTCCGAGCCCGGTCCCGAGGGCAGCACGAAGCGGAGGGTGAGCGCCTTGCCGTCCTTGGCGACGGGGGCGCTCGCGGCCCGGGCCGGGGCGGCGGTGCCCCGGGGCGCGTAGGCGCCGGGGGCGCCGCCCTGCCTCAGGTGCCCGGTGCCGGTGCCGGAGTCCCGCGGGGCCTTGCCGTCGTCGTTGGCGTCGTCGTCCTCGCCGACGATGTAGGTGCCGTCGTCGCCGCCCTCGGACTCGTCCCCGTCGCCGGAGTCCCCGCCCTTCTCCCCCTCCGAGCCCGCCGCCTTCTCGCCGTCGTCCTTCTTCTCCTTCCTGACCGGCCCGCCCGGCACCCAGCCCGCGTCCGCGAGCAGCGCCTGCGCCTCCTTGGCGTCCTGTTCGCCGAGGGCGCCGCTGCTGTCGCCGTAGCCGGCCTGGCCGGACAGCGCGAGGTGGCTGCCCACGGACTCGGCGGGCAGCCCCAGCGGCTTCAGCACCGCCTCCGCGATGGCCCGCCGGTCCAGGGCGCGGGCCACGGCGCGGCGGACCCGCTCGTCGGCGAGGGGGCCGTCGGCGCCGTTGAGGGCCAGCTGGGTGAAGGCGGGCTCGAACGACCTGCGCACCTCGAAGCCGCCGAGGGCCTTCTGCTGCCGGGCGTACTTGGCGGCCTTCTTCGCCAGCTTCCTGCGGGCGGACGACTCCTCGTCGGCGGCCTCCTCGTCGGAGCCGTTGGCGACCGCCCAGGAGCGCAGCGCGTCCGCGGCGGACCGGTCCGCGCCGGGGCCCGCGAGCGGGCTGCTCCCGCCCCGCGGGAGCGCCGCGGCGGTGACCCGGCGCGCGGCGGCCGGGTCGATCTCGGCCAGGTCCAGGGTGCCGGCGCTGAGCGCGGAGATCCGTTTGTCCCGGGGCACCGCGCGCAGCACGATCTTCGAGAGCTTCGCCGGGGCGCCCCACCAGCGTGCGCTGCGGGTGAGGGTGACCTCCTCCTCCCCGGTGTCGACCTTCTTCAGCGTGAAGGGTCCCGCGGTGACCTTGAGCTTCTTGCGCGCCCCGTCGTTGAAGGCGTCCGGGGTGCCCATGACCTCCTTGGGGTACAGCGGGGTGAACAGCGACTTCCAGTCGGCGTAGGGGCGGCTGAAGGTGACCTTGACCTCGAGGTCGCTGCTGCCCCGCTCGATCTTCCCGATGCGGTCGTAGCCGGCGTTGCGGGCGGTCCAGTAGGCGGTGTCCTTCCCGGACAGGGCGCGCCACTGGGCGGCGAAGTCGGCGGCGCCGATCTCGCGGCCGTCGCTCCAGACGGCCTGCTGGTTGAGCTTGTAGAGGACGACCTGTTTCGGCTCGGTGTCGACGACCTCGGCGGACTCCAGGTAGTCGGGGTTGCGCACCGGCCGGCCCCGGGTGTCCATCCGGAACATCGACGGCAGGACCGCCTGGGCGATCCGGGTGGTGGTGGCGTCGGCGTCCGACTGGAAGGTGTTCAGGGTGTCCGGGACGGTGTCCACCGCCCAGCGCAGGGTGCCCCCCTCGGCGATCCTCGCCCGGTCGGCGTGCGCGATGTCCGCCCCGGCGAGCGGCTCGCCCGCGGGGTCGTCGCCGGAACCGCAGCCGGCCAGCGCGGGCACCGCGAGGAGGCCCGCGGTGAGGAGGGCGACCGAGCGCAGAGCCGCGCGCGGGCCGACGCCGTCGTGGGACATCTCTGGTTACCTCCGGGGGCAGCGGGCGTTACGCTCACTTTTGGTGGTATTTGGAGTTCATCCGATGTATGCGGCCCACTGAAGAGGAAAGGGTTCGGCAACTCAGGGCGACACGGCGGCCACGGTCGGCAAGCTCACCCGTACGGCGCAACTCACCGCACCGTCACCCGTACGCCTCGGCCAATCGATGCACATCCCTTCACAGCGCAAGGTGTGACGCGCGACACTCTCAGGCGCATGAACGTTGCCGCCTTGGGCCCGAAGGACCCGTGGAAGTGAGGGCAAGTCATGTCCGTGCACGACGAACTGACATCCGTCCAGCGCTGTCTCGACGATCTGATCCGGTCGGTGGGGCGCCTGGAGAAGCAGCTGGGCAGCGGCGGCCTGGAGATGCGCCGCGTCCGCTCCGACACCAACCACCTGCGGGAGAGCGTCGCGCTGCTGCGGGAGACGGCCGCCGCCACCGCGGCCCCGCAGAAGCGGCCCGACCTGGTGACCATCTCCGACGCGCCGTACGACCCCTCGCTGTGGGTGGACACCGACGACGAGGGGCTCGGCGCCCGCGACCGTCGCGCCCCCTGACCCCCGCCGATCGCGGCGCCGTAC
>Ga0247827_10001354_pt1 | contig 10431 bp, 7 predicted proteins | sample 12C_Control_Day2_FD_194414 | JGI IMG/M metagenome (GOLD analysis project Ga0247827, IMG submission 194414) | Soil microbial communities from agricultural site in Penn Yan, New York, United States - 12C_Control_Day2 | ecosystem: Environmental > Terrestrial > Soil > Agricultural land | place: USA...
CTGCTGTCGGCGGCCGCGATACATGGTGAACAGCCAGTTGAACAGCTTGGCCCCTGTCGGGATCGAGATGATCATCGTCGTGATCCCGAAGAAGGAGTTCACGGATGCGCCAGAGCCCATGGTGAAGAAGTGGTGCAGCCAAACCAGGTAGGACAGGATGGTGATCACCACCGTCGCATAGACCATCGACGTGTAGCCGAAGAGCTTCTTGCCCGAGAAGGTCGAGGTGACTTCCGAGAAGACGCCGAACAGCGGCAGGATCAGGATGTAGACCTCGGGGTGACCCCAGATCCAGATCAGGTTCACGTACATCATCGGGTTGCCGCCGAAGTCGTTCGTGAAGAAGTTGGTGCCGATGTAGCGGTCCGCCGTCAGCAGGGCCAGAACGGCCGTCAGCACCGGGAAGGAGGCAACGATCAGGATGTTGGCGCACAGCGAGGTCCAGGTGAAGACCGGCATCTTCATCAGGCCCATGCCCGGCGCGCGCATCTTCACGATGGTCGCGATCAGGTTGATGCCGGACAGGGTGGTCCCCACCCCCGCGATCTGCAGCGCCCAGATGTAATAGTCGACGCCGACGCCAGGGCTGTAGCCGATGCCCGACAGCGGCGGATAGGCCAGCCAGCCCGTGCGCGCGAACTCGCCGATGAACAGCGAGGCCATAACCAGCACCGCGCCCGCCGTCGTCATCCAGAAGCTGAAATTGTTCAGGAAGGGGAAGGAGACGTCGCGCGCCCCGATCTGCAGCGGCACCAGATAGTTCATCAGGCCGGTGATCAGCGGCATGGCCACGAAGAAGATCATGATCACGCCGTGGGCGGTGAAGATCTGGTCGTAGTGGTGGGCGTTGAGGTAGCCCTCGGCCCCGCCGAAGGCCATGGCCTGCTGCAGACGCATCATGACCGCATCGGCGAAGCCGCGCAGCAGCATGATGATCCCCAGGATCATGTACATGATGCCGATCTTCTTGTGGTCGACCGTCGTGAACCACTCGGTCCAGAGATAGCCCCACAGCTTGAAACGGGTGATCAGGGCCAGGGTCGCCAGACCGCCGAGCACGACGACGGCGAAGGTGGCGACCAGGATGGGCTCGTGGAACGGCAGGGCGTTCCAGTCCAGCCGGCCGAAGATCATGGATGCGATTTGATCAATAGACATGTCGGTCAGGCGCTCAGGATTGCGACGCGGATGCGTCGGCGGCGGGCGGCGCAGGGATGCGAGGGGCGAAGGGCCAGCCGGCGGCGGCGACTTCAGTGCGGGAGGCTTGGCCCGGACGGGTCAGACCCCTGCCCATGATCTGCTCGGTCGGCGCCGAGCGGGTCATCTGCGCGGCCAGTTCCTGACGGCGGCGGCCCGCGTCGACGGCGGCCTTCTCGGCCTCCAGCGGGGTGCAGATCGCCATGACGTAGGACTCGCCCGAACCCAGGACGGCCTCGCCGCGACGGGCGTACTTGTCATGGACCAGCGGCCAGGTGGCGTGAACGGCGGTCAGACCCAGACCGCCCTTCTTGTCGATGGCCATCATCTCGCCCATGCACATCTTGCCCGGCTCGACGCACATGTTCAGCACGGCGTCGAACAGGCCCTGATCGACCGAGGCGTAGTGCAGAACCGGCACCTTCTCGCTGGGCTTCTCCAGCTCCAGATAGGTCTCGCGGTCCAGTCCCTTGCCGTCGGCGCGAACGCCGGCGATCCACTGGTCGAAGCCCGCCTGATCCAGACCGTGGAAGGCGAAACGCATGTCCGAGAAGCCGTCGCCGGAGTAGTTGGCCGAGAAGCCTACGTACTTGCCCGGACGATTGATGACGGCGTTCATCTTCGTCTCCATGCCCGGCATGGCGTAGATCTGGCCGGCCAGGGCGGGGATGTAGAAGGAGTTCATCACCCCGGTCGAGGTGATGTGGAAGCGGATCGGCCGGTCCACCGGCGCGGCCAGCTCATTGACCGTGGCGATGCCGTACTCGGGGTAGATGAACAGCCACTTCCAATCCATGGCGACGACGTTGACCTGCAACGGCTCCACGCCCGCGGCGACGGCCTGACCCTTGTTGACCCGGTCCAGCGACCGATAGGGGTCTAGCAGGTGGGTGCCCGACCAGGTGATGGCGCCCAGGCAGATGATGATCAGCAGAGGCGCGGCCCAGATCACCAGCTCCAGATGGGTCGAGTGATCCCAATCCGGCTCGTAGCGGGCCTCCTTGTTCGATTCCCGGTACTTCCAGGCGAAGAAGACGGTCAGCGCCATCACCGGGATGATGATGATCAGCATCAGCACCACCGACATGACCAGCAGGTCACGTTGCTGGGCCGCGATGTCGCCGGCGGGCGACAGAACAACGGCTTCGCAGCCCGGCAGCAAGGCCAGGAGGGGCAACAGCAATAAGGGTCGCAGGCGGCGCACGGCGGTTCCTGTCCGGGAAGAGGGCTCTGGCACGATCATTGTGCGCCGCCCGTACCGCCGCCCGCCGAGAGGGGACATTGGACAATCCGTCCTATCCCCCGCGCAGATGATCGGGAGCAAATGACGGCTTTCGCCATTCTTACCATGTCGGCGCGCGTGTCGCGCCCGGGTCCAGGGAACGTCATCGGTCATGAACGCCACCAGCGGCGCGCCTTCTTCAGAGTCCCTCGAGCGGGACGCCAGCCAGATCAACGCGCGACACGGCAAAATCGACGCCGGAGAAATCGCAATCGGCGTGATCATCGGTCGCACGTCGGAATTCTTCGACTTCTTCGTCTATGCGATCGCCTCGGTCGTGGTCTTCCCTCAGCTGGTCTTCCCCTATGCAGGAGCGCTGGGCGGGACCCTGCTGTCCTTCGCCGTCTTCGCCGTGGCGTTTATCGCCCGCCCTCTCGGCACGGCCCTGTTCATCGAGATCGACCGGCGCTTCGGTCGCGGAACCAAGCTGACCATCGCCCTCTTCCTGATGGGTCTTTCGACCGTCTGCCTGGGCTTCCTGCCCAGCTATGACCAGGTCGGCCACTGGGCGGCGGTCATGCTGATCGTCCTGCGCATCGGTCAGGGCGTGGCCCTGGGCGGCGCCTGGGACGGCATGGCCTCGCTGCTGGCCGTCAGCGCCCCGGAAAACCGTCGTGGCTGGTACGCCATGGTGCCGCAACTGGGCGCGCCCTTCGGCCTGATCGTGGCCAGCGCCCTGTTCGCTTATTTCCTGACCAAGCTGTCGGCCGCCGACTTCCTGGACTGGGGCTGGCGCTATCCCTTCTTCGTGGCCTTCGCCATCAACGTGGTGGCCTTGTTCGCTCGCCTGCGCATCGTCGTGACGCCCGCCTTCCAGGCGGCGTTCGAGACGCTGGAACTGCATCCGTCGCCCGTACCCCGGACCGTGCGCGAGGAAGGCGGCGGCATCGTCATCGGCGCCTTTGCTCCTCTCGCCAGCTTCGCCATGTTCCACATGGTGACGGTGTTTCCGCTATCCTGGGTCTTCCTCTACACGGAGGAATCGCCTGCCCGCTTCCTGATGATCGAACTGATCGGCGCCGTCTTCGGTCTGATCGCCATCCTGGCCTCGGGTTGGCTGGCGGACCGTTACGGCCGCCGGGCCCTGCTGGCGGTCACCGCAGCCGGCATCGCCGCCTTCTCCGGCTTCGCCCCCCAGATGCTGGACGGCGGCCCGGCGGGCGAACTGGCCTATATGATCCTCGGCTTTGTCCTGCTTGGCCTGTCGTTCGGCCAGGCCTCGGGCTCGATCGCCTCCAGCTTCAGCCTCGGCAACCGCTACACGGCCTCGGCCCTGACCTCCGATCTGGCCTGGCTTTTCGGGGCCGGTTTTGCTCCGCTGGCGGCTCTGGCCCTGTCGGGCAAGTTCGGTCTGGTGGCTGGCGGGGGCTATCTGCTGTCGGGCGCGATCTGCACTCTTCTGGCCCTGTGGCTGAACCGTGAACTGGGTCGCGGCCGGGCCGGCGCCAAGGCCTGACGCCGACACCGTCGACCGCACTGGACCGGACAAGGGACGCCGCCGATCAGGCCGCGTCCCTTTTTCACGCCGACAAGGTTAGCGTCAGTTTACAATAAGGCTTCAGCCTCCGCTAAGCCTGTCTGATCGCCTGAAGTTAAGAGGCGCTGCGTATCGTCACTCTTGAAATCAAGGGTGATGAGGACGTCATGACCAAGCTGTTGTCGGCAAAACGCCGTACGTTTCTGGCGATCGCCGCCGGCCTTACCGCCGTCATGGCGCCGCACGTCGCCTCGGCTGGACCGTCGAGCGGCTACTCCTACCGACTGAAGGCCACGGTTCCCGTGTCCTGCTGGGTCCGTCCCAGCAGCACGGTCATGGCCGAGACCGGTCGCACCGGCTCGGTCGTCGAAGCCTGCAACAGCCCCGGAGGCTTTACGGTTTCGGCCCAGTATCGGCCCCTCGGCAACAGCGAGAAGGCCAAGATCATCTATGGCGACCGTTCGCTGGATCTGGCCAAGACCGGCGTGCTGGAACTGCGCCGATCCAACATGGCGACCATTCGCACCGTCGACTATCGCTTCGACGACGTACAACTGGATGAGCCTCTTATCCTGGCCCTGACCATCCAGCCGATCTGATCCGCCAGCCCATAGAACAGAAACGCCCCGCAGAGCCATCTGCGGGGCGTTCTTGCTTGCGCCAGGCAAAGGCCGCCGCGATCAGATCGCGGCGACGGTGAAGGTGAGGGTGTCGCTGTAGTCCCCTGCCCGCTTGCCCGAAGTGTCGCCGATCTGCACCGTCAACGGGTAGTCGTCATTGCGCGCCTGGGCCGAAACCACATCGAAGCTGTAAGGCGCCGTCAGGTTGACCTGGCGCGTGCCCATTTGCAGACCATAGTTGATATACCAGCTGGTTCCTGCCTGGCGCAGACGCCCCAGGTTCAGAGAGGTGACCGAGACCCGATAGCCAGCGGTGCTGTGAACATAGACCGAGGTGTTCAGCGCTCGCGTGCCCTGGGTCAGATCGCCGAGGCTGATGGTCGGTATGCCGTTCTGGCGGGTGAACTCACCCTTCAGACCAATGATCGTCGCCGGCGCCGCTTCCAGCACCAGCGTCACCGGACGCTCGGCGAGCACCTCGCCATTGGCCGCCTGCAGGGCGATGTAGGCGACCTGGGTGTAGCGTCCGTACGACAGGTTGGCCGGAGGCCTGACAGCCACGCGAATGCGAGCCAGCTCGCGCCCTTCCCGGGGGACGTGGATTTGCGGCCCGCGGATGATCCCCGTCGAGCCCGAGCGCGGCGTGAGATCGGCGCCGCTCTGCGCGTCCTGCATGGCGTAGGGCACCCGCACCGACGAGCCCGGCATGGCAAGGCCGAAGGTTTCCCCCCGCAGGGAGACACCGAAGCGTCCGTTGCAAGGCGTCGCGCCCGTGTTCACCAGCGCGAGATCGAAATCACGAACCGCCGCATCGTCTTCCAGCGGGTTGTAGCGGATGATCCATTGGTCGGAGCCCGGGTCGATCGTCAGGTCGCACTTGGCCTGGGCCGAAGCCTGACCGGCCAGCACCATGGCGCCCAGGATCGCCGCGACCGCGGCTACAGAATTTCGAACGGATCGGGAAATCATGGTCATCTTCCTTCCAGTCATTCTTCCGGCACATCGATCGGCAAGGTGACGGTTTGCATGTCCAGCAGGCCCTCGTTGTCCGCCGGAACCGTGAACTCGAAGCCGGCAGACGGGCTCGTGAACAGCTCGACACGATAGGTCTTGCCGGGCTTCAGCTTCTGGATGGCGAAGCGGCCAACCGAGTTGGTGAAGAACAGTTCCGGCTCGGCATCCGGTTCATCGACAGGCTTCACCCGGCCGGACAGCAGGGCCGCGGGACGGGCGCCGTTGCCTACGATCCGACCCAGGGCGGACACGAAGGCGTCGCTGCCGACCTGGATGGCGTAGCCGCTCTTGTAGGCGGGACGCACACGCAGGATGCCGTCGCCGATGTCGTAGCCGAGCGGCGCATCCAGCACGTCATAGCGTACCGACTGGTTCACATAGGCGGTCAGCGTATTGGACATGGCCGGACCCAGGGCCCCGCTGCGCGAGTTGTAGTTCCCGCGCTGGAAGGACTCGCCGACGATGACCGAATGGTCGCCCAGGGTTTCGTGAGGATAGACGATGGCGAAGCTGTCGTAGATGTTGCGACCGATCGCGACCTTGCCGCCCGTCGTGGCGATAGAGCTGCCGATCCGCAGGGTGGTGATCTGCTCGTCGGTGATATCGCTGAAGGACTGACCGAAGGCCGTATGCGACAGGCTGGCGTCTAAACGGTTGCCGATATAGTCGACCTGACCCGACACCGTGCCCGGACCGTCATCGTAGGAGGACTGCAGCGAGTAGCCCAGTGATCCGACACGATTCTCGCTCGACTGCTGGAATCGCACGCTGCCCGTGTTGCGGGCGGAACTGTACCGCGCCTCCCCTCGACGGTCGTATCGGGGAGACCAGATCAGGGCGACGGTGAAGCCGAATCCGTTGCTGGTGCCGAAGGTATTGCCGTAGTCCGTATATTCGGCGCCGAACTGGATCCCCCACTCCGGCGTGACGCGATAGGTGGTGGTCGTTCCAAACGTGTAGGAATCGTCCAGAAAGGCGCTGCGGCTCATCCGGTAGGAAGCAGTCGCATTGGCCAGCCAGTCCGCCGAAAACCGGTGCGAATAGGCCCCCGTGAAGATCCACGAGATCGGATTCTGGGCCGTCGCATTGCCGAGGCTGGCGTAATCCTCGGACGTATAATCCGCCACAAAGGTCCAGCTGTCGTAGGTGTCGCCCTTGTCGACCGCGATGTCATAGCTCAGCGCATAGGCATAGCCGCCGCCCCGATCGCTGTTGCTGACCGAGGCGTCCAGTCGCGCCCGCCCTCCGTTCTTCAGGATGATCTGGGACTGTCCGGTCAGGTTTTGCACCTGCTCCGACGCCTGCAAGCCGAATCCGACCGCCGGCCGGTTCTCGAACGCCTTGCGCCAGTAACCGGTGAAGGCCAGTTCGCCGTCGCTGTACTCCGGTGAGCCGAACAGACCCGTATTCGTCACCCCCAGATAGGCGCCGTATTCATAGTCGCCCGGTTCCAGCTCGATGGCGTCCAGATAGGCGCTGTAGGCGATCGTCTCGGTCCGACCCGATTCGTTCTGAACCTCCAGCTGGACATCGTTCGATCCGGTTTCGAGCGGCAGGTTGGACAGGTCGTACTGGCCGGGATCCAGACGGAACTCGCGCACGAAGACGCCGTTTCGCAGCACCCGAACCGTCGAGGCCTCTTGCAGGACCAGCTGTCGCCCGCCGGCCAGAACATTGTTTCGGAAGGACTCGAACCGCTGACGCTGACGCGCCACGCCGACGCCGCCCATCTGGATATAGCCCTGGCGGCCCCGCGTTTCGGGATCCATGTCGCCCAGATACCAGCGACGGTACTCCTCGGGCTGATCATAGACAAAGCGCGCATAACGCCGACTGACCTCATAGTCGCCGGTGAACAGGTCCTCACGGCCCTGCACATCCGTCTCCAGAACCAGGTTCCTGAAGCGGATCGCCCCGTTCAGATAGACGCTTGGTGTTCCCACATCTCCGGTCGAGTTCCGGCGTTGCACCAGCATATTGGTGTTCAGATAGGCCGAGATGTCTTCCGGCGCGGCGCCCGGTTCGTCCGGACGCCCGCCCTGGAAGAGCGACTCGATCGACCGCTTGGACGGGTCGATCCGCAGCACCAGAACCGCCAGTTGATCCGGATCATATTCCAGCCGGATGCCGGTGGTGTTGATCTCTTCCGGCGCAAAGGACTCCACGCCTTCCAGACGCGCGGCCAGTTCCGCCTGGGCTTCGGGCGTCAACAGGGGGTCGATCAGCTTTCTGAAGCCCTCGCTGTCGACGATGAACCGGTCGTCGCGCGTCAACAGCACCGGCATTTCGCCCAGAACCCGCCGGTTGAAATTCAGCGGCACCGTCATGGCGATGTCGCGGTCGTACGGGTTGATGTTCGGCCGCTGCTGCGGCGTTTCGACGGGCTGACCACCGGGAAGCGCCTGGCTCCCCGACGCGGGCGCATCGCTGTTGGCGGGGATTTCCGCGCGCGCACTGCTTGCCGCAGCCGTCATGGCTGCGATCAGTGCGATACTGGACGCCGTCCCCGCTATTTTCGCCCCCCACACCCTCATCGCGCGAACCGCAGGGTCACAGGTTTGGCCGGATCAAGTTCAACGCCCGTCGGGACCTTGAAGGTGCGACGACCGCCGCCGGGAGCCAGATAACCGACGCCCACGGTCTTGGAGACCTCGTCGCTGTTCAGTTCAAGGCGGAAGGCCTGGCCAGCCTTGTCCGTGCCTTCGATCACCCAGGTCGCGCCGCTCATCAAGGCGTAGCGCTTGCCGCTGTTCGCCACGACGATCTCGACGCCCGGCTCCGCAGGCGGTTGAGCGACAGGCGCACCACCGGTCAGCGAAGGATCAATCTCGGGCGCGGGAGGAGACACCATGGCCGGCCGGACGGACACCACCTCGACCTTGGGCTCGGCCCCCGGAGGCGCCACGACGATCAACGCCTTCATGGTGTAGAGCACCTGAACCGCCACCGCACCGCCGCCTTCGGGCAGGTTCGGGTCGGTGGCGACAGGCAGTTGCTTCACCCACAGATAGTAGGCGCGCGACACGTCGATGTTAGGCTCGCCAATCCATTGAACGCGCACGACCTGCCGGCCGCTGACCGGCACCAGGCCTTGCGGCGGGAAGACGAGGAAGTCCTCATCCGCCGGCGTCTCGACGATGTTCCCGTCCGCGTCGATATCCATGCGGGTGATGCGCGTTTCGAACGGCAGCGCCGCCGTGCCGACGTTGCCGACCTCGATACGGGCGGCCGATCCGGCGCCCGAGGTGGTCAGCTCTGAAACCATCGGCGATACGCGCATCGCCCATGCTGCGGTAAAGACGAGCAGACCGGCGACCAAAGCCGCCACCCCGCCGAAAACCCCCGCCAGTCGCGGGAAACGAACACCCCGTCGCATCATCGCCGAACACTTCCCCATGCCGCCGCTTTGGACGGTGTGCCGATACTGGTCGCCCCGATGGCGACGAACCCGGTTCTCGCAAACTTCGCGCCACACGCGAAATTCGCCCCTCCCTAAACCTAGCGATCAATGATCACTGAAAGGAAAACGCGCGGCGCAGCCAGAGCCGCCCCGCGCGTCATCCGTCTGGAACGTCAGTCGCCTAGAAGGCGGCGATGTTGACGGTCAGGTCGCCCTGGTAGGCGCCGGCGAGCAGCGACTTCGAGGGAACCGGGATGTTGACGTTCAGGGCCATGGCCGACTTCCAGGCGCCGTGCTGGGCGCTGGCGCTGTTCGAGGCGGCGTCCAGAACCAGCGAGGTCGGCGAAGCCGCACCGGCAACGCCGACGGCGCCGGCGGTGTAGTTGGCGGTGACCGAGAACGGCAGGTTGGCCTGGAAGACGTTGGTGTCGTAGCCAGCCGAGCTGTTGTTCACCAGGCCGCGGATGTCCGACTTGGACAGGGTCACGGTGTTGGAGGTGTTGCAGCCCGCCAGGTTGCTGTCGATCGTGACATTGGCCGGAGCCGTCATGTCGAAGGCGGCGGCCGGACCGGTGTTGTCCGAGGCGTAGATGCCGATGGTGCCGAAATCGATCGTCTGCGAGTTGCTGCTGCCCGAGTAGTAGGCGCAGTCCGTCGACACGACGCCCTTCAGGGTGAAGGTCGCGCCGTCGCTGTTCGACGCCGTGCCGTTGTTGTCGCCCGACAGACCCTTGATCTCGATCATCGAGATATTGGCGTTCGAGTCATTGATGACCAGCGGGCTGATGCCCTGCAGGTAGTCGCGACCAACGGTCGGCACGCCGCCTTGAGCGTATGTTTCGTTGATGGTCGAATTGGGGTTCAGATAGCCCGCACCCAGGCCGGGGATATTGACCGTCGGGCCAGGCAGCGCACCCGTCGTGGCCGTGGCGTGATAGACTTCGCCGGCCTGAACGGCGGCGGCGGACAGGGCGAGGGCGGCGACGCCCGCGAGAAGCGAAACAACTTTCATTTGAAACTTCCTTTGGTCTGCGAGCGGCGCCGTTGGCGGAGGAGCCGAGGCCCCTCCGCCGGACGTCAGACGCTTAGAAGGCGGCGATGTTGACGGTCAGGTCGCCCTGGTAGGCGCCGGCGAGCAGCGACTTCGAGGGAACCGGGATGTTGACGTTCAGGGCCATGGCCGACTTCCAGGCGCCGTGCTGGGCGCTGGCGCTGTTCGAGGCGGCGTCCAGAACCAGCGAGGTCGGCGAAGCCGCACCGGCAACGCCGACGGCGCCGGCGGTGTAGTTGGCGGTGACCGAGAACGGCAGGTTGGCCTGGAAGACGTTGGTGTCGTAGCCAGCCGAGCTGTTGTTCACCAGGCCGCGGATGTCCGACTTGGACAGGGTCACGGTGTTGGAGGTGTTGCAGCCCGCCAGGTTGCTGTCGATCGTGACATTGG
>Ga0247827_10001356_pt1 | contig 10430 bp, 8 predicted proteins | sample 12C_Control_Day2_FD_194414 | JGI IMG/M metagenome (GOLD analysis project Ga0247827, IMG submission 194414) | Soil microbial communities from agricultural site in Penn Yan, New York, United States - 12C_Control_Day2 | ecosystem: Environmental > Terrestrial > Soil > Agricultural land | place: USA...
GCGCGGCGGCTTCCGGCTGACGCGCCGCGCAGCCAGCGAAACACCGTCCAGGTCAGGATCGCGCCGCGCGTGGCACAGGATCACCGCCAGCCGCAGGCACAGCAGCTGGTGCACGAAGTCCTCGTCGGCCAGTGCGCCCTCGAGCTTGCGCAGCTTGCCGCGGTGGCCCAGCACCAGCAGGCCGAGGCGGTGCAGCTCGGGCAGGGCGAAGCCGGCGGCGTCGGCGTTGTCGAGGATGTAGGCGCCGTGCTTGTGGTAATCGCTGTGCGAGACCAGGCTGCCGATCTCGTGCAGCATCGCGGCCCAGCGCAGCTTGCGCTCGTGGCGGGCGAGGGTGTCGGCGTCCTCGGACGCGCCGCACAGCTGGTGCAGCAGCCCCGCCGCCACTTCGCCCACGCGCCGGCCCTGCGCGAGATCGACGCCGAAGCGGGTGGCCAGGCGCTGCACGGTGGCCGATCGCACGTCGCCTTCGCGCTGGTCGCGATCGAGCAGGTCGTACAGCACGCCGTGGCGCAGGGCGCCGACGGCGGGCGTCATGGATTCGAGGTCGAGGAGGCGGAACACCGCCAGCAGCACCGACATCCCGCCGCCGATGACGGGCCGGCGATCGTCCTTCAGGCCGGCCAGTCGCACGCGGTCGGCGGTGCCGGCGGCCAGCAGCTGATCCATCAGCCAGTTCAGCCCGTCGCGCGTGATGCCGGGCCCCTGTCCGGCGGCTTCCAGGATCTCGCCGATGGCGTTGATGGTGCCGGAGGAGCCGTAGGCCAGCGACCATTCGGACGGGCTGTAGCGGTTGGCCGCCTCGTCGAGGATGGCCTGCGCGGCCACCACGGCGTGCTCGAAAGCCTCTTCGGTGAACACGCCGTCGGGGAAGTAGCGCATCGACCAGGCCACGCTGCCGACGCGGTAGCTCTCGGTGACCTCGGCGTCGTACTGGTGGCCGAGGATCAGTTCAGTAGAGCGGCCGCCGATGTCCACGACCAGCCGGCGTTCGTCCGACTGCGGCAGCAGGTGGGCCACGCCCTGGTAGATCAGGCGCGCTTCCTCGCGGCCGGAGATGACGTCGATCGGGAAACCCAGCACGCGGTGCGCGCGGGCCAGGAATTCGTCGCGGTTGCGCGCCTCGCGCAGGGTTTGCGTCGCCACCGCGCGGACCTGGGTGCGCTTGAAGCCCGCCAGCCGCTCGCGGAAACGGGCCAGGCAGTCCAGCCCGCGCTGCATGGCCTCGGGAGTGAGGTTGCGTGACTCGTCGAGCCCGGCGCCCTGGCGCACCGTTTCCTTGAGGTATTCGACGCGATGGACCTGGCCGTGGTCGTGGCGGCCGATCTCGAGCCGATAGCTGTTGGAGCCGAGGTCGACCGCGGCCAGGAGGGTTCCGTTCTGCATGCCCTGGGCCAGCATATCAAGGGCGGACACCCGCTGCATGACAGTTCCGTGACGAGCTTGCGGCCTGTCACAGGGTTGTCACGAAGCCTTCCTACAGTCCGGCACATCCCATCCGCAATGGAGTTACGTGCCATGAAAAAACTCTTCCGTGTCGCAGGCCTCGGCCTGGCTGCCCTGTCGTTCGCCGGCCTGGCCTCGGCCCAGGACGTCACCGGCGCCGGCGCCAGCTTCCCCGCGCCGCTGTACGCCAAGTGGGCTGCCGACTACAACAAGTCGAGCGGCGTGAAGATCAACTACCAGTCGGTCGGCTCCGGCGCGGGCATGCGCCAGATCGAGGCCAAGACCGTGGACTTCGGCGCCTCCGACGCGCCGCTCAAGGACGACGAGCTGGCCAGGAAGGGCCTGATCCAGTTCCCGACCGTGGTCGGCGGCGTGATCCCGGTGGTGAACATCAAGGGCGTCGAGCCGGGCAAGCTGCGCCTGAACGGCCAGGTGCTGGGCGACATCTACCTGGGCAAGATCACCAAGTGGAACGACGCCGCGGTCAAGGCGCTGAACCCGTCGCTGAACCTGCCTGACGCCGCCATCGCCGTGGTGCGCCGCGCCGACGGCTCCGGCACCAGCTTCGCGTTCACCAACTACCTGAGCCAGGTCAATCCCGAGTGGAAGTCCAAGGTGGGTGAGGGCACCGCGGTGAACTGGCCGACCGGCGCGGGCGGCAAGGGCAACGAGGGCGTCGCCGCCTTCGTCGGCCGCCTGCCCAACTCGATCGGCTACGTCGAGTACGCGTACGTCAAGCAGAACAAGATGAACTACGCGCTGATGCAGAACGCCGCGGGCCAGTTCGTCGCGCCGGATGACGCCGCCTTCGCCGCAGCCGCCGCGGGCGCCGACTGGAACAAGTCGTTCTATCAGATCCTGAACAACAAGCCGGGTGCGCAGTCGTGGCCGATCACCACGGCGACCTACATCATGATGCACAAGGTGCAGGACAAGCCGGCCCAGGCCGCCGCCGCCCTGAAGTTCTTCGAGTGGGTCTACAAGAACGGCGACAAGACCGCCGCGGACCTCGACTACGTGCCGATGCCCGCCAGCGTGAAGGCGCAGATCGAGAAGCTGTGGGCCAGCGAGCTGAAGGACGGCTCGGGCAAGGCCGTCGCCTACCGCTGATCCGCGTCGGGGCGGCCCTCGCGGCCGCCCTTTTTCGAGAACCAGAAAGGACCGAGGTGTCCTCTACACTGCCGGCCCATGAGGCCTCCTCCCTTGACATCCCTCGCGATGCGCGACGCGAGGACCGCACCATGAGTTCGCCTCCCGCCGGTCGCCCGGCCATCGGTGGCGCCTGGGTCGATCGACTGTTCGGCTGGGCCGCGCGTGGCGCGGCCCTCGTCACGCTCGGCCTGCTCGGCGGCATCATGATCTCGCTGTTCATCGGTGCCTGGCCGGCGATCCACGCCTACGGCCTCGGCTTCCTGTTCAGCACCACCTGGGACCCGGTCGCCAACGAGTACGGCGGCCTGGTGATGATCTACGGCACGCTCGCCACCTCGCTGATCGCGCTGATCATCGCGGTGCCGGTCAGCTTCGGCATCGCGCTCTTCCTCACCGAGCTCTCGCCCGCCTGGCTCAAGCGGCCGCTGGGCACGGCCATCGAACTGCTGGCCGCGGTGCCGTCCATCGTGTACGGCATGTGGGGCCTGCTGGTGTTCGGCCCGCTGCTCGCGCAGTACGTGCAGCAGCCGCTGCAGTCGCTCTTCAGCGGCGTGCCCTACCTGGGCGCGCTGCTGTCCGGCCCGCCGGTGGGCATCGGCATCCTGTCGGCCGGGATCATCCTGGCGATCATGATCATCCCGTTCATCGCGGCGGTGATGCGCGACGTCTTCGAGGTCACGCCGCCCATGCTCAAGGAGTCGGCCTACGCGCTGGGCTCCACCACCTGGGAAGTCGTCTCGCGCGTGGTGCTGCCTTATACGAAGGCCGGCGTCATCGGCGGCGTCATGCTCGGCCTGGGCCGCGCGCTCGGCGAGACGATGGCGGTCACCTTCGTCATCGGCAACTTCAACCAGCTCAATTCGCTGTCGCTGTTCGAGCCGGCCAACAGCATCACCTCGGCGCTGGCCAACGAGTTCGCGGAAGCGGCCGGCGGCCTGCACCAGTCGGCGCTGATCTACCTGGGCCTGGTGCTGTTCTTCATCACCTTCGTGGTGCTGGCGCTGTCCAAGCTGCTGCTGTCGCGCCTGCGCAAGGGCGAAGGAGCCAAGGCATGAACCACGGCGGAACCGGCCAGCGCCTGCTGGCCAAGGCCGACGCGGCCGCGGCGCGCGAACGGCGCTACGCGGCGCGCAAGCGCCTGAACAAGGTCGCGCTGGCGCTGTCGCTGGCGGCGATGGCTTTCGGCGTGTTCTGGCTGCTGTGGATCCTGTGGGAGACCATCCGCCTTGGCGTCGGCGGGCTCGCCTGGGCCACGTTCACGCAGATGACGCCGCCGCCCAACGAGGCGGGCGGCATCGCCAACGCGATCTACGGCTCGTTCCTGATGGTGCTGATCGCGACCTTCATCGCCACGCCCATCGGCATCCTGGCCGGCATCTACCTGGCGGAGTACGACGTCAAGGGCTGGCTCGGTTCGACCACGCGCTTCGTCAACGACATCCTGCTGTCGGCGCCTTCCATCGTCATCGGCCTCTTCATCTACGCCGTGGTGGTGGCCCGCTTCAAGCAGTTCTCCGGCTGGGCCGGCGCGATGGCGCTGGCGCTGATCGTGATCCCGGTGGTGATCCGCACCACCGAGAACATGCTGATGCTGGTGCCCGCCGGACTGCGCGAGGCGGCCTATGCGCTGGGCGCGCCCAAGTGGAAGGTCATCACCAGCATCACGCTGCGCGCCGCCCGCGCCGGCGTGGTCACCGGCATCCTGCTGGCCGTGGCCCGCATCTCCGGCGAGACCGCGCCGCTGCTGTTCACCGCGCTGAACAACCAGTTCTGGACCTCGGACCTGTCCCAGCCGATGGCCAGCCTGCCGGTGACCATCTTCAAGTTCGCCATGAGCCCGTACGAGAACTGGCAGCAGCTCGCCTGGGCCGGCGTCTTCCTCATCACCGCGGCGGTGCTCGGGCTGAACATCCTCGCCCGCGTGCTGACCCGCACCAAGCTCTGACCCCAAGGCAGGCAAGACATGAATGCAAGCCCCCAGGCGTCCGCCAAGATCGCGGTGCGCAACCTGAATTTCTATTACGGCAAGTTCCACGCGCTCAAGGGCATCAACCTCGAGATCCCGGAGAAGAAGGTGACGGCCTTCATCGGCCCTTCGGGCTGCGGCAAGTCGACGCTGCTGCGCACCTTCAACCGCATGTACGAGCTCTATCCCGAGCAGCGCGCCGAGGGTGAGATCGTGCTGGACGGCGAGAACCTGCTGACCTCCAAGAAGGACGTGGCCCTGATCCGCGCCAAGATCGGCATGGTCTTCCAGAAGCCCACGCCGTTCCCGATGTCGATCTACGAGAACATCGCGTTTGGCGTGCGGCTGTTCGAGAGCCTGAGCGCCTCCGACATGGACGAACGGGTCGAATGGGCGCTGCGCAAGGCGGCGCTCTGGAACGAGGTCAAGGACAAGCTGGAGCAGAGCGGCGCGGGCCTCTCGGGCGGACAGCAGCAGCGCCTGTGCATCGCGCGCGGCATCGCCATCCGCCCCGAGGTGCTGCTGCTGGACGAGCCGTGCTCGGCGCTGGACCCGATCTCCACCGCCAAGATCGAGGAGCTGATCGCCGAGCTGAAGAACGACTACACGGTCGTCATCGTCACGCACAACATGCAGCAGGCGGCCCGCTGCAGCGACTACACGGCCTACATGTACCTGGGCGACCTGGTGGAAGTGGGCGAGACCGAACAGATCTTCTTCAAGCCCAAGCGCAAGGAGACCGAGGACTACATCACCGGCCGTTTCGGTTGAGGAGCACACCATGCCCGACAAGCACCTATCCACCCAGTTCGACAGCGAGCTCAACGGCGTCTCCACGCGAGTGATGGAGCTCGGCGGGCTGGTCGAGTCGCAGATCGGCCAGGCGATCTACGCGCTGGCTCAGCTGAACGCCGAAGCCGCTTCGCAGGTGCTGGAGACCGAGCACCGCGTCAACGCGATGGAAGTGGACATCGACCGCGAGCTGTCGTCCATCATCGCGCGCCGCCAGCCGACCGCGCGCGACCTGCGCCTGCTGATGGCGATCTCCAAGACCACAGCCAACCTGGAGCGGGTGGGCGACGAGGCCGCCAAGATCGCGCGCATGGTGAAGTCCATCATCGACAGCGGCTCGGCGCGAGCGCTGCCCGCATCGGAACTGCGCGTCGCCGCCGACCTGGCGTCGGGCCTGCTGCGCAAGGCGCTGGACGCCTTCGCGCGCCTGGACACCGCGGCGGCGCTGGCCATCCTGAAAGAGGACGACCTGATCGACAAGGAATTCGATGGCTTCGTGCGCAAGCTGATCACCTACATGATGGAAGACCCGCGCACGATCTCGCCCAGCCTGGACCTGCTGTTCCTGGCCAAGGCGGTGGAGCGCATCGGTGACCACGCCAAGAACATCGCGGAGTTCATCATCTACGTGGTCAAGGGCGCGGACGTGCGCCACGCGACCTTCGAGCAGATCGAGTCCGCCCTGAAGTGACCGAGCGATGAAGCAGATCCCCCGCGTCCTCCTGGTCGAAGACGAGCCGGCGATCGCCGAACTGGTGTCGGTCAACCTGCGGCACAACGGCTTCCAGCCGATCTGGGCCGAAGACGGCGACACCGCGCAGCGCGAGCTCGACGCCGTGCTGCCCGACGTGATCCTCCTGGACTGGATGCTGCCCGGCCAGAGCGGCCTGGCGCTGGCGCGCAAGTGGCGCGGCAACGCGCGCACCCGATCCATCCCGATCCTCATGCTCACCGCGCGCGGCGACGAGCCGGACAAGGTGGCGGGCCTGGACGCCGGCGCCGACGACTACATCACCAAGCCGTTCTCCACCCAGGAACTGCTGGCGCGCATCCGGGCGGTGCTGCGCCGGCGCGCGCCCGAGCAGGACAGCGGCCCGGTGGCCATCGGCGATCTCTCGCTGGACCCGGCCACGCACCGCGTCAGCTGCGGCGGGCAGGCGCTCAAGGTCGGCCCGACCGAGTTCAAGCTGCTCAACTACCTGATGCGGCATCCCGAGCGGGTGCACAGCCGCTCGCAGCTGCTCGACAAGATCTGGGGCGACCACGTCTTCATCGAGGAGCGCACGGTCGACGTGCACGTCAAGCGCCTGCGCGAGGCGCTGGGCACGGCCGGCGCGATGGTGGAGACGGTGCGCGGCGCCGGCTACCGGCTCACCGCGCAACCGCAGCCGCAGGCCGCGGTTCGCGCCGCGGGCTGAGGAGCGCGGCGGCCGCATGTTCTGGCGCGTCTGCAGTTTCCTGCTCTGCCAGCTGGCGGGCGGGCTTCCCGGCTGGTGGCTGGCGCGCGATCGCGGTGCGATCGCCGGCGTCGTCGCCGGCAGCCTGGCCTGGCTGGTGATCGACGTGCTGCGCGGCGCGCGCTTGCTCCATTGGCTGCGGCAGGGCGCCGAGAACGATCCTCCGGTCAGCGCCGGCCTCTGGGGTGAAGCGGCCGACCGCATGCGCCGCGCGCTCCGCACCCGCGAGCGCGGGGCCGACGATGCCGCGCAACGGCTGCAGGAGATGCTGGCGGCGATCCAGGCCTCGCCCAACGGCGTGGTGCTGCTCGATCGCGAAGGCCGCATCGAATGGTGCAACCAGACGGCGGCCCAGCACCTGGGCATCGATCCGCAGCGCGACCTGCTGCAGGTGATCGGCAACCTGCTGCGCGACCCGGCCTTCAGCGCCTACAACGCGCAGGCCGACTACTCGCGCGAGGTGGTGATCACCGGCCGCGGCCATTCGCCGGGGCGGCCGCTGCGGCTGTCGGTGCAACTGCATCCGTACGGCGAAGGCCGCAAGCTGCTGCTGTCGCGGGACATCACGGCGGTGGAGCAGGCCGAGGCGATGCGCCGCGATTTCGTGGCGAACGTCTCGCACGAAATCCGCACGCCGCTCACCGTGCTGGCGGGCTTCATCGAAACGCTGCAGACGCTCAAGCTCGACGACGCCGACCGGTCGCGCTACCTGGCGCTGATGGCGCAGCAGGGCCAGCGCATGCAGACGCTGGTGAACGACCTGCTGACGCTCTCGCGGCTGGAAGGCAGCCCGCCGCCGGGCGCCGGCGAGTGGACGGCCGCGTCGGCGCTGCTGGCGCAGACCGAGCAGGAGGGCCGCGCGCTGTCGGCCGTGCTGGGCAAGTCCTCGCACGAGTTCAGCTTCGACGCGCCGCCGCAGCTGGAAGTGGCGGGCGCGGTGCCCGAGCTGCTGAGCGCGATGTCCAACCTGGTGAGCAATGCCGTGCGCTACACGCCGGTGGACGGCCGCATCCAGGTCCAGTGGCGCGTGCTGCCCGACGGCCGCGCCGAGTTCTCGGTGCGCGACACCGGCCCGGGCATCGCGCCGCAGCACCTGCCGCGCCTGACCGAGCGCTTCTACCGGGTGGACCGCAGCCGCTCGCGCGAGACCGGCGGCACCGGCCTCGGCCTCGCGATCGTCAAGCACGTGGTGCAGCGGCACGGCGGCGAGCTGCGCATCGACAGCACGCCGGGCGCGGGCTCGACCTTCGCGATCGTGCTGCCGGCCGGCCGCACGCGCGCGTTCAGCCCGGAACCGGGCGCCGCAGCCGCACCACGCGCCACAGCAATGCCGTGAACACCGCGGCGGTGAGCGCCAGGGCCAGCGCGCCCGCGCTCCAGAACGCGGCCGGCTCGCGCAGCGCGGGCCAGGGGCCCAGGCCCTCGTACGCGAGCACATAGCCTCCGCCCAGGCCCACGCCCCACAGCAGCACGCAATACACGAGCAGCGGTCGCGCCGCGACGCCGTAGCTGCGCAGCAGGAACACGCACAGGCCCTGCGTCGCATCGGCCAGGTGGTAGAGCGCCACCCACAGCAGCAGCGGGCCGGCGAGCGCGATCACCTGCGGGTTGTCGCCGGCGTACAGGCGCGCGATGCCGTCGTGCGCGATCGCGATAAAGGCGGCGCTGCCGCCCGCCATCAGCAGGGCCAGCTTGAAGCCGGTGCGCAGGGCCAGCCGCGCACCACGCTCGTCGCGCGCGCCCAGCCACCAGCTCACCCGCGCGCTGGTCGCGAGGCCGAGCGACAGCGGCATCATGTAGAGCACCGCCGCGAGGTTGGCCGCGATCTGGTGGCTGGCCGCGGCCACCGTGCCGAGGCGCGCGATGAAGAGCGCCATCAGCGTGAACGAGGTGACTTCGACGACCACGGCGAGCGCGGTCGGAACGCCCAGCTTGGCGAAGGCTCGCAGCGTCGGTCCGTGCGGCGGTTCGATGGCTCGCCAGATCGCGTAGGGCTCGTACAGCGGGCTGGTGCGCAGCGTCCAGGCCGCCAGCGCCACCAGCAGCCAGTTGACGATCACCGTCGCCCACGCGCAGCCGACGAGCCCCAGCGCGGGCACGCCGGCGCCGCCGAACGTGAGCCAGATCGACAGCGGCACCTTGATCGCGAGCGAGCCCAGCTGCAGCCAGGTCACCAGCGAGGGCTTGCCGAGCGACTGGTTCAGCGTGGACCACGCGCGGAACAGCAGCGCGGGCGGCAGCGCCAGGGCGAGCACGGCGAGGTAGTCCTGCACCTGCGATTGAAGCTCCGGCGGCACCTTCGCCCAGCGCAGCAGCGCGTCGGGAAAGAGCAGGGCGGTGACGCCGACGACCATGCCCGCGAGGCACAGGTAGACCGACTGGCGCACCGAGCGGCCGACCTCGGCGCCGCGGCCCGCGCCGCGCAGTTCCGCCCACACGGGCAGCTGCGCCTGCACCAGCGCCTGCAGGCCGACGAAGATGCTGATGAAGACCGCCGAGCCGACCGACAGCGTGGCCAGCGCCTGCGGCGCGTAGCGGCCGGCGACGACGGTGTCGGTCACGCCGAACGCCATGGTGGCCAGCTGGCCAATGAGCACGGTGCCCGCATGGCGGGCGATCAGGCGCAACTCCGACATCAGCGGACCGGCTGCAGCCGGGACTGGTGGCGGTAGAGGAGGAGGTTGTCCTTGGCGTCCGTCGGGCGGCGCACGGTGGCCGCGAGGCTCCACTGCTTCATGTCCATGGCGACCGAGGCGGCGGCCTGGTACTCGGAGCCGATGACCAGCCAAGGGCACTGGCTGCGCGGCGCGGCGTTGCGAAGCTGCAAACCACCATGGAAGCGCAGCGCCGCCGCCTGGCCGCGCGTGAGGCCGAACACCTCGACGCAGCCGGGCTCGTCCATCGCCTGGCGGATGCCCTGCACGACCGCCCGGTGGCTGCGCGCGTAGTCGAGCACCGGCAGCCACAGCGTCATCAGCAGCATCCAGCACAGCGCGGCGCCGCCGGCGGGCAGCACGAAGCTCTTCCACAGCGCGGCCTGGTGTCGGCCGGCGCGCCAGCGCACGAGCCAGCCCCAGGCGATGGTGCCGCCCAGCGCGGCGATGAAGGCGATCAGGTTGAAGGTCGGTTCGAACCCCGCCGCCAGCCGCGCCACGTTGGCCGCGGGCTTGGCCGGCACGCCGGTCTGCAGCGAGATCCACACCACCCAGATCACCACCGCGCAGCCGCTGAAGAAGAGCAGGGTGAACCAGTCGATCAGGGAAGAGACGCTGCGCCGCAGCGTGGGCAGCGCGAAAGCGGCCAGCGTGGCCAGCGCCGGCAGGCCCAGCAGCAGCGAGCGGTCGGACGAATGCGTGAGCAGCGTGGATACCACCGCCACGAGCGCGAACCACAGCGGCAGCGCGACGTGGCGCGCGACCAATTGGCGGCGCCAGCGCCACACGGTCCAGGCCGCCAGCGGTCCGGCGGGCCAGGTGAACCACAGCAGCAAGCGGATCGCCTGCTGCCATTCGCGATTGCCTTCGGAAGCGAGGCGCCAGCGCCAGAGGTCCAGCGCGCCGGCCAGCACGGCGACGCCGACGGTGGTCGCCGCGATCAGCGCCGCCCAGAGCCAGCGG
>Ga0247827_10001358_pt1 | contig 10423 bp, 6 predicted proteins | sample 12C_Control_Day2_FD_194414 | JGI IMG/M metagenome (GOLD analysis project Ga0247827, IMG submission 194414) | Soil microbial communities from agricultural site in Penn Yan, New York, United States - 12C_Control_Day2 | ecosystem: Environmental > Terrestrial > Soil > Agricultural land | place: USA...
GGGAGGGCCGGTCCGAAAAGGGAACCCGGACCCGCCGCCGTCCGTCCCAGGGGCAGGCTGCCGGATGAGTCTCCGCGGCGCGGTGTCGGCACTCGCCGGCTGCGATCGCCGACCCACCCCTCTCCGCCGTGCCGCGGCCGGCAGCACGCCGTCACCGGCGCGCACCCTCCCGCTGCGCCGGTGACGGCCCCTCACCCCTCACCCGATGCTGCGCACCGTCTTGACTGGCAGTCTTGACTGGCAGAAACTTCCCGGACATTGGTCACCTCCTGGCAGTTTCCTTCAAGCGGATCCCGGGTCCCCGGGGATCACCTTCCAAAGGAGCGCACGTGCCCGACAGCAGCAACGGAAGCACGGGAAGCACCGCGCGTCCGTCGAGACGCACCGTCCTCGCCGCGACGGCGGGTGTCACCACGGCCCTGGCGGCCGGCGGCACCGTCCACGCGGCCACCGGCCCGTCCGCCCCCGACGACAGAAAGCTGCGCGCCCTCATCTCCCGCATGACGCTGGAGGAGAAGGTCGGCCAGCTGTTCGTGATGCGGGTCTACGGCCACTCGGCCACCGACCCGGACCAGGCCGACATCGACGCCAACCTCAAGGAGATCGGCGTCCGCACGGCCGCCGAGATGCTCGCCCGGTACCGGGTCGGCGGCATCATCTACTTCGCCTGGGCGCACAACACCCGTGACCCGCACCAGATCGCGGACCTGTCCAACGGCATCCAGAAGGCGTCCCTCGGCCTGCCGCGCGGGCTGCCCGTGCTGGTCTCCACCGACCAGGAGCACGGCATCGTCGCCCGGGTGGGCGAGCCCGCCACCCTGTTCCCCGGGGCGATGGCCGTCGGCGCGGGCGGTTCGCGGGCCGACGCCCGCACCCTCGGCCGGATCGCGGGCCTCGAACTGCGCGCCCTGGGCATCCGCCAGAACTACTCCCCGGTGGCCGACGTCAACGTCAACCCGGCCAACCCCGTCATCGGCGTGCGCTCCTTCGGCTCCGACCCGCAGTCCGTCGCGGACCTGGTGGCGGCGGAGGTCAAGGGCTACGAGTCGTCCCACATCGCCTCGACGGCCAAGCACTTCCCCGGACACGGCGACACCGTCGACGACAGCCACGCCAAGCTGCCGTACATCCACCACACCCGCGACCAGTGGGAGCAGCTGGACGCGCCGCCGTTCGAGGCCGCGATCGCCGCCGGCATCGACTCGATCATGACGGCCCACATCGTCGTGCCGGCGCTCGACCCCTCCGAGGACCCCGCCACCCTCTCCCGCCCGATCCTCACCGGCATCCTGCGCGAGGAACTGGGCTACGACGGCGTCGTGGTGACCGACTCCCTCGGCATGGAGGGCGTACGCACCAAGTACGGCGACGACCGGGTGCCGGTGCTGGCGCTGAAGGCGGGCGTCGACCAGCTCCTCAACCCGCCGTCCCTGGACGTCGCCTGGAACGCGGTCCTGAACGCCGTACGGGACGGCGAGCTGACCGAGGCCCGGCTCGACGAATCGATCCTGCGGGTGCTGCGGATGAAGGCGAAGCTGGGCCTGTTCAAGGACCCGTACGTCACGCACGCCGGCGTCGACCGCACCGTGGGCACCCGCTCGCACCTGGCCACCGCCGACCGGATCACCGAGCGGACCACCACCCTGCTCGTCAACGAGGGCGGCCTGCTGCCGCTGTCCCGCCGCAGGACGCCGAAGCTGCTGGTGGTCGGCGCCGACCCGGCCTCCCCGTCCGGCACGACGGGACCGCCGACCGGGGTCCTCGCGGGCGCCCTGACCGAGCTGGGCTTCACGGCCACCGCCCTGTCCACCGGCACGGCGCCGTCCGCCGCCACCGTCGCCAAGGCGGTCGCGGCGGCCGGGGACGCGGACGCGGTGGTCGTCGCCACGTACAACGTCAGCGCGTCCAGCAGCCAGAAGACGCTGGTCGAGCAGTTGCTGGCGACGGGGAAGCCGGTCGTCGCGGTGGCGGTCCGCAACCCCTACGACGTCGCCCACCTCCCCGGTGTGGCCGCGTACCTGGCGACGTACTCCTGGACCGACGTCGAACTGCGGGCGGCGGCACGGGTGATCGCGGGCAAGGTGGACCCGAGGGGCACGCTGCCGGTGCCGGTGCAGCGGGCGGACGACCCGTCGACGGCGCTCTATCCGGTCGGGCACGGGCTGACGTACTAGGGCCTTTCCGCGGCGGCGGTCAGCCGCGGGCGCTCCCGCTCCCTTTCCGGACGTAGCGCCCGTACGTCACCCACCCGACGCACCCTCCCCGAAATGGTGAAAGCACCCCACATGTCTGGCGTGGCCCGGCGGTCCGGGTCACGCTGGACGGGGTGTCCGGGAAGGGGTGCGGGTGAGGACGAGGTGGGCGGCGCGGGGCGCCTGCGCGGTGGTCTGCGCGGTGCTGCTCACCGGCTGCCAGAGCGCGCCGGGCGGCGGCGAGGAGGACGGCCGGCTCGGCGAGCGGCGCACGGCGGCCTCGCCCACCGCGGCCCGGGCCTCCGGTTACGGGGCGGAGTTCCTCGGGGTCGACGAGTGCAGCTCCTTCGGCCGTACCAGCTTCACCGAGGCGTCCTGCGCCGGTGAGCGGGCCGCGGCCCGCGTGATCGCCCGTCACGACGGCACCGCCCGCGACGGGCCGCGCTGCCCGGCGACCACGGACTTCGTGCTGCACATCAGCGAGCAGCACCCCTCCTCCGACGAGGACGGCGACGGCGTGGTGCCGCGCGGCTACGCCTGCATGCGCCATCTCCAGCCGCCGCACCCCGGCGACCCGGGCGGCGGGGGCGGGCCGCGCACCATCGTCGGCGACTGCGTCTACGACCTGGGCGACGGCCGGGTCCGCGAGACGGCCTGCGACGGCGGCGCCGAGCGGGAACCGGAGTTCAAGGTGACGAAGGCCGTGGACGACAGGTCGGATTGCCCGGCGTCCACGGCCCTCTACGTGCGGCTCGGCGGCGCCTCACCGGTGGGCTGCGCCCGCCCGGTGTAGTGCCGCCCCGCCCCTGCTACGGACGCAGCGTCCGCTCCCGCTCGACGTCCCGCTTGTCCAGCTTGGCGTCGAACTTCGCCAGCGGCTTCGCCGCCGCCGGGTTCTCCTGCACCTTCGCCGGGGCGACATCGGCCCAGTCGAGGATGCGGGCGGTGGCGAACGCCTTCTCGTCGGCGACCAGACCGGCCACGTTCGCGCCGTGGTTCATGCCGGGCGCGGTGAACACGTACGAGTCGCGCGCGCCGTGCCCGACGCGGAACGGCTCGGCGCCCCACGGGTCGTTCTCGCCGTACACGAACAGCATCTGCCGGGCGTTGTGCCGGACCCAGGTGTCGACGTCCCGCATGACCGACGGCTGGAACCTCATGTCGATCGAGCGGGGCACGAAGTTGCGCGGCGGCTGGTAGCCGTAGCGGACGTACTTCTTCTCGATGTGCGGGAACTGGATCGTCGGGGCGCCCAGCTGCGTACCGGCCTGGTAGTAGTACGGCGTGTACGGGCTGAGGCCCTGGTCCGTGTAGAACGAGAACCCGGAGATCGTGTCGACCGAGGTCCAGATCTCCTCGTCGGTCGCGTTCCTGGCGTCCGCCGGGATGTCCGCGCAGTCGGCGACGGTGCTGTACTGCCAGAAGCCCCACACGTAGTCGAGGACGACGGCCTCGTACGCGCGGTCCAGGCTGCCGATGGTGTCGAAGGTGTAGCCGTTCTCGGCGGCGTACGCCTCGTACTTCTTCTCCAGCGGCGCCCGGCGCACCAGCGCCTCGCGCTGCACCCCGTTCAGCCGGTCGCGGCACTCCTTGGTGCCGACGCCCGCGAAGAACCGGTCGTAGGCCGAGTCCTCCTTGTTCACCACGTCGTTGGGCGCCACGTAGGCGACCACGCCGTCCATGTCGCGGGGGTAGAAGCGCTCGTAGTACGTGGCGGTCATGCCGCCCTTGGAGCCGCCGGTGGAGATCCAGTTCTGCGAGTAGATCTTCTTCAGCGCGGTGAAGATGCGGTGCTGGTCGCTGGCGGCCTGCCAGATGTCCAGCTTCGACCAGTCGGCCGGCTCGGGCCGGGACGGCGTGAAGAAGCGGTACTCCATGGAGATCTGGTTGCCGTCCACGATCTGGGTCGGCTCGGAGCGGCGGGGCGTCGTGGAGACGCTGTAGCCGCCGGTGTAGAAGACGGTCGGCCGCGCGGTGTCCTTGTGCAGCACGGTGATCCGCTGCTCGAACGTGCCCTTGGAGGGCCTGCGGTGGTCGACCGGCTGGGTGTAGTTGAGGACGAAGAAGCGGTACCCGGTGTACGGCTTCTCCTCGATCAGGCTCATCCCCGGTACGGAGAGCAGCCTCTCCTTGATGTCAGTGGTGCCGGTGGCCTCCGGCTCGGCGGCGGTGGCCGCCCCGGCCGTACTCAGTGTGCCTATGAGCACCGTGAGCGCCAGCAGCCATCTGAGCGCCTTGCGCATGCGCACTCCCCTGTGAGACAGATGTGCGCCGGAAGCTATCCGATCAGGTCACCGCGGCAACAGGGGACATGGGGATAACCCTCGGTCAAGGGGCCGTCGGAGTACGGCCGTCAGCACAGGATCCAGCCGGAGCTGACGGACCCTCCGCCGACCCTGCCCTTCACCCATACGCAGCGGCGTCCGGCGTGCACGGTCACCGGCCCGGCGTGGTGCTTGAAGTTGCCCTCGTCGACGACCGGGCGGCCACCGCGCGCCCGGACGCTCACCGACATCTTCCGCTTGGTGCCGGGCTTCTTGGCGAGGGTGACGGCGCAGACGTAGCCGCCCCGCTTGTAGACCACCACCGAGCCGGTGGAGAAGGGGAGCGTGCGCACCTTGCGCCCGGCGCAGGAGGCGGCGGCGTGCGCGTCGCCCGGCGCGGCGACGGCGAGCAGCCCCGCGGCGGTCACCACCGCGAGGCCGAGCGAGAATCGCCGGCGTGTCGCTCCACTGCCCACAGTCGTCCTCCCGTACGGCTACGGCGTCTGCCGCGCCAGGCGGCGTACGCGTGTACGGACGCCTGACGTATGCCGGATGGTTGCGTGCCCGGACGGCCTCTCACGCGGGCGCCGGGACGTCCTCCCCTATGAACGTCCGCCACAGCGCGGCGTACTTGCCGTCGAGCCGGAGCAGTTCGTCGTGCGTGCCGTCCTCCGCGACCCTGCCGTGGTCCATGACGACCACCCGGTCGGCGCGGGCGGCCGTGGTGAGGCGGTGCGCGACGACCAGCGTCGTACGGCGGCCCGCCAGCCGGTCCGTCGCCTGGTTGACCTGCGCCTCGGTGGCGAGGTCCAGCGCGGCGGTGGCCTCGTCGAGCAGCAGCACGTCCGGGGCGACGAGTTCGGCCCGGGCGAGCGCGATCAGCTGGCGCTGTCCGGCGGACAGGTTGCGGCCCCGCTCGGCGACCTCGTGGAGGTAGCCGCCCTCCAGCGTGGCGATCATGTCGTGCGCGCCGACCGCGCGGGCGGCGGCCTCCACCTCGGCGTCGGTGGCGTCCGGGCGGCCGTAGGCGATGGCGTCCCGGAGGGTGCCCGGGAAGAGGTACGCCTCCTGCGGCACGACCCCGAGCCGGTGCCGGTAGGCGGTGAGGTCCAGGTCCCTCAGGTCCGTGCCGTCGACGGTGACCCGGCCGCCGGTCGGGTCGTAGAACCGGGCGACCAGCTTGACCAGCGTGGACTTCCCCGCTCCGGTCTCGCCGACGAAGGCGACGGTCTGCCCGGCGGGAATGGTGAGGTCGATGCCGTCGAGCGCCTCCTCGCCGTCCCCGTACGCGAAGCGCACGTCCTCGAAGGCGATCTCGCCGCGCAGCGACGGCACGTCGAGCGGCTCGGCGGCGGGCCGGGTGGAGGCCGGCTCGCGCAGCAGCTCCTGGATGCGGCCCAGCGAGACGGACGCCTGCTGGTAGCCGTCGAAGACCTGGGAGAGCTGCTGCACCGGGGCGAAGAACAGGTCGATGTAGAGCAGGTACGCCACCAGCGAGCCGATCGCCAGCGTCCCGTCGTCGACCCGGCCCCCGCCCACGACCAGCACCGCCACGGCCGCGACCGACGACAGGAACTGCACGAACGGGAAGTACACCGAGATCAGCCACTGGCCCCGGATGCGGGCGCTGCGGTAGCTCGCGCTGCGCTCGCCGAACCGGCGCCTGCCGTCGCCCTCCCGGCGGAACGCCTGCACGATCCGCAGCCCGGACATCGACTCCTGCAGATCGGCGTTGACGCCCGAGACCCGCTCCCGCGCCAGCTCGTACGCCTTCACGCTGGCCCGGCGGAAGAAGAAGGTGCCGATGATCAGCGGGGGCAGCGTGGCGAAGACGACGAGCGCGAGCCCGACGTCGAGGACCAGCAGGGCGACCATGATGCCGAAGAAGGTGACCACCGAGACGAACGCGGTGACCAGGCCGGTCTGCAGGAACGTCGACAGCGCGTCGACGTCGGTCGTCATCCTGGTCGTGATCCGGCCGGTCAGCTCGCGCTCGTAGTAGTCGAGGCCGAGCCGCTGGAGCTGGGCGAAGATCTTCAGCCGCAGCGAGTACAGGACGCGCTCGCCGGTGCGCCCGGTCATCCGGGTCTCGCCGATCTGCGCCGCCCACTGGACGATCACGGTGACCAGGCCCAGCAGGGAGGCCGCCCAGACCGCGCCGAGGGCCGCCTGGGTGACGCCCTGGTCGATGCCGTGCCGGATCAGCACCGGCAGCAGCAGGCCCATGCCGGCGTCGACGGCGACCAGGCCGAGGCTGATGAGCAGGGGGGTGCGGAAGCCGCGCAGCAGACGGCGCAGGCCGTAGGAGTCCTCGGGCCGGACGGCCCGCTCCTCGTCGACGTCGGGGACGTCGACGGCCGGGGGCAGCGCCGCGACCTGGGCGAGCAGCTCCGGGGTGGCCGGGGCGCCGGCCAGGGCGGTGTCCTTGGGCTCGCGGTCGCCGGTCCACAGGTGGGGGGTGACCCCGCGTTCGGCGTCGAACTCGGCGTCCAGCTCCGCGCGGACCGAGGTGTCCTCCTCCCGCGGTCCGGCGGGCGGGGTGTGGCCCGGGGAGACGCCGCCCAGTTCGTCGGGGTCGGTGAGCAGCCTGCGGTAGAGGGCGGAGCGCCGCTGCAGCTCCTCGTGGGTGCCGAGGTCGGCGAGGCGGCCGTCGTCGAGGACGGCGATGCGGTCGGCGAGGTTGAGGGTGGAGCGGCGGTGGGCGATCAGCAGGGTGGTGCGGCCCCGCATGACGCTCTTCAGCGCCTCGTGGATCTCGTGCTCGACGCGGGCGTCCACGGCGGAGGTCGCGTCGTCCAGGACCAGCAGGCGCGGGTCGGTGAGGATGGCGCGGGCCAGGGCGACGCGCTGGCGCTGGCCGCCGGAGAGGGTCAGTCCGTGCTCGCCGACGGCGGTGTCGTAGCCGTCGGGCAGCTCGGCGATGAACCGGTCCGCCTGGGCCGCGCGGGCGGCGGCGGTGATCTGCTCGTCGGTGGCGTCGGGGCGGCCGTAGGCGATGTTGTTGCGCACGGTGTCGGAGAAGAGGAAGGAGTCCTCGGGCACCAGCCCGATCGCGGCGCGCAGCGACTCGGTGGTCAGCTCGCGCACGTCGTGGCCGCCGACCAGGACGGCGCCGTGCGTCACGTCGTAGAAGCGCGGCAGCAGCAGGGAGACGGTGGACTTGCCGGAGCCGGAGGCGCCGACGACGGCGAGGGTCTCGCCGGGGCGGATCTCGAAGGAGAGGCCGTCCAGGACCGGCCGGCCGGGGTCGTAGCCGAAGGAGACGTCGTCGAACTCGACGGTCGCGGGCGCGTCGGCGGGCAGTTCCTTGGTGCCGTCGGTCAGCGAAGGCTCGGTGTCGATCAGCTCCAGGACGCGTTCGGTGCCGGCGCGGGCCTGCTGGCCGACGGTGAGGACGACGGCGAGCATCCGGACCGGGCCGACGAGCTGGGCGAGGTAGGTGGAGAAGGCGACGAAGGTGCCCAGCGTGATGTGCCCGCCCACCGCGAGCCAGCCGCCGAGCGCCAGCATGGCCACCTGGCCGAGGGCCGGGACGGCCTGCAGGGCCGGGGTGTAGCGCGAGTTCAGCCGGATGGTGCGCAGCCGTCCCGCGTACAGCCGCCGTCCGACCTCGCGCAGCTTGCCGGTCTCCTGCGCCTCCTGCCCGAAGCCCTTCACCACGCGGACGCCGCCGACCGCGCCGTCGACCACGCCGGCGACGGCTCCCGCCTGCGCCTGCGCGTACCAGGTGGAGGGGTGCAGCCGGGTGCGGCTGCGCTTGGCGATCCACCACAGGGCGGGCGCGACGGCGACGGCCACGGCCGTCAGGGGCAGCGACAGCCACGCCATGATCACCAGGGAGATCAGGAACAGCAGGAGGTTGCCGAGGGTCATCGGCAGCATGAAGAGCAGGCCCTGGATCAGCTGGAGGTCGCTGGTGGCGCGTCCGACGACCTGACCGGTGGACAGCTCGTCCTGGCGTCTGCCGTCGAGCCGGGTGATCGTCCCGTACATCTCGGTGCGCAGGTCGTGCTGGACGTCGAGGGCGAGCCGGCCGCCGTAGTAGCGGCGGATGTAGGTGAGGACGTAGACGGCGAGGGCGGCGACGAGGAGGAGGCCGGCCCAGGTGGTCATGGACCGGGTCTTGGCGCCGATGACGTCGTCGATGATCACCTTGGTGATCAGCGGGACCAGCGCCATCACGGCCATGCCGCCGAGGGACGAGCCCAGCGCGAGGACGACGTCCCTCGGATGACGCCACGCGTATGCGGCCAGTCGCCGTGCCCATCCCCGTTGCGGTGTCACGCGGGTGCCCTCCGATCGTCCTGATCTGCCGCAAGGCACCAACGCGGTGAGCGGCGGATTTCATCCCGCCGCAGCGTTCGGGGGCGTTTCTCGTCGTATCCGCCGCCCTCTGTGCCGGCCACTTCTCACCGACACATGACCGACACCTTTCCTTCACCCCTACGCCTACATGTCCATGTCACGCTTCAAGCGGCCACTCCATCAACCCGCGTAGATCGGACGTCCCCACATGCCCGTGACACCCATGCGCCGCCACTGGAAGAGCCTCGCCCTGGCCACCTCGGCCGTCCTGGTAGGTCTGTCCGTCCCGGCGCTGACCGCGCCGCCCGCCGGCGCCGCGACGTCCGCGACTGCGGCGACCACGGCGACCTCCGCTTACGACGCCTCGTACTACGACGGCGCGACCGGCAAGACCGGTACGGCGCTGAAGGACGCGCTGAACACGATCATCAGCGACCAGACGAAGATCTCGTACTCGGCGGTCTGGAACGCGCTGAAGGTCACCGACCAGGACCCGAACAACAGCAACAACGTGATCCTGCTGTACTCGGGCATCTCCCGCAGCAAGTCCCTCAACGGCGGCGACGTGGGCGACTGGAACCGCGAGCACGTGTGGGCCAAGTCCCACGGCGACTTCGGCACCGCCACCGGACCCGGCACCGACCTGCACCACCTGCGCCCCGAGGACGTCCAGGTCAACTCCATCCGCAGCAACAAGGACTTCGACAACGGCGGCAGCTCGTTCACCAACAGCGGCGGCAGCCTGACCGACTCGAACTCCTTCGAGCCCCGCGACGCCGTCAAGGGCGACGTGGCCCGCATGATCCTCTACATGGCCGTCCGCTACGAGGGCACCGACGGCTGGCCGGACCTGGAGCCCAACGACTCCGTCACCAACGGCAGCAACCCGTACCACGGCCGGCTCTCGGTCCTGAAGCAGTGGCACGAGCAGGACCCGCCGAGCGCCTTCGAGAAGAACCGCAACGACGTCATCTACAACTCCTACCAGCACAACAGGAACCCGTTCATCGACCACCCGGAGTGGGTCGAGTCGATCTGGTAGGCCTCACCGCGGCCGGCCTCCCTTGAGCAGAAGGGAGGCCGGCCCGGCTCACCGGATCAGCTCGTGATCACGGCCGGGAGAGGCCAGTACGTGGCGATGTGCAGCGCCTTCTCCACGAACTCGCGCACGTCCGTGTACGGGTCCCTGTCTGGTGCGGAAGGACGGCCTTGGGAGTCGCGGCGTCCTGGGACCCACGCTGGAACGAGAGCCGTTCGGCCGCCCCGTCGCAGGTGTCACCCCTGCCCGGGCGGCTCCGCGCGGACCTCCGCGTACCAGGCCCGGGCCGCGACCGTCTCGGGGTGGTCCTCGCCCAGGATCGCGGCCCGCTGCTCGGCCACCTCGCGCGCGCTCTCGGCGGCCTCCGGCCGCTTGCCCTGCACGTACTGGGCGCGGCTGACCTGGATGAGCACTCCGAGGACCAGCGGATGGTCGTCCCCGTACCCGGCCCGCTGCCCGGCGAGCACCCGGCGGAAGAGGTCCTCGGCCTCGGCTCCCCTGCCGGAGCGCAGGAGCCCCCGCGCCAGTGCGTCACGCGCCCACACGGTCACCAGGTGTTCGGGGCCGAGACGGCGTTCGCAGTCCCCCACCAGTTCCTCGGCCGCCGGCACGTAGTGGTCGAA
>Ga0247827_10001363_pt1 | contig 10409 bp, 4 predicted proteins | sample 12C_Control_Day2_FD_194414 | JGI IMG/M metagenome (GOLD analysis project Ga0247827, IMG submission 194414) | Soil microbial communities from agricultural site in Penn Yan, New York, United States - 12C_Control_Day2 | ecosystem: Environmental > Terrestrial > Soil > Agricultural land | place: USA...
ACGCCGCGACCATCTTCGTGCGCCTCGACGCTTTCGAGAACCGCACCAAGGAACAGGCTGCGACCGCCCTGGCCGGCGCCATCACCGGCGCCACCGGCGGCATCGAGGAAGCCAACATCTTCGTCATCGCCCCCCCGGCCGTTCAGGGCCTGGGCAACGGCAACGGCTTCAAGATGATGATCCAGGATCGTTCCGGCGCGGGCTATCGCGCGCTGGAAGGCGCCACCTTCGCCATGATGGGCGGCGCAGCCCAGATGCCGGATCAGGTGCAGCAGGTCTTCTCGACCTACAACACCGGCTCCCCCCGCATCGCCGCCGACGTCGATCGCAACAAGGCCCTGATGATGGGCGTCCAGCCCTCGGCCGTGTTCGACACGCTCGGCGTCTATCTGGGCTCGTCCTACATCAACGACTTCAACCTGCTGGGACGCACCTTCCGCGTCACTGCCCAGGCTGAACCTTCGTCGCGCGACGACATCGCCGACATCGCCAACCTGAAGACCCGTTCCGCCACCGGCGCCATGGTGCCGATCGGCGCTGTCGCCAACCTGCGCGAGGACTCCGGTCCGGCCCGCGTCGTCCGCTACAACCTGTTCCCGGCTTCCGAGCTTCAGGGCCAGGCCGCGCCGGGCGTCTCGTCCGGTCAGGGCATCGCGGCGATGGAGCAACTGGCCTCTCAGGCCCTGCCGCAAGGCTTCAGCTACGAGTGGACCGAACTGGCCCTGCAGGAGAAGCAGGCATCTGGCGGGGCCTCCATGATCTTCGTCATGGCTGTGGTCTTCGTCTTCCTGGTTCTGGCGGCGCAGTACGAGGCCTTCACCCTGCCGCTCGCGGTGGTGCTGATCGTCCCCATGTGTCTGCTGGCGGCCATGATCGGGGTGAACATCCGCGGTCTGGACAACAACATCCTTGTCCAGATCGGCCTCGTCGTCCTGATCGCGCTGGCGGCCAAGAACGCCATCCTGATCGTCGAGTTCGCCAAGCAGGCGGAAGAGGAAGAGGGCATGGATCGCTTCGAAGCGGCTGTTTACGCCGCCAAGGTGCGCCTGCGTCCGATCCTGATGACGTCCTTCGCCTTCATCTTCGGCGTCGTGCCGCTGATGCTGGCGACCGGCCCGGGCGCCGAAATGCGCCAGTCGCTGGGCACGTCGGTCTTCTCCGGCATGCTGGGCGTGACCTTCTTCGGTCTGATCTTCACCCCGGTCTTCTACGTCATGATGCGCTGGGTCTCGGGCAAGCTGCCCAAGACGCCCGAAAAGCCCCGCGACCTGCCGACCACCTACGGCACGCCGGCGCATGATCCGTACGACCCTACTGACCCCGCGCCGGCCGCCCCCACCTCGGCCAACCCGCGCCTGGGAGACGCCTGATGAACCGTAAAGCCCTTTCCCTCCTGACTGCTTCGGGCGCCGCGCTTCTGCTCGCCGCCTGCGCGGTCGGGCCCAAGGCGCCGGCCCCCGTGGTCCCGACGCAGGGCCAAGGCGCCTTCATCGGCTCGCAATCCGCCTCGGTTTCGACCGAGGCGGCCCGCGCCGACTGGTGGCGGCTCTACAACGACGCCACGCTGGACGGTCTGATCCAGCAGGCGCTGACCGAGAACAACGAGCTCGAGGCGGCTGCGGCCAACCTCCGCGCCGTCCGGGCCTCGCTGTCCGAAGCCCGCGCCGGTCGTCTGCCCACGACCAACGCCAACGCAGCCTTCAACCGCAGCCGCGCCTCGACGGTCACGGCTCCGGCAGCCAACGGCGCCAAGCTGGACGACGTCGACACCTACAGCGTCGGTCTGGACGTCTCGTACGAGGTCGACCTGTTCGGCCGCGTGGAGTCCTCGGTCCGCGCAGCACGCGGCGATGCCGACGCCGCGCGTGAAGCCCTGGAGATCGTGCGCATTTCGGTCGCCGCCGAAACCGCGCGGGCCTATGCCGACACCTGTTCGGCCAACGCCCAGATCGCGGTGGCCGAACGCACCATCGACCTGCAAGGCAAGACCGTCGACCTGACCCAGCGCCTGCTGGACGGCGGTTCGGGCAATGGTCTGGACGTCGCCCGTGCGCGCGCGGCGCTTGAGTCCACCCGCGCCAGCCTGCCGCCGCTGCGGGCCCAGCGCGACGGCGCCCTCTACCGGCTCGCCACCCTGACCGGCCGCACTCCGGCCGAGGCCAGCGAGGCGGCGCGTGGTTGCCAGTCGCCCCCGCAACTGTCGCAGCCGATCCCGGTCGGCGACGGCGCGGCCCTGCTGGCCCGTCGTCCCGACGTGCGTCAGGCCGAGGCTCGCCTGGCCGCCGCCGCCGCGCGCGTGAACGTGGCGACCGCCAGCCTCTATCCGAGCATCAGCCTGGGGGGCTCGCTGGGCTCGACCGCGCTGGACTCCTCGGATCTGGGCGAGGACGCCAACTTCCGCTTCAGCGTCGGTCCGCTGATCAGCTGGAACTTCCCCAACATCGCCGTGGCCCGCGCCCGCATCAAGCAGGCCGGCGCCCAGACCGATGCGGCCCTGGCGACCTTCGACCAGACCGTGCTGACGGCGTTGCAGGAAACCGAAACGGCGCTCAGCAGCTACGCGAACGAACTGGACCGCCGCACGGCCCTGCGCACCGCCCGTGATCAGGCGGCGACGGCGGCCCGTCTGTCGCGCCTGCGTTTCGACGCCGGCGCCGACAGCTTCCTGACGGTGCTGGACTCGGAACGGACCCTGGCTGGCGCCGACGCCGCTCTGGCGGCTTCGGAAGCCCAGGTCACCACCTACCAGATCGCCCTGTTCAAGGCGCTGGCCGGCGGCTGGGACCAGGCCCCCGATCCCGAAGCCTGATCTCCGGATCAGCACTGACACTGGATACGCCCGGCAGGTTCGACCCCGCCGGGCGTTTTCTTTTGGGCCCCGCCGCATGATTTTGACGCAAGAAGGCGTGACCGCGGCCCGATTGATGCTCTAGGGAGAACGGGTGACCCGTCCCGCCGCGCCCTCCCCCGCCGCCGAGATGACCGCCCAGACCGAGGTCGCCCCCTCGCCTGCGACGGCGCTGACCCACGCCCGCCGCGTGGTGGTCAAGATCGGCTCCTCCCTGCTGGTCGACGCCGCCACTCGCGCCATAGCCCGCGACTGGCTGGCCTCCCTGGCCCGGGACATCGCCGATCTGCGTCAGAACGGCCGCGAGATCATCGTCGTATCATCCGGCGCCGTGGCTCTGGGACGCGGACGGCTGAAGACCTCTCCGGGTCGGTTGCAGGACAAGCAGGCCGCCGCGGCCGTGGGCCAGACCCTGCTGATGCACGCCTGGGAAGAGGCCCTGGCGCCGCACGGCCTGATCACCGCCCAGATCCTGCTGACCCGCGACGACACTGAACGCCGCCGCCGATGGCTGAACGGGCGCGCCACGGTCGAGGCCCTTCTGGCCCACGGCGTCGTCCCCGTCGTCAACGAGAACGACACCGTCGCCACCGAGGAAATCCGCTACGGGGACAACGACCGTCTGGCCGCCCGCGCGGCCCAGCTGGCGCGTGGCGACCTGCTGATCCTGCTGTCCGACGTGGACGGCCTTTACACCGCCGACCCCCGGCGTGATCCGCTGGCCCGCCACCTGGGCCTGGTCGAGAGCCTCGGCCCCGATATCCTCGGGATGGCGAGCGGCGCCAATGAGGACGCCGGGGTCGGCACCGGCGGCATGGCCACCAAGCTGGCCGCCGCCCAGATCGCCCGCTCGGCCGGTTGCGCCACCGTTATCGCCTCGGGCCTGACGTTGCACCCGCTCAAGGCCGTGTCCGAGGGCGCGCGCGCCACCCTCATAACCGCCCCGGCCACGCCGCTCGCCGCCTGGAAGCAATGGATCGCCGGTAGCATGGCGCCCGGCGGATCGCTGACGCTCGATGACGGCGCCGTACGTGCGCTGAAATCCGGCAAGAGCCTGTTGCCCTCAGGTGTCATCACCGTCAGCGGCGAATTTGAAAAAGGCGACAGTTTGCGCCTGCTCGACCCGATGGGCGCCGTGATCGGCGTCGGCCTGGCCGCCTATCCTGCCGACGAGATCGCCCTGATCCGGGGCCGTCATTCCGATGAGATCGAGAGCCTGATCGGCTATCGCGGCCCCTCGGTCGTGATCCATCGTGACGACCTGGTGCTGGAGAACCAATGACCAACATCAACGCCCTCATGCTGGACATGGGCCGTCGCGCCCGTGCCGCCGCCGACGCCCTTCGCGCCACCACGCCGGAGGCCCGCACCGACGCCCTGACCAGCCTCGCCGCCGGCTTGCGCGCCGCCGAGGCCGAGATTCTGGCCGCCAACGCACGTGACATCGACAACGCCCGCGCCTCGGGCCTGTCCGAAGCCCTGATCGACCGTCTGGCCCTGACGCCTGCCCGCGTCGAGGGCATGGCCGTCGCCGTCGAGACCATCGCCGCCCAGCCCGATCCGGTCGGCGCCGAGATGGCGCGCTGGACCCCCTCCAATGGTCTGGACATCGCCCGCGTCCGCACTCCGCTCGGCGTGCTGGGCGTCATCTACGAAAGCCGTCCCAACGTCACCGCCGATGCAGCCGCCCTCTGCATCCGCTCGGGCAACGCCGCCATCCTGCGCTGCGGTTCGGACTGTCTGGAGTCCTCGCGCGCCGTCGCGGTCGTGGTCGTTCGTGCGGTGGCCGAGGCCGGTCTGCCCGCAGACGCGATCCAGCTGGTCCCCGTCCCCGACCGTGAAGCCGTCGGCGCCATCCTGTCGGGGCTGGAAGGCGCCGTCGACCTGATCATCCCGCGCGGCGGCAAGAGCCTGGTCGCCCGCGTTCAGGCCGAGGCCAAGGCCCCCGTGCTGGGGCACCTTGAAGGCCTGTGTCACACCTATCTCGACGCCGCCGCCGACCTTGATGTCGCCTGCCGCGTCGCCGTCAACGCCAAGATGCGCCGCGTCTCGGTCTGCGGCGCCACCGAGACCCTGCTGGTGGATCGCGCCGCCGCCGAACGCCTGCTGCCCGCCGTCGCCGCTGACCTGATCCAGGCCGGTTGCGAACTGCGGGGCGACGATGCGACGCGCGCCCTCGTCCCCGAGGCAGCCGAGGCGACCGAGGCTGACTGGACCACCGAATACCTGGCCCCCGTCCTGTCGGTGCGGGTCGTGGATGGAGTGGCCGGCGCAGTCGAGCATATCCGCCGCTACGGGTCCGGCCACACCGAGGCGATCATCACCACCGACGCCGAAGCCGCCGAGCGCTTCGCCAACGGCGTCGACAGCGCCATCATCCTGATCAACGCCTCGACCCAGTTCGCCGATGGCGGCGAGTTCGGCTTCGGCGGCGAGATCGGCATCTCGACCTCGAAGCTGCACGCGCGCGGCCCCGTGGGGGCCGAACAACTGACCACCTACAAATACGTGGTGCGCGGTCAGGGCCAGACCCGGCCCTGATACAGAAAAGGCCGGAGCATCAGCCCCGGCCTCCCCAGTTTTCTAGCGGGCCCCAAGGAGCCCGAAGGGCGACGGGCCCGGAAAGACGCTTACGACCTGCCTTCCGGAAGGGCGTAAGCGATCACGTAGTCGCCTTCAGGCGTCTCCATGAAATGATGTCCGCCAGCCATGATGACGAGGTACTGGCGACCGTACTGCTCATAGATCATCGGGTTGGCCTGACCGCCCGCGGGCAGGACGTCGGACCAGACGGTCTTGCCCGTCTCGATGTCGATGGCCCGGATAAGGTCGTCGGTCGCAGCGGCGATGAAGATCAGTCCGCCCGCGGTCACCGCCGAGCCCCCGTTGTTCGGCGTGCCGATCTCGAGCGGCAACATGGAGGGGATGCCGAACGGCCCGTTCTTGCGCGCCGTGCCGAAGGGACGATCCCACAGGGTCCGGCCGGTCTTCAGGTCAATGGTGCGAATGCCGCCGTAGGGGGGCTGCTTGCACAGCAGGCCGGTGAACTTGACCCGCCAGCCGGCATTGACGTCGATGGCGTAGGGCACGCCGATCTGCGGATCGCCGGCACCCTCGGCCTTGGACTTCGACAGGTTGCCCCCGCGGTTGGCCGCCTCCTTCTCGCGCTCGATGTAGCGAGGATCGTCGCGCGGGAACCAGCCCAGACGGTCCGCCTCGGCCCGGGGCACCAGACGGTTGTGATTGGGCATATCGTTGTAGTTCGCGACGATCACGCCGCGCGCCGGGTCCACCGCGACGCCGCCCCAGTCCGAGCCGCCGTTGTAACCCGGATACTGGATGAAATGCCTGTCCGCCGTCGGCGGGGTGAAATAGCCTTCATAGGCCGCCTGATGGAACTGGATGCGGCAGAACATCTGGTCGATCGGCGACATGCCCCACATGTCGCGCTCGGTCAGGTCCGCCTTCCTCAGCGTGTGGAACAGGGAGAAGGGCTGGGTCGGACTGCGTTGCGCGGGTTCGACGCCGCCCTGCGGCACCCGGCGCTCCTCGACCCTGTGCAAAGGCTGGCCTGTGCGGCGGTCCAGAATGTAGATATCGCCCTGCTTGGACGGCAGGACCACCGCAGGCACGCCGCCGGGCATGTCCACCAGGGTCGCCTGCGAGCCCAGGTCATAGTCCCAGACATCCTTCCGCACCGTCTGGAAATGCCAGCGCGGCTTGCCGGTCGTCACGTCCAGCGCCACCAGCGAGGTCGAGTATTCGTTCTCGGCCGGACGGCGCAGGCCCGAATAGTAGTCTGCCGCCGAGTTGCCCATGGGCAGGAAGACCAGACCCAGGGCCTCATCAGCCGTGGCCGTGGTCCACATGTTCGGCGTGCCGGGAGTATAGGTCTGGCCCGTCGGCGGCAGGGTTGTGATGTCCGGTCGCATCATGTCCCAGGCGAAGCGCAGCTGGCCTGTCACAGCGTCAAAGCCCTGGATGACGCCGGACGCGTTCCAGCGCTTCTGCCCGTCCAGCACCTGATGTCCGGTGACGATCACGCCTCGCACGATGACCGGCGCCGAGGTGATGGAGACCATGCCTGGATAGGGATCGCCCATCCCCGTCTTGATGCTGACCGCGCCATTGGTTCCGAATCCGGCGCAGGGGACGCCTGTGCGGGCGTCCACAGCGACCAGTCGCCCGTCCAGCGTGCCCTCGATGATCCGCGTGGCGCAGGGCTGGGCTGCATCGACGTTCGGCTGGGCGTAGTAGGTCACGCCGCGGCAGGCGGCGGTGTAGGGAATCTGGTCGTCGGCGACCCTGGGATCATAGGTCCACTTCTGCTTGCCCGTCGCCGCATCCAGAGCGAACAGCCGGTTGCGCCCCGAGCACAGATAGAGGGTGTCGCCGATCTTCAGCGGCGTGGTCTCGGCCCCGAACCGCTCGCCCGGCAGATCGCCCGTGCGGAAGGTCCAGGCGCGTTGCAAGCCCTTCACATTGTCCTTGGTGATCTGGTTCAGCGGCGAATAGCGCTGGGCGCTGTCGGCCCCGCCATAGGCCGGCCAGTCGGCGCCTGTCCTGATCAGGGCCGGATCGCCGATCCCGCCCTGACCCGTCGCCGGGACCGGGCTCTGCACGCGCGCCTTGTTGGCCTGGGCCACTACGACGCCGGAGATCAGACCCGCCACGACGATCAGACCGATCCCGCCCAGCGCCAGCCTGCCGCCGCCCTCACGTTTCAAGGCGGGGAAGGACAGGACGACGAGGATCAGCAGCACCAGGGGCGCAATTACACGCGGCACCAGGGCCCAGCCGTTCAGCCCCACCTCCCATAGCGCCCAGACGACCGTGCCGAGAAAGATCAGGATATAGAGCCAGGCGCCCGTCGCCCTGAGCAGAGCCAGCAATCCCCCGGAAAGGATCATCAACAGGCCGACGACCAGATAATAGGGCGAGCCGCCCAGCATGATCAGCTGGCCTCCGCCGATGGTCAGCGTCAGGCCGATCAGGGCGATGACCACCCCCAGCAATCGCGCCAGGACGCTTCCGAATCCACGTCCGCGTTCAATGGATGACATGACTGTCGACTCCCCGGGGTTCAGCTTGGCCTTGCCTCAACCCTCCGAAAGCCGGGCCGTTCCCGAAAACGGCGAAAAAGCGGCCAGAAAAAAGGGCGGCGCCGGAGCGCCGCCCTCTCAGGTCGTTCTGATATGATCCGTCAGTTGACGGGTCGACCCTCGATATCGACCACCTGAACCTCGCCCAGGTTGAGGGCGCGGATCTTCGGTTCAATAGCCGCCCGGTCGCCGACCACGACCCAGGTCGTCGGCCCGTCGCCGACGATAGCTCGCGCCGCGACCGAGGCCCGTTGCGGGTCGGTCGCGTTCACCGAGGCGGCGTAGCCGTCGTAGTAGTTTTCCGGCACGCCATAGACGACCATGCTGGTCAAATCGCCCGCCACAGCCGCGTTGGTCTCCCAGCTGCCGGCCATGCCCAGAACCAGGTTCGAGCGCACGGCGGCGATCTCTTCCTCGGTCAGGGGGCGCGAACCGACCACGTCGGTCAGTTCCTTGCGGATTTCGACGAGGCTCTCGGCGGTCTTGTCCGACTGGACGCCCGTCGAGACCAGGAACATGCGCTCGCCGCGCGTGGTGCGGATGCCCGACCCGGCGCCATAGGACCAGTGCTTGTCCTCACGCAGGTTCATGTTGATGCGGCTGGTGAAGGCGCCGCCCAGAGCGGTGTTGGCCACGTCGACAGCCCCCTCGGTCGCCGCATCGAAGGCCGGGGCCAGGCGGCCGGCGGTGATCGACGACTGCGGACCGGCGCGATCCACGATCAGCACACGCGGGGCCGACGGCGACGGCAGGGCGGGTGCGGGCGCCTTGACCGGCAGCGGGGTCGAGGGCGCCTTCCAGGTGCGGAAGGCCTTCTCCAGCGCCTCGCTCAATTCGGCCCGGGTCGTGTCGCCGACCACCACCAGGGTGGCGTTGTCCGGACGGAACCATGAGGCGTGATAGGCTTCTGCGTCGGCCGGCGTCAGGGCCTGGACGCTGGCCTCGCTGCCCGATATCGGACGCCCGTAGGGGGTTTCAGGGCCGAAGACATTGGCCGCGAGAACCCGGCTGGCGATGGCGCCGGGGTTACGGTTCGACTGCTGGATGCCCGACACCTGCTGGGCCTGGGCCCGCTGGAAGTCCTCGGCCCGGAAGGCCGGATTCTGGATGATGTCGGCATAGAGGGCCAGCGACGGCTCCAGTCGCGAGGCGATCGCGTTCAACGAGACGTTGGTGTAGTCGACCGCCGATCCCGCGCCGATCGCGGCGCCGAGCAGTTGCAGCTGGTCGCTGATCTGCAAGGCGTTCAGCCGGTCGGTGCCGTTGGTCATGACTGCCGGAGCCAGCTGGGCCACGCCGTTCTTGCCAGCCGGATCCGCCGCCGAGCCGGCCTCGACGATCATGTTCATGCTCACCGTCGGCACGCCCGTGCGCGGAGCCAGCACCACCTTCAGCCCGTTGGACAGGGTGAAGCGCTCGAAGCTTGGGAAGTCGGCCTGGGGCGCCGCTCCGGCGTCCGGCATCCTGCTGCGATCGGCGCCGGTCGCGGCCGTGGTGAAGTCGGGGAAGGGCCGGACCTCCAGAGCATAGCTGCCGTCGGTCAGCCAGTCGCGACCCGCGCCCGTCAGGTTGGCGGGCGTGGCGGTCAGCAGGCGCTCGTAGCTGGTCTTCCAGGCGCCGGGGTCGCCGAGGAAGACCTGGCTTTCCGCCAGACGATCAGACTTGCCGCCGAAGCCGCCGATCCGCTCCAGCCCGCGCACCAGACCTGCGCCGGTGACGGTGCGGGCGCGCTCAAGTTCATCGGCGGTCGGTCCGTCGCGCAGCAAACGGGCCATCTCCTCATCGACGACGCGCTCGATCGCGGCCAGATCCTGACCGGGCTTGGCCGTCACCATGACCATGAACTGGCTGCTGATCTCGCTCTCGGACGTTCCGGCGAAGACGCTGGTCGCCACCTGATCGTCGAACACGAGGCGCTTGTGCAGGCGCGAGGTGCGGCCGGACGACAGGACCTGCCCCAGCAGCCCCAGATAGTCTGTGGCGGCGTCGCCGATCGGCGGCACATTCCACACCTTGTACAGACGCGGCTGACCGACGCGGTCGTACATGACCTCGCGCTGGGCGCCCTGCATCTTGGCGATCATGCGCTGCGGCTGGGTGACGGGCGGCCCCGAAGGAATGTCGCCGAAATAGTGCTCGACCTTGGCGCGAGCCTCTTCCGGCGTGATGTCCCCGGCCAGGACGATGGTCGCGTTGGCGGCGCCGTAATAGTCGCGGAACCAGCCCTTCACATCGTCCAGACTTGCGGCGTCCAGATCGGCCATCGAGCCGATGACGGTGTGGCCATAGGGGTGGTCGGCCGGATAGGTGCCCTCGGTGATGGCGTCCCAGACGCGCCCATAGGGCTGGTTCTCGCCCTGGCGCTTCTCGTTCTGGACGACCCCGCGCTGCTCATCCAGTCGCGCCTGATCGATGGCGCCCAGCAGGTGGCCCATGCGGTCGCTTTCCAGCCACAGCAC
>Ga0247827_10001364_pt1 | contig 10409 bp, 8 predicted proteins | sample 12C_Control_Day2_FD_194414 | JGI IMG/M metagenome (GOLD analysis project Ga0247827, IMG submission 194414) | Soil microbial communities from agricultural site in Penn Yan, New York, United States - 12C_Control_Day2 | ecosystem: Environmental > Terrestrial > Soil > Agricultural land | place: USA...
ATCGTCGCGGGGCCGGAGGGCTTCCGCAAGAACCAGTACCGCAAGTTCAACATCCGCGGCGAAGACCTGACCCCCGGCGACGACTACGGCATGATGCGCGAGGTCATGCGTCGCCGCTTCGGCAAGATGGTCAAGGACGAGGAGGCGGGCGAGACGGTCGAGCGCCCCGACCTGCTGCTGATCGACGGCGGCGCGGGACAGCTGGCCGAGGTGCTGGCGGTGCTGGCCGACCTGGGCGTCGACGACATCACCGCCGTCGGCGTGGCCAAGGGACCGGATCGCGACGCGGGCAAGGAGCATTTCTTCATGCCCGGCAAGCCGCCCTTCATGCTGCCGATGAAGAGCCCGGCCCTCTACTACATCCAGCGGCTGCGCGACGAGGCCCACCGCTTCGCCAACGGCGCCCACGCCAAGCGGCGCTCGATGGACATCACCAGGAACCCGCTGGACGAGATCGAGGGCGTCGGCCCCTCGCGGAAAAAGGCCCTGCTGCACGCCTTCGGCTCGGCCAAGGGGGTGTCGCGCGCCTCGGTCGCCGACCTGATCAAGGTCCCCGGCGTCAATCAGGCCCTGGCCGAGCGCATCCACGGCTTCTTCCATAAGTCCTGATCAGGGGTTGAGCCGGAAACCGCTGCGGGTCTAGGAAGGCGCTCATGACCAATGAACTGCTCAAGGGCTATCACCGCTTCCGCCAGAACCGGTGGCCGTCCGAACGCGCCGAGTACGAGGCCCTGGCCACGAACGGGCAGAAGCCGCACACCCTGGTCGTGGCCTGCTCCGACAGCCGCGCCGATCCGGCCCTGATCTTCGACACCGCGCCGGGCGAGCTGTTCGTCGTGCGCAACGTGGCCAACCTGGTCCCGCCCTATGAGCCCGACGGCAAGCTGCACGGCGTCTCGGCGGCGCTGGAGTTCGGCGTCAACGTGCTGAAGGTCCAGCACGTGGTGGTGATGGGTCACGCCTCGTGCGGCGGGGTCAACGCCATGCGCAACGGCGCCCCGTCCAACTGCCAGGACTTCGTCGCCCCCTGGGTCGCCCAGGGCGTGCCCGCCGTCAGCGCCGCCATCGAGGGCGTGCCCGCCGGCGAGCAGGAGACGGTGGCCGAAGAGGCCGTGGTCCGCCTGTCGCTGGACAACCTGCGCACCTTCCCCTGGATCGCCGAGAAGGAAGCCGCGGGCGAGCTGCGCCTCAGCGGCCTGCACTTCGGCATCGCCGCCGGCATCCTGTCCAAGCTGACCGGCGCCAAGCGGTTCGAGCGGCTGGACTGAGCCTCGGCCGAGGGCGACAGGTCGTCGCCCTCGCATCAAGCCGCGAACCATGCCACACCGCAGGCGTTGCAATGGACGTGATGATGACCTCTGCCCACAAAGCCAACCCGATCCCGAACATCCTGACCGGCATCCGTCTGGCGGCCGGGGTGGTCATGTTCCTGCTGCTGGCCGGCGCGACCAGCGGCTTCCCCTTCGTCTCGGCCATGCTGAGCCCCGACGACCAGTTCGCCATGTACCGGACCGGCTTCTGGATCTTCGTCATCGCCGCCTCGACGGACTGGATCGACGGCTATCTGGCCCGCCGCTGGCACGCCGAGACGCGCTGGGGCGCCATCCTGGACCCCATCGCCGACAAGATCCTGGTCACGGGCGCCATCCTGGGCGTGCTGACGAGCGGCTCGGTGCAGCAGATCATCATCCCCTGCGGCCTGATCCTGTTCCGCGAATTCGCCGTCTCGGCCCTGCGCGAGACCATGGCCGGGCGGATCAACCTGCCCGTCACCCTGGCCGCCAAGTGGAAGACCACCCTGCAGATGGTGGCCCTGGGCTGCCAGCTGTTCGCCCGCAACTGGGACGGCTGGGGCCTGCCCTTCGACTATCTGCCCCACTTCCAGCTGCTCTCGGACACCCTGATCTGGCTGGCGGCCCTCATCACCCTGTGGACCGGCTGGCAGTATTTCAACGCCGCCCAGAAACAGATGCGGGATCTGTAAGATTCTCCTTCTCCCCTTGAGGGAGAAGGTGGCAGGCGGAGCCTGACGGATGAGGGGTGTCGGCGGCGCGGGTTGAAGTTCAGCCCAGCCGCCGGCGCCCCTTTTTCATGTGCTGGCGCTGACACCCCTCATCCGAGCGCCTGCGGCGCCCACCTTCTCCCTCACGGGGAGAAGGGGATCAGAGCGCCTTTTCCATGACCACGAACTCCAGCTCCCGCGTCTGAGGCAGGCCGAAGCGCTCGTCGTCCAGAGGGAAGGGCCGGGTTTCGCCGGTCAGGGCGTAGCCGCGGCGTTCGTACCAGGCGATCAGTTCGGAGCGCTGGCGGATGACCGTCATCTCCATGCGGGTGGCGGCGAAGCGGCTGCGAGCCTCGGCCTCGGCCGCCGCGATCAGCAGGCGGCCCAGACCGCCCGCCTGGCGGGTCGGGTCGACGGTCAGCAGGCCGAGATAGGCCAGACCTTCGCCCTGATCCGCCACCTGGACGCAGCCGGTCAGGACGCCCTCCACCTCGGCCAGCAGGATGACCCGGCCATTGTCGGCGAGGATGTCGAGCAGCTCGGCCTCGTCGGTGCGCTGGCCGCCCAGCAGATCGGCCTCATGGGTCCAGCCCGCCTTGGCGCTGTCGCCGCGATAGGCGCTTTCGACCAGGCGGTGCAGCGCCGCCACGTCCGAAGACGTGGCGGGCCGGAAGGTCGGCGCGATCAACGGCGCGCCCGACGCGGGGCGACCTTGGGCGCTGCGACACCCAGTTCCTGGATCAGGTGATCCATGCCGTAGACGTCGCGCAGGGCCGTGGTCACGGCCTGGGTGGTGACGATGACGCTGCGGTTGACGTTGCGGTCATAGCCGTAGGCGTTGCGCTGGGTCAGGACGGTGGAGTCGAAATTGGCCCCGATGATCTCGCCCTTGGCGTTGACGGCGGGCGAGCCCGACGAGCCGCCGATGGTGTCGGACGAGACGGCCATGTTCATCACGGCGTTGGGGTCGATGCGGTCCTTGGCCGCCAGCAGCTTGGGCGCGACGTTGAAGGGTTCGGCCCCCGTCGCGCGGTCCCACAGGCCGGCGAAGGTGGTGAAGGCAGAAATGCGCTGGCCCGGAACGTCCGTGCCTTCGACCCGGCCGTAGGTCAGGCGCAGGGTGCCGGTGGCGTCGGGATAGACGGCGTCGCCATAGGCGGCGAAGCGGGCGGCGGCCAGTTGCTCGGACGCGCGGTCGGTCGGCGCCTTGACCTTGTTGTCCCAGTCGGTGCGCACGGCGCGGGCGTCGGCGTCGATGGCCAGGACGTACTGGATCAGCGGATCGGTCGAGGCCTGAACGGCGGGCAGACCGCCTTCCCACAGAGCGCGACGCACGGCGGGGTCGGCCAGCCTGGTGCCTTCGATCAGGCGCGCCGACAGAGCCTCGGGGCTTTCCTTGCCCAGCAGGGTGCGGACATAGGGGCTGTCGACGGTCAGCCATTCGCGGGTCTTGGACAGCCACCATTCCAGACGGATCTGCTCCAGCGCCGCATAGGTCGGGCGCTCGGCGAAGAGGCCGGACTGGACGCCGGGCAGGCGGCTGTCGGCGAACTCGGACAGACGCTGGTCCGACGGCTTGGCGCGCTCCTGGGCGCCGCGCACGATGGCCCGCGCCCACTGGAACAGGGACGAACCGCCCGCCACCGAGGTCGTGCCCATGCCGGTGCCGCCTTCCAGCAGGGCCATCGGGGCGTAGAGCTCGCGCGCCAGAGGCTGGACTGCCTCCAGCGTCGCCCACGGGTCGGTGGTGCCGCCCGCCGCGCGGGCGCGGAAGTCGGCCACGGCCGCGGCCTGGGTGGCCATGAAGGAGGCGTCGGTCAGGGCGCGCATGCGGCCCAGGCCGCGCTTGTAGGTGTTCTCAACGCCGACGATGGGGTCCATGGCGATGAAGGCCTGTTCCTCGCCTTCCTCGGCATAGCGGATCAGACGGCCGCGCAGCTCCGAGGCGATCAGCTGGTCCATCGGCAGGACCACGTCGCGGATGGTCATCAGCTGCGACTGGGTCAGCAGGCGCTGGGTCGAACCGGGGTTGCCGGTGACGAAGACGGGCTCGCCCTCGGTCGGCTTGTTCGGGTTCCAGGTGAAGTGGGTCGGCGTCGCGGCGGGCTTGCCGTCCTCATAGAGGCGGATGAAGGCCGCATCGATGGCGAAGCGCGGGAAGGAGAAGTTGTCCAGGTCGCCGCCGAAGGTCGCGGCGCGGTCTTCCGGCGCCCAGGCCAGACGCACGTCGGAGTATTTGCGGAACTTGTAGAGCTTGAACTGGCCGCCGCGATACAGGCTGACGACCTGGCAGCGGATCCTGGGATCGGAGCCGCAGGCCTCGGTCTCGATGCGGCCGGCCTCGGCCTCGCGGGCCTGGGTGAAGGCCTGGCCGTCCAGACCCTCGCCTGCCTTCTGGACGCGCTCGGTGACGTCGGAGATGTCGGTCAGGATTTCAGCCGACCCGCCGGGGCATTTCAGCTCCTCCTCGCGGCTCCTGGGCGTGAAGCCGGTCTCGGCGTATTGCAGCTGGGGCGTGGACAGGTTGGCGACGCAGGTGGCGACGCAGTGGTTGTTGGTCATCACCAGGCCCTCGCCCGAGATGACGCCCGCCGAACAGCCGCCAAACTTGACCGACGACAGGCGGACGCGGTCCAGCCAGTTCTGGTCGATGTTCGTGCCCAGGGTCTGGTTGGCGCGGGCGATGGGGAAGTTGTCGTAGGTCCACATGCCCTCCTCAGCCCGAGCCGAAGAAGAAGCAGCGGCGAAGGCCAGGACGGCGGCCGAGGCGAAGAACATGTGACGCATGGAGAACTCCTGGTTCAGACTCTGGCGAGGGAAAAACAGAGTCCAATTCGTCTGAATAGTCTGAAATCGGCGCGCCGTTCAAAGCAAGCTAGCAGGGCGCTGCGTCAGACGGGGGCGTCTCCTCCCCATTTTATGGGGAGGTGGATCGACGGCGAAGCCGACGAGACGGAGGGGCCGTGTCAACCGGGCAGGCCCCTCCACCACTTCGTGGTCCCCCTCCCCATAAAATGGGGAGGAGAAGTTCAAGCTTAGCGGCGCACGCCCAGTTCGCGCAGCAGGCGCGGCTGGTTGTAGACGTTGCGCAGGGCCTCGGTGACGGCGGCGGTGGAGACCGTCACCGTGCGGTTCAGTTCGCCGTCGTAGCCGAACGAGCCGCCCAGGGAGTGGATGTTGCCGTCGAAGGCGGCGCCGATCACTTCACCACGAGCGTTGATCACCGGCGAGCCGGAGTTGCCGCCGATGATGTCGTTGGTCGAGACGAAGTCATAGACCACGTTCTTGTTGATGCGGCTCTCGGCGTCGACGAAGCGGGCGGCCGCGTTGAAGGGCTCGGCGCCGGTGGCGCGCTCGTACAGGCCGCCCATGTAGGTGAAGGAGGGCACGCTTACGCCGCGATAGGTCCAGCCCTTCACCTGACCATAGGACAGGCGCAGCGAGAAGGTCGCGTCGGGGTAGAGGTTGTCGCCATAGACGGCGAAGCGGGCCTGGGCGACCTTTTCGGCGGCGCGGGCGGTCGGGCCGTTGACGCCGGCGTCCCACTGGGTGCGGACGGCCTGGGCGGCGTCGTCATTGGCCAGGACGAAGGCGATCATCGGGTCGCCCGAGGCAGCCAGCTGTTCCGGCGTCATGGCCAGGGCCTCGGCGCGGAAGGCCGGGTCGATCAGCCTGGTCTCGACCAGGCGGGCGGCGATGCCCTCGGGGTTTTCGCGGCCCAGCATCGACTTCACATTGGCGTTGTCGACGGTCAGGTATTCGCGGGTCTTGGACAGCCAGAAGGACAGCTGGATTTCCTCGACGCCCTTGGCGATCGGCGCTTCCGAGGCCAGGCGGCGGCCCAGGGCGGCGATGTCGCTGTCGGCGTAGCCGGCGCGACGTTCGGCGACCGGCTTGGCGCGTTCCTTGGAGGCGCGGACGATGGCGCGAGCGTAGGAATAGAGGGTCGAGCCGCCGCCGGCGTTACCTTCCAGCTGACGGTAGGGCAGATAGAGGTCGCGGGCCGTCGACTGGACCTTTTCCAGGTCCGCCCACGGATCGCCGATGCGCTCGGCCAGGGCCGGGTCGGCGGCGACGCGTTGACGCAGCTCGGTCTCCTCGTCGCGCTTCTTGGCCATGAAGGCCGGGTCGGTCAGGGCGCCCTGCTGGCCGTAATAGACCTTGAAGCTGTTCTCGAGGCCGAAGATGGGGTCCAGCGCGACGCGCTTCTCTTCGTCGCCCTGGGTCGAGTATTCGACCAGACGGCCGCGCAGTTCCGAGCCCTGGATCAGGGTGACCGGAATCTGCTGGTCGCGCAGGCGCTCCAGCTGGCTCATGGTCAGCAGACGCGAGGTCGAGCCGGGGTTGCCAGCGACGAAGGTGACGTCGCCCTCGGCCGGAGCCTCGGGGTTCCACTTCAGGTGGTTCGGCGAGGCGACCGGCTTGCCGTCCTCATAGGCGCGCAGGAAGGCCGCATCGAGGGCGTAGCGCGGGAAGTTGAAGTTGTCCGGATCGCCGCCGAAGAAGGCCGCCTGGAACTCCGGCGCGAAGGCCAGACGCACGTCCTCGTACTTGCGGAACTTGTAGAGGGCGTACTTGCCGCCGCGGTAGAAGCTGATGACCTGGCAGGTCAGCTTGCGGTCGTCGCCGCAGGCTTCCTTCTGGATCTTGTCGATCTCGGCGGCGCGCGCCGTGACGAAGGCCGCGCCTTCCAGGCCCGCGCCGGCGCCCAGGACGCGCTCGGTCACGTCGGTGATGTCGGTCAGGACCTCGGCGGTCTGGCCGGGGCAGGTCTTCTCTTCCTCACGCGTGGCCGGCATCCAGCCGTTCTTGACGTAGTCGTTCTGGGCCGTGGACAGGTCCTGGACGCAGGAGATGACGCAGTGGTGGTTGGTCAGGATCAGGCCTTCGCCCGAGACGAAGGAGGCCGAGCAGCCCTGCAGACGGACGGCGGCGTTGCGCACGCGGTCCAGCCAGGCCTGGTCGATGCGCGTGCCGTACTTGTCGTTCACCGTCTGGATCGGGAAGTTGTCGAAGGTCCACATGCCCTCGTCGGCGCGGGCCGGAGTGGCGGTCGCGCCGGTGACGGCGGCGGCTACGCCCAGGGCCGCCAGCGAGGCGGTGAAGGAAAAGGTGCGACGAAGCGACATTCAGGCTCTCTCCCGAGCGCAAGGCACGGCGCCTCACGTCTGTTATTTTGTAACTAGCGCCGTCGATGGACGGGCCTCAAGCCCCCTTAGTGCCGCAAGACGCCGGGGGGAAGCCGCAGCCTTACCCCGATTTAACTTGGCCCCGGACCGGCGCGCGGTCAGATAACGCTGCAAGTCAGGGGAATGAATACGCGTCATGTCGCTCGCGCTATCCACGCTGCTCTTTGAGTGGCGACGTTATATGGCCGCCGTCATGGCGCTGGCCCTTTCGGGTCTGCTCGTGCTGGCGATGACCGGGGTCTTCATCGGCATCGGCAAGGGCTTCACGGCCCAGATCGAGCGCTCGAACGCGGACATCATGATCTTGCAGCCGGGGGCCAAGAGCCTGATCAACGGCCCGTCGGGCGTGCCGCGCCGCTTCATTCCGCTGGCCTACAACCACCCCGCCGTGGTTGAGGTCCAGCCCCTGGACGGCGCCGGCGGCACCTTCCAGTCGGTCAAGGAGGTCGATCCGACCCGCAGCCAGGCCGACAACGCCAAGCAGGGCGCGCCCCGTCAGAAATTCGTCCAGTCCAGCATCATCGACACCACGCCGGGCTCGGTCACCATCCCGACCGACTATTCCCAGGAACTGGTCGACGCCCTGCGTCAGCCCTACACGGTCGCCGTCGACGAGACGGCCCTGAACACCCTGGGCGTCAAGCTGGGCGACAAGGCCCTGTACAACGGCCAGACCGTCACCGTCGTCGGCGTGACGCGCGGCTATCCCAACATGATGCAGCCCGGCGTGGTCATGTCGCGCGACACCCTGCGGATGCTGGGTCAGGCCGACACCGGCCCGCGCGTCGGCCCGCTGATGATCAAGATCAAGGACCCGGCCCAGGCCCCCGCCGTCGTCGCCGAGCTGAACAAGATGGGCAACGGCCAGTGGAAGGCCTGGACCCGTCAGGAACTGGCCGACGCCAACGCCGGCGCCATGTTCGAGGAAGGCATCCTGGTCATCATCATCGGCGGCTGCGTGGTGCTGGGCATCATCATCGGCGTGGCCATCACCTGGCAGACCCTGCGCGGCGCCATCATGGCCAATATCAAGGAGTTCGCCTCGCTGCGCGCCCTGGGCGTCGGCATGGGGAGCCTGCGGCGCATCGTCATGGAGCTGAGCTTCTGGGTCGGGGTGGTCGGCGTCGCCGCCGCCATCGGCCTGACCTGGCTGCTGTCGCTGTTCGCCATGTCCAAGGCGGTCATCATCGCCCTGCCCCTGCCCCTGCTGATCGTGGTCGGCGGCGGCCTGATCCTCATCGCCATGGTGTCCGGCCTGCTGTCGATGGGCATCCTGAAGAAGAGCCAACCTGCGGATCTGCTGCGATGAACATGCATACGAAAGTTCACGGCAAGCATGGCGAGTTCGCCATCGAGGCCCAGGGCCTGGTCAAGCGCTTCAAGTCCGGCAAGAACTATGTCGAGGTCTTGAAGGGCGTGAATTTCGACGCCCGCCACGGCGACCTGACCATGGTCATGGGTCCGTCCGGTTCGGGCAAGTCGACCCTGATCGCCGCCCTGTCCGGCCTGCTGCGTCCCGAAGAGGGCCGGGTCGACGCCCTGGACGTGGACGACATGTGGAAGCTGTCGTCGGGACGGATCGACAAGTTCCGCCTGGATCACTGTGGCTTCATCTTCCAGGGCTTCAACCTGTTCCCGTCGCTCAGCGCCCTGCAACAGGTGACGACGGTGCTGAAATTCCAGGGCCTGACGCCGGACCAGGCGAAGAAGCGCGCCACCCTGGCGCTGGAGGAGGTGGGTCTGGGCCATCGTCTGCACCAGCGCCCGGCGGCCCTGTCCGGCGGCGAGAAGCAGCGCGTCGCCATCGCCCGCGCCCTGGCCAAGGACCCGCAGATCCTGTTCGCCGACGAACCGACCTCGGCCCTGGACGGCGAGAACGGCCAGGTGGTCATTCGCCTGCTGCGCCGGGCCGCCACCGAGCACGGCGCGGCGGTCATCTGCGTGACCCACGACCCGCGCCTGGAAGCCTGGGCCGACCGGGTCATCCACATCGAAGACGGCGTGATCATCGACGATCAGCGCCGCACCCCCAATCCCGACGCCGTTCTGGCCTCGCACTGACACCGATCCTCAAGGACGCCTCACATGCCCGCTTTCCTGAAAAACAAATGGCTCTGGATCGGCCTCGTCGCCCTGATCGTGGCCCTCGTCGGCTTCAGCATGGTCCAGAAGGCCAATGCGGCGAAGAAGGCCGAGGCCGCGGCGGCCGCCGAGAAGAAGGTCGAGAGCCCCTATGCGGCCATCGCCAACGGCAAGGTCGACATCGAGGGCGGCATCATCCAGATCGCGGCCCGTCGCGGCGGCGTGGTGCGTGAGGTCCTGGTGCAGGAAGGCGACCGCGTCGTCGCCGGCCAGATCCTGGCCCGTCAAGAAGACGACGAGCCGCGCCTGGCCCTGCAGACCGCCGCCGCCAACCTGTCGGAGGCCGAAAGCCAGCTGCGTCTGATCAATGTCGACATCGCCACCGCCCAGCGCGAGTACGACCGTCTGCAGAAGCTGGTCTCGACCAACTTCGTCGCCGCCCAGCGTCTGGATCAGGCCCGCGACGCCATCGCCCAGGCCCAGGCCCGTCTCGGCTCGGCCCAGTCGGCGGTCCAGACCGCCCGCGCCCGCCGCGACCAGGCCGCCTATGACGTCGAACTGACCGTCATCCGCTCGCCCGCCGACGGCCGCATCGTGCGCCGCTACGCCAACCCGGGCGCCGGCGCCTCGACCCTGAACGTGTCCAACATGTTCGACCTGGAGCCCGACGCCCCGCGCATCGCCCGCGCCGAAATCGTCGAGGCCGACATCCCCAACGTCACCGCCGACCAGGCCGTCGAGATCACCCCCGAAGGCGACCCCAGCAAGGTCTATGTCGGCAAGGTCCTGCGCCGCGCCGCTGTCTTCGGCGCCCGCAAGCTGGCCTCGGACGATCCCTCGCAACGCACCGACGAGCGCGTGGTCGAGGTGGTCGTGGCCGTCAACGACGCCCCGCTGCTGATCGGCCAGCGCGTCTTGGTCAAGTTCATGAAGCCGGGCCAGACGGCCGGCGCCAAGCGCGACACCAACGTCACGGGCGTGCCCGCCAACCGCTCGATGCAGACCCCGGCCCGTCGTTAAGGCCGACGACTGAAATGGAAAAGGGGCCTCGCGAGAGGCCCCTTTTTTGTTGATCGCATGAGGCGGTCCGCGCCTCCCGTGATCAATAGGACCCGGCCTGCCTCCACCCCCACCCA
>Ga0247827_10001367_pt1 | contig 10399 bp, 5 predicted proteins | sample 12C_Control_Day2_FD_194414 | JGI IMG/M metagenome (GOLD analysis project Ga0247827, IMG submission 194414) | Soil microbial communities from agricultural site in Penn Yan, New York, United States - 12C_Control_Day2 | ecosystem: Environmental > Terrestrial > Soil > Agricultural land | place: USA...
ACGCAGTTGCGGCAGTTGCTGGCCGAGACGGAGATCACCGCCTACATCGGCGGCTGACCGACGTAGAGCCGAGCCCATGCTCGGCTCGGGGCTGCCGCGATCTGCGCGGAGGACAGCCGAGCATGGCTCGGCGCTACGGGAAGATCAGCTGTTCCTCGGACGGGGTTGCCAATCGTGCCAGCCACGGCACCGCGGCACGGTACGGGTACTCGGCCATCATGCGAGCATGCATCTTCTGCAGGTCATGCAGGTTCCAGGCGTGCGAGTACACGTCCTGGAAATCATCCGCCCAGCCACTGCGCACGCGCATGCGTTCGCCATCAAGATTCGGTACCAGATACCACGGCACCTGCAGGATCTCGGCCAGGGCCTTGTTGCGTACAGCACTCTCGTGCCCCGACCGCTGCAGCTGTTCGATGCGGAAACTCACGCGGCGGCAGGGAAAAGGCATGCAGGCACCGGTAGCGTTGATGTAGTCGGCGATGTCCGCGTACATGTCCGCCTGCAGCTTCATCGGTACCGGGTCCTGCAGCGTCTGCCGCACCCGCAACGTGCGCTGGGTGCTGCCGCGGATCTCCGCGGCACTGTAGAAAGGATGACCCGGCGTCGTGCCGCCGTGGCGTACCAGCACGATGCGATGGATCGCTTCGTCGGTCAGCACTTCCACCCGCACGGCGGCGGCTTCCGGATGGATGCGCGGCTGCGGCACGTTCACCACGCGCCAGAACCCCCACACCATCAACCCCATGCAGATCATCAACACCAGGCACGCCAGCGTCCACGTATCCATGTCGTGGGTGACGTAGCGGATGCGGGCACGCCAGACGTAGTAGCGCCGGTAGGTCATGAAACGGCTCATGAAGCTGTACATCGCAATTTCCTCTGCAATGGCCCCGGCGCGGCGGGGCTCGTTACGCGCACCACACCGGGGCGCCATGGCTTACCAGCCGATGCCCACACCCACGCCCATGCTGCGCTCACCGCTGTTGGTGAACGCACCATTGAGGCTGAAGGTGGCTGAGCCCTTGTCGTTGAGTACGCGCTGGTAACCCACCGCCATGGCCGACTCGCCCTCGGCGTAGCCCACGCCCGCGCCGAGGCGGTTGTAGGTGGCCAGGCCGGCGGTGTTCATGGCCATGGCCGTCTGCGCACTGCTCATCGCGGCCATGCGGTTGAAGCGCTTGTCCATCTTGTCCAGGCGACGTTCGAAGTTGCTGATGGCGCCATCGGTGTATTCGTTGGCGCGGGCCAGCATCTTCTCCAGTTCAGCGGTATCGACCTGCGGCGTGGGCGACGGCGTATCGTCCTGCTTCGACTTCGGCTGAGGCGTGGGTGAGGCCCCCTCGCCTGCCGAGGCCACCTGTGGCGATTCGCTGGCTTCCGGCGTTGGCGTGACCTGTTCGGTCGGCGCGGTCGAAGCCGTAGACAGCGCACGCGACTGCGGCTGGCCATCGACGCGCTGCTCCAGACCATCCATGCGGCCATTGAGCTGCTGCTGCACGGCGTGCAGCTGGCCACCATTGACCGCCTCGCGGCTGCCGGCCGCGATCAGACCGTTGGCCACGTTGGAGATGACCATGCCGTTGGCGCCCGCCAGGGTGAGCTGGGCGGTGCCGTCGCTGCGGGTGAAGGGCGTTTCCTGGAAGACCGAACGAAGCTGGGTTTCGACGCGGTCCATGCGGGAGCCTGTGGTGACTACGACGGAGTCCAGGGCGCTGAGAGCGTCGTTGATGGTGCTCTGGTGCTGGCCCTGGACGGTGAAGCCGGGGGTGGTCACGTTGCCGTTAGCGTCGATGTTGCCGCCAAGGGTGGACAGGGCGCCGCGGAGCTGGCCGATGGTGGCTGCGTTGTGGTTGGCGGTGCCGTTGGCAATATTGGTGAGGCGTCGCTTCAACGACACGTTACCGAATGAAGCCTCCATCTCGGATTCAGCGATCGACTGCGCACCCACAGCAACGGCAAATCTTGCCCCCACCGCTACCCTACTGTAACTCCCCAGAGCAACACCCCAATCTGCGAACACGCCTGCGGCTTGGCCAAGCGAAACGCCGGTAAGTGCATCGGCAGCTATGTGCGCACCGTATCCAATTGCGGTGGATTGCTTACCACGTGAGGCTGCATAGCTACCAACTGAAGTCGATCCTTCCCCCAAAGCCCGAGTGTCTCCACCAACGGCCACGGATAGGAACGCTGCCTCAGCCGGAGTACTTAGGTCATCGTGATCCACTATCACGTTGTTGAAACGATCAGCCAAACTGGCTACTGCCTCATTAGTTCGGAATAGCTGACTGGCGCGCACAACGTCCGAGCTGTCAGCCGACAGCTTCGCCTCCGCCACACCAGTCAAACGCGCACCGCCATAGTCGATGACGCCCGCATCCAATCCGCGCATTGCCTGCTCGCCCATCTCCCGCTCCTTTCGCATCGCCTCCAGATCATTCCGATTCTGCGAGATCTTCTGCTCTGCGGCGTACAACTGGCTGCCGGTTACGGCATCACGGCTTCCTGCGGCAATACGACCATCGGCAAGATTCGACAGCACCATACCCTTCGCGCCGGCCAGACTCAGCTGACTCACGCCATCGGCGCGGATAGAGGGTGACTGCTGGAACGTCGCACGCAGCTGACCTTCGAGGCCATCTACGCGACTGTCTGACCTGACCACCGCCCCATCGAGGGCAGCCAAGGCATCCCCAACGTTGGTCTGCGTTCCACCTTGGACGTTGTAGATGGGGTTGTTGACACCCCCGTAGCTATCCAGCCCTGCGCCGCCGCCCAAGGCAGAGAGAGACTCAGCCAACTGCACGATAGCGGCAGCATCGTATTCGCCAGTGCCACGTGAAATCCCCGTCAGCCTGCGTTGGACGTTGTCGTTCCCAAACGACACTGTGTCAGGCTGGGACGCAATCGAACCATAGCCAATTGCAACAGCGTTATGAGCCCCAGCCTGGACTCGGCTTTCTGCACCCAAAGCCATTCCTTGACTCGCGTTGACAGATGTACCGACCCCCAAAGCAAACCCACCCTCCGCGTCCTGAGCGACGAATGCTGCGCGGCCGATCGAGATGGAATTCTTCCCGATAGCACGTGCATATGCACCAAGGGCAACTCCGCCCTCACCATCAGGGGTTGCCTCCGCCGAGTCTCCAATGGCTACTGATCCCATCCCTGCACTCGACGCCTTCTGATCTCCACCAACACCGACTGATACGAACTTTCCAGCCACTTCCAGCGCCGCGATCTTCTCATTGGCCGCAAACAACTGCCCACCATTCACAGCATCCGTACTGGTCGCAGAACCGATATTCCCCGCCGCTACGCCCGATACGCGTGCACCCTCCATATCCACCAGGCGACGATCAGCACTGAACTTCACCACGCCATCCAGATCCGGATCGAAGTTGTCGAAATCCGTGCGCAGAGCATCCAGCTCGACCCGGTTGTCAGCGATCCGCCCCTCTTGATCTGTCAGCTGCTGCGCATGCCCGGCCAGGTCCTGTCGCTGCGTCTCCACCAAGGCGTTGGTTGCAAACAGCTGCTGCCCAGTCACCGCATCCGTGCTGCCCGCGCTCAACGCTCCGTTGGCGATGTTGTAGATCCGCCGCTTGCCACCGCTCTTGTTTGCGACATCCACGATGGTCCCAGTGTTCTCCGCACCCAGGCGGACATTCCCGCTGGCAGAGACCTGGCCCACCAGTCCGCCCAAGGCATCAGCCTTCTGCACAGCGCCATCGGCCACGCCACGGGCAGCGTCGGCCGCTGTCTTCGCCGCGGTTGCCGCCGTGCGCACGCTGGTCACTTCGCTATTGGTGGCATTGAGCTGCTGCCCTGTCACCGCATCCGTGCTGGACGTGCTGAGCACGCCGTTGGCCAGATTCTGCAGCTTGCGCTTGGCGCCGCTCTTGTTGGCAACGTCCACGACGGTGCCGGTGTTGTCTGCGCCCAGACGCACGTTGCCGCTCGCCGACACCTGTCCCACCAGGCCATCCAGTACGGCCACGCGGGCCTGCGCTGCGTCCGCTGTGGACTTCACTGCGGCAACGTTGCTGTTGGTGGCATTCAGCTGCTTGCCGGTGACCGCCTCCGTGCTTGACGTGCTCAGCGCACCATCCCTCAGGCCGGTAATGCTGCGCACCGCATTGGACTTGTTGCGGGCATCCAGCACCGTGCCGGTGTTCTCGCCGCCCAAGCGTACGTTGCCACTGGCCGATACCTGGCTGACCAGGCCACTGACCGCATTGGCCTTGGCCAGCGCTGTACCGGCATTGGTGTTGGCCGTGTTGGCCGTGGTCTGTGCTGATGAGGCAGTCGCCTTCGCCACATCGGCCGCAGCCTGGGCGCTACTTACGTTGGAATTGGTGGCATGCAGCTGCTGCCCGGTGATGGCGTCCGTACTCGTGGTGCTCAGCACGCCATTGCGCACGCCGTTGAGATAGCGGGTTTCGCCGTTCTTGTTGCTGACGGTCAGAGTGGTACCCGTATTCTCGGCGCCCACCCGAACAGCACTGCCTGCGCTGGCCTGGCTGATCAGACCATTGGTGGCCGTCGACAGCTGGTACAGCTGTTTGCCGGTGACCGCATCACTGCTGGTTGAGTTCAAGCGTGCGTCACCTACGTTGACGATGCGCCGCTTGGTACTGCTGTTGCCGACCGATACAGTGTTGCCCTCGGTGGCAGTCGAGCCACGCCCGAGCGCGACCGTGCCGCTGGCGGTAGCCTTCGCCTCGTAGCCTATGGCCAAGCCGTCGTACTCTGCGCGCGCCTTGCCGCCCAAGGCTACGGCACCGGTCCATCCACCGGTTCCGGCATAGGCATCGCCGCCGATCGCGATCTTCGACACGCCTGCGCCACTATTGGTTTGCGAACCACTGCCCACCGCAATGGAGTTGTCAGTGTACGCCTTGGCGTTGTTGCCCAGTGCGGTGGCGCCCACACCGCTGGCCACTGCATGGGCACCAATGCCTGTCGCGTAGCCACCGTTGACGACTTCAACGCCATAGCCAATAGCCGTGTTGTTGTTGCCGCGGGCATTGATGAAATTTCCATAGCCGACCGACTGGTCGCCGACCAGACGGGAGCGTGATCCCAGCAGGACAAGGTTGTTGCCGTCGACGGAGGAGTCGCGATACAGACTGTCTGTTGTCAGCGCAAGCTGGCGCACAAGCGTTGTAGAGAGGATGCCGGAGAATGAGCCCGCCGCAGGTTCGGGTGCAGTCGCACCGGCACCTAGAACGACGTTTCTCGCCCAAGCCTGCAGGGACTGGAGTTGCTCTTCCTCCTGCTCATTCGCGATGTCGCTGGCCAGAGCAGCCGGTGCTCCGACCACCAGAGCAGAGACAACCAGTCCGGCCCGTACCACTTGGCTGGCTTTGCTTCTGGGAGCGGTCAGCTCACTTGCCACTACCCAACATTGCCGGGCGGTAGACCAGAGTCGACGATAGATCTTGTTCATGGAGTCTCCTTAACAAAAGGAACAAAGGGGAGCCGCCGGGGCTCGAGGCCGCAGCGGCTTGATGCACTCAGAGAGCGAGGTGCTGCACGTGCTCGCGATAGCCATCGCGGGTCAGCCGATAACGCAATTGCAGCGTGTGCCCCGGCTGCACCGGGAACGGCAGTTCCAACGCACTGCCCGGATACAGGCTGCGCGAGATGTCATGTGCGGTGCAGCGCGCGCCATCGCAGTCGGCGATGCTGGTGATGCCCACGCGCACCGTGCCTGTATTGTGCAGGCGGCTTCCTTCCACCTGCACCGCCATGGCCGGCTGCGCGGGCAGCACATTGACCAATGCACCCCATATCAGGCTGACGCCGACATTGGCCTGTGCGCGCTCGCCCTCGCCTGCGCGCTCAATGGCGTCAGGGCCACGCACGCCTTCGAAGTACACGCGGTAGGCGGTTTCCTTCTCGACCGGCTGCAGCGGAATTACCCGGATCAGGCGATTACCACCACCAGCCAGCGCGAATTTTCCTGGCGTGATGGCGATGGCCGCCTCGCCGGCCTCGACCTCAACCTCCTGCTCGTCTGCACCGGCTGGATTGACGATGCGCTTGATCGAGGCCTGCACGTACTGCGGCTGGGTGGACTGCGAATAGATGCGGATCTGCGCGCCCTTCTTCACGTCGACCGACGTACGCATGGGGTGCACGGTGAGGTTGGCGTGGGCAGGCATCGCCATCAGCAGCGACAAGGGAAGCAGGCAGCGAATGAGAGGCTTCATCGGGGGCTCCATGGGAATCAGGGCGTGACAGTGGGAACGCGCAGTTCCACCTTGAGATCGCCGTCGTAGTAGCCAGGGCGTTTGCTACTGACAGGCACGCGGGGGGTATCCAGCGTCAAAGGCGTGGGCACGCAGAACACCGGCTGGGTCATGCCGGGCAACAGCACCAGGCGCAGCTTTGCGGTATCGATGCCATGCAGCAGCTGCTCCACGCCGTTGCGCAGCGGTATGGCGCTGCCGTTGTGATCGAGGGTGACGGTGTAGTCCACGCGCTGCGTGGCGTCGCTGCCGCCATCGGTGTGCCAGACCGAATAGCCGGAAGGCCCCGGGGGGCGTGGCCCGCTATCGCGCACGGTGACGCCCAGGTACTGGCTTTGCGAACCCAGTCCGTCGTACAGGCACATATCGAGTTGAGTTCGGCCGCCGACGGTCTGTGCGATCGGGTCGTACTGCAGGTTCAAGCCGACGTGTGGGGTGACCTGATCGAAGAGCGGGAAGTAGATGGAGACCGCGTTGTAGTCGGTGATGGTGAAGTCGAAGGTGAATGAGTAATCAGCGAGATGCTGGTGCGGTGGCTTTCTCAAAGCCAAATCAAGTTTTGCTGACCAGTGCCCAGCTACAAGCTGCTCCAACTGGCCGGAGCTCAACTTCATCTCTACCGCAGTTCCAACTCGATCTACACCTCCGCATGAGCCCGTAACTGACGACCAGATTGGCCTGAAAGGGCCAGACCAGTAGTCGAAGCTGCATGCACCTGTGGCATCAATGCGCCGAATTGCTGCAGTTACTTCGATATCAACTTCCATGCCACTACGGCGTTCTGTAAACCGCAATGGAATACTGCTATTGCTACCGACGCCATTCTCGAGAGTGTCACTGGTGGGGCACTTTCCGCGCCTTGAGCTGGAGTTTGAGCTGCAAGTCATGAACATACGGCCGTACGCCAACGTTCCCTGCTGCTCGTAGCCGAATACAGTCCTCGGCGCCCACAACTCGATATCCCCAGGCATCGCAGAGCGATCCCAGCTCATCACGATGTCGCGATGTTCACTCGTCGGATGCGTCTCCGGCGGCCGCTGCGCCATCGCCCGCGGTGCCAACACCACCAACGCGCACAGCACCGCCATCACCCACCACACCCGCCGGTTCACTGCGCACCTCCCGCTGCTGCGGTCTGCGGCGTGGCGGCAATCAACGCCTGCTCCTGCAGCAGTCGCGTCACCCGTGCCTGATGGCGGATATCAGCAGGCAGCTGCGCCACGGCCAGCGGCTCGCACCGCACCGCGCCCACCAGCATCACCACGCTGCGGCGCTCACGCACCTGCAGCGGGCAGTGCAGCAGCCGGACGTCCTGCAGCAGGTACAGGGTCTTTTCGCGTCGTGGGAAGTCGGCCACGAAGCCTCCATTGCTGCCGGTGCCTGGCACTGGCGCGTTGAGAATGCGGGCGCCGCGCAGCGGTGCACCGGCGATGTCGTGGGCGTTGCCGATGAAGGTGTAGGTCACTTCAATCGGCACCGGCATGCGCACCAGTCGCCCGGGCGAGAGGAACAGCGGGCGCGCGCCGCCGACGCCGCTCACCCGCACCGCCGCGATGCTGTCCAGTGCGCTGGCGTCCTGCACTTCGGCGCGGTGCGATTGGTAGGCAGAAATCGGCAGCAGGCGGCGTTCGCCCAGCTTCAGGCGCTGCCGGCGCAGGCCACCTACCTGCAGCTCGGCGGCCACGCCGGTCAAGTCCAGATCGTCAGTGCCGTCCACCTGCACCGCCAGCCCGGCATCGGCACCCACGCCTGCGCCCCAGTACAGCCCGCGCGAGCCGATGGCCAGGCCGGAACTGTGTGTGGCGCTGTACGCCACCTCGTTGCCGCCCTGGTGCTGATAGCGCGATACGGTGGCGCCGGTCTGGCCGATGCGGTTCTGCAGCTGCCCGCTCAGCGTGGCGCTGTAGCGTTCGTTGTTGTTGCCGCGCAGTTCGCCGGACACTTCGCGGTACTGGTCTTCGTATTCCTGGCGCAGGGTCTGGCCGGCGCTGTAGTTGACGTCGGGCCGCGCGTGCTGCGGCTGGCGCACATCCAGGCCGTAGCGGCGCTGCGAGCTACCGCGATCACCGCGCTGCAGGCGGTTGAGGCTGAAGTTGAAATAGATGCCGCGGTCACGACCATCGCGCAGGCCGCCGCCACTGGTCTGCTGCCACACGCCGATGCGGCTGGAGACACTGAACTCTCCCCAGCGCTGGCTGCGGCTGTAGCTGGCCTGCCAGGTGCGGCTGAGCTGCGGCACGCGCGTGGGCTGTGGCAGCCACGGCGGCAACAGAGGGTCCAGCCCCGCCAGCGGATCATCCCCCAGCCCCGGCTGCACGGTGCCTGCGCGCCAGGTCTGGCGACGGGTGTAAGCCAGATAGGCGTTGCCGCCAGCCACCGGCAGCGCCATCGAGGCGCTGAGCGAGTCGGCACAGCCGAGCCGGTCGCGCGCATCGTCCTCGAACTGGCAGGCACGGCCGCGCATGCGCTGGTGGTACACATTCCACGAGGCACGGCGACGATACGAAAGCTGATGCTGCTGGCCACGGCTGCCATCGCTGCCGTGCATGCCGCTGAAGGTGGCGCGGATCTCCTGGGTGGCGAAGACATGGCGCAGGTCCAGCCGCAGTTCGCCATAGCTGAAGCCGCCAAGGTCGGCGAGGCCGGCCGTCATCGCCACGTTGCGCGACATCGGCACGCGCACGCCGCCCATCGCCGCCAGCTCATCATCGAAACGATCGCTGCGGCGCTCGTTGCGGCGGCCGCCCTGCAGGAACCACTGCACGCTGCTGTCGGTCCAGTCGCCGCCCTTGTCGAACGGCGCGTCCTCGCTGCGCACCAGCACGCCGTCTTCGTAGATGCGCAGGGTGATGGTGTAGTTGCCCAGCGGGAACCGGCGCGTGTCGAGCTGGTTGATGCCGGCCTGCAGGTAGAAGGTCTGCAGCAGGCGCTCGCCGTCGAAGGCATCCACCCGTGCATCGCGCGCCAGCAGCACGGTAAGTGGCGTGGCCTGCACGGCAGCGGCGGCATCCACGTAGGCCTGCGTGGTGCCCAGGCGCAGGCCCTGGAAGCGATCCATCGGCAGCATGCTGAAACTGAAGGTGCCGCCCTGCGGGCTGCTCAGGTTGCGGCGGTCCATGCGCCCGGCCTGCAGGTAGTGCTGCTGCCCCAGATCATGGCGGTAATAGGCGTTGTCCAGCTGGAAGTCGCGGTTGGCGCGGCCGCCGCGGTAGTGCTGCTGGCTGAAGGTCCAGTCGGCGGACAGATGCCCGCGCTGGAACATGCCCAGCGCACCCATGCCCTGCGCGGCCAGCGACTGGTAGCCACGGCCGCCACTGACGTTGAGCGTGTGCTGGTGCAGGAAGGCATTCTCGGCATTGGCGCTGACCTGGTGGTAGCGCTCGGCAGCCGGTTCGCCGGGAATCCATTGGCGGGCGACGAACAGGCGCACGGCGCCCTCGCCTTCGTCATACAGCGCGCGCACGGCGGTGGGCTCCTCGGGGGGATCGATGTAACCGCAACCGGCGCTGGCGCCACCATAACGGCAGGCCAGATGGCTGTTGCGCGGCAGCGGCTGCGACAGCGCCGGCAGCAACGCAGCCTGTGCCTCGGCGGGCAGCTGCAATGCCTGCAGCGCCTCGGCCGGGGCCTCCAGCTGCACGTGTTCCAGGGTCACGCGCACCGGCACCAGCCCGGTCGAACGACCGAACAGGCGTACCTCGAGTTGTTCGGTCTGGCCTTCGACCAGATCCTCGAAACCGGCGGGAACGCCGCGCGCCGCGACCAGGGGCGTGGCCAACGACAGGGCGAGCGCGACCGCCAGCCGGGTGACGGCGGGTGCGGGAGATTTCATGGGGGTGTTACCGGAAGCGGCCGGCCCGGCAAGCGGGCCGGCGCGGGCGCCTTACGGGCTGGTGGTCTTCTGCTGCATGGCGATGGTGACGATGCCTTCGTAGGTACCGCCCTTGGCGATCGGCGCCTGGTTGGTCTGCGCGATACGCAGCGGCATCGGGATCGATGCGCCCGGCAGCGCGCCGTCGAACAGGTCGGAGGCGGCGAAGTCCTGCGCGGCCACGGTCAGCGCCTTGCCGTTGAGGCTGACGGTCAGCGGCACCGGTGCGCCACTGCCATCGGTGTTGAGCAGCTGCGGCGTGCTGCCGGGC
>Ga0247827_10001369_pt1 | contig 10394 bp, 9 predicted proteins | sample 12C_Control_Day2_FD_194414 | JGI IMG/M metagenome (GOLD analysis project Ga0247827, IMG submission 194414) | Soil microbial communities from agricultural site in Penn Yan, New York, United States - 12C_Control_Day2 | ecosystem: Environmental > Terrestrial > Soil > Agricultural land | place: USA...
TCTCCCTCCCCATGAAGGGGAGGGAGAGGCGTCATGCCCCTATCTCCCCGACTTCGCGTCCGGCCAGCCGCGCGCCCTCGACCACCGCCGGATCAGATCGCGCCGTGTCCAGCAGCCAGTCGCGGAAGCGGGCGATCTTGGGGGTCAGGCGGCGGGCGGGCGGGTAGCAGATCCAGTAGCCCTCGGCCAAGGCGACGGTCTGATCGAAGGGGCGGACCAGCAGGCCGCGCTCCAGCTCGCGGGCGTAGAGGATGGGCGAGCCCAGGGCCACGCCCTGATCGCCGAGGGCGGCGGCCACCTCCATGGCCTGGTTATCCGCGGTCAGGCGCGGCGGCGGGGCTGTGTCGGCGGGCGAGACTTCGGCGGCGGCGAACCAGGCGGCCCATTCGCGCGGCTCGCCGACCAGATGGGCGCGCTTCAGGTCGGCCGGGGTCTGCAGGTTCAGCCGGTCGCGCATGGCCGGGGTGCACATGGGGGTGAAGACGGCGGGCATCAGAAACCGGCTCTCCAGCCCCGCCCACTGGCCCGAACCGAAACGCAGCGCCACGTCCAGCCCGTCGGCGACCAGCATCGACAGGGTCGGACTGGTGTCCACCCGCACCGCCAGGTCGGGGTTGGCCAACTGGAAGGCCCCCAGCCGCGTCGCCAGCCACTGGGTCGCCAGGGTCTGCAGCGTGGTGATGGCCAGCACGCCCTGATCCGCCTCGACCACGTCGGCCACCGCGCGGCGCAACAGGGTCATGGCCTCGATCGAGGCCGTGGCCAGCCGTTCGCCCTCTGGCGTCAGCGACACCTGCCGCGTGCCGCGCACGAACAGGGGCCGGTCCAGCCTCTGCTCCAGGTCGCGAATGCGCCAGCTGACCGCCGCCTGGCTCATGCCCAGAGCTTCGGCGGCGCGGGTGAAGCTGAGCAGGCGCGCGGCGGTCTCGAACACCCGCAGAGCGTCGACGGGGATGCGGGACAGGATGTCAACCATAAGCATACCTTATGCATGAGCCCCATCGTCTCGTTTGTGAACGCCCCGCGTCAACTGCATATTCTGGCTTCACGAAAGGAGGACGACCGATGGAAGACATTCACCGCACTCATAAGGAACCCGCGTGGGGTTGGATCGGCGCCCTGCTGGACGCCCGCAAACCGGCCGCGCCCGCAGCGACCAAGCTCGCTGCCAAGCCTGCGCCGACGCTGCGCCCCCGCCGCGCCGCCGCCTGACCCGCCGCCCGCGCCGCCGCGACACGGCGTCGCGGCGCTCGCTCCGTCGTCGGAACGGTTTGCGCCGCTCCGGCGACGCTGGCCATAAAGACCCCTTCATCGACACCGAGGGGGCTCCGACCGATGCGCCGCACCACGAAATTCCCGACCTTCGCCGCCGCTGCCGCTCTGGCCGCTGTCAGCCTGACCGTCGCCATGCCGGCCGCCGCGCAATCCCGCCGTGCCCCCTCTGCGGAAGCGCCCGCCCTGACGCCGCGCGCCGCCCCCGCCGTGCAGCGCGCCGTGACCTTCGCCGCCACGCCCGGTCAGCCCTCGGGCGCCCTGGTCTTGCCTCTGGGCGCCGAGGCCGATCTGGCGACGCGCGGCGCAGCCCTGACGCCTGCCGTGCACGAGGCCGTCGCCGCCGCCCTGACCGCCGCCCGCTTCGACTACAAGGCGCGCCAGACCCTGAGCCTGCACGGCGTCGGCGGCTGGGACCGCATCCTGGTCGTCGGCCTGCCCGCCGAGGCCAAGGCCGCCGACGTTCAGACCGCCGGCATCGTCTCCGGCCGCGCCCTGATCGCCCAGCCGGGCGAGATGACCGTCCTGACCGCCGGCCTGTCCGCCGACAGCGCCGCCGAACTGGCGACCGGCCTCGGCCTCGGCCAGTACCGCTCCGACCTGCACCGCACCACGGGCCGCGACGCCGCCGCGCCGGGCGCCATCGCCCTCGTCGCCGCCGACGCCGCCGCGGCTCAAACCGCCTACCGCCGTGGCGCGGCTCTGGTCGAGGCCATGGCCTGGACCCGCGACATCTCCAACGAACCCGCCAACGTCATCTACCCCGAGAGCTTCGTCGAGCGCGCCCGCGCCGCCTTCGCCGGCGTCCCCGGCGTCGAGATCGAGGTGCTGGACGTGCCGGCCATGCAGCGCCTCGGCATGGGCTCGCTGCTGAGCGTCGGCCAGGGCTCGCCGCGTCCCCCGCGCCTGCTGGTCGTGCGCTACAAGGGACAGGGCGCGCCTGACGCTGGTCCCGTCGCCCTTCTGGGCAAGGGCATCACCTTCGACTCCGGCGGCGTCTCCATCAAGCCCGGCGCCAACATGGGCAATATGAAGATGGACATGTCCGGCGCCGCCAGCGTCGTCGGCGCCGTTCTGGCCCTGGCCAAGGCGGGCGCACCGGTCGATGTGGCGGCTGTCGCGGCCCTGGCCGAGAACATGCCCGACGGCGCCGCCATCCGTCCCGGCGACGTCCTGACCGCCATGAACGGCAAGACCATCGAGGTCATCTCGACCGACGCAGAAGGTCGTCTGGTTCTGGCCGACGCTGTCGTCTGGGCCGACACCCGGCTGGACCCGGCCGCCATCGTCGACGTGGCCACCCTGACCGGCTCGGTCGGCGGGGCGCTGGGCAATGACTACGCCGGCCTGTTCAGCCGTCACGACGCCTTGGCCGACCAGCTGAAGTCGGCGGGCGACGCGACCGGCGAGCGCCTGTGGCGCCTGCCGCTGCACCCCTCCTATGTCGGGGCGACCAGCACCCCGATCGCCGACATCAAGAACTCGGGCGAGGGCGGCGCAGGCGCGGGCACCGGCGCCCACTTCATCGGCTATTTCGCCCGCCCCGAGACGCCTTGGGCACATCTGGACATCGCCAACATGGCCTATGGCGCCGCCAGCGACGTCAAGCCGGCCGGCTCTGCAGGCTTCAGCGTCCGTCTGCTGGAACGCTTCGTGCGCGACTTCCAGCCGGTAGCGAAAGAGAAGGGGACCGGCGGCTTCTAAGCCGCTTCAGTCGACGGCGACGATCTCGACCGACTGGCCGGCCACGCTTGCCTCGTCGCCGACCCGCTTGCCCATCAGGGCGCGGGCCAGGGGCGAGACGTGGCTGACGCTGCCCTTGGCCGGATCGGCTTCGTCCTCGCCGACGATGCGCCAGGTCTGGGTGCGGCCGTCTTCGCGCTCGATGATCACAGAGCCGCCGAAGCGAACCCGCCCGTCCGGTGTCGTCTCCAGCAGCTGCGCCGAGGCCCGCCGCGCCGACCAGTAGCGCAGGTCGCGCGTGGCCCGGGCCATGGCGGTGCGGTCGGCCTCGATCGCACCCTTGACCTGCGCCCCTGAGTAGGCCGCCCGCGCCGCCGCCAGTTCGGCCTCGATCATGGCCAGGCCCTCGGGCGTGACGTGGTTCGGGTGGGGCGAGATCGGACGGTCCACCAGGTCGGCGGCCGTGGCTTCCAGATCTTCTTCTCGGGTGAAGGCGACGCTCATGAGGACAGAGCGTATGCCGTTCGCGAGCGTTCCGGTCTAGGAAGGCGTGATGACCGACACCGCTTCTCCCGCTCCTTCCACCGCCGCCGTGATCGGCGCCGGCCCCGCCGGGCTGATGGCCGCCGAACGTCTGGCCCAGGCGGGGCTGCGCGTCACGGTGCACGAGCGGATGCCCTCGGTCGCGCGCAAGTTCCTGATGGCCGGGCGCGGCGGGCTGAACCTGACCCATTCGGAGCCGTCGGCACCCTTCCTGGACCGCTATGACGCCCCTGCGCGGGCGCGGATCAGCGGCTGGCTCGACGCCTTCTCGCCCGCCGACCTGACCGCCTGGGTCGAGGGTCTGGGGCAGGAAACCTTCGTCGGCTCATCGGGCCGGGTGTTCCCGAAGGCGATGAAGGCCTCGCCCCTGCTGCGGGCCTGGCTGGCGCGGCTGGGGGGGCTGGGCGTCGAGATCCGCGTCCGCTCGCGCTGGGCCGGCTGGAAGGACGGCGCCCTCAGCTTCGACACATCCGAAGGCGAGCGGATCGAGCGACCCGACGCCGTGGTTCTGGCCCTGGGCGGCGCCAGTTGGGCCAAGCTGGGGTCCGACGCGGCCTGGGTTCCGGGACTGCAAGAAGCAGGCGTCGCGGTCGCCCCCTTCCGTCCCTCCAATGTCGGCTTCGACGTGGTCTGGTCGCCCCTGCTGCGCGACCGTTTCGCCGGCCAGCCGGTCAAGGGCGTGGCCCTGACCCATGCCGGGCGCACGGTGCGCGGCGAGGCCATGATCGCCGCCTATGGGATCGAGGGTGGGGCCGTCTACGCCCTGTCGGCGGGCCTACGCGACGCCGTCGAGCGCGACGGCTCGGCCGAACTGACGCTGGACCTGCGGCCCGACCTCAGCCGCCCCGCCCTGACGCAGAAGCTGCTGAAGCCGCGCGGCAAGGACAGCCTGTCCAACTGGCTGCGAAAGACCGCCCATCTGGATCCCGTCGCCATCGCCCTGCTGCGCGAAGGCGGGCCGCTGCCGACCGAGCCCGGGCCGCTGGCGGCGCGCATCAAGGGCGTGACCCTGACCTTGACCGGGGTGCAGGGCCTGACCCGCGCCATCTCCTCGGCCGGGGGCGTGGCGCTGGACGCTGTGAACGAGCGCCTGATGCTCAAGGCCAGGCCCGGCGTCTTCGTGGCGGGCGAGATGCTGGACTGGGAGGCGCCGACCGGCGGCTATCTGCTGCAGGCTTCGTTCGCGTCCGGCGTCGTGGCCGCGAGCGGCGTGACGGACTGGCTCCAGGCGGGCTGACCGACCAAAGGCAGGGGTCGACAGGCGGGGCGCGAGGGGGCAGCGTGTCCGCCTCCCTAGCTGATCGAGTGCGCTTCATGTCGATGTCCCGTTCCGCCGCCTTCGGCCTGATCGCCGTCCTGATGACCACGACCTCGGCGCTGGCTCAAACGACGCCGCTCGGCCGGGTCGATCCTGTTCGGCTCAGCGAGACGACGCGCGTTCTGGCCTCGGACGAGTTCGAGGGTCGCGCCCCGGTGACGCCCGGCGAGGACAAGACCATCGCCTGGCTGTCGGCCCAGTTTCAGGCGCTCGGCCTCGAGCCCGGGGGCCCTGACGGGTCCTGGGTCCAGGTGGCCCAGGTCAGCCGCACCAAGCAGGACGGCCCGGCGACCATCAGCGTCGCCTCAAACGGCCAGACTACGGCCCTGCAGCGCGCTACGGACGTCATCGTTTCGTCCGACCGCCCGGTGAGTCATGTGACCCTGACGGACGCGCCCCTGGTCTTCGTCGGCTATGGCGTGGACGCGCCAGAGCGTGGCTGGGACGACTACAAGGGCGTCGATCTGCGCGGCAAGATCATGCTGGTCCTGGTCAACGACCCCGACTTCGGCGCGCCGGAAGGCCATCCGGTGGCGGGCAAGTTCGATAATCAGGCCATGACCTTCTACGGCCGCTGGACCTACAAGTTCCAGGTCGCGGCGGCCCATGGGGCGGCGGGCGTTCTGGTCATCCATGACACGCCGGGCGCCGGCTATCCCTGGTCGACGCTGGAGAATTCCTCGGTCGCGCCCAAGTTCGACATCGTCCGCGTCGACCCGGACAAGGAGCGGGTGGCGGCCCAAGGCTGGATCCAGGGCGCGGCGGCTGAGAAGCTGTTCCAGGACGCCGGCCTCGACTTCGCGGCGCTGAAGGCCCAGGCACGGACGCCGGACTTCCAGCCGGTGGCGCTGGACGGGGTGACCATGTCCATCGACTTCGGCCAGATCGCCGACCGGGTGCAGACCCGCAACGTCATGGCCCGCCTGCCAGGCACGACCCACCCCGACGAGACCGTCATGTTCGGCGCCCACTGGGACGCCTATGGCCGGGCCACGCCCAAGAACGGCGACGACATCTATAACGGCGCCGTGGACAACGCGACCGGCGTGGCGGCGGTGCTGGAGCTGGCCCGCCTGTTCGCTGAGGGGCCGCGCCCGGAACGCTCGACCGTCTTCGTCAGCTGGGCGGCCGAGGAGACCGGCCTGCTGGGGGCGGAATACTACGCCGCCAATCCGGTCTGGCCGCTGGAGACCACGGTGGCCAACATCAACATGGACAGCCTGCTGCCGGGCACCGAGATCGACCCGAACATCGTCGTCATCGGCGCGGGCAAGAATGATCTGGACGACCGGCTGGCCGTGCTGGCGGGCCGCGAAGGCCGCCGCCTGATCCCCGATCCGGCGCCCCAGGCCGGGGCCTTCTATCGCTCGGACCACTTCCCGCTGGCGAGGAAGGGCGTGCCCGCCCTGTTCGCCGCCGCCGGCTTCACCGGCCACAACGCCGCCAGCCGCGACTATGTCGCCAACCGCTATCATCAGCCTACGGACGAATGGACGCCCGAGTGGAAGATGGACGCCGCCGCCGCCGATGTGCAGCTGCTGTATGAGGTCGGCTATGACTTGGCCAACTCGCGCGACTGGCCGGCCTGGAAGCCCGGCGACGAGTTCGAGGCGGCGCGCAACGCCTCGGCCGCAGCCCGCAAGCCGTGACCTGAAGAGCCTGACGCGCTAGACCCCGCCCATGACCGACCGACCCGAAATCCACGGCCTCTGCCCGCCCCGCTTCAACGCGGTGAAGGACGCCTTCGCCGCCAACTTCGTCGACGCGCCCGAGGCGCTGAACGAGCTGGCGGCGCGCTTCTCCGTCACGATCGACGGCGAGGTGGCCGTAGACTTGTGGGCCGGGTCGGCCGATCTGGCGGGGAGCAAGCCGTTCGCCGAGGACACGCTGGTCCCGGTCTTTTCGACCGGCAAGGCGGTCATGGCCCTGATGATCGCGCGCTGCGTGGACAAGGGGCTGCTGTCCTATGAGGACCGGGTCGCCGACCACTGGCCGGCCTTTGGGGCTGAGGGCAAGGACGCGCTGACCGTCGGTCAGCTGATGAGCCACCAGTCGGGCCTGCCGGGCTTTTCCGACGGGGTCGAACCGGCCATCTGGTTTGACCGGCAAGCCGTGCTGGATCGACTGGCGGCCCAGACGCCGCTGTGGGCGCCGGGTACGGCGTCGGGATACCACCCCATCACCATCGGCTATCTGGCCGGCGAGCTGTTCCGCATCGTCGATGGGCGCAGCATGGGGACGGCCCTGCGCGAAGACTTCGCCGCGCCGTTTGATCTGGACCTGTGGATAGGCCTGCCCGAGAGCGAGCATGGGCGGGTGGCCCAGCTGAGGAAGCCGGCGGCGGCGCCGGACCTCGGCCCCATCGACGCGATCAAGAAGGCCGCCTTCCTCGACCGCGGCTCGGCGCCGGGCGGGCGCGGCTCGACCGAGTGGCGGATGGCGGAAATCCCCTCGGCCAATCTGCACGGCACGGCGAAGGACCTGGCGCGGATGATGTCCGTCATCGCCACGGGCGGCGCTCTGGATGAGCTGCCGATCCTGTCGCAGGAGACCCTGACCCAGGCGACGCGCGAGCGCATCCACGGCCAGGACAAGGTCCTGCCCTATGTCATGAGCTGGGCGGCGGGCTTCACCCGCAATGCGGGGCTGAACGTCTTCGGGCCCAATCCCGAGGCGGTGGGCCACTGCGGCTGGGGCGGATCGATGGCCTTCGCCGATCAGGCGACGGGGGTTTCGGCGGCCTATGTCATGACGCGCCAGTCGCCGCACCTGATCGGCGACCCGCGCGCGCTGAGGCTGGTCGAGGCGCTCTACGCCGCGCTGTAGGGCGCGGGCGTTGCACCGTGCAGCGAAAAAAACAGTGCAATTGGTGCAATGGGCGGCCGAAGCGGCCCTGTCTTTCCTTGCCGTCATTCCGGGGCGCGAAGCGAACCCGGAACCCAGACGTCGAAGGTTTCCCTGTCCATGCCATTGGGGCTGACGCCTGGGCCCCGGATCGTCCCTTCGGGTCGTCCGGGGTGACGGCTAGGGGGAGGCCGGAGACCTGCGGGGCGGTCTTGGGCGGATAGGGATGTCAAAGACCGTCCCTAGTTTGGCCTATGCCGAGGGCAGGGCGCGCTGAACGGTGTTGAGAGCCCGCAATCGCTGGAATTCGTTGAGATCGGCGCATCCCATCATGCGCAAGGTCCGCGCCAAAAGCCTCAGGCGTCGGCGCCCCAGGCCAGCTGGTCGTGGACGATGCGCCAGCCGTTTTCGGTGCGGCGCAGGACGCGGGTGAACAGGCCGCGCGAGGTCTTGCCCTCGCGGCGCATCACCACCCGGCCCGAGACCACGGTGGTGTTGACGTCGAACTGCAGGGTCTCGAACCACTCATAGGTCATCAGGCCGAGGCCGCCGGGCTGGGCGGCGCGGGCCGCAAGGGCGGCGCGCACGGCGTCCGGCCCCTTCAGCGGGGTGTCGCCGAGGAAGACCAGCAGGGGTTCGTCGGCGACATAGGTGGCCATGACGGCCTCGACGTCGCCCGACGACCAGGCCTCGGCCGCGGCGTCCAGGGTGTTGCTGACGGCGTCGAAGGTCTCGGCCGTAGTCGGGACGACGACCGGCGGGGCGAGCGACACAGGCGCCTCGCTCCGGGCCGTGCGGATCACTTCATCCCCGCCGACGCTCTGCGCGCAGGCGGTCGAGCCGGTCGCCAGGGCGACGGACAGGACGAGGGAACGGGCGAGGACGGCGAGGGAGCGGGCGCGGATCATCGCCCTTTCTAGGCTGGAACCACGTCCGACCTCAACGCGAAGGACGTGTTTCGTCGTCCAGCGCCGCCATGCGGTCCTCGGCGGGGTCGTCCAGCAGGCCCGGCTCCGGCGCGACGATGGTCTCGGCGGTGCGGCTGGACCGGCGCACCTTCACGACCGCCCCGACGGCGAAGACGGCGGCGCCCAGCCAGATGAAGGCGAAGGAGGCGATGCGGAGCGCGCCCAGAGCCTCGCCCTGCATCATGCCGATGAAGAAGACGATGGTGGGGGCCAGGAACTGCAGGAAGCCCATGCTGGACAGGGGCATGCGCCGCGCCGCCCAGGCGAAGAGGGCGAGCGGGATGACGGTCGCCGGGCCGGCGAACAGCAGCCAGAAGGTGGCGGCGGGATTGGCGGTGAAGTGGCCCTGTCCCGTCGCCTCGATGAAGATCACCCAGGCCAGGCCGGGGGCGGCCAGCAGCAGGCACTCCATGAAGAGGCCGGTCTGGGCGTCGACCGAGACCCGCTTCCTGATGATGCCGTAGCCGGCGAAGCTGAAGGCCAGCAGCAGCGACACCCAGGGGGCGTGGCCGAGGGCCAGGGTCTGCAGCACCACGCCGACGGCGGCCAGGCCGATGGCGGCGGCGCCGAAGCGGTCGATCCGTTCACGGAACAACCAGGCCCCGGCGGCCATGTTGAGAAGGGGGTTGAGGTAGTAGCCGAGCGAGGCGTCCAGCGTCCGCCCGTTGTTCACGGCCACGACGTAGGTGGTCCAGTTGGTGGCGATCAGCACCGCCGACAGGGCCAGCCAGCCCAGCACCCTGGGCTGGCGGAAGACGGCGAGAACCTGGGTCCACTGGCGCGCGATCAGGACCAGCAGCAGGGCCCAGATCACGCCCCAGACGGCGCGGTGGCCCATGATCTCCCAGGCGTCGGCGCCCTGATGCGCCATCTGCTGGAAGACCAGGGGGATGAAGCCCCACAGCAGATAGCAGCCCACCCCCGCCATCAGGGCGGCGCGGGCTTCGGACGAGGTCGCAGAGGGGGACGCGGTCACAGGGCGGACCTTTCGGCCTCCGCCGCGCCAAACGCGACGGAGACTTGGAGAGGATACGAAACGAGCCTCAAGCAGCCCCGCGGCGCCCGCGGGGCGTTAGGCTCCCTTCACTTAGACACTCAGGCTGCGGTAGCCGCTGGACGGGGTGATGACGCCGGTTTCGTCCAGCAGTTGGGCGATCTGGACGGCGTTCAGGGCCGCGCCCTTGCGCAGGTTGTCCGACACCACCCAGAAGGACAGGCCGTTCTCGACGGTCGGGTCCTTGCGGATGCGGCTGACATAGACGGCGTGCTCGCCAGCGGCGTCGACGGGGGTGATGTAGCCGTCGTGCTCCAGCTTATCGATGACCAGGACGCCGGGCGCCTCGCGCAGGATCTCGCGGGCCTCGTCCGGCTCGATCGGGCGATCAAACTCAACCGTCACGGCCTCCGAGTGACCCACGAAGACCGGCACGCGGACGCAGGTCACGGTCAGCTTGATCGAGGGGTCGATCATCTTGTGCGTCTCGTCCCACATCTTGGCTTCCTCGTCGGTGTAGCCGTCGTCGCGGAAGGAGCCGATGTAGGGGATGACGTTGAAGGCGATCTGCTTGGGGAACTTCTTCGGCGTGGCGTCGCCCAGGCCGTAGATGGCCTTGGTCTGGTTCCACAGCTCGTCCATGCCTTCCTTGCCGGCGCCCGACACGGATTGATAGGTCGAGACCACCACGCGCTTGGCCTTGGCCGCGTCATGCAGGGGCTTCAGCGCCACGACCAACTGGGCGGTCGAGCAGTGTGGGTTGGCGACGATG
>Ga0247827_10001371_pt1 | contig 10389 bp, 8 predicted proteins | sample 12C_Control_Day2_FD_194414 | JGI IMG/M metagenome (GOLD analysis project Ga0247827, IMG submission 194414) | Soil microbial communities from agricultural site in Penn Yan, New York, United States - 12C_Control_Day2 | ecosystem: Environmental > Terrestrial > Soil > Agricultural land | place: USA...
CGCCGGTGCCGCGGCCGCGCCGCACGGCACCGAAGCCGAGCACCCCGACCAGCAGCAGCGCCACCAGCGCGGCGGCCACGCCGACCACGACGCTGGCGGTGGCGAGCCACGCCAGGCCGCCGGCGCCCGCGCCGGTGGCCAGCGAGCCGAGCTTGCGGCCCAGCACGGCGGTCAGCACGCCGCCCAGCACCGGCACCGCCAGCAGGAAGAACAGCGCGAGGTCGGGCCACTGCGTGCCGGGCGCGCTGCGCGGCGCCTCGGGCTCGGGCGGCGGCAGCTGCTCGCCGCGGATGCGCGCGGCCAGCGCGTCGACGGCCGCTTCGAGCCCGCCCGCGTAGTTGCCGGCGCGGAACGCCGGAGTGAGGTAGCGGTCGATGATCTGGCGCGCCGCCAGGTCCGGCACGGCGCCCTCGAGCGCCTTCGCGACCTCGATGCGCAGGCGGCGTTCGTCCTTAGCGACCACGATCAGCAGGCCGTCGCCGACGTCGCGGCGGCCGATCTTCCAGGCGTCGCCCACGCGCTGCGCATAGGCCGCAATGTCCTCCGGCGCCGTGCCGGGCACGATCAGCACCACCATCTGCGAGCCGGCCTCGCGCTCGAAGGCCGCCAGCCTGGCATCGAGCGAGGCGATCTGTGCCGCGCTCAGCGTGCCGGTCTGATCGATCACGCGGCCGCTCAGCGGCGGCACCGGGCGCACGTCCTGGGCGCGTACCGGCCCGCCCAGCAGCGCGCCACAGGCAGCGGCCAGCCCCAGCGCCAGCGCGGCGAGCAGGCCACGCCAGCCGGGGCGGGCCGACAGCGCCGGAGGTGGGCTGCGCCGCGTCGTGAGCACGGACTCGGGCCCCGCGGTCGCCTCAGCGCGAGGCCGGGGCGGCCGGCGCCGCGGGCTTGTCGAAGCTCACCGAGGGCGGCACCGAGATCTGGCCCTCGTTCTGCACCGTGAAGTTGGGCTTGGGCTTGTAGCCGAACAGCATCGCCGTGAGGTTGGTCGGGAAGCTGCGCGCGAGCACGTTGTATTCCTGCACCGCCTTGATGTAGCGGTTGCGCGCGACGGTGATGCGGTTCTCCGTGCCCTCGAGCTGCACGCGCAGGTCCTGGAAGCCCTGGTTGGCCTTCAGGTTCGGGTAGTTCTCGCTCACCGCGATCAGCCGGCCCAGCGCGCTCGACAGCTCGCCCTGGGCGGCCTGGAACTTCTGGAACGCCTCGGGGTTGTTGACCAGCTCCGGCGTCGCCTGGATGCTGGTCGCCTTGGCGCGGGCCTCGACCACCTTGGTCAGCGTCTCCTGCTCGAAGTTGGCCTCGCCCTTGACGGTGGCCACGATGTTCGGGATCAGGTCGGCGCGCCGCTGGTACTGGTTCAGCACCTCCGCCCAGGCCGAGTTCGTCTGCTCGTCGAGGCGCTGGAAATCGTTATAGCCGCAGCCCCCGAGCGCGAGGCTGGCGAGGGCGGCGAGCACGGCGAGGCAGCGGCGCAGCATGGGCGTTCCTTTCGTTCCTGTTTCCGATCGCGGCGGACGGCGGGGCGGCCGCGTTGCGGCGCCGCGCCGTTCGCCGGGCCCTTACGGCACGGCGCCGTGTGCCGGGCGAAGCCCGGCCGGCAGCGGCTATCGTACCCAGCATGCGTGCGAACGCCGCCCCCGATCCGCTTGGTGCGCTGCAGGCCGCCGCGCGGCCGTCGGCCGGACGACCGCAAGCGGCCGCCTCGCGGCTGCTGGTGGCCGGCGCGGGCGGCCCGCTCGGCCGCGCGGTGCTCGAGCACGCCCTGGCTGGCGGCCGTTACGCGGGGGTCTCGGTGCTGACGTGCGCGCCGCTGCAGTCGGGCCTGCGGGGCCTGCGCACGCTGTCGCACGACGCCGCGGCCGCCGCGCCGATTGCGGCCGACACGGCGGTGGTCGTGTTCGACCGCGGCCGCGACTTCCACGGCCGCGACGCCGCCTACCACCTGCCGGATCCGGCCGAGCTTCCTTCGCTGGCGCGACGCCTGCGCGAGGGCGGCGCGCGCACCCTCGTGGTGATGGAGCCGGTGTTGCCCTCGCTGCTGCCGCAGGCGCTGCAGCATGGCCTCGCCACGCTCGACGAGCATGCGGTCGCGGCCTGCGGCTTCGAGCGGCTGCTGTTCGTGCGGCCGACACAGCAGGCGGCTGCCGTCGACCTGAGGAGCGCGCCGCAGCGGCTGGCGCGCTGGATGCTCTCGCAGCTGCGCTACATGATCCCGGCGCGCGAGCAGCCGGTGCGTGCCGACGCCGTCGCGGCCTTCGTGTTCGAGGTGCTGCGCCAGTGGCCCGACGCGCCGGCCGGCACGCGGGTGGCGGCCGCGCCGCTGGTCTGGCAGGCGGCGCAGGCGGGCGGGCCGGGGCCGGTGGTGCGCGACTGGCTCGGCGCGCCAGCGGTGACCGGCTGACGGGGGCGATGGCGGGACGCGCCGGGACGGCCGTCAGGAACGGCGGCGCAGCGCGGCTGCGGCCGCTCGGCGGCACGCCGCGGGGCCGACGGGTCGTCCCGCCGGTCCTGGCTTGCCGGCGCAGTGACCCGCAGGCCGGCACGGCCGGCCCCCGCGTCGCGGCGCCGATAATTCCGCGATGACCGCTCCGATCCCCCAGGCCGACGCCGGCCCGCGCCTGCCGCCGCTGGCCAACGACAGCTTCCTGCGCGCCTGCCTGCGGCTTCCGACTCCCTACACGCCGGTCTGGCTGATGCGCCAGGCCGGCCGCTACCTGCCCGAATACCGCGCCACGCGCGAGCGCGCGGGCAGCTTCATGGGCCTGGCGACCAACCCGGCCTACGCCACCGAGGTCACTCTGCAGCCGCTGGACCGGTATGCGCTCGACGCGGCGATCCTGTTCAGCGACATCCTCACCGTGCCCGACGCGATGGGCCTCGGCCTGTCGTTCGCGCAGGGCGAGGGCCCGCGCTTCGAGCGCCCGCTGCGCGACGAGGCCGATGTCGCGCGCCTGGCGGTGCCGGACCTGGAGCGGTTGCGCTACGTGTTCGACGCGGTCGCCTCGATCCGCCGCGCGCTCCACGACGGCGGCCGCGGCCGCGTGCCGCTGATCGGCTTCTCGGGCAGCCCCTGGACGCTGGCCTGCTACATGGTCGAGGGGGGTGGCAGCGACGACTACCGGCTGGTGAAGAGCATGCTCTACGCGCGGCCCGACCTGCTGCACCGCATCCTGGAGGTGAATGCCGACGCCGTTGCCGCCTATCTCAATGCGCAGATCGAAGCCGGCGCGCAGGCCGTGATGGTGTTCGACAGCTGGGGCGGCGTGCTGGCCGATGCCGCCTTCCGGCGCTTCAGCCTGGCCTACACCGAGCGCGTGCTGCAGCAGGTCATGCGCGAGCACGGCGGTTTCCGCATCCCGCGCATCGTCTTCACCAAGGGCGGCGGCCTGTGGCTGGAGCCGATCGCCGCCAGCGGCTGCGACGTGGTCGGGCTCGACTGGACGGTCGACCTCGGCGCGGCCAGGGCGCGTATCGGCGACCGGGTGGCGCTGCAAGGCAATCTCGATCCGAACGTGTTGTTCGCGCCGCCGGAGCGCATCCGCGCCGAGGTGCGCGCCACGCTGGACAGCTTCGGGCCGCCGGCCGCCGGCAGCGGGCACGTTTTCAACCTCGGCCACGGCATCAGCCAGCACACACCGCCGGAGCACGTCACGGCGCTGGTCGATGCGGTGCACGAGGTATCGCGCCGAAGCGGCCAGCCGTGACTGCGGCACGCCATCACGGAATTGCCCGTGCAGCGAAAGGCAACCGGGTTTACCCGTGTTCGCTGCCGAACACGCTTGACTTATCCCCAAAAGTCAAGCTAGGGCCGCACCGTCGCGGAGTTTGCTGCAAAGCAGCAGAGACCTCCGGCGAGGTCGCTCTAAGTCGTTGATTCTTATAGAGGCGTCACGTTGCCACAAAATGCCTCAGAGGACCCTGCGGCCAAGCGGGGCAAGCAGTTAGCCACCGTTTGCGCAGGTTTCCCACAAAGTTTTCCACAGCCCCCGTGGATAGGCGGAAAAGGCTCGACGAATCAAAGACTTGCCGGGAAGCCTTGATGAGGGTTCGAGAACTCGCTTGCAACTCCGATCCTCCCGTTTCGTCGGCCGGCCCTGCCCACGGATGCCCGGCGAGGGGCGAGGCGGGCAAGGGTCAGGAGGGCGGGATCCGGGTCGCCGTGGCGGTCGACGCGCCTCAGTACAGCGGCCTCGACGCGCCGCTCGACTACCTCGCCGCGGCCGCGCTCGTCCCCGGCACCCTGGTGCGCGTGCCGCTGGGCCGCCGCGAGGTGCTGGGGGTGGTCTGGGCCGCTGAAGACCGGGCCGCCGCAACGCAGGCCGCGCTGCGGCCGGTGGCCGAGGTCCTGGCTGCCGTGCCGCCGTTGCCCGCATCGTGGATCGCGCTGGTCGACTTCGCGGCGCGCTATTACCGGCGCAGCCGCGGCGAGCTCGCCCTGGCGGTGCTTCCGCCGGAACTGCGCGGCCTGGACGGGGAGCGGCTGACGCGCCGGGTGGCCCGATTGCGGGCCAAGCTGGCGGTGCCCTCTCCCGGCATGGGCGCGAGCCCGGCGCCGCCGGCGCCGCCGCCGAGCCCCGAGCAGGCCGCCGCGCTCGCAACGCTCGAGGGCGCCGCAGCGGGCGTGGCCCTGCTGTACGGCAGCACCGGCAGCGGCAAGACCGAGGTCTACCTCCGCGAGGCGGCGCGCGCGCTCGCCGACGGTCGGCAGGCGCTGGTGCTGGTGCCGGAAATCAACCTCACGCCACAGCTCGAGCGGCGCTTCGCCGAGCGCTTCCCGGGGCGGCGGGTGCTGTCGCTGCACAGCGGCCTGACGCCGGCGCGCCGGCTCAAGCACTGGCTGCTGGCGCTGCTGGGCGAGGCCGACCTGCTGCTCGGCACCCGGATGGCGGTGTTCGCGCCGCTGCCGCGGCTCGGACTGATCGTGGTCGACGAGGAGCACGACCCGTCCTACAAGCAGCAGGAGGGTGCGCGCTACTCGGCGCGCGACCTGGCCGTCGTGCGTGGCCGCCTCGAGGGGGTGCCGGTGCTGCTCGGCTCGGCGACCCCTTCCCTGGAGAGCTGGCACAACGCGCGGCCGGCCGCCGACGGCGGCGCCGGGCGCTACCGCCGGCTGACGCTGGCGGCGCGCATCGGCGGCGGCGCGCTGCCGGCGGTGCGGCTGGTCGACCTGTCGCGACTGCCGCGCGAGACGCTGCGCGACCAGCCGATCGCGCCCGCGCTGCTGGCGGCGCTGCGCGCGCGTCTCGAGCGCGGCGAGCAAAGCCTGGTGTTCCTGAACCGGCGCGGCTACGCGCCGGTCCTGCAGTGCGGCGAGTGCGCCTGGAAGAGCGCCTGCGCGCACTGCAGCGCGTGGCGCGTGTTCCACAAGCGCGACCGCACGCTGCGCTGCCACCACTGCGGCTTCTCCGAGCGCGTGCCGCGCGCCTGCCCGGACTGCGGCAACCCCGACATCCAGCCGGTCGGGCGCGGCACCGAGCGGCTCGAGGAGCAGCTGGGCGGGCTGCTGCCGGGCGCGCGCATCGCGCGCATCGACGCCGACACGACGCGCCGCAGCGGCGCGCTGGAGGCCGAGCTGGCGCGCGTGCACGCCGGGGAAGTCGACGTGCTGGTGGGCACGCAGATGATCGCCAAGGGCCACGACTTCCGCCGCATCACGCTGGTGGCCGCGGCCAATCCGGATGCGGCGCTGTTCAGCAGCGATTTCCGCGCGCCGGAGCGGCTGTTCGCGCTGCTCATGCAGGCCGCCGGCCGGGCCGGCCGCGACGCGCAGCAGGCCGCGCGCGCCGAGATGTGGGTGCAGACCTGGCATCCGCAGCACCCGCTGTACGCCGCGCTGGCGGCGCACGACTACGACGCCTTCGCGCACGCGCAGCTCGAGGAGCGCCGCGCCGCCGGCCTGCCGCCGCACGCGCATCTCGCGCTGCTGCGCGCCGACGCGCGCAGCCAGGAGGTGGCGCAGGCCTGGCTGCAGGCGGTGGCCGACGCGGCCCAGGCGCTGCCGGAGAGCGAGACGGTCACGCTCTATCCGCCGGTGCCGCTGGCGGTGCAGCGGGTGGCCGACGTCGAGCGCTCCCAGATGTTGGTGGAGTCGGCCTCGCGACCGGCGCTGCAGCGGTTCCTGGCCGCCTGGGGCGTCGAGCTGCAGGCCCGCCGGCCGGAGCAGAAGGGGCTGCTGCGCTGGGCGGTGGACGTCGACCCGCTGGCGATCTGAACGGGGCGGTTCAGCGGCCGTGCAGGTGCGCTGGCGCCTCGAGCCGCTTGGCGAGCGTCGACAGCAGCAGCGTCAGCATCAGGTAGATCGCCGAGATGGCGAGGTAGGGTTCCCAGTAGCGCGAGTAGGCGCCGGCGACCGTGCGCGCGGCGAGCGCCAGCTCGGCCAGGCCGATGGCCGAGACGAGCGAGGAGTCCTTGACCAGCGTCACCGCCTCGTTGACCAGCGGCGGCACCATGCGCCGGACGGCCTGCGGCAGCACCACGTGGCGCATGCTCTGGTGGTAGGTCAGGCCCAGGCTGTAGGCGGCCTGGGTCTGGCCGGCATGGATGCTCTGGATGCCGGCGCGGAAGATCTCGGAGATGTAGGCGCCGGCATTGAGCGTCAGCGCCAGCGCGCCGGAGAAGAAGGCGCCATGGTTCTGGCGAAACTCGCGCGCCGCATCGCCGGCCAGCAGCAGGCCGTGGTCCGGGTGGATCAGCGTCGGCATCAGCGCGAAGTGCACGAGAAGGATCTGCACGAACAGCGGGGTGCCGCGAAAGAAGGTCACGTAGGCCAGCGTCAGCCACTGCGCCGGCTTGATCAGCACGGCCATCAGCGGCGACTTCGGCCTGGGCGCCCAGCGCGAGCTGCTGACGAGCCCGAGCAGCAGGCCCAGCAGCAGCCCGCAGACGATCGCGACGACGGTGAGCTGCACCGTCATCCAGAAGCCGGCCACGAAGAGGTCCTTGTAGCCGGCCAGGATCTCCCAGCGCAGGTCCATGGGAGATCCGGGCCCGGATTACTTCGAAGCCGCCGGCGCCGGGGCGGCCGCGGGCGAGCCGAAGTACTTCGTGTAGATGGCGTTGTAGGTGCCGTCGGTCTTGATCTCCGCGAGCGCCTTGTTCACCTTCTCGAGCAGCTCGGTGTTGCCCTTCTTCACCGCGATGCCGTACTGCTCCGGCGTGAAGGCGCTGTCGCTGACGGTCTTGAACTTCGCGCCGGCGTTGTTGGCCACGTAGTTCACGACCACGCCGTTGTCGGCGACCACGGCATCCACGCCGCCGGCCTCCAGCTCCTTCAGCGCCAGCGGGGTGGACTCGAAGCGCTTGACGTTGGTGCTGGCCTTGCCGAGCAGCTTGGTCACGACCTCGTCGCCGGTCGTGCCGGTCTGCACGCCGACCTTCAGCTTCTTCAGGTCGTCGAACTTGGCGACCTTGGAGCCCTGCTTCACCGCGATCAGCTGGTAGGCGTCGAAGTAGGGGCCGGCGAAGTCCATCGTCTGCTTGCGCTCGGGCGTGATCGTGATGGCCGAGATCAGCAGGTCCCGGTCACCCTGCTGGAGCGTGTTGAAGATGCCTTCCCACGGGGTGTTGACGAACTTGACCTCGAAGCCCGCCTTCTTGGCGACGGCGGTCAGCACGTCCATGTCGAAGCCGACGATCTCGCCCTTCTCGTTCTGCGACTCGAAGGGCGCGTAGGCGGCGTCGGTGCCGACCACCAGCGTCTTGCCGGCTGCGGGAGCCGGCGCGGCCGCGACCGGGGCGGAGCCTGCAGCCGGCGCGGCGGTCGGGGCCGGCTCTTCCTTCTTGCCGCAGGCGGCAAGCAGCAGGGCGGCACCGAACAGGCCGGCGGTCTTCAGGAACTGGCGGGTCGTGAGATTCATGCGGTTTCCTCGTGAGATTCCGGAGCAGGGACCTTGGCGGACATTGTCGCCGCGGACGATGCGAAAAAGCGGCCCGCAGGCCGCTTGAGAAGGGAGCCGGTCCGCTCGCGTCGGGACGGCCCGGAGGCCGCCCCTGCGCGTCGGGAACGCAGGACTCAGAACGCGTGGCGGATGCCGACGCCGACGGTCTGCCAGGTCTCGTCCTTCAGCACGGCGGTCTGGCTGTAGCCTTGGCCGTAGGTGGCGTTCTCGTCGTTGTCGACACCGTGGTAGAAGGCGTAGACCTTGGTGCGCTTGGACAGGTTGTAGTTGTAGCCGAGGGTCCAGGACGTGGCGGCCGAGTTGTCGACGTCGTCCCAGTCGTCGGCCCAGCCGACCGCCAGGTGCAACTCGCCGTTGCCCAAGGTGTACATGCCGGTGGCCGTCACGGAGTCGCGCTTGCCGAGCACGTCGCTGTCGTTGTGCTGGTAGGCCAGCCCGACGCCGAAGCTGCCGAAGGTGTAGAAGCCGGCGGCCGCGAAGCCCTCGACGACCGTGTCGTCGGCCACGTTGCGCGACTGGCTGTAGCCCGCGCCGATGTGCAGGTTGTCGACGTCGTAGGTCACGACGCCCTCGTAGGTCTTGCTGTAGACCAGCGCCTCGTCGACGCCGCTGTTCGTGCCGACGCCGTCGTTGCCTTCACCGGCGCTGGCCGTCAGCGCGACGGCGAAGCCGCCGAACTTCGGGCTGGTGTATTCCACCGCGTTGGGCGAGGTGAAGTTCAGGACCCAGAACTTGTCCTCGGCGGTGGTGCCGGTGTCGTGGTTGAAGACGCCGATGTAGTCCAGCGTGGCGTAGTACAGGGCGCTGGTGATGCGGCCGATCTTCAGCTGGCCGTACTGGCTGCTCTGCAGGCCGACGAAGGCCTCGCGGTTGAAGCCGGCGGACCCGCCGCCGTCGTCGGACTTGAAGCCCTGCTCGAGCATGAAGAAGGCGTTCAGGCCGCCCCCCAGGTCTTCCGTGCCGCGCAGGCCCCAGCGCGAGTTGTTGTTCTCGACCGCGGTCACTTCGTCGTCGCCGTTGTCCTGGTATTCGACCGTGGTGTTGATCCGGCCGTAGACGGTGACGCTGCTTTGCGCCGCCGCGCTGCCGGCAAAGGCGGCGCAAAGGAGGGCCACGAGGGCGATGGGCTTCATGTGTGTTTGCTTCCCTGTTTGTGAAGAGGAACCGGGCCGGTTCCGGGGCTTCGCGATAGCAAGCCCTGCGCCGGCGTGGGAAAAGTATAAGAACGGTACGGGGTTTGCCCGCATTGGTCCCGGGGCGTGCTCAAACTCGGCGCAAAAGTGATGCGTATCCGCAACGTCGTGCGCCATTCGAGGGCGGTTCAACCCGAACTTGCACCAAGCCAGGTCGCCAGCCCGGAGAAGCTGAAGAACGCCAGGACGGTCGAGGCGAGGATGATCCGTGCCACCCGGCCGGTATCGGCGTGGAAGCGTTCGGCCAGCAGCGAGACGTTGCTCGCCGAGGGCAGCGCGGCGGCCAGCGTGAGAACCATCAGCTCGAAGGACGTGAGCGGTGCGCCGGCCGCCCGGGCGACGCTGCCGAGCACGAACACGGCGGCGGGGTGCACGAACAGCTTGACCAGGGCCACCGGCATGAAGTCCCTCGCGGAGGGCGGTGGAGCGTCTGCGTCGGCCCGCCGCGCCTGAAGGCCGGCACGCCACAGCACGGCGCCGATCGTGAACAGCGCCACCGGCGTGGCGGCGCCGGCCAGCAGCTCGACCACCTTGTCGAGCGCCTGAGGCAGGCGCCATCCGGCCGCGGAGAACAGCGCGCCCAGGCCGATGGCCCAGGGCTGCGGATTGCGCAAAGGCCCGCGCGTCGCCTCGCGCGCCCGGGCGCCCCACGGAAGGTGGGCGCTGCCGTGCAGCTGAGCGACCGCCAGGCAGACCGAGGTGGTGAGGATCAGGTCGACCAGCAGCGTGACCATCACCGGCGCCGCCGCGGCCGCGCCGAGCAGCGCCGTCAGCAGCGGCATGCCCATGAAGCCGGTGTTCGGGAAGGCGGCCACCAGCGCGCCGAAGGCCGCGTCGCGCAGGTTCACCGCGCGTCCCGGGCCGCCCGCGCGGGCCACTGCGACCGTCAGCGCCACCACCGCGAGGGCGGCGGCCGCATAGACGCCCAGCAACGCCGGGTTCAGCAGCCGCGCCACCGGCGTCTGGGCGCCGAAGCGGAACAGCATGCACGGCAGCGCGAAGAACAGCACGAAGACGTTCAGGCCCGGGATCGCGGCCTCGGGCAGCGCGCGCAGCCGGCCGGCCAGGTAGCCGCACAGCACCAGTGCGAAGAAGGGCACGGTGACGGACAGGATGGCGGGCATCGGGCGCGCAGTATGTCAGGCGCCCGGCCTGATCGTGCCGGCGGCCGGCCGCCGTCGCGGCCGGCGTCGCTATGATCGCGCGCCGCTCTCCGGCCTCCTCCGCTCCCGTGTCCTCCCCGCCCTCCCTGAACCCCGCCCAGATGAAGGCGGTGCTGCACCTGGCCAGCACCAGGC
>Ga0247827_10001372_pt1 | contig 10388 bp, 8 predicted proteins | sample 12C_Control_Day2_FD_194414 | JGI IMG/M metagenome (GOLD analysis project Ga0247827, IMG submission 194414) | Soil microbial communities from agricultural site in Penn Yan, New York, United States - 12C_Control_Day2 | ecosystem: Environmental > Terrestrial > Soil > Agricultural land | place: USA...
GAGGGAGATGACCGCGACCTCCGTGGTGCCGCCGCCGATGTCCACCACCATGTTGCCGGTGGCCTCGTGGACCGGCAGCCCGGAGCCGATGGCGGCCGCCATGGGCTCCTCGATGATGTGCACCTGCCGGGCGCCGGCCTGGGACGACGCCTCGATGACGGCGCGGCGCTCGACGCCCGTGATGCCCGAGGGCACACAGACGACGACCCGCGGACGAGCCAGATACCGCCGCTTGTGGATCTTCAGGATGAAGTAGCGGAGCATCCGCTCGGTGATCTCGAAGTCGGCGATGACGCCGTCCTTCAGCGGACGCACGGCGACGATGTTGCCGGGCGTGCGCCCGATCATCTTCTTGGCTTCGGCACCGACCGCGAGGATGCCACCGGTGTTGGTGTTGATCGCGACCACGGACGGCTCGTTGAGTACGATCCCACGACCCCTGACGTACACCAGCGTGTTGGCGGTCCCGAGGTCGACAGCCATGTCACGGCCGATGAACGACATTGAGTTCCCCATCAGGATTCGACTGGCCTTCCCACGAGCTTTTGAGGGCTTTTCAGGTTGGCGAGGTGGGTGCGGTGACGTGAAGGGTTCCATCGTAGACGCGCCTTCGCGAACACCGTGCGAGGGTCTTCGCCATTGTCATCAGATGGCGGGTCCCGCTGCTTGTGCAGACGTCCCATCGGGGGCATCCGTTCCCCCGAACGCCACGCATATGCGAAAAAAGGCCCGGGGGCAAAGCCCCCAGACCGCCCGACGGCGGCCAAACGCGCTGGACGCGGCCGCGATGTGATCGTTATGCGCGCGGTTACGCCCGGCCGGGGAAGAAGATCTTGACCTCGCGCTCGGCGGATTCCTCCGAGTCGGAGGCGTGGATCAGGTTCTCCCGGACGATGACGCCGAAGTCCCCGCGGATCGAACCCGGCTCGGCGGCGATGGGGTCGGTGGGGCCCGCCAGCTTGCGCAGCCCCTCGATGACCCGCTCACCCTCGACGATCATCGCCACGACCGGCCCGGAGGCCATGAACTCCACCAGCGGCTCGTAGAACGGCTTGCCCTTGTGCTCGCCGTAGTGCTGCTCCAGCGTGTCCTGGTCCAGGGTGCGCAGCTCCAGCGCGGTGATCCGCCAGCCCGCCTTGCGCTCGACGCGGCTGATGATCTCGCCGGTCAGGCCACGGCGGACCGCGTCGGGCTTGAGCAGGACGAGGGTGCGCTGGGTCACGACGGAGCTCCTTGCGTGAAGTTGTGCGGAAAGACGAGGTTACCGGGCGTGTCGCGGCCGCTGTCACGCAGCGTCAGGCTGGTCGGCCCGGGCGGCGAAACGGGCCTTCGCTTCGTCCACCTTTCGCCCGTAGTGCACCGAGGTCCACCACAGCAGCGCGAACACCGCGCCCATGAAGAACATCATCGGGACGAAGACGCCGGAGGCGATGAGGGCGAGCTGCAGCGCCCAGCCCAGGGCCACCCCGCCCGGCCGGGTGATCATCCCGCACAGGGCCACGGACAGGAACATCGCGATGCCGCAGACCGTCCACACCGTGGCGGTGGACAGGTCGCCGTCCTTCATGGCGACCAGCCCGGCGAAACCGATGATGAAGAACTCGCCGATCAGCGTCGAAGCACAGAGCGTACGCACGGGATCTCAGCCCCTCCCCAGGAGCAGTCGGGCCTCGCCGACGGTGATGACGGAACCGGTGACGAGCACACCGCCGCCGGCGAACTCGCCCTCCTCCTCGGCCAGCGTGATCGCGGCCTCCAGGGCGTCCGGCAGCCGCGGCTCGACCTGGACGCGGTCCTCGCCGAACACCTCGACGGCGATGCCGGCCAGTTCGTCGGCGTCCATCGCGCGGTGGCTGGAGTTCTGCGTGACGACGACCTCGGCGAACACCGGCTCGAACGCCTCCAGCAGCCCCCGCACGTTCTTGTCGCCGCTCGCGCCGACCACGCCGATGAGCCGGCTGAACTGGAACGCCTCGCCGATCGACGCGGCGGCCGCCCGCGCGCCCGCCGGGTTGTGGGCGGCGTCCAGGACGACGGTCGGCGACCGCCGTACGACCTCCAGGCGGCCCGGGGAGGCGACGGCGGCGAAGGCCTTGCGCACGGTGTCGACGTCCAGCGGCTGCGGGCGCTCCGCGCCGACGCCGAAGAACGCCTCCACGGCGGCGAGCGCCACGGCCGCGTTGTGCGCCTGGTGCTCGCCGTGCAGCGGCAGGTACAGCTCGGGGTACTCGCCGCCGAGTCCGCGCAGCGTCACCAGCTGGCCGCCGACGGCGACCTGCCGGGCCACGACGCCGAACTCCAGTCCCTCGCGGGCCACCGTCGCGTCGGTCTCGACGGCCTTCTTCAGCAGCACCTGCGCCGCGTCCACCGGCTGCTGCGCCATGATCACCGTCGCGCCCCGCTTGACGATGCCGGACTTCTCGGTGGCGATCTCGGCGGGCGTGCCGCCGAGCCGGTCGGTGTGGTCCAGGTCGATGGGCGTCACCACGGCGACGCCGGCGTCGATCACGTTCGTCGCGTCCCAGCTGCCGCCCATGCCGACCTCGACGACCGCCACGTCCACGGGGGCGTCGGCGAAGGCGGCGTACGCCATGCCGGTCAGCACCTCGAAGAAGGACAGCCGGTACTCCTGCTGGGAGTCGACCATCTCGACGTACGGCTTGACGTCCTGGTACGTCTCGATGAACCGCTCGGCGGAGACCGGGGCCCCGTCCAGGCTGATCCGCTCGGTGACCGACTGGACGTGCGGGGAGGTGTACCGGCCGGTGCGCAGCTCGAAGGCGCCGAGCAGCGCCTCGATCATGCGGGCGGTGGACGTCTTGCCGTTGGTGCCGGTGATGTGGATCGAGGGGTACGAGCGCTGCGGCTCGCCCAGGACGTCCATCAGCGCGGCGATCCGGGCGACCGAGGGCTCCAGCTTGGTCTCGCCCCAGCGGGTGGCGAGCTCCGCCTCGACCTCGCGCAGCGCCCTGTCGACCTCGGGGTCCTCGGGGCGCGCGGGGACGTCCGCGTGCGGCCGGCCGCCCTGGGTGCGCAGGGTGCGGCTGCCGGCCTCGATGACCGCGAGGTCGGGGTCGCGGCGGGTCTCCTCCCCGACGAGCTCCGCGAACTCGTCGAAGGTGTCGTCCGGGTCGGGACCTGCTGATTCTGGGCGCTCGCTCACGGTGCCCAGTCTACGGGCGGCCCGGACGGCGTCCGGCAGGCCCGGGGTCCCCGGTCAGCCGAGCCACTTGCGCATCCCCAGCCGGCCCCACAGGACGCTCACGGCGAAGGACAGCACGGCGGCGGCCACCGCCGTCACGGCGAGTGCCACGGGCGCCGCGATCCCGTGCGGCACCGCCTCCGCGACGGGCCCCACCAGCACCGTCACGAACAGCAGGTGCACCAGGTACGTCCCGAACGAGGCGTCCGACAGCCGCCCCAGCAGCGCCCGCGCCCCCTCCGGCACCCGCACCCCGCTCACCGCGCCGAGCAGGGCGAAGGTCGGCGCGGCCACCGCCGCGCTGCCGTACGCGGCGGGGTGCCGCACGGTGAGCTGGTACACCGTGAGGGCGACGAGGGCGGCCGCCGTGCCCGCGAGCCACAGCCCGCGCGGGCCGCGCCGCCGGGCGGCGAGCAGGGCCGCGCCCGCCACCGCGTAGGCCAGCGAGTACAGCGACACGCTCCAGTCCCAGGAGGGCAGGGGCAGCCCGGTGAGGGTCCGCGCGTCCCCGGCGAACGCCGGCGCCACGGCGAACGCGGCGAGCAGCAGCAGCGACCTGCGGGGCGCCGCGCGCCGCCCGAGGACGAGCACGGCGACGCCGAGGAGCAGCAGGAGCGGCACGTAGGTGTAGAGGTACCAGAGGTGGAAGGCGGGCTCGACGGAGCCGAACAGCGCGTGGGCCGCGTCCCTGAGGCCTTCGTGCGGCGACTGCCGCCCGGACAGGTACTGCCAGAGGAGGTAGACGGCCGTCCACACCGCCATCGGGCGCAGGATCCGTCCGAGGCGGGTGAGGAGCTGGGCGTCGCCGCGCACGGGCGAGCCGACCAGGGCCGCCCAGCCGGCCATCGCGAAGAACGCCGGCACGGCGAACCGGCCCGCCGAGTCGCCGAGGACGCCGGTGGTGCGGTGGCCGGCGTCGAGGAACTCGGCGGAGGCGTGCACCAGTACGACCGCCGCGGTGCAGACGACCCGCAGCAGGTCGATGTCGTCGCGCCGTTCACGGCCGGGTCCGCCCCGCGCGGCCGGTCCGGCGGTCGGTGCGGCGGTGGGGGGCGCGGTGCGGGGCATCGTGGGGGTGCTCCTGACGGCGTGGTCCTGGCGGTGGGCAAAACCGCAGGCTCCCCCGGCCGGGTTACACGCCGCCCACCACGACGTGAACGGCCCCCGACCTGAGCGGTCGGGGGCCGTGCGTGTCCGGGCGACTTCCGTCAGGCGCCGGGCAGGCGGTCCAGCTGGGACGTGATGCGGGCGATGTCCTCGTCCGCCTTCGCCAGCCGCGTGCGGATCTTCTCCACCACGTGGTCCGGGGCCTTCGCCAGGAACGCCTCGTTGCCGAGCTTGGCCGTCGCCTGGGCCTTCTCCTTCTCGGCGGCGGCCAGGTCCTTGGCGAGCCGCTTGCGCTCGGCGGCGACGTCGATCACACCGGACAGGTCCAGCGCGACCTCGACGCCCGCGACCGGCAGGGTCGCGGTGGCCGTGAAGGACTCGCCCTCCGGCTGCAGGCGCAGCAGCTGGCGGACGGCCGGCTCGTGCGCGGCGAGCGCCGTGCCGTCGAGGGTCAGCCGGGCCGGGACCCGCTGGCCGGGCTGCAGGCCCTGGTCGGCGCGGAACCGGCGGACCTCGGTGATCACCGACTGGAGCGTCCCGATCTCCCGCTCGGCGTCCGCGTCCCGGAACCCGCTGTCGGCCGGCCAGTCGGCGATGACGACGGACTCGCCGCCGGTCAGGGTGGTCCAGAGGGTCTCCGTGACGAACGGGACCACCGGGTGCAGCAGCCGCAGCGTGACGTCGAGGACCTCGCCGAGGACCCGCTTGCTGACCTCGGCCGGCTCGCCGCCCGCCTGGAACGTCGTCTTGGACAGCTCGACGTACCAGTCGAAGACCTCGTCCCAGGCGAAGTGGAACAGCGCGTCCGACAGCTTGGCGAACTGGAAGTCGTCGTAGTACGCGTCGACTTCGGCGACGACCGAGTTCAGCCGGGACAGGATCCAGCGGTCGGTCGACGACATCGCGGACGCGTCCGGCAGCGGCCCCTCGACCGTCGCGCCGTTCATCAGCGCGAAACGGGTGGCGTTCCAGATCTTGTTGGCGAAGTTGCGCGAGCCCTGGACCCAGTCCTCGCCGATCGGGACGTCGACACCCGGGTTCGCGCCACGGGCGAGCGTGAACCTGAGCGCGTCGCTGCCGTACTTGTCCATCCAGTCCAGCGGGTTGACCGCGTTGCCGAAGGACTTCGACATCTTCTTGCCGAACTGGTCGCGGACCATGCCGTGCAGGGCGATGGTGTGGAACGGCGGGGTGCCGTCCATCGCGTACAGGCCGAACATCATCATCCGGGCGACCCAGAAGAAGAGGATGTCGTAGCCGGTGACCAGGACGGAGTTCGGATAGAACTTCGCGAGGGACTCGGTCTGCTCGGGCCAGCCGAGCGTGGAGAACGGCCACAGGCCGGAGGAGAACCAGGTGTCCAGGACGTCGGTGTCCTGGTGCCAGCCCTCGCCGGTCGGCGCCTCGTCGTCCGGTCCGACGCAGACGATCTCGCCGTTCGGCCCGTACCAGACCGGGATGCGGTGGCCCCACCACAACTGGCGCGAGATGCACCAGTCGTGGAGGTTGTCGACCCAGTCGAAGTACCGCTTCTCCATCTCCTGCGGGTGGATCTTGACGCGGCCGTCGCGGACCGCGTCGCCCGCCGCCTTCGCCAGCGGGGCGACCTTGACCCACCACTGCAGGGACAGCCGCGGCTCGATGGTGGTCTTGCAGCGCGAGCAGTGGCCGACGGAGTGGACGTAGGGCCGCTTCTCGGCGACGATCCGGCCCTCGGCGCGCAGCGCGGCGACGATGGCGGAGCGGGCCTCGAGCCGGTCCAGGCCCTGGAAGGGGCCGTGGGCGGTGATGACGGCGTGCTCGTCCATCACGGCGATGGCGGGCAGGTCGTGCCGCCGGCCGATCTCGAAGTCGTTCGGGTCGTGGGCCGGGGTCACCTTGACGGCGCCGGTGCCGAACTCGGGGTCGACGTGCTCGTCCGCGACGACCGGGATGGAACGGTCGGTCAGCGGCAGCCTGATGTGCTTGCCGACGAGGTGCTTGTAGCGCTCGTCGTCGGGGTGGACGGCGACGGCCGTGTCACCGAGCATCGTCTCCGCGCGGGTCGTGGCGACGACGATGGTGTCGTCCCCCTCGCCGTACTTCATGGAGACGAGCTCGCCGTCGTCCTCCTGGTAGTCGACCTCGATGTCGGAGATCGCGGTCAGACAGCGCGGGCACCAGTTGATGATGCGCTCGGCGCGGTAGATCAGCTCGTCGTCGTAGAGCCGCTTGAAGATGGTCTGGACGGCAGTCGACAGGCCCTCGTCCATGGTGAAGCGCTCGCGCGACCAGGCGACGCCGTCGCCGAGGCGGCGCATCTGGCCGGAGATCTGTCCGCCGGACTCGCCCTTCCACTGCCAGACGCGCTCGATGAACGCCTCACGGCCGAGGTCGTGCCGGGACTTGCCCTCCTTGCCCAGCTCGCGCTCGACGACGTTCTGCGTGGCGATGCCGGCGTGGTCCATGCCGGGCTGCCACAGCGTCTCGAAGCCCTGCATGCGCTTGCGCCGGGTCAGGGCGTCGATGAGCGTGTGCTCGAAGGCGTGCCCGAGGTGCAGGCTGCCCGTGACGTTCGGCGGCGGGATGACGACGGTGTACGGGGGCTTGTCGCTCCCGGCGTCCGCCTCGAAGTAACCGCGCTCTACCCAGCGCTCGTACAGCGGCCCCTCTACATCGGCCGGCGCGTACTGGGTCGGCAGTTCGGTGATGGGCGCTGGTGGCTCCTGCTGAGCGTTCTCGGTCACGGGGCTCAGTTTAGAGGCGTCACGGACCTGTCCCGAAACGCGTTTCCTTTGTAACGGTGCGACCCCCACTGGCCTGAACGCATGACTCCTGAGTCAGGATGTCAGCAACGCATAAGCATCTGGAGGGGAACCCAGTAATGAGCTACAACCAGCCGGGCCCGTACGGCGGGCAGCCCCAGCAGCCCGGGCCGTACGGCCAGCCGGGTCCCTACGGCCAGCAGCCGCAGGCTCCGCAGCCCGGCGGTCAGCCCGGCTACGGCTACCCCCAGCAGGCCCCGCCGCCCGGCCAGCCCGGTTACGGGTACCCCCAGCAGGCGCCGCCGCCCGGCCAGCCCGGTTACGGCTACCCGCAGCAGGCCGGCCAGCCCCAGTACGGCATGCCGCCCCAGCCCCCGGCCTCCGGCGGCGGCGGCAAGACGGCCGGGATCGTCATCGGCGCGGTCGCGGTCGTGGCGGCGATCGGCGTGGGCGCGTACTTCGTGATCGGCGGGGGCGGCGGCGCCGGCGGCCTGGAGGACGACGGCGCGCACAAGCTGTCGACGCCGGAGACGGTGCTCGGCGAGTACAAGCGGGTCGGCGACGGTAACCAGGCGAGCGATGCCAGCACCGCGAAGGACATGGCGAAGAGCGGCGTCAAGAACGGCACGGCCGTCGTCGGACAGTGGTCGACCGCCGACTTCAGCGGCTACGACCCCCAGGACCCGACCACCATTCCCGACCAGGCCGAGCTGCTGACCGCCAAGGGCATGACCATGGTGGGCGGTTACGGCGAGATCTCCGAGCCCCAGACCGTGCTGGACAAGTTCTTCGCCAACATCCAGAAGGAAGTCAAGGAGAGCTCCACCAGCGACACCGGGGGCATGCAGAACGCCGAACTGGTCGGCGAGCCCGAGGAGGTCGAGATCGACGGCGCCGTCGCCAAGTGCCAGTCGACCAAGGCCACCAACGCGCTCACCAAGAAGGAGTCGACCGACTGGTTCTGCGCCTGGGCCGACCACAGCACGGTCGCCATGGTCTCGCCCGGCGACAACAGCGGCACGGGCGTCAACAAGGACACCGCGGTCGACCTCACCACCAAGCTCCGCGAGCAGATCCGCGTCAAGGCCTGAGACGTACGCACACGAAAGGGGCCCCGGTCGACTCGACCGGGGCCCCTTTCGTGTGGGTGTTACGCCGTCTTCTGTTCGCCCGAGCCACGGCCGCGGGCGTCGCGCGGGATGAGGGTCGGGTTGACGTTGGACAGGACCACGTCCGCCGTGATGACCACGCGGGCGACGTCCTTGCGGGACGGGACCTCGTACATCACGCCCTGGAGGACTTCCTCCATGATGGCGCGCAGGCCGCGGGCGCCGGTCTGGCGGAGGATGGCCTGGTCGGCGATGGCCTCCAGCGCCTCACGCTCGAAGTCCAGTTCCACGCCGTCGAGTTCGAAGAGGCGCTGGTACTGCTTGACCAGCGCGTTGCGCGGCTCGACGAGGATCTGGAGCAGGGCCTCGCGGTCGAGGTTGTGGACCGAGGTGATGACGGGGAGCCGGCCGATGAACTCGGGGATCATGCCGAACTTGACCAGGTCCTCCGGCATGACCTCCTCGAACTGGTCCTTGGACTCCATCTCCCGCTTGGAGCGGATCGTCGCGCCGAAGCCGATGCCCTTGGCGCCGGCCCGGCCCTCGATGATCTTCTCCAGTCCGGCGAAGGCGCCGCCCACGATGAACAGCACGTTCGTCGTGTCGATCTGGATGAACTCCTGGTGCGGGTGCTTGCGGCCGCCCTGCGGCGGCACGGAGGCCGTGGTGCCCTCGAGGATCTTCAGCAGGGCCTGCTGGACGCCCTCGCCGCTGACGTCGCGCGTGATCGACGGGTTCTCGCTCTTGCGGGCGACCTTGTCGATCTCGTCGATGTAGATGATCCCGGTCTCGGCCTTCTTGACGTCGTAGTCGGCCGCCTGGATCAGCTTCAGCAGGATGTTCTCGACGTCCTCGCCGACGTATCCCGCCTCGGTGAGCGCCGTGGCGTCGGCGATCGCGAACGGGACGTTCAGCATCCGGGCGAGGGTCTGGGCCAGCAGGGTCTTGCCGGAGCCCGTCGGGCCCAGCAGGAGGATGTTGGACTTCGCCAGCTCGATGGCGTCCTCACGGCCCTGGGCGCCGCCGTTCTCGCCGGCCTGGACGCGCTTGTAGTGGTTGTACACGGCGACGGAGAGCGCCTTCTTGGCCGCCTCCTGCCCCACCACGTACCCCTCGAGGAACTCGTAGATCTCGCGGGGCTTGGGAAGCTCCTCCCAGCGGACCTCACTGGTCTCCGCGAGTTCTTCCTCGATGATCTCGTTGCAGAGGTCGATGCACTCGTCGCAGATGTACACACCGGGCCCTGCGATGAGCTTCTTGACCTGCTTCTGGCTCTTGCCGCAGAACGAGCACTTGAGCAGATCGCCGCCGTCACCGATGCGTGCCACGGTGTGCTTCCCCTTCGCCTGGGAGACGCCCGGACGTCAATGTCCGGCGGCTCCTGGTGCTGCCTTATGTCCGACGGTACCTTGCCTGGCCCCTCGTTCGGGCCCCCCTTGGCACGGTTCACTTTGACGTGGACCGTGCCAAACCGTGCCAAGGGGCGGCAGACGTTACACCCCCGCCTCGCGTCAGCGCAGGCTGGAGTTGTCCATCTTCCGGGTGGTGATGATCTGGTCGATCAGGCCGTACTCCAGCGCGTCCTCGGCCGTGAGGATCTTGTCGCGCTCGATGTCCTCGCGGATCTTGTCGATCGGCCGGGTGGAGTGCTTCGCCAGCATCTCCTCCAGCTGCGAGCGCATCCGGAGGATCTCGTTGGCGGCGATCTCCAGGTCGGAGACCTGGCCGCGGCCCGTCTCGCTGTACGGCTGGTGGATCAGCACACGCGCGTTCGGCAGCGCCATGCGCTTGCCGGGCGTGCCGGCGGCCAGCAGGACGGCGGCGGCGGAGGCGGCCTGGCCCATGCAGACCGTCTGGATGTCCGGCTTCACGTACTGCATCGTGTCGTAGATCGCCGTGAGCGCGGTGAAGGAGCCGCCGGGGCTGTTGATGTAGACCGAGATGTCCCGGTCGGGGTCCATCGACTCCAGGCACAGCAGCTGCGCCATGACGTCGTTGGCGGAGGCGTCGTCGATCTGGACGCCGAGGAAGATCACGCGCTCCTCGAAGAGCTTCGCGTACGGGTCGTACTCGCGGATGCCCTGCGAGGTGCGCTCCACGAAGCGCGGGATGACGTAACGGGACTCGGCCGCGGGGCCGGTGTACTCGGCGCGGGCACGGTCGTACAGGCCGCTGCCGGGGAAGTCGTTCACGGTGTCTCCTGGAAGGGGGCTGAGGCGGTCGGCT
>Ga0247827_10001374_pt1 | contig 10383 bp, 8 predicted proteins | sample 12C_Control_Day2_FD_194414 | JGI IMG/M metagenome (GOLD analysis project Ga0247827, IMG submission 194414) | Soil microbial communities from agricultural site in Penn Yan, New York, United States - 12C_Control_Day2 | ecosystem: Environmental > Terrestrial > Soil > Agricultural land | place: USA...
AACTATGTAAAGCTAAGCGTGACGATTGATTCTTCGCCCGCCTAGCTCATGAGCTCCTTGCATGACCGCCTACCGCGCCCGACTGACGGAAAGCGACATCCGGCGCCTGATCAAGTCTGATGCGGAAGACGAGCGCGCGGCGGCGGCGCACAAGCTGTGCCGAAGCATCGACCGGATGCCTCTGGACGAGGCGGATCGCGCGGCGGCGCAGAAGATCCTGATCGTTATGGCCAATGATACGGCCGAACTGGTGCGCCGAGCCCTGGCGGTGACGCTGAAGGCCTCCGACCTGATGCCGCGAGAGGTGGCGCGTCGTCTGGTCGCCGACGTGGATAGCGTCGCCCTGCCCATCATCACCAGTTCGCCGGTCTTTACCGATGACGACCTGATCGAGATCGTGCGCGCCGGTTCGGTGGTGCGTCAGAACGCCGTGGCCTCGCGCCATCGCGTGCCCCGCGACGTGGCGACGGTTCTGGCGGCCGAGGGCGGGGTACTGGCGGTGCGTGCGCTGGCGGCCAACGACAACGCCGACATTTCCGAAGCGGCCCTGGGTGTGGTCATCGACCGGTTTGGTCAGACCTCCGAGATCGTGGCCGCCATCGCCTATCGTCAGGTCCTGCCGCTGTCGGTGACCGAGCGGCTGGTGGCCCTGGCCAGCGACGCCGTGCGCGAACATCTGGTGACGCGTCATGCGGTGGCGCCCGAGACCGCCATCCAGTTCGCCCATTTCGCGCGCGAGCGGGCGACGGTCGATCTGGTGGATCAGGCGCGGGTCAGTAACGACCTGTCGGCCTTTGTCGCCGGATTGCACGCGCGCAAGGCGTTGAACGCTTCATTGCTGCTGCGGGCCTTGGCGCGCGGGCAAATGGCGCTGTTTGAGCACGCACTGGCCGAACTGACCGGCACACCGCATCATCGGGCCTGGCTGATGGTGCACGACGCCGGGCCCCTGGGTCTGAAGGCCATCTATGATCGGGCGGGCCTGCCTCCGCGCCTGTTTCAGGCCTTCCGAGCAGGCGTTGATACCTGGCGTGCCTTGCAGGCCGAGGGCGGCGACACCGCCAGCGAAGACTTCCGCCAGCGGATGTTGGAGCGTTTCCTGAGCCAGCGCCCCAATACGTCACGCGACGATCTGGCCTATCTGATGGAGCGACTGGACCGTCCAGTGGCTCAGGGCGCGGAAGCCGCCGTCAGCGCCGCCTGATCAATCATCAGGCATGAAAAAAGGCGCCCCCGGCATCGGCGGCGCCTTTTCATTGTCCATCGTCGGGCGTCAGGCCAGATGGTCGGCGACGCGCGCTTCCAGAGTCTCGGCCAATTCGCGGCCGACCGGGTGCTCGTCGGTCTGGATCTCGTCGCGGACCACGGCGCGGATGGCGTCGATGTGGGCGTCGAGGATGGCCATCGGGGCCTGCATCCGCTTGTCGGCGTCATCCATCATGCGACACAACGACCCGGCGATGCGGGTGACCAGGGGATACTGATAGGTGGCGCCCAGGCCCTTCAGGTCGTGGGCGCGGAAATAGAGGGCTTCTGCGGTCTCGGGCGTATAGCCCTTGGCGCGGATATCGGCCTGGGCCTGATCCAGCTTGACGATCTCGTCGTTCAGCCATTGGCCGAACTGGGCCGACATGGCCTTGAGGGCGGCCTCGGCCTTGGCGATGGCGTCGGCGTCGATGCCGCCGAATCCGCCGACCTTGGCGCGCAGCGGGTTGGGCGGGCGAATGACCTGGGGAGGGTTGCTCACGTGACGACTCCTGAACTCTTGGCGTCAGTTTACGTCACGGAGCCTTAAAAACCCGTGACGTTCAACTGGCGAACTGTTCGGCCATGACGCGTTCCTCGAAGGAACGCCCGGCGTCGAACAGCATGGTCAGGCTGATGTCGCGACGTTCGCGCACCTCGACGCGGGTGACGCGGCGGACCTCAAAATTGTCGGCGGTGGCGCTGACCGGGCGCTTGTCCGGTTCCAGCACCTCGAAACGCACCCGCGCGGTATGCGACAGCAGGGCGCCGCGCCAGCGCCGGGGACGGAAGGCGCTGATCGGCGTCAGGGCCAGGCTGGGTGCGTCCAGGGGGATGATCGGTCCATGCGCCGACAGGTTGTAGGCGGTCGAGCCGGCGGGCGTGGCGACCATGCAGCCGTCGCAGCTCAACTCCTCCAGCCGCACCTTGTCGTTGATGCTGACGCGCAGCTTGGCGGTCTGGCGCGTCTGACGCAGCAGCGAGACCTCGTTGATGGCCAGGCCGCTATGGACCTCGCCGCTCTCGACCCAGGCGTCCATCTGCAGAGGATGGATGACGGTGCGGTCGGCCTCGGCCAGACGAGCCGGCAGGTCGTCCTCGTCATAGTCGTTCATCAGGAAACCGACCGAGCCGCGATTCATGCCGTAAACCGGGGTGCGGAGCTGCAGGTTGTTGTGCAGGGTCTCCAGCATGAAGCCGTCGCCGCCCAGGGCCACGATGACGTCGGCCTCGGCCACCGGAACCGAGCCGTAGCGCTCGGTCAGCCGCACCCGCGCCGCCTCGGCTTCGGGGCGGTCGCTGGCGACAAAGGTCAGGGCGAGGGGGGCGGAGGTGTTCACGCCTTCACGCAAGCTGAGCCGAGCTCCTGTGTCAAACGGAAGCGCCGTCGACATCGGCCATCAACAGCCGAAATTCATAGGCGGCCTGATCGGCGGAACGCTCGGCCAGACGCCAGGCTGAACTGTCGGGATCGCGCGGGAAGCCTTTGTTCAGCTTGCGGATTTCGGTCAGTATGGCGGGGAAGGCGGCGCGATCCAGCCCAACGGCGATGCAGGCCAGGAAGAGGGGACGCGCCGTATCGCCGCCCAGGGCGTGCAGAACCTGAGACACCTCGAACCGGCCCAGGGTCGCCAGGCCGTGGGCGAAGACACCCAGCTTTTCCTCACGCAGGGCGCGGATCAGATAGGCGGGGCGAAGCTGGCCCGCTGCGTGAAGCTTGGCCACCAGCCGGGCGTCGAGGTCCTCGGCTGGGGTCAGGGCGGCGACGGCCTTCCATTCGACGGCGCCGCCCTGATGAGCGGCGGCCCTGACGGCTTCGGCCAGTCTTTCGGGCGCGACGGGGAAGCGGTCGCTGATCGCCTGACGCAGCGCCTCGCCGACCCATTGATACAGACGCAGGGCCAGGGTCTCGTCCAGCGACGGATGGCGGGTCAGCGGCGCGCGCAGGGCGGCCAGTTGTCGCGATCGCGCGACCAGATCGGCGAAGGCGGCGGTTTCGATGCGAGCGCTGCGGTTAGTGGCCAGGGCGGTCATCACCGCCGGGTCGCCGCCGGCGACGATGGCGCGCGCCACGGCGGCGCCGATGTCGGGGCGCAGGGCGACCTGAATCTGATGTTCGATCGAACAGTCGGCGAGAAGTTGCAGCAGGTCCTTATCCAGCAACAGGGGGCTGGCGGCGATCACTGGCCGGGCGATGTCGATTTCGTCGGCGGCCAGCATCCGCACCAGAGCTGCGGGAGGCCAGTCGGCCTTGGCTAGCCTCTGGGCCAGGTTCCGACGGATCTCGCGTTCGGCGTCGCGGGTCAGGGCGATGAAGATGTCGGCCAGGGCCTCGGGCGCGCCGCCGTGCACGCCAGCGGATTCGTAAAGGCCCGCGATGCCCATCAACAGACGGTTTTGATCGTCGGGCGAACGTGTCTTGGCCAGGTCCAGCAACTGGTTCAGCCCGGACAGGGGAACCGCCTGCGAAGGCTTGGCCGGGTCTAGCGGAACGACTGTGGACACCGGCGGCTCCGCGGATCGAAAACGGCCGCCTCGGCCGCAAATCATCATCGTCCGGGGGCGTGAAAACAGGGTTAACAAAATCCTTCCGGGAGCGAACGCGGGTCGCTTGACGGCGCGGCGCGGCGGGGCGACCTTCAACGGAACAATGATAAGGGAGGTCGTCATGGCGGACGGATCGACGTCGTCGCTGAAATCGCGGGTGTCCGAGGCCGAGTGGCAGGTGCGGGTCGAACTGGCGGCGCTCTACCGCCTGGTGGCCCTGCACGGATGGGACGACATGATCTTCACCCATATATCGGCCCGCGTGCCGGGGCCGGATCACCATTTTCTGATCAATCCCTACGGCTGGTATTTCGATGAAATTACAGCCTCTTCCCTTGTGAAGGTCGATCTGGACGGCAACATTGTTCAGGAAACGACGAACTTCATCAATCCTGCCGGCTTCACCATTCACTCGGCCGTCCATGGGGCGCGTGAAGACGCCAAATTCGTTATCCATCTGCACACGGTGAGCGGCGTCGGCGTGGCGGCCCAGAAGGAGGGTCTGCTGCCGGTCAGCCAGAACGCCTGCCTGTTGCAGCATCAGGTGGCCTATCACGGCTATGAAGGGCTGGCGCTGAACCATGACGAACGCGAGCGTCTGGTGGCGGACCTGGGCGACAAGCCGCTGATGTTGTTGCGCAACCACGGCACGATGGCGGTGGGCGAGACGGCGGCTCAGGCCTGGGTGGGGATCTTCTTCCTGGAGCGAGCCTGCGCCCAGCAGGTGGCGGCCCTGTCGGGCGGGCGCGAGAACGTCTTGATCGCTCCGGACGCCGCTCAGGCCGAGACCAGGGATCAGGGGCGCGGCATCGGCTTCGTCTCCGCCCTGGCCTGGCCCGGCGCCCTGCGTCAGCTGGAACGAAAATCACCGGGCTACGACGTGTGAAGGCGGTCGGGGGGCTGCTGATCGGACTGGGGTTGTCGGCGGTTGGGGCGTCGCCGGCCGCCGCCGGAGCCTGGAACCTGCCAAAGGGGCAGGGGCAGGCGATCCTGAAATTCGAGGACATGCGCGCCGATGAGGCCTTTGGTCCGTCCGGCGGCCGTGTCGACCTGCCTGGCGGGCGGGTTGATCGCACCGCCTCGATGCTGGTCGAGTATGGCGTGACTGATCGATTGACCCTGCAGGTCAAGGGCGAGTGGCAGCAGGGGCGCGACGCCTATGTCGACTTCGACGGGCGCGGACCGCTGGAGATCGGCGGGCGCTGGCAGATCTATCGCGATCCCGACCATGTGGTGGCGGTCTATGCCGGCTACGCTCAGGGCGGCGAGGGGCGCAACGCCGGTTATGCGCCGCCCGGAGCCGGCGACAGCGATTGGGAACTGCGTGTGATGGGGGGGCGCAGCTGGAGCGAGCCGCGCACCTTCGTCGAGGCCCAACTGGCGCGTCGCTGGCGCAGCGGCCTGACCGACGAGGTGCGAATGGACGTGACCGCGGGCGCGCATCTGGGGCAGGACTGGATGGTGATGGGACAGATGTTCGCCGGCGTGACGGACAAGGCTCCTGACGGCGCCAGCGCGGGCTGGCTGTCGCTCGAAGGTTCTGTGGTGCGTCGCTTCGGCGACTGGAGCCTTCAGGCCGGCTGGCGACACGCGGTGGCGGGGCATGAAGTCGCCGTATCGCGCGGGCCGATTATTGGCCTCTGGCGGCGTTTTTAAACCGCCTTGCCGCGACGGAACCCCGACGGTTCCACGTTACAGATACTTTATTTGCGTAACGGCCATGACCCGCTAAGCGGGACCGCTTGTTGTCGGGGAGACTGCGTCGCGTGTTCAAACGCCATTTTTTCATCATAGCGGCGGCGTGTCTGGTGGGGCTGATGGTCCTGGCGGGGGTCCTGAAGATCACCCTGGCGGACGACAAGGGCGGTCCCGGTCGGGGCGGCCCCGGCGGCGGGCGCGGTCAGGCCGTGGCCGAGGCTGTCGCCGCCCCGCGTGAGTTCGCCGATCAGATCCGCGTCCTGGGCGTGGCCCGCAGCAGGCGTTCGGTCAACATCACCTCGAATACGACCGAGCTGATCACTCGCGTCATGTTCACCGACGGCCAACGCGTTGCAGCGGGCGCGCCCCTGGTTGAACTGCAGGCGCGCGAGGAAGACGCCGACCTGATCCAGGCCCGCGCCCAACTGGCCCAGGCCCAGCGCGAGTATGATCGCTACAAGATTCTGGCCGAACGCGGAGTCGCGCCGCGCGTCACCGCCGAAACCGCCGAGACGGCGCTGCAAACCGCCCGCGCCGCCGTGGCGGCCTCGGAAGCCCGTCGCGGCGACCGCGTGTTGCGCGCGCCCTTCGCCGGCGTCCTGGGGCTGACGACTGTGACGCCGGGCACCCTGATCTCGCCCGGATCGGTCATCACCACCCTGGACGACACCAGCGCCATCCGCGTCGATTTCCCCCTGCCGGAACGCTATCTGGGCGCGCTGCAGACCGGCACACCTCTGAGCGCCACGGCCGACGCCTATGCGGGGGAGACCTTCGACGGCCGCATCGCCCTGCTGGACACGCGCGTCAACGAACAGACCCGCGCCGTCATCGCCCGCGCCGAGTTCGCCAATCCCGGCAATCGCATTCGTCCCGGCATGATGATGCGCGTCGCCGTGCATCAGGGGCGCCGCCAGAGCCTGTCGGTGCCTGAGGCCGCCGTTCAGTATGAAGGGCAGGGCGCCTTCGTCTATCGCATCGCGCGCGGTGAGAACGGCACGACCGCCCAGCGTGTCGAGGTGCAGACCGGCGCGGTGGAGGGCGGCTTCGTCGAGATCCTGTCCGGCCTGGACAACAATGACCGCGTCGTCGCTTCCGGCCTGAACCGCATCCAGCCGGGCGCGCCTGTCACCGTCGGCGGCGCTCAGCAGAAGGGCGGCGCCAACGCGGCTCAGGCGGCTCGCAAATGATGTTGTCCGATGTTTCGGTCCGCCGCCCCGTCTTTGCGGCGGTCGGGGCCATCGTCCTGTGCGTTATCGGCCTGGCGGCCTTCTTCTTCCTGCCGGTGCGTGAACTGCCGGACGTCGATCCGCCCATCGTCTCGGTCAACACCACCTACGCCGGCGCCTCGGCCGAGGTGATCGAGAGCCGGATCACCGAGCCGATCGAGCAACAGATCGCCGGCATCCAGGGCGTCGAGCGTATCAACTCGACCAGCCGCGACGGCCGGTCCAGCGTCAACATCGAGTTCTCGCTGGACAGGAACATCGACGACGCGGCCAACGACGTGCGCGACCGGGTTTCGCGCGTTCAAGGGCGTTTGCCCGATCAGGCGGACCCGCCGGAAGTGGCCAAGGCGGACTCCGACAGCCAGCCGATCATGATCATGTTCCTGCGGTCCACGACCATGAACCGCATGGAGCTGACGGACTATGCCGACCGTTATCTGGTGGACCGTTTCGCCACCGTGCCCGGCGTGGCCCAGGTCAATATCTTCGGCGAGCAACGCTACGCCATGCGGATATGGCTGGACGCCGCCGCCATGGCCGCGCGCGGTCTGACGGTCGCGGACGTTGAAACCGCGCTGACCAACCAGAATGTCGAGCTGCCCGCCGGCTCGCTGGAATCGGCGCAGAAAGACTACACGGTGCGCGTGGCCCGCACCTATTCGCGGCCCGCCGACTTCGCCCAGTTGCCGATCGGCACGCGCGGATCGGCTTCGACGGCCACAGGGGCGCAAAGTTCGGGCACTCTGGCGGCCGCCACAACGGCCATGACCAACGGCGTGACGGGCGCTCTTCTCGGCAACGCCGCCTATGTCACGCGTCTGGGCGATATCGCCCGCATCGAGGAAGCGCCCGCCGAAGATCGCCGGCTGTTCCGGGGCAACGGCATCGACCAGATCGGTCTGGCCATTACGCGTCAGGCCCAGTCCAACGACCTGGCCATCTCCGAGGGCGCGCGCGCCCTGATGGAGCAGGTCACGCCGACCTTGCCGCCCGGCACGACGCTGGAAGTCGGGTCGGACAACTCGGTCTTCACCTCGCACGCCATCGACGAGGTCTGGATCACCATCGGCATTTCGATGGCCCTGGTGGCCCTGGTCAACTTCATCTTCCTGGGCAGTCTGCGCGCTGCGATCATTCCTTCGGTGGTGGCGCCGATCTGTCTGCTGGCGACCTTCATCGTATTGGCGCCGCTCGGATTTTCGTTGAATCTGCTGACCTTGCTGGCCTTGGTTCTGGCCATTGGCCTGGTGGTCGATGACGCCATCGTCGTGGTCGAGAACATTCAACGGCGGCTCGACCATGGCGAACCCTCGCTGATCGCTGCCGAGCGCGGCGCGCGCCAGGTCTTCTTCGCCGTCGTGGCGACGACTGTCGTCCTGCTGTCAGTGTTCGCGCCGCTGCTGTTCCTGCCGGGATATGTCGGCCGTCTGTTCGTCGAGCTGGCGGCGGCGATTGCGGCGGCTGTAGCCTTCTCGGCCTTCCTGGCGCTCAGCCTGTCGCCCATGCTGGCGTCCAAGATCCTCAAGCCGGCCGAGAGCAACGGCTGGCTGGCGCGTCGTGTCGATCGTGCCATGGATGCGCTGAAGAACTCCTATGCTCATTCGCTGGAGGCTCTGCTTGGCCGCCGCATCGCTGTGGGCGGCGTGATCGGGCTGGTCGTTCTGGTCGCCGCGGGAGCGACCGGCATTTTCCTGCACCTGCCGAACGAACTGGTGCCGAACGAGGACCGGGGGCGTGTGACCTTGCGTATCGCCGGTCCCGAGGGCGCAGGCTTCGACTACACCCGCAAGATCATGCTGGGGCTCGAACCCATTCTGGCCGAATATCGCGACAGCGGCGAGGCGGCCAACTTCCTGATCTCCGCGCCCGGTTTCGGCGGTTCGGGCTTCAGCTCGGGCAGCGCGGTCCTGAATCTGGCCGACTGGTCCGAGCGCGATCGTTCGGCGGACGAGATCGCTCAGGAACTGAACGGCAAGCTGCGCGGCCAGACCGACGCTCAGGTCAACGCCTCCACCCCCGGCGCCTTCCAGCGCGGCGGCGGCAACTCCAACTCGGTCGAGATGATCGTGACGGGTTCGGAATACGGTCCGCTCTACAACTGGCTGCAGCCCATTCTGGCGGCGGCGCTTGAGAACCCCGGCTTGTCGCGACCTCGCCTCAACTATGAGCCGAACGCCCCGCGTCTGCTGGTGGATGTCGATCCGCAGAAGGCGGCGGCGCTTGGCGTGTCGTCGCAACAGATCGGCCGTGCGCTCGAGACCATGTTCGGGTCGCGTCGCGCCACCACCTACATCAAGGGCGGTCAGGAATATGACGTCATCCTGCAGACCGACCGCGAGAACCGTCGCGAGGTCGCGGATCTGGAGGCCCTTTATGTCTCGACCGGCGCCGGTCAACTGGTGCCGCTGTCGGCCGTGGTCACGACCCAGACCTCGGGGGATACGCCTGACCGTCGTCGTCTGGATCGTCAGCGGGCCATCACCCTGCAGGCCGACCTGAACCCCGGCACCACCATCGACGACGCCGTGGCCTTCCTCAACGCTGAGGTAGCCAAGCAGCCTCAGGGCCTGGCGACGATCCGCTGGGGCGGCGCCGCCCGCGATCAGCAGGAAGCGGGCAGCGCCGTGGGCTGGGCCTTCGCCCTGGCCCTGCTGCTGGTCTTCCTGGTGCTGGCGGCCCAGTTCGAGAGCTGGATCACCCCGGCGGTCATCATGCTGACGGTGCCTCTGGCGGCGGCGGGCGGGCTGTTCGGCCTGCTGATGGCGGGCTCCAGCCTGAACATCTACAGCCAGATCGGCCTGATCATCCTGATCGGGGTGGCGGCCAAGAACGGCATCCTGATCGTCGAGTTCGCCAACCAGCTGCGCGATCAGGGACGGAGCATCCGCGAGGCGATCATCGAGTCCTCCAGCTTGCGCCTGCGTCCGATCATCATGACCTCGATCGCCACCGCCTTCGGCGCCCTGCCGCTGATGCTGTGGCAAGGCGCGGGCGCCGGCAGCCGCCAGACCATCGGCGTGGTGATCTTCACCGGCGCCATGTTCGCCACCATGCTGACCCTGTTCGTGGTGCCGGTCATCTACGGCGTCCTGGCGCGTTTCACCAAGTCGCCGGAATACACCGCCCGCAAGATCGAGGAATGGGAAGCCCAGGAGATCGCCGACGGCAAGACGCCGGACATGACGCACGGTTGATCGGCCCTGGATTGAAGGATTAGCCGGCGGGGGGCGTCGCGGAAGCGGCGACCTCTGTCGTTTCCGGCTTGTAGCCCGTCTCGACCTTCAGGAAGGCGATGACGTCGCGGCGGTCGGTGGCGTCGCGCAGGCCGGCGAAGGTCATCTTGTTGCCGGGCAGGAAGGTCCTGGGGTTTTCCAGCCAGTGATCCAGCTTTTCGGCGTCCCAGGTGAAGCCGGCCGAGCGCAGGGCATGAGAATAGCTATACTTGTCCAGGACCCCGGCCTGACGTCCGAAGACGCCGTAGAGGTTCGGCCCCGCCATGTTCGGTCCGCCCGGCGTGATGGTGTGGCAGGAGCGGCAACGGGCGAAGGCGCGGCGGCCGTTCTCCAGGTCGCCCGCATTATAGGGCGCGGGCAGGGCGGCCAGCATGGCGGCTTTCTCGGCCTCGGTCGGCGCGGGCGGGGGCGGGGCCTTGGGCGCCGCATCG
>Ga0247827_10001377_pt1 | contig 10366 bp, 12 predicted proteins | sample 12C_Control_Day2_FD_194414 | JGI IMG/M metagenome (GOLD analysis project Ga0247827, IMG submission 194414) | Soil microbial communities from agricultural site in Penn Yan, New York, United States - 12C_Control_Day2 | ecosystem: Environmental > Terrestrial > Soil > Agricultural land | place...
GTAGACGAAAGCGGTACAGCAGGTCATCCTGCGTCACGGCGACGCCTCCTCGCTGCGTGACTTGGTCGTCAGCGCGAAGGATGCGTCGCCGCTCAGCGTCAGTGGGGGATATGCCCCAGTGTCGCCACATCTCGGGGATAGGACACCCTAGCCCGTCGGGTTGCCCCCGGGGGTCAGCAGGCCGCGCTCGTAGGCGGTGGCCACGGCGGCGGCCCGGTCGTTGACGCCCAGCTTGGCGTAGACGTGCAGCAGGTGGGCCTTGACGCTGGCCTCGCTGATGAACAGGCGGCGGGCCGCCTCCCGGTTGGTGGTGCCCCGGGCGATCAGCTGGAGGACCTCGAGCTCGCGCTGGGTCAGGGGCTCGACCGAAGGGGCACGGACCTGGCCAAGGAGCCGGGTCGCGACCGACGGCGAGAGGACCGACTCGCCCCTGGCCGCCGCCCCCACAGCCCGGAACAGCTCCTGCTGGGTGGCGTCCTTGAGCAGGTAGCCGGTGGCCCCGGCCTTGATCGCCGGGAGCACGTCCCGGTCGGTCTCATAGGTGGTCAGGACCAGCACCTTGGCGGTCACGCCGCGCTCGGCCATGCGGGTGATGGCGGTCGCCCCGTCGACCCGCGGCATCCGCAGGTCCATCAGGACGACGTCGGGCTGGAGGGCCTCGGCCAGGGTGACGGCCTCGGCTCCGTCGCCGGCCTCGCCGACGACCTCGAATCGCGGGTCGCCGGTGAACATCCCGCACAGCCCGTCGCGGACCACCGGGTGGTCGTCCACGATCAGGAGACGGATCGGCTCCTCAGGCACCGGCGACCTCCCGGGGGATGGCCGGGACGCCGGCGAACACGGCCGTGCCCGCGCCCGGCTCGGACTCGACCTCCAGCGTCCCGGCCAGCCGGCCGACCCGCTGGCGCATGACCGTCAGGCCGAACCCGCCGTCGTCGCCGCGGCGCACCCCGTCGGGGTCGAAGCCGACGCCGTCGTCGCGGATGTCGAGGGTGACCAGGTCGGCCAGGAACGACAGGGTCAGCCCGACCCGCGAGGCGGCCGCGTGCTTGGCCACGTTGGCCAGGGCCTCCTGGGCGGTGCGGAGCAGGGCCACCTCCACCTCGGGGTGCAGCGGGCGGGCGGTGCCGGTGGTGGTGACCTCGGCCCTGACCCCGTGCCGCTCCGACCAGCGCTCGGCCACCTCGGTCAGGGCGTCGCACAGGGCTCGCTGCTCCAGCGGCTCCGGGCCGATCGCCTGGACGGTCCGGCGGGCCTCCGACAGGCTCTCGCGGGCCAGGTCGGCGGCGTTGTCGAGGTGGCGGCGCCAGTCATTGGGCCGACCTTCGGCGCTCCTGGCCGCCTGGACCTGGGTGACGATCCCGGTGAGGCCCTGGGCCAGGGTGTCGTGGATCTCACGGGCCATGCGCTGGCGCTCGTCCAGGGTGCCTGCCTCCCGCGCCTGGGCGAGCAGCCGGGCCTGGAGCTCGACGTTCTCGGCCATCGCGGCCTCCAGCTTGGCGTTGGCCTCGGCCAGCTCGACGATGATCTGCTTGCGCTGCTCGTTCTGCATGGCCGTGATCTCGCTCCAGCGGCTGAAGGCGATCGCCAGGCCGGCGCTCACCGCCACCAGCAGCAGATAGGCGGCCACCGCCGGCGGGTTCGGGTCGGGCAGGCGGCCGCCGAAGATGGCGGTGACGTGGATGACGGCGGCCGCGGTCACCCCGGCGATCCGCCACCGGCCGGCCAGCAGCTCCCAGGTGTGCAGGTAGCCGGTGAGGGCGAACAGCCCGAACCAGGGGCTCCGGGTGACCAGCACGGCCAGTAGGAGCAGCAGGCCGACGCAGTACAGCGCCATCAGCCGGCGCCGCCGCGCCCAGGCGGGGTGCAGGGTGACCAGCCACAGCATCCACCCCGCGGCCAGCCCGGCCACCGCGAGCGTGCCCAGCCGGTGGGCCGCCGACCGGTGCCCGACCACGTCGTCGGCGATGGTGGCGAGCAGGGTCGACACGGCCAGCAGGACATAGGGGGCCACCCGGAAGGCACGCTCCAGCCGGTCGGGGGCGTCGAGCTGGACGTCGGTCTGCGGGACGGTCATGGGCTGGCCCTTCCGCTTGCTACTCCCAACGGAACAGCTTAGTCGCGGCCACGCCGGCGACCAGGGCCACCACCGCCAGGGTGAGCAGGTGCACCGGTTCCGGGGTCGACCCGGCCCAGGCGTCCTGGACCGACTCGCGGAACGCGCCGAGCGGGGTCAGGTCGCCAATGCGGCTCAGCCAGGCCGGCATCAGGTACTTGGGCAGCCAGGCCCCGGCCAGGAACATCGAGGGAAAGAAGGTCAGCATGCCGATGGCGTTGGCCGCCCTGGTCGTCGGGGCCACGGCCGCGATGACCAGGCCGACCGCGAACAGCGCCACCGTCCCGAGCAGGAACGCCAGCGCGAACCAGCCGGCGCTGGCCGGCATGGCCATGCCCAGCCCGGCGGCGCCGACGGCAAGCACGAGGCCGAGGGCGACCACCCCTATGGCCAGGTTGACCGCCACCTGGGCGCCCAGCAGCATCGCCGGGCTGACCGGGGTGGTGGAGAGGCGGCGCAGGACCCCTTTCTCGCGGTAGGTGGCCAGGTAGCCGGGCAGGACCGAGATGGCCAGGACGCCGACGCTGATGGCCAGGGCGATCGAGGGCAGGACGGTGTCGATGGGGCGCTGGCCGCCCAGCTCGGGGGCCGGGTCGCGGGCGAAGCCGGGCAGGCCGAACACCAGCAGGATGCCGAGGGGCACGGCCAGCGCGACCAGCATTGTCACCGGGTCGCGCAGGAACAGCACCTTGGCCTCGAGGCGGGTCAGCTTGGCAAGTCCGTGCATGGGAGCTCCTCGGTCAGGGGATGGGCCGCCCGGTCAAGGCGAGGAAGGCGTCGTCCAGGCTGGCCTGATCGGTCTGCAGCTCGGCGGCGACCCGGGCGGTGAGCCGCTGCGGGGTGTCGATGGCCACCACCAGGCCGGCGTCCAGCACCGCCACCCTGTCGCTGAGCCGGCCGATCTCCTCCATGTAGTGGCTGACCAGCACGACTGTGACCCCGCTGGCCCTGACCTGCTCGATCAGCCGCCAGGTGTCGCGCCGGGCGTGCGGGTCGAGGCCGGTGCTGAGCTCGTCCAGGATGGCCACCTCGGGGTTGCCGACGAGGGCGAGCGCGATCGACAGGCGCTGGCGCTGGCCGCCCGACAGCTTGTCGAAGCTGGTGTCGCGCTTGGCGGCCAGCCCGAGCCGCTCGAGCAGTCGGCCCGGGTCGGCCGGGTTGCGGTAGAAGGAGGCGAACAGCTCCAGCGCCTCCCCGACGCGCACCTTGTCGTGCAGGTCGCTCTGCTGGAGCTGGACCCCGACCCGCTCCCGCAGCTCGGCCCGGTCCAGCCAGGGGTCGAGGCCGAGCACGCGGACGGTGCCGCGGTCGGGTGTCCGCAGGCCCTCGATGATCTCGACGGTGGTGGTCTTGCCGGCGCCGTTGGGGCCGATGATCCCGAAGATCTCGCCCCGTTCGACGGCGAAGGACACATCCTGGACGGCAACAGTGTCCCGGTAGCGCTTGTGCAGGTGCTCGACCTCGATGATGGGCACGGTCACGGGCCTCCTCGGTTCCGTCTCCTTGGAGGCGAGGATGCCCCACCGGTGCCCGCCTCCGGATCGGCCAGCCCGCCACGATTCCCGAGCCGATCGGTTAGGGATCCGGTAGCCGTTCGGTGCGTGCGTCGAGATCCCGGCCAGGGTCCACACCGGCGAGTACGGCTGTTCGCGGTCCTACACTGACGCCATGGACGTGACCATTGTCGAGGTCAGCCCCCGCGACGGCCTCCAGAACGAGGCCGTGATCCTGCCCACCGAGGCCAAGGTCGAGCTGGTCGCCCGGCTGGTCGCGGCCGGGGCGCGCCGGGTCGAGGCGGTGTCGTTCGCCCATCCGCGGCTGGTCCCGGCGATGGCCGACGCCGAGGCGGTGATGGCGCGGGTGCCGCGGGCCGACGGGGTCGCCTACGCCGGCCTGGTGCTCAACCGGCGCGGCCTCGACCGCGCCCTGGCCGCCGGGGTCGACGAGGTCAACATGGTCGTCTGCGTCAGCGAGACCTTCAACCGGCGCAACCAGAACGCCACCACCTCCGAGAGCATGCAGGCCGCGGTCGAGGTGCTGGGGCGGGCCCGCGACAACGGGCTCTTCACGACCCTCACCCTGGCCACCTCGTTCGGCTGCCCGTTCGAGGGCGAGGTCGACCCCGAGCGGGTGGTGGGGCTGGCGGCCAGGGGGGCCGCGGCCGGGGCGCACGAGCTCTGCCTGGCCGACACCATCGGGGTGGGGGTGCCGTCCCAGATCCGGGACCTGGCGGCCAGGGTCCGCGACGCCGTCGGAGAGGAGCCGCCGCTGCGGTTCCACTTCCACAACACCCGCAACACCGGCTTCGCCAACGCCGTCGCCGCCGTCGAGCTGGGAGCCAGGGTGCTGGACGCCAGCGCCGGCGGGATCGGCGGCTGCCCCTTCGCTCCGAGGGCGACCGGCAACATCGCCACCGACGACCTGGTCTACCTGCTGGAGCGGATGGGCCTGGACACCGGCTACGACCTGGAGGCGCTACTGCCGACGGCCGCCTTCCTGGGCGACCAGCTCGGCCACGAGGTCCCGGCCCTGCTCCCCAGGGCCGGCGCGTTCCCCTAGCTCCCGGCTCCCTCGGCCGCGCGGCAACCGTTCCGGTTGCGGACCACGAAGACCGGGTAGAAATGGGTACGCTCGACTCGTCCTCCCAGCCCCCGTGGACGACCGACCTCGGAGAGACCAGTGGTCCACGCGACCTGGTTGAGCCCTGCCGTCAACGACGTCCTTCCTGGCGATGACCTCGCCGTCGACCATGTCGAAGGCTGGTTCCGGCAGTACGCCGCCACCCGCGATCGCGGCATCCGCGAGCAGATCATCGTCGCCTACCTGGGCCTGGCCGACCGGCTGGCCGAGCGGTACCGGGCCAGCCGCGGGGCCAGCCCCGAGGACCTCCGCCAGACGGCCCGGGTCGGGCTCGTGGGGGCTGTCGACCGCTACAACCCCGACTACGGCAACCCGTTCGTCCCCTACGCCGTGGCCTGTGTGGTCGGCGAGATCAAGCGCTACCTGCGCGACACCAGCTGGCGGGTCCACGTCTCGCGCCCGGTGAAGGAACGCTCCCTGCGCCTGTGCAAGGCTCTTGACGAGCTGCCCGCGACCCTCGGGCGCTCCCCGACCGTGGCCGAGCTCGCCACCCACCTGGGGATCTCCCAGGAGGAGGCCCTTGAGGCCATCGAGGTCGTCCAGTCCCGCTCGGAGGTGTCGCTCGACCAGCAGCTCGGCGAGGAGGGCGACGTCACCCTCGGCGACCGCATGCCGGCTGCCCCGCCCCGGGAGGAGCTGGAGGACCTGCTCCTGCTGCCCGGCCTGGTCGACAGCCTGCCCGAGCAGGAGCGCGAGATCGTGGTCCTGCGCTTCTTCCACGATCTCGACCAGTACGACATCGCCGCCCGGGTCGGGTGCTCCCAGATGCACGTCTCGCGCCTGCTGCGCCGCGCCCTCGGCCGCATGCGCACCCAACTGCTGGTCAACTGACGAGGAGGTCCTCGGCAGTGACGAGCTGACCCGTCTCGGCGAGGAGATGGCGGCCCGCAGGGAGCAGCTCGGCGCCGGTTACACTGAAATCCAGACTGAACGGGAGGTGGACGGCCCATGTCTGACGGGGAGAGCAGGAAGGAACGGCTCGACCGTGAGCTGATGGAGCTGCTCCAGGAGCTCCGGGTCGTCATCCCCGGCGTCCAGGTGCTCCTGGCCTTCCTGCTCACCGCCCCCTTCCAGCAGCGCTTCGCCCAGCTCCCCGGCTCGATGCGCAATGCCTTCTTCGCCTCGATCGTCTGCGCCACCCTGGCCACCGCGTTCCTGATCGCCCCGTCGGCCCATCACCGGCTTCGCTGGCGGGCCGGCGAGAAGGAACGCCTGGTGCGGGTCGGCAACCAGATGGCCATCATCGGCACGGTGTTCCTGGCCGCGGCGATCGTGCTCGCCCTGTACGTGGTCACCGACGTGCTCTTCCCCACCAACCTGGCCGTGATGACGGCCGTCGCCGCCCTGGTCGTGTTCGGCGGGCTCTGGTACGTCCTGCCGATGGTCGGCCGCTCCTCGCCCGCCGAGAACGCCGCGACCGGCGGCCAGCCTCAGGAGAGCCAGGGGGCCAGCTCCCGGCGGTAGAAAAGGGTCGAGCGCTTCGCCGGCCTCGGCTGCGCGACCCGGGTCAGCTCGTCGGGAGCGAGCTGGCCAGCATCTCCAGGAACAGGCCGGCCGCGCCCGACGGCGGGCCGGCGTCGATCCGGCGGACGGCCACGATCTCGCGCCGGACCGGGGCCGCGTCGACCAGCTCGATCCGGGTGAGGGTGCCGGCGGCCAGCTCGGTGGCGACGGTGCTGGCCGGGACCAGGGAGACGCCGAGGCCGCGTTCGACCATCTTCTTGGCCGCCTCGATGTTGTCCAGCTCCAGCACGCTCCTGGGCAGCACGCCCGCCTGGCGGAAGGTGGCGGTGGTGAACTCGAGGAAGCTGGAGCTGCGCCCGAACAGGACCAGTACCTCGCCGGCCAGGTCGGCCAGCCTGGCCTGGCCGTCGGCGCCCGGCCCGGCCAGCCGGTGGCCGGGGCCGGCGATCAGGACCAGGGCGTCGGTGTACAGCGGCACGCTCTCGATCTCGGTGTGATGCAGGGAGCGCATGATGCCCAGCTGCACCTGGTCGTGCAGGACCATCTGGAGGATCTCCTCGGAGGTGCCGGTCTTGACGGCCAGGCGGACGTTCGGGTGGGCGGCGCTGAACCGGGCCAGCAGGGCCGGCAGGGTGTAGGTGCTGACCGTCGGGGGCGCCCCCAGGACCAGCCGCCCGGCCACCCCCCGGCGCAGCTCGCCGAGGCGCTCGCGGCCGTCGGCCAGTGCGGTCACCGCGTGCTCGGCGTAGGGCAGGAACGCCTCGCCGGCCTCGGTCAGGCGCATCCCGCGCCGGGTGCGGACGAACAGCTGCTCGCCGAGGGAGGACTCGAGGCTCTGGAGGCGGGCGGTGAGGGTCGGCTGGGACACGAACAGGGCCTCGGCGGCCCGGCTCAGGTTCTGGCGGCGGGCGACCTCCAGGAACGCCTCGATCTGTGGAAGCATCGCCCTCCCTCATCATAGAAGAACCCGATGCTCGCCATTTAGACGATCTATTGGACTGATAGCAAGCTCGCCGCCTACGCTCTGAGGTCTTAATTCCCCGACCGAGCGGAGCACCGATGCGCATTGTTCTCCTCGGCCCGCCTGGAGCCGGCAAGGGCACGCAGGCTGCGCAGATAGCCTGCCGGTTCGGCGCCCCGCACATCGCGACGGGGGACATCTTCCGGGCCAACGTGGCCGAGGGGACCGAGCTGGGCCGGGCCGCCCAGGAGTACATGGACCTGGGTGACCTGGTACCTGACGAGGTGGTCATCGCCATGGTGATGGAACGCCTGGCTGAGGACGACTGCGAGGCCGGGTTCGTGCTCGACGGGTTCCCGCGGACGGTCAACCAGGCCGAGGCCCTCGACCGCCAGCTGGTCGACCTGGGCGCGCCCCTGCACGCCGTGCTCTGCTTCGAGGCCGCCGAGGAGGAGCTGCTGCGGCGGTTGGCCGGGCGGGCGGCGGCCCAGCATCGGGCCGACGACGCCGAGCAGACGATCCGGCACCGCCTGGAGGTGTTCGGGATCAAGACCCGGCCGCTGATCGACTACTACCGCCACCGCCGCCTGCTGACCATGGTCGACGGCGTCGGCCGGGTCGAGGAGGTCACTGGCCGGATCCTTGGCGGCCTCCCCTCGGCCAACGGCGGCCGCGACCCGGCCCTCGCCCTTGCCGGCTAGCCGCCTGGGTTAGGCGACCCGGCCGCGGAGGGCCGCCCGGCGGGCTGGCCTGGGGGCGGCCGCCTCCGGGAGGTCGGCCAGGGCCTCGGTGACCTGGTCGACGTCGATGGCCAGCAGGCCCGGGTCGGGGAGCTGACCGTGAGGGTCGCCGCTGGTACCTGCCCACAGGGCACGGTGCCAGGGCCGGTCGGGAGGCGGGCCCCACAGGGCCGGGGAGGTCGGGCCGAACAGCACCACCGAGGGCGTGCGCAGGGCGGTGGCCAGGTGGGCGATGCCGGTGTCGCCGCAGACCACCCGGGCGGCGGCGGCGACCAGACGGCCGATGGTCAGGACCCCGCCCTGGCCGGCGTGGACGGCGCTGGGGGGCAGCCCGGCCCGGGCGGCGACGTCGTGGGCCAGGTCGACCTCGGCCGGGCCGCCGGTCACGATCACCCGCCGGCCCTGGCCGACCTCGGCCCTGATCACCTCGGCGAACCGCTCGGGCGGCCAGCGCCGCGACGGGCTGGCCGCGCCCGGGTGGACCAGGGTGGCGCCGGCCGCCCCGTGGGGCACCGGGCCGGGGGGCAGCTCCAGGTCGAGCCGGGTCGGGTCGGCGGCGATGCCGCTCTCGGAGAGCAGCCGGCACCAGCGGGCCACCTCGTGCTCGTCGGGCCGCCAGCGGGGGCCCTGGGAGCTGGCCGGCACGGCCGGGTGGGTGAACGCCACCAGCCGCCGCGGCTCGGTGGCCAGCAGCAGGTCGTGGCTCTCGGGGCCGCGGCCGTGCAGGTTCACGGCCAGCCCGGCCCCGTGCAGGCGCCGGTGCAGCGGCTCGTCCAGCCCGTCGGCACCGATGACCTCGTCGACCGCGCCCGAGGCCCGGGCCAGCGGGGCCAGCACGGCCGGGGCGGCCAGCAGGCGCGGGTGGCGAGGGAAGGCGTCGGCCAGGGCCCGCAGGGCCGGGACCGCGGTGAGCAGGTCGCCCAGCCCGAGGGCGCGCAGCACGACGACAGCCGGGCGCGGCTGGGGCGCCTCGCGAAGGACCGAGCCCGCTCGCCGGTCCCGCTCCGTCCCGTCAGTGGCTGTCACGTCGGACTACCTCCTTCATCAACTGCGTGGTCGAGCGGCCGTCCAGGTAGGGGAGGACGAACACGTCGGGCCGCCGCCGCTCCAGGTCCGCCTCTGGAACCAGGGGACGTTCCAGAACCTTGAGCCGGCGTACCGAGTCGTCGGAGTCCAGACACCCTACCAGACAGTCCCCGAGCGCCCGCGTGGAGGAGCGAACGTGCCTCTCTCGACGTCGGCCCGGTCGTCAGCCTGCTGACGGTCGGTAGCTGGACGACCACCTACAATAAGTGGATGCCGGCCCGACCCGATCCTGCCTCCCTGTCCGCTTGGCGCCTGCTGCTGGAGGCGCACGCCACGGTCACCGAGCTGCTCGAGCACGAGCTGGTGGCCGAGCGCGGCCTGCCCCTGAGCCGCTACGACGTGCTCCTCAACCTGGCCGAGGCGCCCGAGGGGCGACTGCGGATGCAGGAGCTGTCGGCGTCGGTGCTGCTGTCCAAGAGCGGGCTGTCGCGGCTGGTCGACCGGATGGTGGAGGCCGGGCTGGTCCGCCGTGAGCGGTGCCTGGACGACCGCCGCGGATGGTTCGCCGTCCTCACCGACCAAGGCCGCAGCGCCCTGCGCCGGGCCGCCCCGACCCACCTGCGCGGCATCCACGAGCACTTCACCCGCCACCTCGAGCCCGAGGAGGTCAAGGCCCTGACCACCGCCCTGTCCAGGGTGGTGGCGGCGGCCAGGGCCAGCGCCGGGCCGTTGCCGTCCGTGGAGGCGGAGGAGCCCGAGGACCAGGAGGCGCTGGGCTGGTAGCGTCTCCGGGAACCCACGGCGACGCAGGAGGAACCGGAGACCCATGGACAAGGCCACGGCCAGCAAGCGGCTCGAGGAGGAGCGCACCCGGCTCCAGGGGATCCGCGACAACCTCCAGCGCGAGCAGGAGGAGGCGACCTCCGAGACCAGCGGCGAGCTGTCGAGCTTCGACCAGCACCCGGGCGACAGCGGCACCGAGACCTTCGAGATGGAGAAGAACGTCTCGCTGCTGGAGCAGGTGGAGGACGAGCTCCAGGAGATCGAGGTCGCCTTCCAGCGCCTGGACCGTCGCACCTACGGCAGCTGCCAGGCCTGCGGCCGCCCGATCGGCGACGAGCGCCTCGAGGCGATGCCGGCCGCCCGCTTCTGCATCGAGGACCAGGCGAAGGCCGAACGCGAGGCCGGATATCCGGGCCCGCGCAATTGACCATTTACGCCAACTACCGCCGCGGCCGCGGCGGTGCCAGCACGTGGAGGGGGGCCGCGATGCCGGCATTTGACGTCGCGCGAAGGTGGAAGGGCCGCGTCGTGCTCGACCGGACCGGGGACAAGCTCGGCTCGGTGCTCGACGTCTTCTACGACGCCGAGAACGACGAGCCTGGATGGGTGCTGCTCGACAAAGGCACGGTCGTACGG
>Ga0247827_10001378_pt1 | contig 10358 bp, 7 predicted proteins | sample 12C_Control_Day2_FD_194414 | JGI IMG/M metagenome (GOLD analysis project Ga0247827, IMG submission 194414) | Soil microbial communities from agricultural site in Penn Yan, New York, United States - 12C_Control_Day2 | ecosystem: Environmental > Terrestrial > Soil > Agricultural land | place: USA...
CGACAACAACGCGTCGCCGAACCTCGCGCACACGGCGATGCTGAGCCCGAGCGACTCGCCGCTGCTGGTGGAGGCGGCGGCCGCCATCACGCCGAAGCTGGTCGACTTCGGCGTGCTGCTGTTCGGCGAGCGCCTGGGCTGGTCGCTCAAGGAGATGTGGGTCAACGTGCTGGACACGGGCGGCCGCCAGGCCATGCACAACCACGCCAACAGCTTCATCTCGGGCGTGGCCTACCTCACCCGCACGCATCCCGAGGCCAGCACCGTCTTCATGAAATCGCCCGGCGGCAGCGAGTTCGCGTTCCGCAACGACCACGCCGGCATGACGCCGAGCCCGTACAGCGCCACGAAGTGGGTCAGCCCCGAGCCCGAGCCGGGCGACCTGGTGCTGTTCCCGAGCTATCTCATGCATGCGGTGCCGCCCAACTCGGGCGAGCGCCGCATCTCCCTCGCGTTCAATGCCATACCGACGCGCCTCGATTCCTGGGGCTACACCATCGCCTTCAGCGGCTGAACGCAGCGCCACGGCCTTCGCGGCGCTGGGCCTGATGGCCGCCTCCGGCTTCGCGGGGCTCGGCTACCAGATCGTCTGGACCCGGCAGCTGTCGCTCGGGCTGGGTCACGAGGCCGCGGCGGTGCTGGCGACGATCACCGCCTTCTTCGGCGGCCTGGCCATCGGTGCGTTCGCACTGGGCCGGCGGATCGAGCGCAGCGCCCACCCGCTGCGCTGGTACGCGGTCTGCGAGGCCGTCGTGTGCGTTTGGGGGCTGGTGCTGGCGGTCCTCATGGCACCGGCCTGCGGCTGGCTGCTCGAGCGCATCGGCGAGCGGCCGGCGCCGGGCTGGCAGTGGTCGCTGAGCCTCCTCGGCAGCTTCCTGGTGCTGCTGCCGTCCACGGCGGCCATGGGGGCCACGCTCCCGGCCATGGAGCGGGCGACGGCCGCGATGTCCCGACGCGGCGCGGGCATCGCCTCCCTGTATGCGGCCAATACCGCCGGCGCCGTCCTCGGCGTGCTGGCGACCGCCTTCTGCCTGGTGCCCGCACTCGGGCTCGTGCGCACCGCCGTCGCGTGCTCGATGCTCAACCTGCTGTGCGCCGCGGCGGCGGCCCGGCTGTCGTCCGGCGACCGCGCGTCCGCGGAGCCCGCGCGGCACGCGCCGCGACGGTCCCGGCTGCCGTCGCTGCTGGCCGCCACCGGCCTGCTCGGCGTGGGCTACGAGGTGCTGGCCGTGCGGGTGCTGAGCCAGGTCGCCGAGGACACGGTCTACACCTTCGCGACGCTGCTGGCCGTCTACCTGGTCGGCACGGCGCTCGGCGCGGCGGCCTGGCGGCGCTCGGCGCGTGGCCCGGGCACGGTCGAGTTCGGCGCCACCGGCGCGGGAGGCCGTCGCGGCGGCCGGCTCCTCCTGTGCCTCGCGGCGGCCTGCCTCGCGGGCGCCCTGGGCCTGTGGAACGCCGAGGTCCTCCTGGCGGCGGCCACGCGACTGTTCGGGGCCGGTCAGCCGGCAGCCCTGACCGCCGAGGCGGCGGTGGCGGTCGCCGCCTTCCTGCCGCCGACCCTCGCCATGGGCGCCGTCTTCAGCGCGCTGAGCAGCGGGGCACGGGAAGAAGGCATCGGCTTCAGTCGCTGCCTCGCGGCCAACACGGTCGGCGCCGCGCTGGCGCCGGTGCTGGTCGGCGTGGTGCTGCTGCCGCTGCTCGGGGCCAAGTCGGTGATGGTGCTGATCGTCCTCGGCTACGTGGTCCTGGCGGCGGCGTCCGCGGGCGCCGGTGCGGAGTGCGGAGGCCTGGCCGCGGTGGCGCTCGCGGTCGCCCTCCTCGCCCCTCCGCTCGCCTTCGTCGACCTCCCTCCCGGAGGCCGCCTGCTGCGCTATCGCGAGGGCGTCATGGCGGCGGTGAGCGTGGTGGAAGACGCCGCAGGGGTGCGCCGGCTGCGCATCGACAACCGCGCGCAGGAGGGCAGCAGCGCGACCGTCCTCGCCGACGCGCGCCAGGCGCTGCTGCCCGTGCTGCTGCACGAGGCGCCGCGCCGCGCGCTGTTCCTGGGGCTGGGCACCGGCATCACCGCCACCGCGGCGTCCTGGGACCGCTCGCTGCAGGTCGACGCGGTCGAACTGCTTCCAGAGGTGATCGACGCGTCCTCGCTCTTCCTGCGCGGCGTGGACGGCGAGCCGGCGGAGGCACGGCTGCAAGTCATCGCGGCCGACGCCCGGCGCTTCGTGCGGGCCGCGACGCAGCGCTACGACGTCATCGTCGCCGACAACGTGCATCCCGCGCGCAGCGGGTCGGCGTCGCTCTACACCGCCGAGCACTTCAGTGCCGTGCGGTCCCGGCTCGCCCCGGGCGGCCTGTTCTGCCAGTGGCTGCCGCTGCACCAGCTGGATCTCGACACGGTGCGCACGATCGTCGCCTCGTTCAGGGCGGCGTTTCCCGAAGGCTGGGCGCTGCTGGCGACGCACAGCCTGGAAACCCCGGTGCTCGGCCTGATGGCGCACGCCGACGGCGCGCGCTTCGACGCTGGCCGGATCGAGGAGCGGCTGCGGCACGCGCAGCTGTCGCACCCGCCGGACGCCTTCGGATTCCACGACGCGTTCGGGCTGCTCGGCAGCTTCGTGGCCGGGCCGCGCTCACTCGCCCGGTTCTCTTCGGGAGCGCCCCTCAACACCGACGACCGACCGGTCGTCGCCTACCTCGCAACGCGGATCACCTACGCGCCCGACGGGACACCCGGCGACCGCTTGCTCGCGCTGCTGCGCTCGCTCGACATCCACGCCTCCGAACTCGTCGAGGACGCCGCGGATCCGGAGGGGTCTCGGCGCCTCCAGGCGTACTGGCGGGCGCGCGACGTCTTCCTCGCGGCGGGCCTCGGCGTCCGTCCCTCGGGCGACGTGCGGCACATGCTGTCCCAGGTTCGCGAGCCGCTGCTGGCGGCATTGCGCGCGAGTCCGGACTTCCGTCCGGCCTACGACCCCTTGCTGAGAATGGCGGACGCGCTCGCCGGAGTCGATGCCGAAGCGGGCCGCGCGCTGCTGCAGGAGCTGGCCGCCGTGCAGCCGCAGCGGCCGGAAGCGAGCCAGGGGCTGCAGCGGCTTGCAGCGCCCGCGCCGTGACGGCGGGCTCGTCCGAGCCGTCGGCACGCGCGCCACATGTCGGGTCGTCGGACCGTCGATGGGGTCGCGCCGCGGCGGGCCGCAATCGCCGCCTGAGTTCCCGAATCCTCTCGGCACGGGGGGCACCGCATCCACGCGCGGCGGCGGTGCGTAAGTCACCGCGGCCCTATCCCCCTTCGACTTCCTCCATGACGATCTCACGCACCCTCGCCACGCTCGCCGTGGGCCTGCTGGCCGGTGCCGCCGGCGCCCGGACCGCGCCCGATCCGGGCCTCGAAGCGAATGCCACCTCGGTGGTCCATGCCGCACCGGCGCTCGAGCGCGTCACGGTGGAGGGGCACTACGACAACGCGGTCGGCACCTCCGACGCCGCCTCGCAGGGCGTGATCCGCCGCGAGCTGCTGAAGAGCCGGCCGGCGCTGCGCACCGGCGAGCTGCTGGAGTTCGTGCCCGGGGTCATCGTCACGCAGCACAGCGGCGACGGCAAGGCCAACCAGTACTTCCTGCGCGGCTACAACCTCGACCACGGCACCGACTTCGCGACCTCGGTCGACGGCATGCCGGTCAACATGCCGAGCCACGGCCACGGCCAGGGCTACACCGACCTCAACTTCGTGATCCCGGAGCTGGTCGACCGCATCGAGTACCGCAAGGGGCCCTACTTCGCCGCCGACGGCGACTTCGCCGCCGCCGGCGCGGCCGACCTCCGCTACCTGCGCCGCGTCGAGCGGCCGTTCGGGGCCGTGACGCTCGGCGAGCACGGCTACCGGCGCGGCGTGCTCGCCGGCTCGACCCCCACGGGCGAGGACCGCACGCTGCTCGGCGCGCTCGAGCTGGCCCACAACGACGGGCCCTGGACGCTGCCCGAGGACCTGCACAAGGCGAACGGCCTGCTGAGCGGGGCTGGCGGCACGACGGCGCGCGGCTGGAGCGCCGCGCTGATGGGCTACGACGCGCGCTGGGACTCGACCGACCAGGTGCCGCAGCGCGCCATCGCGAGCGGCGCGATCGACCGGTTCGACGCCATCGACGACACCGACGGCGGCGAGACCTCGCGCTACAGCGCCTCGGGCGAATGGCACGAGCGCGGCGACGGCGGCGGCCTGCGCGCCTCGGCCTACCTGATGCGCTACCGGCTGAAGCTGTTCTCCAACTTCACCTACGCGCTGGACCGGCCGGCGCAGGGCGACCAGTTCGAGCAGAGCGACGAGCGCACCGTGCTCGGCCTGCGGCTCGCGCACGACCGCGAGCACACGCTCGCCGGGCGGCCGTCGCAGACCGAGTTCGGCCTGCAGCTGCGCCACGACCGCATCGAGGTCGGCCTGTTCGACACGGTCGCGCGCCGGCGCACGGCGACCACCCGCGACGACGACGTGCGCGAGACCGGCCTCGGCCTCTACGTGCAGAACAGCACCGCGTGGAACGAGTGGTTTCGCAGCGTGCTCGGGCTGCGTGCCGATCACTATCACTTCCGCGTGCGCAGCTCGCTCGACGCCAACTCCGGCGACGAGGACGACGCGCAGCTGTCGCCCAAGGCGGCGCTGGTGTTCGGCCCTTGGCGGGGCACCGAGTTCTTCGTCAACGCCGGGCGCGGCTTCCACAGCAACGACGCGCGCGGCACCACCACGCGCATCGATCCGAAGAGCGGCGATCCGACCACGCCGGTGCCGGGCCTCTCGGCCGCCAAGGGCTGGGAGCTGGGCGCGCGCACCGAGGCGGTCGAGGGCCTGCAGAGCTCGCTCGCGCTTTGGGAGCTGCGCAGCGACTCCGAGCTGGTCTACGTCGGCGACGCCGGCACGACCGAGCCGAACCGGCCGAGCCGGCGGCGCGGCGTCGAATTCAGCAACCGCTGGATCCCCGCGCCGTGGTTCCTGCTCGACGCCGACCTGGCCTGGACCCGCGCCCGCTTCTCCGACAGCGATCCGGCCGGCGACCGCATCCCCGGCGCGGTGGAGAGCGTGGCCTCGGTCGCCACCACCGTGCGCGAGCTCGGGCCCTGGTCGGCCAGCCTGCAGTGGCGCTACCTCGGGCCGCGCCCGCTGGTCGAGGACGACAGCGTGCGCGCGCCGTCCACGCTGCTGGCCAACCTGCGCGTGGCGCGCCGGCTCGGCCGCGACGCCGAGCTGACGCTCGATGTCTTCAACCTGCTCGACCGCGAGGCCAACGACATCGAGTACTTCTACGAGTCGCGACTGGCCGGCGAGCCGGGGCCGATGGCCGACCGCCACGTACACCCGGCCGAGCCGCGCGCGTTGCGGCTGACGCTGCGCGCCAGCCTGTAGCGCCGCATCGGCGCCGCCGGGTGCGGCGACCCGCCGGGCCCGGCCCCTGTGCCGCGGGCGCGTCGCCGCCGAGCGCACGACGAACGGGCACGCGCCCTGCCGCACACGATGAGGGCCCGCACGGCGGGCGCACCGGTCACGGAGGACACGATGCTGCAGGACGCCCCGATCTATGCCTACCTGCCCGCGCAGGACGTGGAGCGCGCGCGGCGCTTCTACGAGGGCCGGCTCGGACTGAAGCCCAAGGAGGAGGTGGCCGGCGGCGTCACCTACGCCTTCGCGGGCGGCACCGCCGCCTTCCTCTACCCGACGCCGCACGCCGGCAGCTCGCGCGCCAGCCAGGCCTTCTGGCAGGTGGCCGACGTCGAGCGCGAGGTCGCCGACCTGCAGGCGCGCGGCGTGGCCTTCGAGCGCTACGAAGGGCTGCCCGGCGAGTACAGCGCCGATGGCCTGATCCTCACCGGCGGCGGCGCGCGCGCCGCCTGGTTCAAGGACAGCGAGGGCAACATCCTCGCGCTGATCCAGGCCGTCTGAGCGCGACGCGCATGGGCTCAGGCGCCGAAGACGCGCAGCAGCTCGCGTTCGCAGGCCGCCTCGTCCTCGTCCTCCGCCGACGCGCCGGAGTCGCCGACCGCACTGAGCTGCAGCCGTTTGCTGGCCCGGTCGGCGGCGCGCAGCGCGCGCGCGAGCGCGCCCTGCCCGTCGGCCGACGCCCCCGGCGCGAGGGCCGGCATGCCCGGCTCGGGACCCTGGCGCGCCTCGAGCGCTGCCACCACGGCCGCGGGGAAGCTCCACTGCCGCGCGATCAGCAACGACAGCCGTCCGGTGGCGTCGAGCAGCGCGTCGTGGAAGCCCAGCGTGTCCGGCGCCTTCGCGTCGCCGAGGTGGCGGTCGAGGACGCGCAGCGCGACCATCAGGCCGGAGTTCGCCACCATGCCGGCCAGGTAGGCCTCGAAGGCGTCGTGCGCGCCGCGCCGCAGCCAGCCGCAGGCGTGCGCGCAGCGCTCCGCCTGGTCCCAGACGCGCGTGCCGGCGGCGCGGCTGTAGCGGCCCTGGCGGCCGTCGAACACCGGGCCCATCACCACGCGCACCAGCAGCTGCTCGAGGCCGCGCTGGCCGAGCAGCAGGATCGCCTCCTGCACACTGGAGATCGCGCGCAGCGTGCGGTAGCGCGGCGAGTTGGCCAGCCGGATCACCTCGCCGAGCAGCGCGGGGTCACGCGCCAGCGGCTCGGCGAGCTCGCGCGGCGAGACGTCGTCGCGCCGCACCAGGCCGAGCAGCCGCGGCAGCAGCGCCGGCATGCGCGGCACGAGCTGGCGGTCGGGCGCGCCGCGGATCGTCTCCTCGAGCCGCTGCAGCGCATCGCGCTGCGCGGCATCGGGCGCGCCCTCGCGCAGCGGGCCGGCGGCCAGCACCAGCGCGCTGAAGCGGCGGTCGGTGTCGCGCGGGTCGGCGGGCGCAGGCGGCTCCCGCGATGCGGAGGCCGAGGTGGGCCCGGCGGTCGCGTCCGACGCGAATGCGGCGGACGATTCGGACGCCCTGCGCGGCGCGTTCGGGAGGGGAGCCGAACCCCGCAGGACCGGGGGCACGAAGGGCACGCCCCGCACGGCCGCCGCGTCCCGCTCTGCAAGCGGCACGGTCTTGGGGGCCACGGCGGGCTCGAACGGCCTCGCGAGCGGCAGGGTCCGGGTCGCAGAGGCGACCTCGGGCTCGCGGGGCAGCGCCGGCATCCCGGCCGCATCCGGCGCCGGCATCGCGCCGGGGACGGCCTGCGGCGCCGCGGCGAGCGGCGGCGGGGCCGCCACGATGACCGCCGCGGGAGTGCCCGGCGCGACCGAGGGCAGCCCGGCCGAAGCGCTCGTCAGCGGGCCGGACGTCGCGGGTCGGCCGGCACGCGCGGCGCGCAGCCGTCGAAGAAGGGCGAAGCACATGACCAGGGTCCTCGAACTGCAAGGGGACGGGTCGAGCGATGGCATGGCCGCGCGGCGGCGCGCGGGAAGCCGCGCCGGCCGCACGGCTCGCGAAGGCGGTGTATCGGCCGCCCCGGCGGCGACTTGAGGGCTGCGTCACGCCGGCTCGCGAACGGCCCCGGCCGTCGGCGTGGAGCGCGCACGGATCTCTACAGCTGCTCGTTGAACAGGTAGAGCGCGCGGTCCTTCAGCTTGTGCAGCGTGCCGCGTTGCCGCCAGGTCTCGAGGTCGAGCTCGACGCAGTGCTGCAGGTCGCGCTCGAACAGCGCCTCGAAGCGCTTCGCCAGGCCGGCGTCGTGGATGCCGAGCGTGATCTCGTCGTTGATCTCGAACGAGCGGTCGTCGAAGTTCGACGAGCCGATCGCGCACCACGCGCCGTCGACCGTCATCACCTTCTGGTGCAACAGCGTCCTGCGGAACTCGAACAGCCGCACGCCGCCGGCCAGCAGGCGCGCGAAGTTGTGGTGCGCGGCGTGCTGCACGATCGGCATGTCGGAGGCCTCGGCCGACGGCACCATCACGCGCACGTCGACGCCGCGCCGCACCGCGGCCGCCATCGCGTCGATCGCCGCCGGCTCCGGCAGGAAGTAGGGGTTCTGGATCCACAGCCGCTCGCGCGCGACGCACAGCACGAGGTAGTGCAGGATCTTGGCGGCCGGCGTGGCGCGCTCGGGCTTCACGCGCGCCACGTGCAGCCGCACGTCGCCGGTGGGCTCGAGATTCGGGAACACGTCGTCGCCGACGAACAGTTCCCCGGTCTCGGCCACCCAGTTCTCGCTGAAGGCCGACTGCACCGCGTGAACGACCGGCCCCGTGAGGCGCACGCTGAGGTCGCTCACGTGCTCCTTGTCCTGCGCGTCGCCCATCCACGCGTCGACGATGCAGTGCCCGCCGACGAAGGCGGTGCGGCCATCGAGCACGACGATCTTGCGGTGGTCGCGGCGGTTCAGCACGCCGAGGTTGCGCAGCCGCTTGTCGTGGTAGCGCACGACGCGGCACCCGGATTCGGCCAGCGTGCGGCAGGCCGCCGGGCCGATCTCCTTGCAGCCGTTGGCGTCCAGCGTCACGCGCACCGCGACGCCGGCCCGGGCGCGTTCGGCCAGCGCCGCGGCCACCCGGTCGCCGAGCCGCCCCTCCTTCCACAGGAAGGTCTCGAAGTGCACCGAGCGGCGCGCGGTCGCGATATCGGCCAGCAGCGCCTCGAAGAAGCGGCCGTTCTCGAAGATCTCGACCGTGTTGCCCGCCACGCAGCTGCCGTGGGTGAGGCCGCACAGCGAGTCGACCAGCGCGTCGAGCGGCTCGTCCGACACGAGCCCGAGCTTCGGATCGCTGTGCCGCTTGACCGACCAGATCACCACCGCCAGCACGGCCGCGACGAGCGCCAGCACGACGGCCAGCGCCGTGGGCAGCACGATCCGGGAGGAGGCGATCGAGTCCAGCATCGCGTTCGCCGCGGCTCGCGCGGCGCGAAAGGGCATCGCCATCGATGGTAGGCGCGCACCCGGGCGCGCCGGGGCCGGCGCGGCCCCCGAACGGGCGGCCCGGCGAGCGCGGGCGCGCGGACGCGCGGTGCGTCGCCGCGCCGACGGGCAGTGCCGCGCGTGCTAGCCGAGGGGCGTCACGAGGCGCACCCCCGGCCGGTGCGCCAGCCCGCGGGCGGCGGCCCGTTCGCCGGGCGATGCGAGCGCCGTCGGGGCCGCCCACGGACCGCCTCGCGGCGGCCTCAGGGCCCGCTCGCGTACTGCGCCTCGCCGTTGCCGAACGACCAGTTCTCCTTGCGCACCTCGACGAGGTTGACGAACACGTCTTCGCGCCGCAGCTGCAGGCGCTCGTGCAGGCCGTCGGCCAGCGCCTTGTAGAAGGCGCGCTTCGTGTCCAGCGTCCGGCCTTCGTTGAGCGTGACCTGGATGACGATGCAGTCGGGGGAGCGGGCGATGCCCAGGTACGTCGGGTCGATCACGAAGTCGCCCGGCGCATGCTCGGTGATGACCTGGAAGCGGTCGTTCTGCGGCACGTTGAGCACCGCGATCATCGCGTCGTAGACCACGTCGCCGACGGTGCGGCGGTAGTCCGGCGGCTTCCCCGCCGCCAGGTCGATGCGGGCCAGTGGCATGGCGCTGTCTCCTCGAGAAGGGCGGGCCGCGGCCCGCGGGTTCAGGAAGCGATCGACTGCATCAGCGCGCGGTCGCCGTCCGGCAGCGAATCCAGCCAGGCGGCCTCGCCGCCGGGCTCGGGCAGCACGTGGCCGAACTCGGCCATCTGCCCGGCCGGCAGCTCGCTGAGGTAGACCCACACGTGCGACCGCGGCAGGATCGAGACATTGGACAGGATCTCGACCAGCCGCAGCAGCAGCGCGCGCTTGAGCTCGGGCGGGCGCCCCGCGCGCACCTGGCCGTGCAGGAAGATCTGCGGCGCGCCGGCCGCCGCGCCGCCGACGAACCAGTTCTCGGGCGCGACGTCGACGAACAGCACCTGCGCGAAGAAGGTCTGGGCGCCGGTCGCCTCGCTGTGCGCATGCGTGATCTCGCGCGCCAGTTCGGCCTTCTGCACGTCGTTCAGCCGCCCGGCGGGGGCGTGGAGGGTGTAGGTGGGCATGGCGGGGTCTCCCTGCCGGCGCCGCGCTCAGGGCGCGTCGCGCAGCTCCAGCAGCATCGGCTGGTGGTCCGAGGCGTTGCTGAGGTCGTCGACCTCGAGCGCGGCGACGCGCGGCGCGAGGTCGTCGCTGACGAACACGAAGTCGCAGGTGAAGGCCGGTCCGGGCCACTGCACCGGGTCGTTGCGGCCGACCGTCGTCTCGTGCGGCGTGCCGGGATGGACCAGCGTCCAGGCGTCGTGCAGCGCCGGCACGGCGGGGTCGTCGGACGGGGCGGTGATGCGGGCGCGCTCGGGCGCCTCGGGCCGGAAGTTGAAGTCGCCCACGACCACCAGGCCGGCGCCGCGCGCAAACGCCTCGAAGGGCCCCTGCGAGGCATCGCCCGGCGGCGCCGGCCTGGTGC
>Ga0247827_10001380_pt1 | contig 10349 bp, 10 predicted proteins | sample 12C_Control_Day2_FD_194414 | JGI IMG/M metagenome (GOLD analysis project Ga0247827, IMG submission 194414) | Soil microbial communities from agricultural site in Penn Yan, New York, United States - 12C_Control_Day2 | ecosystem: Environmental > Terrestrial > Soil > Agricultural land | place...
TGGACTTCACCGCCGCCGTCGCCAGCGCCGCCGTCCGCACGGCGATGGAGAGCTGGGCGTCGGGCGACGGCCCCTCCGAGGGCCCCCAGGGCCCGGCCGACCTGGCGATCGCCAACCTCGCGGCACTACGGGACTTTCCTTGGGAGCCGTCGCTTTGATGTGCGGTTGGGTGGCCCGCCACGGGAGCTTTCGGGGGAGTCGGCGAGATGGGCGCTCGGGGCGGGCGGCGCGCCATGGAGGCTGCCCCCGGGAAGAGTCGGCCTGACCTGGGCCCGGTCGACGGGTGACCGACGACCGGCGACAGGAGGCCAGTTGGCGCGTCACGGGGACTCCCCCCGGGGAAGTGTCGGCCTGGCCGGCGGTCAGTGGACGGTCGGGGCGTCATCTCACGTGGGTTCGGTCCCGGCCGCACGGCTCAGGCGTGCGCCCAGCTCCCGGACCTCCCGGACCAGTTCCTCGGGTGCGTGCACCGTGAAGTCGTGGCCCAGCATCGCCAGCCGTACCGCCATCCAGTCCTTGGCCTCGCTCACCGTCGCGCGCAGCCGGCAGCTGCCCTCGTCCAGCGGCTCGGGCGGGCCCAGCCGGCCCGGGAGGCGGGCGGCGATCACGTCGGCCGGTGCGGCGAAGGTGACGTCGAGCGCGTACGACTCCCGGGCCCCGTACATGGAGCGGCGCAGGAACTCCGCCGCGTTCCCGGTCGGCAGCTCGCGCGGGGTGAAGCGCGCCCCCGTCGCGAAGGGCTCGCTCACCCGGTCGACGCGGAAGGTGCGCCAGTCGGCGCGGTCGAGGTCGTAGGCGACGAGGTACCAGCGCCGCCCGGTCGACACCAGCCGGTACGGCTCCGTCACCCGCCGGGAGCCGGTGCCGTCGGCCGCGCGGTAGGCGAACCGCAGCCGCTCGTGCCCGGCGATCGTGGAGGCCATGACGGTCAGCGTCTCGGGGGCGATCGTCGCCCCGTCCCCGGTGGTCAGCGGTGTGGTCGCGGCCTGGAGCGTGCTGACCCGGTGGCGCAGCCTGCCGGGGAGCACCTGCTCCAGCTTGGCCAGCGCCCGCACCGAGGCCTCGTCCACGCCCTCCAGCGCGTGCCCCGCGCCGGCCCGCAGCCCGACCGCGATGGCCACCGCCTCCTCGTCGTCCAGCACCAGCGGCGGCATCGCCTTGCCGGCGACCAGCCGGTAGCCGCCGTCCGCGCCCATCGTCGCCCGCACGGGATAGCCGAGCTCCCGCAGCCGGTCGATGTCCCGCCGGACCGTGCGCCGGGACACCCCGAGCCGGTCGGCCAGCTCGCCGCCGGGCCATTCGCGGGGCGTCTGCAGGAGGGACAGCAGCTGGAGGAGCCGGGCCGGGGTGTCCGTCGTCATGGGAACGAGGATGCCGCACATCTAGGACATGATCCGACCTACTGGGGCCATAGGTTGCGGTACATGACCTTTACCGACACCCCGCAAGCAGCGCAGCCCGTGGCCGGCGACCGCCGGCGCTGGTTCGCGCTGGCGATCGTGATGACGGCGGCCTTCATGGACCTCGTCGACGTCACGATCGTCAACATCGCGATCCCGTCGATCCAGCGCAACGAGGGCGCCACCTTCAGCCAGATCCAGTGGATCACCGCGGGCTACGCGCTGGCCTTCGCGGCCGGTCTCGTCACCGGCGGCCGGCTCGGCGACATCCACGGCCGCAAGCGGATCTTCCTCGTCGGCATCGGCGGCTTCACCCTCGCCTCCGCGCTGTGCGGCTTCGCCGTCAACCCCGAGATGCTGGTCGCCTCCCGCATCCTGCAGGGAGCCATGGCGGCGCTGATGGTGCCGCAGGTGCTGTCGATCGTGCACGCGACCTTCCCGCCGCACGAGCGGGGCAAGGTGTTCGGGCTGTTCGGCGCGATCGTCGGCCTGGGCGCGGTCTCCGGGCCGCTGCTCGGCGCGCTGCTGACGGAAGGGAACCTGTTCGGCCTGGAATGGCGGCCGATCTTCCTGATCAACCTGCCGGTCGGCATCGCCGGACTCGTCCTCGGCGCCCGGTTCATCACCGAGTCGAAGGCGCCGCGCGCCCTGAAGCTCGACCTGGTGGGCGCCGCGCTGGTGACGGTGGGCCTGCTGATGCTGCTCTACCCGCTCACCCGCGGCCGCGAGCTGGGCTGGCCGGTGTGGGGGTACGTGTCGATGGCCGGGTCGCTGCTGGTCTTCGCGGCGCTGGTGGCGTACGAGCGGGTCAAGGGCGCCCGGGACGGCTCCCCGCTGATCGAGCTGTCGCTGTTCAGGGTGAAGAGCTTCGCGGCGGGCATCGCCGTGCAGACGGTGTTCGGCGTCGGCCTCGGCATCTTCTTCCTGGTGTGGACGCTGTACATGCAGGTCGGCCTCGGCTGGAGCGAGCTGCGGGCCGGGCTGACCGGCGTGCCGTTCTCCGTCGCGGTCTCCGCGGCGGCCGGGATGTCGGTGCAGCTGCTGGTCCCGCGCTACGGGCGCAAGGTGCTCCAGGCGGGCGCGCTGCTGATGGGCGCCGGTGTGCTGCTCTACATGTGGGAGGCGGAGCGGTACGGACTCGGCATCACCTCCTGGCAGATGGCGCTCCCGCTGGTGGTCATGGGCGCCGGCATGGGCCTGATCGTGGCTCCGCTGACGGACGCGGTGCTGTCCGAGGTGCCGCGTGAGCACGCCGGGTCGGCCTCGGGGCTGATCAACACCGTGCAGCAGATGGGCAACGCGCTGGGGCTCGGTCTGGTGTCGGTGGTGTTCTTCGGCGTGATCGACGAGCCGCTCGCGGCCGCCGAGGTGGGCCCGGCCTTCGCGGAGGGCTTCCGGCACGCGCTGGGCTGGGTCGCCGCGGTGCTCGGCGTGATCTTCCTGCTGATGTTCGCGCTGCCCAGGCGGCCCGCGCAGCACGTGGAGGGTACGGGGGACGCTCCGACGGCGGTGGAGAAGGAGCGGGAGCTCGTCTCCTGAGCGAACGTCTGTGAGGAAGGGCCCGGCACCCACGGGGGTGCCGGGCCCTTCCCGTGCGCCGTAGCACGCCACCCGGGGATGCCCGTTCGTGCCCGTTCATGCCCGCACGTGTCTACTTCGCTGTTTACTTTGCCGTCGACCGGACGTACGCTCCGAACGAAACCACATGTTCGGGCACGAACGGACTTGAAGGCAGGCGGGCATGTACGCACCGGAACGCCAGCAGGAGATCCTGCGGCTCGCCCGCGACGGCGGCAGGGTGGACGTCGTCTCGCTGGCCGAGGAGTTCCAGGTGACCGCCGAGACCATCCGCCGGGACCTGAAGGCCCTCGACCGGGCCGGCCTGGTCCGCAGGGTGCACGGCGGGGCCATCCCCGCCGGCCGCCTCGACTTCGAGCCGGACCTCGCCGAGCGGGAGACCACCGCCGCCGACGAGAAGGACCGCATCGCCAGGGCCGCCCTCGCCGAACTCCCGGCCGACGGCACCGTGATCGTCGACGCCGGCTCGACGGCCGCGCGCCTCGCCGGGGCCCTGCCGGTGGAGCTCTCCCTCACCGTCGTCACCCACAGCCTGCCCATCGCGGCCCGCCTCGCCGACCATCCCGGCATCCAGCTGCACCTCGTCGGAGGGCGCGTACGGCACCGCACACGCGCCGCCGTGGACGCCTGGGCGCTGCGCGCCTACGCCGAGATCCGCGCCGACGTCCTGTTCGTGGCCGCCAACGGGTTCTCCGTCGAGCACGGACTGACCACCCCCGACCTCGCCGAGGCCGCCGTGAAACGGGCCGCCATGGCCGCCGCCCGCCGCGTGGTGCTCCTCGCCGACTCCTCCAAGCACGGCCAGGAGCACTTCGCCCGCTTCGGCGGCCTCGGCGACGTGGACCTGCTGATCACCGACACCGGGCTGAGCCCGCAGGACGCCGCCGCGATCGAGCACGGCGGCACGGAAGTAGTACGCGCATGATCCTCACCGTCACCCCCAACCCGTCCCTGGACCGCACCTACGAGGTCCCCTCGCTGCACCGCGGCGAGGTCGTCCGGGCCACCGGCGAACGCGTCGACCCCGGCGGCAAGGGGGTCAACGTCTCACGCGCCGTCGCCGCGGCCGGCCGGCGCACCGTCGCCGTGCTGCCCCTGGGCGGCGCGCCGGGCGCCCTCGTCGCCGGCCTGCTCGACGCGCAGGGCATCGAGGTCGCCCCGGTCCCGGTCGCCGGCGCCACCCGCTCCAACATCGCGCTCGCCGAGACGGACGGCGTACTGACGAAGATCAACGCGCCGGGTCCGCAGCTGACGGCGGACGAACAGGAACTGCTGCTGGACACCGTGCGCCGGCTCGCCCCCGGCGCCGACTGGATCGCCTGCTGCGGCAGCCTGCCGCGCGGCCTCGCCCCCTCCTGGTACGCCGAACTGGTCGCCCGGGTGCACGACGCCGGCGCACGCATCGCCCTCGACACCTCGGGACCGGCACTGCCGGCGGCCCTGCGCGAGCGGCCCGACGTGGTGAAGCCGAACGCCGAGGAGCTCGCCGAGGCCGTGGGCCGCCCCCTGGCCACCGTGGGCGACGCGCTGAAGGCCGCCGAGGAACTGCGCGCGGCGGGCGCCCGCGCCGTCCTCGCGAGCCTCGGCGCCGACGGACAGCTCCTCGTCGACGACGAAGGCGCCTGGTTCGGCACCGCCCCGGCCGACGCCGTCCGCAGCAACGTCGGCGCCGGCGACTCCTCGCTCGCCGGGTTCCTCGTCGCCGGCGGCCGGGGCCCCGGAGCGCTCGCCTCCGCCGTGGCCCACGGCGCGGCGGCCGTCCAGCTCCCCGGCAGCGTGATGCCCGGCCCCGCCGACCTCGAGCCGTCGGCGGTGACGGTCACGACCGAGGTACCGGTGAACCGCCCCCTGCGGGAGCCGGCGTCATGAAAGCACCCGCACCCCCCGTCCCCTTTCCCGCCCACCCCGCTGTACGGGCGATACGCGTGCGAAGGAGCCCGCGATGAGTGACCTGATCACTGCGGAGCTGGTCGATCTCGACCTGTCCGCCGAGACCAAGGAGGCGGCGGCACGCGCCCTCGCCGAGCGCATGGTGGCCCAGGGCCGGGTGACCGACCTGGAGGGCTTCCTCGCCGACGTCGCCGCCCGCGAGGCGCAGATGCCGACCGGGCTGGACGGCGGCATCGGCATCCCGCACTGCCGCAGTGAGCACGTCACCGAACCCACCCTGGCCTTCGGACGCAGCGCCACCGGGATCGACTTCGGCGCGGCGGACGGACCCGCCGACCTGGTCTTCCTGATCGCCGCCCCGGCCGGTGCGGACGACGCCCATCTGACGATCCTGTCGTCGCTGGCCCGGCAGCTGATGAACACCGCGTTCACCGACGCCCTCCGGTCGGCCGGCGACGCGGCGGCAGCGGCGGCGCTCGTCCGGGGCGAGGACGCCGGCGGATCCGAGGAGGACACCGGCGGATCCGCGGACACCGTGGCGGCGCCGACGGCGGCCTCCGCCGGCGCCGCCACGGGCAGCACCGCCCCCGAGCCGGACCGCCCCTTCCGGGTCGTCGCCGTCACCTCCTGCCCCACCGGCATCGCCCACACCTACATGGCGGCCGAGTCGCTGGAGAACGCCGGCCGCGAGGCGGGCGTCGAGGTCGTCGTGGAGACACAGGGCTCCGCCGGCTTCACCCGCCTCGACCCGGCCGTGATCGCCGCCGCGGACGGCGTGATCTTCGCCCATGACGTCCCCGTACGGGAGAAGGACCGCTTCGCGGGCAAGCCCACCGTCGACACCGGCGTCAAGGCGGCCATCAGCCGCCCCGCCGACCTGATCGCCGAGGTGAGGGGCAAGGCGGAGCGGGGCGAGACCACCGCGGCCGCCGCGTCCGGCACGCCCGTCGAGCGCACCGGCGACGGCGGCGAGGGCTACGCCACCAAGCTGCGCAAGTGGCTGATGTCGGGCGTCAGTTACATGGTCCCGTTCGTCGCGGCCGGCGGTCTGCTCATCGCCCTCGGCTTCGCGATCGGCGGCTACGAGATCAACGAGGCGCCCTCGGTGATGGACCACTTCGTGTGGACCCAGGCCGCCAGCTGGGGCGCCCTCCTCTTCCAGATCGGCGGCGTCGCCTTCGGCTTCCTCGTCCCGGTCCTGGCCGGGTACATCGCCTACGGCATGGCCGACCGGCCCGGTCTGGTGCCCGGCTTCGTCGGCGGCGCGATCTCCCTCACCATCAACGCCGGGTTCCTCGGCGGTCTCGCGGCCGGCCTGATCGCCGGCGGTGTGGTGATCGCGATCCAGAAGGCGCGCATACCGGCCGCGCTGCGCGGCATCATGCCGGTGGTGGTGATCCCGCTGATCTCCGCGGCGGTCGTCGGCTTCCTGATGTTCGTCGTCATCGGCAAGCCCATCGCCGAGGCCCAGAAGGGCATGACCGACTGGCTGAACGGCCTCACCGGCAGCAACGCAGTCCTGCTCGGCGCCCTGCTCGGCCTGATGATGTGCTTCGACCTCGGCGGTCCTGTCAACAAGGTCGCCTACACCTTCGCCACCGCAGGGATCGCCGTCGCGAACCCCGGCGACTCCGCGATGAAGATCATGGCCGCGGTGATGGCCGCCGGCATGGTGCCGCCGCTGGCGATGGCCCTGGCCACCACCGTCCGCGGCAAGCTCTTCAACCGGACCGAACGCGAGAACGGCAAGGCCGCCTGGGTCCTGGGCGCCTCCTTCATCTCCGAGGGCGCGATCCCCTTCGCGGCGGCCGACCCGCTGCGGGTGATCCCGGCCTCCATGGCGGGCGGCGCGGTCACCGGAGCCCTGTCGATGGCGTTCGGCGCCACCCTGCGCGCCCCGCACGGCGGCATCTTCGTGGTCCCGCTGATCGGCAACCCGTTCCTCTACCTGGTCGCGGTCGCCGCCGGCGTCTGTGTCACCGCCGCCCTGGTGATCGTCCTCAAGGGCCTGCGCAAGCCGGCGCCGGGAGCCGCCGGCGCGGACTCCGGCGCGGGCACGGGCCCGGCGGCGCGGGCCGGGGAGCCGGTGGCCGTCTAGTCCTGTCGTCAAATTCGCGCCGTCCGCCCGGAGGGCGGGCCGCGCGGCGTCAGGTGCGTGCTCTCGGCGTGCCGGGCCCTGGGCCTCGTACTGGACGTACTCGGCTCAGGGCCCGGTGCGGCGAGAGTGCGTGCATGGCGTCGCGCGGCAGGCGGGAATTTGACGACAGGGCTAGGCCGACATGGCCCAGGACACACGGTGATGCGCCCGTTTGGGTAGGTGTGCGCGGTTCATGCGTACTGCGATATAGATCACGCTCATCACGGTCCGGGCCCAAAGTCCCGGACCGTGGTGTGTACTGGGGCGCATGTCTGAGGACAAGACGCTTTCGCGGACGGCGGGCGCCACCGTCGTCACCCTGGTCGCCGTGGCCTGCGCGGCGGGTCTGGCCGACGCCCTGCGGCGGCGGCGCGAACGGACCCGCGCACGCACCCCGGACCACTCCGGGCCGCCCGCCCCCCGGCACACGGCCCACAGCACCCCGGCGATCCCGCGCCAGCGGCGGACCGGCCCGCACGTGGAGGCGGTACCGCTCACCGACGCCGAGCGCGACGCGTTCACCGTGCTGGTACGGCGTTTCGGCGAGGGCGGCTGACCCTCGCGTCAGGAGACCTGTGCCGCCCGGCGCTCCATCGCGTCCCGTGCCGCGTCCTCACTGACGTACACCTCGCACATGTGCCGCCCGTCCGGCGTCACCGTGTGCTCGACCTCCCACAGGGACAACTCCGCGCCGTCGCCCAGCAGGAACGCGTGCTCGTAGAGCGAGAAGCACTGGCCCGGACGCCCCGCGCGGGACGGGCGGCCGAACGCCTGCGTGATCCGGTGCGCGCGCGCCGTCGCCAGCAGCGCGGCCGTCTCCGCGCCGGGCGGAGAACGCGGACCGGCCCGGCGCAGTAAGCGGCGCCCGTGGTCCGCGGACCGGTCCGGCACATACACCTGCCGCAACGCCGGGGGCGCGGACAGCTGCACCGTCACCGGCAGTTCGAAGTCCGGAGCGTCCGGCGGGAACGGCAGCCGGGAGGTCGCCGTGCGCAGCTCCTCCTCGTCCACGTACACCTCGTGCTGCGGCTCGGCTCCCGGCGCGGTGTTGTGCACCAGCTCCCAGAGCGTCAGCGCCGAACCGTCGGCGAGCAGCCAGGTGTGCCGGTACGTCTCCCGGTGCAGCCCCGCGCTGTGGTGGGCGGAGTGCAGCGAACCGTCGTGCGCCAGCGCGCAGTCCAGCCGCCGGAGCGTCTCGTCCGGCAACTCGAAGGAGTTCAGGGCGCGGCCGAGGAGGCGCGCGAGGTGCTCCTCCGGAGACTCGGGCGAGTCGGGTGATTCGTACGCTGCCGTCTCGTACGGAACGCTCAAGGTTTCTCCCGGCGTTGCTGCATGTCACCTTGTGGGTGCATACCGTAGCCCCTCGGTCGGACGTCATGTCCAGGAACCGAGAAAACGTGTGGCTGGAAAACGCGCGGACCGCGCGACAAGTTCCCGGCGGTGCGGCCGTCGCTCAGCGCTCGCCGTACAACTCCCCGTACGACGGCCACGATCCGCCCGGTCCGTCCGTCGGGGCGGCGGAGCGCAGCGCGCGGACGATCGCGCGGGTCACCGTGTCCGCGCCCGCCGCCAGGACCTCGTTGAGGGCGAGGGGGTCCGCCGGGTCGAGCGGGCGGGCGCCCGTGGCCAGGGTGAAGACCGTGTCGCCGTCGCTCAGCAGATGCACCGGCCGCACCGCCCGCGCGATGCCGTCGTGTGCGGTGCCGGCCAGTTTCTGCGCCTGTGCCCTGGACAGGGCGGCGTCCGTGGCGACCACCGCCAGCGTGGTGTTCAGCGGGGGAGCGGCGTGGCGCGCGGCGACCTCCGCGAGCCGGCGCAGCGCGGCCTCGTGCACCTCCGGCTCCGGGTAGCGCACCCGGCCCCCGAACAACTCCCCGTACAGCACCCCCGTTTCCGGATCCACCGCCGACCCCGCCGCGTTGGCCACCACCAGCGCGGCCACCGTGACGCCCGAGTCCAGCACCGTGCTCGCCGTGCCGACGCCGCCCTTCAGCTGTCCGACCACGGCCCCCGTGCCGGCGCCCACACACCCCTGCGGCACCGGCCCGCCCGGCTCACGCGCCGCCGCCTCGACCGCGGCCCGGCCGGTGGCCGCGTCCGGCCGGGCCCGGAAGTCGCCGCCCCGGCCCAGGTCGAAGACACAGGCCGCCGGCACCACCGGCACCACATGCGCGGGGTCCGGACCGACGCGCACCCCGCGGCCCCGCTCCTCCAGCCAGGCCATCACCCCGGACGCCGCGTCGAGCCCGTACGCGCTGCCCCCGGTCAGCACGATCGCGTCGATCCTCTGCACCACGTTGCGCGGATCGAGCGCGTCGGTCTCCTTGGTGCCGGGGCCGCCGCCGCGCACGTCCACCGCGGCCACGGCCCCGCCCTCGGGCGCGAGCACCACCGTGGTGCCCGTGAGCCACCCGGCACCGGCACGCGTCGCGTGCCCCACGCGCACACCGGCCACATCCGTCAGAGCGTCAGCTGTCATGCGGCCAGTCCTGCCCGGTCGGGCGCGGCCGTACTCTGGACGTATGAGCACCGCCCCCGATCCCCGGCCGCGTGAGCCGAAGCCGGCGCTGGTCTTCGACGACCCGCTGGACCAGCAGTCCTCGGACGACACCGACCGCGGATGGGGCGAGCGCCCGTCCGGCGACAGCGCGTCCGATCTGAAGCGGTTCCTGGACGAGAAGCCGCCCCACCACATCTGACTAGCGCTCGCCCGGGCCCTGGCCGCGCTGGGCGACGAGGGTGTCGCGGATCTCCTTGAGCACTTCGAGCTCGGTGATCTCGATGACCTCCTGCGTGCTCTCCTTCGCCTTCCGGCGGGCCTCCACACGGGCCAGGTACTTCGCCATCGGCAACACCATCAGGAAGTAGACGACCGCCGCGGTGATGACGAACTGCAGCGTCGCGCCGAGGACCGAGCCCCACATGATCGTGATGCCGGTCGCGTCGTCGCCGGTGCCCTCGCAGGGGGCCTTCAGACACGAGCTGTAGCTGTCCAGGTTCTGCGTGCCGAAGGCTCCCACCAGCGGATTGATGACACCCTTCACGACCGCGTTGACGATGTTCGTGAAGGCCGCGCCGATGACCACCGCGACAGCCAGATCGACGACGTTCCCGCGCATCAGGAAGGCCTTGAAGCCCTGCAGCACGCTCGTCTTCTCCTGGTCGCTCACTTCGAGCCCTCATTCCTTGTGCACAGCCTGCGGAAGAAAACGCTCCGCAACCTACGTCACCCGTATGCCGGTGTGTCCAATCGAGCCCTCGGGGGCAGCCGCCCGCCGTGCCGGGCACGCGCGCCAGCGGGGCGCCGTTCACCATAGGGTCACCGCCAGCCGAGCCGAGACACC
>Ga0247827_10001381_pt1 | contig 10349 bp, 13 predicted proteins | sample 12C_Control_Day2_FD_194414 | JGI IMG/M metagenome (GOLD analysis project Ga0247827, IMG submission 194414) | Soil microbial communities from agricultural site in Penn Yan, New York, United States - 12C_Control_Day2 | ecosystem: Environmental > Terrestrial > Soil > Agricultural land | place...
GGCCATGGCGACGCCCTGGACCCCGTCGGGGGCCTCTCCGACGACCTCGACGCCGGCGTCCTCGAGCACGCCCCGGAGGGCGTTGCGGATGGCGGCGGCGTCGTCGACGAGGAGCACCCGAGGGCGGTCCCCGGCCTCGGACTGCCGAGCCTGTCCCTGGCTGTCCTGATTGACTCATTCAAGATGGTCAGGATCGACGTCGCTGGCCAGAGCCGGCCGCTTCCTGCTCGACCGGGGCATCTACGTCAGCCTCGCCTTCTACCCGGGGGTCCCCCGCGAGGAGGTCGGGTTCCGCATCCAGGTGACGCCGCCAACACCGACGACCAGGTCAGCGAGCTACTGGCGGCCCGCGACCGGCTGGCCGACGTCGTCCCCCTCCGCCAGGTCTAGGGAACCAGGCCGCGCTCGTCCTGGTGCGCTAGCGTGTCCGCCGTGACCCTCGCCGACCGTCTTGCCGCCCAGCCCATCGAGGGCGTCCCGCCACCTGGCCCCGGAGGGCGCTGGCGGACGCCGCTGCGGCTGGTCGTGGCCGGGGTGTTCGCCGGTGTCATCGTTGTCGTCCTGGCCGGCCACTGGCGCCAGGCGGGGCCACTGCTGGGCCGGCTCTCGGTCCCGGTCGTGCTGGGCTCCTGGGCCCTGGTGCTGGCCGGGATCTACGCCACCTTCCGGTCCTGGCGGGCCGCCCTGGCCGACCTCGGGGGCAGCCTGCCCCACACCGGGGCCATGCGCGTCTTCTACGTCGGCCAGCTGGGCAAGTACGTGCCGGGCACGGTCTGGCCGGCGGTCACCCAGATGCGGCTGGGCCGCGACTACCGGGTGCCGCCGCGGGCCTCGGGCGCGGCCTTCGTGGTGTTCATGCTCATGCTGATCGGCACCGGGCTGCTGGTCGGGGTGCCGGTGATCCCGCTGCTGGGCCGGGACGCGGTCGACGAGTACCGCTGGCTGGCGCTGGTCCTGCCCCTGCTCGCCCTGGCCCTGGCCCCGCCGGTGCTGAACCGGGCCATCGCCCTGGCCCTGCGGCTGGCCAGGCGGCCGCCGATGCCGGCCCCGCTGTCGCTCGGCGGCATCCTCCGGGTCGCCGGCTGGGCGGTCGTCTCCTGGCTCTGCTACGGGGCCCACGTCGACCTGCTGGCCCGCCAGCTCGGCGCCGAGGGCGGGGCGCTGCTGTGGCTCCAGTGCACGGGCGCGTTCGCGGCCGCCTTCGTCAGCGGCCCGCTGCTGCTGGTCGTGCCCGCCGGAGCCGGGGTCCGCGAGGCCGCCCTGCTGCTGCTCCTCGGCTCGACCGTCACCGCCCCGGTGGCGGCCGTGATCGCGGTGGTGTCGCGCCTGCTGTTCGTCGTCGGCGACGTCGCCTGGAGCGGCGTCGCCGTGGTGGCCGCGCGGCGCGCGGTCAGCGCTCCTCGGCCGCTTCCTCCCGTGCCGTCCTGACCTCGTCGGCCAGGGCCTTCCAGGCCACCCAGAGGACGGCCTCGATCCGGTCCCAGTCGTCGTCCAGGACCCCGATCTCGCGGTAGGAGGCATGGTCGCGGATGGTCATCGCCTCGGCCCGGCGGCTGGCATGGGTCCAGAGGCGCTCGGCCGGCACCTGGTAGAGCTCGGCGGCCAGGGCGGCCAGGGCGTGCTCGAGGTCGCCGGGCGGGTGGAGGGCGGCCTCGCGATGCACGATCCACCACTCCAGCTCCAGCGAGGCGGCCCGCTCGGGGTCGAACGGGACCTCGCTGACGGTCCGGATGGCCGCGTAGTAGCGCTCCAGGTAGGGGAGGGCGCGGCGGTAGTCGTCGTGGGACTGGCCCACCTGGAACACGGCCGCCGCCCGGGCGGCCAGGCCGGCCAGGGCCACCGCCCGCAGCGGCTGGAGGTGGAACTGGCCCTGGAGCAGGGACACCAGCTGGCCGAACAGGGGGAGGCGGCGCCGGTCGTAGTAGGAGCGCCACATGGCCGTCTCCAGCCGGGCGACCTCGTCGGGGTCGAACACAGCGATGTCGGCCCGCCGCGGCCGGGCCAGCTCGGCGACCGCCCAGCCGGCCCCCCCGGCGGTGGCCGCGAGCAGCACCCACCCAGTTCGTCTCACCTGCGGAACCTACTCGACCGCCCTTCCGGGGGACAATGGGCCCGTGCTGCTCGACGAGGTTGCCGAGACGTCCGCCGCCGTCGCCGCCAGCTCCGCCCGCCTGGCCAAGGTGGAGCGGCTGGCGGCCTGCCTGCGGCGCCTGGAGCCGGGCGAGGTCCGCCCGGCGGTGGCCTTCCTCTCCGGCGAGCTGCGCCAGCGCCAGATCGGGGTCGGCTGGGCGGCCCTGCGGGACGCGCCCGACCCGGCGGCCGCCCCCTCCCTGACCGTGGCCTCCACCGACGCCGCCTTCGAGCGGATCGGCCGCCTGGCCGGGCCCGGCTCCCAGGCCGAGCGGCGGCGGCTGGTGGCCGAGCTGTTCGGGCGGGCCACCGCGGCCGAGCAGCGGTTCCTGATCGGGCTGCTCTCGGGCGAGCTGCGCCAGGGCGCGCTGGAGGGGGTGATGGTCGAGGCCATCGCCAGGGCCGCCGGGGTCGCCGGGGCCGAGGTCCGCCGGGCGCTGATGCTGCGCGGGGCCCTCGGCCCGGTGGCCGAGGTCGCCCTGGCCGGAGGCGTGCCCGGGCTGCGGCAGTTCCACCTGGAGGTCGGCCGCCCCCTCCAGCCGATGCTGGCCTCGACGGCCCCCACCATCGAGGCGGCCATGGAGAAGGTCGGCGAGGCGGCCGTCGAGTGGAAGCTGGACGGGGCCCGGGTCCAGGTTCACCGGGCCGGGACCGAGGTGGCCGTGTTCACCCGGACCCTCGACGACATCACCGCCCGGGTGCCCGAGGTGGTGGCGGCCACCCTGGCCCTGCCGGTGCGGGCGGCCGTGTTCGACGGCGAGCTCATCGCCCTCCAGCCGGGCGGGCGGCCTCATCCGTTCCAGGTCACGGCCAGCCGGGTCGGCAGCCGCCTGGGCGTTGAGCGGCTGGCCGCCACCCTGCCCCTCAGCGCGTTCCTGTTCGACCTGCTCCACCTCGACGGCCAGGACCTGCTCGACCAGGCCGGCGCCGACCGCCACGCCGCCATGGCCGCCGTGGTCCCTGAGGCGCTGCGGATCCCCCGCACCGTGACCGCCGACCCGCTGGTCGCCGCGGGGTTTCTGGGCGACGCGCTTGCCCGCGGTCACGAGGGCGTGCTGGTCAAGTCCTTGGCCGCGCCGTACGAGGCGGGCCGCCGTGGGACTGGCTGGTTGAAGGTCAAGCCGGTCCACACGCTCGACCTGGTGGTGCTGGCTGTCGAGTGGGGTCACGGCCGGCGCAAAGGGTGGCTCAGCAACCTGCATCTTGGCGCCCGCGATCCCGAGACCGGCGGGTTCGTGATGCTCGGCAAGACGTTCAAGGGCCTCACCGACAAGCTGCTGGCCTGGCAGACCGAGCGCCTGCTCGAGCTGGCCGACGGCCCGACCGACCAGTGGGTGGTCCACGTGCGACCCGAGCTGGTGGTCGAGATCGCCTTCGACGGCCTCCAGACCAGCCCCCGCTACCCGGGCGGCCTGGCCCTGCGCTTCGCCCGGGTCCTGCGCTACCGCCCGGACAAGCGGCCTGAGGAGGCCGACACCATCGAAACGGTCCGCGCCTTCCACACCCCTTGACGAGATCCGCAACTCGGCCAGCCTGATGGCCGGCGGGCTGCGGGCCCCGGTACTGGCCAAGACGGTCAGCGGCGAGATCACCCTTGCCGGCCTTGGCGGCGCGGCCGAGGCCGAGACGGTGTCGGGGGCGGTGCAGGCCTCGGCCATCAGGGGCGACCTGTCGGCGGCCACCGTCTCGGGCGAGATCACCGTGGCCGAGGGCGGCGGGTCGGTGCGGGCCAGGACCATCTCGGGGACGATCGCCATGGACCTCGGGCCCTCGGGGGACCGGGACATCGAGCTGTCGAGCGTCTCCGGGGACCTCACCGTCCGCGTGCCCGAGGCCAGCGACCTCGAGGTCAAGCTCCAGTCGACCTCCGGCCAGGTGGCCAGCGCCTTCGGGCAGCTCGAGCTCGACCGGACCCCGGGCCGGCACGCGGCCAGGGGGCGGCTGGGCAGCGGCACCGGCCGGCTCCGGGCGTCCAGCACCTCCGGCCACGTCGCTCTCCTCCGCGGTTCCCCGGAGGCACAGCTGTGAGTCCCGTCTTCAGTCACGGGCGGCTGCGGCTGTACCTGCTCAAGCTGCTGCAGGAGAGCCCGCGCCACGGCTATGACGTGATCCGGCTGCTGGAGGACCGCTTCATGGGCCTGTACGCCCCCTCCCCGGGCACCATCTACCCGCGGCTGCAGCGCCTCGAGGCCGAGGGCCTGGTCACCCAGACCAAGGAGGGCGGCCGCAAGGTCTACCAGATCACCGACGCCGGCCGCGCGGAGCTGGCCGCCAGGCACGACGAGCTGGACGAGCTGGAGGCCGAGATCTCCGGCTCGGTGCAGGGCATGGCCCGCGAGATCCGCGACGAGGTCCGGGGCACGGTTCGCGACCTCAAGCAGGAGCTGAAGCAGGCCGCCCGGGAGATACGCCGCGAGCAGCGCCACGAGAACCGCTCGCGCCGCGACCAGGGCGGCGACCAGCGCTGGGACTGGTACGACCAGAGCGTCGACGGCCGCCTGTGGTACTTCCTCGACCGGACCCAGAAGGCGATCCGCCGGGCCCAGCTGACCGAGGCCCAGGTTCGCGAGTGCGCGGCCATCCTCGACGAGGCGCTGGAGCGCATCCGGAATGTCCTCAAGCAGTCCCCCGACACCGAGGAGGGCAGCAGATGACCCCGACCGGCGCGGCCATCCAGGCCCGCGACCTGACCAAGACCTACAAGGACGTCCGTGCCCTTGACGGGCTCAGCTTCTCGGTCGAGGCCGGCACCGTGTTCGGGCTGCTCGGCCCCAACGGCGCCGGCAAGCCGACATGTGGGCCGAGATCGCCCACCTGTCCGGCTCCGAGGGCCTGACCATCCTGCTCACCACCCACTACCTCGAGGAGGCCGACCGGCTGGCCGACCGGCTGGCCATCGTCGACCACGGCCGGATCGTCGCCGAGGGCACCCCCAACGAGCTCAAGGGCGAGCTGCGCGGCGACGCCATCCAGGTCGAGCTGAACGACCCCCAGGCCGACGGCCAGGCCCACACCGCCCTTCACCGGGTCCCCGGCATCTGGGAGGTGACCGTCGAGGGCCGCTCCCTGCGAGCCCGGACCGACGACGGCTCGGCGGCCGTCCCGGCCGTCCTGATCGGCTGCTCGGCCCTGCTCGGGGGTCGCTGAGCGCCCTGTCCAACGGCATGGCCCTGCTGGCCCGCAAGGAGGAGACGGTGATCGCCGCCTCCAACTTCATCCTGCTGCCCCTCACCTTCCTGTCCTCGGCGTTCATGCAGCGAGACCTCGTGCCCGGCTGGATCCAGTCGGTGGCCAGGTACAACCCGGTCGAGTGGACCGTCCAGGCGGGCCGCGAGGCGCTCACCGCGTCGCCCGACTGGGGTCTGGTCCTGAGCCGGGCCGCCCTGCTGGCCGCCCTGTGCGTCGCCTGCACCTGGCTGGCCACCCGCGCCTTCCGGGCCTACCAGCACTCCATCTGACCCCCCTGCGCCGGCGGGAGTAGCGGCAACGGCCCGGCTACTCCCGCCGGGGTAGGCGACAAGCGTCCCGGGGTCGATGACGACCGCCGCCGGGGTGGCCTACCGTTCTCTTCATGCGCACCGCCAGCGAGGTTCCCGCCCGGCCGGACCGGGGCCTGTTCGGCATCGTCCCCCCGGGCCGGCCCACCGACGTGGCCGTGGCCGCGCTGGTCGCCGTGGCCCAGCTCGGCCTGACCACCCTCGCCGCCCGGCGCCAGCCGGACCGCCAGGCGCTGGACCTGCTGGCCTATCTGCTGCTGGCCGTCGGGCCGGTGGCCCTGCTGTGGCGGCGGCGGTCCCCGGCGGTGGTGCTGGCCGTGGTCATGGCCTCCAACGTCCTCTACTTCGGTCTCGGCTACCCCTACGGGCCGGCCTGGCTGGCCCTGATCGTTGCCTTCTGGACCGCGGTGACCGGCGGGGCGAGGCGGGTCGCCTGGGCCACCGCCGTCGTCGGGCTGGCCGCCTACTTCACCCTGGCCGCCCTGCTCGACCGGGTCGGGCCGGCCACCGCGGCCACCATCGCCGCCCACCTGGGCTGGCTGCTGCTGGTCCTCTCCGTGTCCGAGATCGCCCTGGCCGCGCGGCAGCGCCGCCAGGCCGCCGAGCGGACCCGGGCCGAGGAGGCCAGGCGGCGGGCCGGTGAGGAGCGCATGCGCATCGCCCGCGAGCTGCACGACGTGCTCGCCCACAACATCTCCCTGATCAACGTCCAGGCCGGCGTGGCCCTGCACCTGATGGACGAGCAGCCGGGCCAGTCCCGCACCGCCCTGGTGGCCATCAAGCAGGCCTCCAACGACGCCCTGGGGGAGCTGCGGTCGGTGCTGGACGTGCTCCGCCAGGGCGACGAGGCGCCGCCGCGGGCCCCGGCCTCCGGCCTGGCCCAGCTGGACAGCCTGGTCGCCGGGGCCGGCGCGACCGGCCTGGAGGTGCGCACCCGGGTCGAGGGGCTGCCCCGGCCCCTGCCGGCCGGGACCGACCTGGCCGCCTTCCGGATCGTCCAGGAGTCGCTGACCAACGTGACCCGCCACGCCGGCCCGGCCAGCGCCACCGTGCTGGTCCGCTACGGCCCCGACGACCTGACCGTGCGGGTCGACGACGACGGCCGCGGCCCCGTGGCCGCCACCGGCCCCGGCAACGGCAACGGCAACGGCATCCGCGGCATGCGCGAGCGGGTGGCCGCCCTCGGGGGCGAGCTCACCACCGGCCCCCGCCCGGGCGGCGGCTTCCGGGTCCAGGCCCGCCTTCCCATCGACGAGAGCGGAGACCAATGATCCGGGTGCTGCTGGCCGACGACCAGGCGCTGGTCCGGGCCGGGTTCCGGGCGCTGCTGGACGCCCAGGAGGGGATCGAGGTGGTCGGCGAGGCCGCCGACGGCGACGATGCGGTCCGCCTGGCCCGGGCCGTGCGGCCCGACGTGGTCCTGATGGACATCCGCATGCCCGGTGTCGACGGGCTGGAGGCGACCCGGGCCATCGCCGCCGACGAGCTGCTGGCCGGGGTCCGCATCGTCATCCTCACCACCTTCGACCTCGACGAGTACGTGTTCGAGGCCCTGCGGGTCGGGGCCAGCGGCTTCCTGGTCAAGAACACCGAGCCGGCCGACCTCATCCGCGGGGTCAGGGCCGTGGCCGAAGGCGACGCCCTGCTCTCGCCCGGGGTGACCAGGCGGCTGGTGGCCGAGTTCGCCACCAGGGCCAGGGAGCCCCGCCCGGCCCCCGAGCTGGGCCAGCTCACCGACCGCGAGCGCGAGGTCATGGGCCTGGTCGCGGCCGGCCTGTCCAACGACGAGATCGCGGCCAAGCTGGTCGTCAGTCCGGCCACGGCCAAGACCCACGTCAGCCGGGCCATGGTCAAGCTCGGGGCACGCGACCGGGCCCAGCTGGTCGTCTTCGCCTACGAGTCCGGCCTGGTCCGTCCCGGCTGGCTCGCCTGACCGTCCGTCCGACGAAAGGAGCAGCATGCGATCCACCATCACCGGCCTCCAGATGGGCATCCGCGTCATCTGGTTGGTCCAGCTCGTCCTCGGGGTGCTCTTCTGGACCGGCAACGCCCTTGGCCTGGTCGACCTGCACCAGCTGCTCGGCATCCTGCTCGTGCTCGGGCTCTGGACGATGGCCGCCCTGGCCCACCGGGCCGGGGTGCCGGCCGGCCTGGTCGCCGCGGCCGCCGTCTGGGGCCTGCTCGTGCCCATCGTCGGCCTGACCCAGCGGGACCTGTTTCCCGGCTCGGCCCACTGGGTCATCCAGGTCGTGCACCTGCTGCTCGGGATCGGCCTGATCGGGCTGGCCGAGAACCTGGCCACCCGGGCCAAGGCCCGCCTGGCCCCGGTCGCCTGACGGGCCGGGCGCCATGCCCGAGACCGTCGACGTGGCCGTCGTCGGTGGCGGCGTGATCGGGCTGTCGGTGGCCCGCGAGCTCCGCCTGGCCGGGGTCGACCGGGTGCTCGTCCTGGAGCGGGAGGCCTCGGTCGGCCAGGGGTCGTCCTCGCGGGCCAACGGCGGCGTCCGGGCCCAGTTCACCACCAGGGCCAACATCGAGTTCTCGGCCTTCTCCATCGCCGAGCTGGAGCGTCTCGACGCCGCCACCGGCCTGCTCGGCTTCCACCAGACGGGCTACCTGCTGCTGTGCGGCACCGAGGCCGGGCGGGAGGGGCTGGCCGCCGCCTTCGAGCTCCAGCGCTCCCTGGGCGTCGACGTGCGCTGGCTGGCCCCGGGCGAGGCGCTCGAGCTGGTCCCGTTCCTGCGCCCCGACGGGCTGCTGGCCGCCACCTTCCACGCCCGCGACGGCTTCCTCGACCCCCACGGGGTGGTCGCCGCCCTGCGCGCCGAGGCCGACCGCCTGGCCGCCCGGGTGGTCACCGGCGCCGAGGTGACCGCCGTCGAGCCGGTCCCGGGCGGGGGCCTTGAGCTGCGCGCCGGCGACCGGACGGTGCGGGCCGCGGTGGTGGTCAACGCCGCCGGGCCGGCCGCCGGCCGGGTCGCCGCCCTCTGCGGGGCCGACCTGCCGGTGGCCCCGGTGCGCCGCAACCTGGCCTATGTCCGCGAGCCGGAAGGCCCCGGCGGGCTGATCCCCATGTGCGTCGACCTGGACACCGGGGTGCTGATCCGCCGGGAGGCCGGCGGCGGGTTCGTGGTCGCCTGGTCGGACCCCGAGGACCCGTCGTCCTGGGACACGACCGTCGACCCCAGGTTCCTCGAGCAGCTGGCCCAGCGGGTCGGCAACCGCTTCCCGCTGCTCGAGGACCTCCCGCTCGACCCGCGCCAGTGCTGGGCCGGCCTGTACCCGGAGACCCCCGACCACCACGCCGTCATCGGCCCCGACCCGCTGGTGCCGGCGCTGGTGCACTGCGCCGGCTTCGGCGGGCACGGGGTGATGCACGCCCCGGCCGCCGGCCGGGCCGTGGCCGAGCTGGTCACCCTTGGCGGCTGCCGCACCTTCGACCTGCACCCGCTGCGCCCGGCCCGGTTCGCCGAGGGCGACCTGGTCGTCGAGACGGCCGTGTTGTGACGATCGCGCTCTACCAGTAGTGCGAGCGGTTCTTCGTGGTCGCGTCCGGTTCTCGGTTGTGGTTTGTTGTCGTTCTTGATCGGAGCAGGGGGGGAGGGCGCAACATGACCGCTGAGGCCGCCGGCCACGTGCCACCGGGCGAGGCCGGCTTCCAGCTCCTCGCCGACGAGCTGCCCGACGTGATCATCGTGGCCTTCGATCCCCAGCTGATGATGTGGGCCGCGACCGGCGGCGGCCTGCGCGGCCATGGCTGGACGGCAGAGGATTTCGTGGGCCGGGAGCTGCCGAGGATCGAGCCAGGCCGAGGCGGTCGAGGCCTGTGCCCGGGCCGCCCTCGGCGGGCTGTGCACCGAGCTCGAGATGAACGGCTACGAGGAGACGCGACGGCTGTGGTCGACCGACCCGGTCGTGAGGTGGGAGCCATGACCCTGCCCCGGCTGCTGGTGGTCGACGACCACCTCATGCTCCGGCAGGCCCTGGTCGAGCTGCTGTGCCAGGCCGGCTTCGACATCGTCGGCGAGGCCGCCGACGGCGCCGACGCGGTCGCCCTGGCCAAGCAGCTGGAGCCCGACGTCGTCCTGATGGACCTGCGCATGCCGGTCCTCGGCGGCCTGGACGCGACCCGCCTGATCAAGGACGCCCGCCCGGCCATCCAGGTGGTCCTGCTCACCGCCTTCGACGGCCCGGCCCTCGAGCAGCAGGCCGAGGAGGCCGGCTGCTTCGCCTTCCTGGTCAAGGGCGGCTCTCCCGGCGACCTGCGTCTGGCCCTCCACCAGGCCGTCGCCGCCCGCCGCGCCCTCCTGTCCCGCGGGTCACCGTCCGTCGACGCCTAGGCTGGCCTCCAGGCCCAGAAAGCGGCCCAGGTCGGCCGTCTCCGCCTCAAGGGCGGGGCCGGTCCCGCGAGGGAGGCGGCCGGCGAACGGCTCGACGGTGACCTCCAGGCGGCCGCCGGTGCGGCGCGTCCGCCAGGTGCCGGCCACGCGGCCGTCGGCCACCACGGCGGGGTGGATCCAGCCACCACCGGCCTGGATCCGCCTGGCGAAGGCGGGGTCGAGGATCAGGGCGCGGTCCCGCCAGCCCAGCAGGTAGTCGTCAAAGCGGCCCAGCAGCCGCACCACCGGCCCGGCGGGGGAGCGGGCGGCCACCGTCCCAGCCGCTGCCCACAGCCGCCGGCCGCCCAGCTCGACCTCGCGCAGGTCGCCGGCGGCTGTGGGC
>Ga0247827_10001385_pt1 | contig 10334 bp, 9 predicted proteins | sample 12C_Control_Day2_FD_194414 | JGI IMG/M metagenome (GOLD analysis project Ga0247827, IMG submission 194414) | Soil microbial communities from agricultural site in Penn Yan, New York, United States - 12C_Control_Day2 | ecosystem: Environmental > Terrestrial > Soil > Agricultural land | place: USA...
ACCTACGACCAATAGGTGGCAGACAGCCCGCACCCCACCGCCCAGAATCGGGCCATCGAACCTGGGAGGGTAGGTGATGGCGTCGACGGCAGCAGTACAGGACGGCTGGATGGCGCGCGCAGCGTTGCGCTCGGCCGCCTGGGCGGAAAAATGGTTCCCCGATGCCTATGTGTTCGCGGTGCTCGGCGTGGTCATCGTCGCGGTGGCGGCGATGGGCTTTGGCGCCACCCCGCAGGCCACTGCCAGCGCCTTCGGCGACGGCTTCTGGAGCCTGATTCCCTTCACCATGCAGATGGCCTTCGTGGTCATCGGTGGCTATGCCTTGGCCACTGCGCCGGTGGTCGCGCGCTTCATCGACTTCCTCGCCCGCGTGCCGCGCACCGGTCGCGGCGCAGTGGTGTACGTCGGCCTGGTCAGCATGCTGGCGTCGCTGCTCAGCTGGGGCTTCTCGCTGGTGTTCGGCGGCCTGCTGGTGCGCGCGCTGGCCCGCCGCAGCGAGCTGCGCATGGATTATCGTGCTGCTGGTGCCTCGGCCTATCTGGGGCTGGGCGCCGTGTGGGCGATGGGCCTGAGTTCGTCGGCTGCGCAGCTGCAGGCCAATCCGGCCAGCATGCCGCCGGGGCTGGTGGAGATCACCGGCGTGTTGCCGTTCACCGAAACCATCTTCCTGTGGCAGTCGATTGTGCTGACCGCCGTGTTGATCCTGGTCTCGTTGCTGATCGCCTGGCTGACCGCACCGGCCGCCGGCAGTGCGCGCACCGCCGAGGATTTCCCGGGTGCCGCACAGGCCGAACCGGAACCGCTGCAGCGCCGCACCCGGCCGGGCGAGTGGCTGGAATACAGCCCATTGCTGACCGTGCTGCTTTCGCTGCTGGCTTTCGGCTGGCTGTTCAACGAGTTCGCCAACAAGCCGTTGGTCAGCGCCATCGCCAACCTCAACACCTACAACTTCATGTTCATCTCGCTGGGCCTGCTGCTGCACTGGCGCCCGCGCAGTTTCCTCAACGCGGTGGCCAAGGCGGTGCCGAGCACCACCGGTGTGCTGATCCAGTTTCCGCTGTACGGCGGCATCGCGATGATCCTCACCCACGCCGCCGGTGGTGATGGCCAGACCTTGGCGCATCGGCTGTCGAGCCTGTTCGTGCACGTCGCCAGCACCGATACGTTCGCGCTGGTGATGGGCGTGTACTCGGCAGTGCTGGGCTTCTTCGTGCCGTCCGGTGGCGGCAAGTGGATCATCGAAGCACCGTACGTGATGCAGGCCGCGAACGAACTGAAGGCGCACCTCGGCTGGGCGGTGCAGGTCTACAACGCGGCCGAAGCGCTGCCGAACCTGATCAATCCGTTCTGGATGCTGCCGCTGCTGGGCGTGCTCGGCCTCAAGGCCCGCGACATCGTCGGCTTCACCTTCATCCAGCTGCTGGTGCATATCCCGCTGGTGCTGGGCCTGCTGTGGCTGCTGGGGATGACGCTGGCATATGTGCCGCCGGTGATGCCGTAACGCAAACCCGGGGTCAGATCCCTTCCGAAGGACGGGCTCTGACCCCGGAGACCCTCAGCCAGCCGCCGCCTGCTTCTCGATCTCGGCCTTGCGCAGCAGGAAGCGCTGCAGCTTGCCACTGGGCGTTTTCGGCAACTCGGTCGCGAACTCCACCTGGCGCGGGTAGGCATGGGCGGACAAGCGGCGCCGCACATGCTGCTGCAGTTCCTGCGCCAGCGTGTCGCTGCCGATGAAGCCATCGCACAGGATCACGAATGCTTTGACGATCTCGGTGCGTTCCGCATCCGGCACGCCGATCACCGCCGTCTCCGCCACCGCAGGGTGCTCCATCAGCACGCTCTCCACATCGAATGGACCAATGCGATAGCCCGACGAAGTGATCAGGTCGTCCGAGCGGCCGATGAAACTGATAGAGCCGTCGTCCTCGCATTCCACCGAATCGCCGGTGAGGTAGTAGCGATCACCCAGCGCCGGTGTGTCCGCGCCGTAATAGCCGGTGAACCACATGATCGGCGACTGCCGCAGGTCCACGGCGAGGATGCCCGGCGTGCGCGGCGGCAGTTCGTTGCCGGCATCGTCCAGTACCGCCACGCGGTAACCGGGCATCGCAACGCCCGATGATCCTGGCCGCACCGCATGCTCCAGCGCGTGGTGGTTGTTCACCACCATGCCGGTCTCGGTCTGTCCGTAGTGGTCGAGCACCGTGGTGTCCAGATGGGCGGCGAACCAGCGGGCGATCTCCGGGTTCAGCGGTTCGCCGGCGCTGCTCACCACCCGCAGCTGGCCCTTGATGGACGCACTGGCTTCGGGGCCGGCGGCGATGATCTGCCGATAGGCGGTGGGCGAGCCGGCAAGATTGGTGACACCCAACCGCGCAACGATGTCGTTCAGTCCCTGCACGCTGAAACCGGCTTCGCTGAAGGTGGTTGCCTGGCCCAGCAGCAGTGGACCGATCACCGCGTAGTACAGCCCATAGGCCCAGCCGGGATCGGCGATGTTCCAGAACACATCGTCTGCGCGCAGGTCCACGGCCAACTGCATGTAGCTGGCAAAGGCCAGCAATGCGCGCAGCGGCACCGGCACGCCCTTGGGACTGCCGGTGGTGCCAGAGGTGGACAGCAGTGCCATCAGCGCATCGCCGCGCAGCATCACCGGCGCGAAGTCGGGCGTGGCGTCGGCGCTGCGCGCGCTCCAGTCGATGTCGCCGGCACGCAGCGCCTGCCCGGATGCCAGGATCGTGGCGACTGGCGGGCAGCCCTCGACCTCGTCCAGCTTGCTGCGGTTTGCGCTGTCGGTCACCACCAGTGCGGTGCGTCCGGTGTTCAATCGTGTCTCGATGGCCTTGGGGCCGAACGCGGTGAACAGCGGCTGGTAGATCGCGCCCACCCGCCAGGTGCCGAGGATGGTCGCCAGCAGATCCGGTGTACGCGGCAGCAGGCCGGCCACCACATCGCCCCTGCCAATGCCCTGCGCGGTCAGCACCTGGGCAACACGTGCGGAGGCTTCGCGCAGATCCTCGAAGGTGTACCGGTGCAGTGCGCCGTGGGCATCCACCCAGCGCAGCGCCAGCGCATTGCGGCCGCAGTGGCGGTCGCAGCACTCCACGCAGGCATTGATGCCGGCCTGCAGGTCACCGTGCAGCTGCCGTTGTGCGTGCTCGATGCTGAAGCCGGCCAGCGCCTGTTCGTAGGTGGGGCGTGCTGCGGTGTCGCGGGCCATGCGCATCTCCGGCGTGATGTCATTCCGACGATAGGCGGCGGCCCGGCATGCTGCAAATGGGACCATAGGCGTAGGCCGCCGCTGCGCGCGCCGCGGCGGGCAAGAACGCTGAATGCGTGCGTTCGCGGCTGCGGCATGACCACATGCCAAACCTGTATGAATCCTTCAGTCGCTTGTGCCGCAAGGGCTGGCGTGGGTTAATTCACGCGCGTACACATGGGTGTAGCCCGCTGACAACGCATGGTTAACCAATCGCTGCCGACGATGGCCACGTCCACCGCATTCCGCGCGTGGCATTTGGAGATCGGACATGGCACAGCAGAACCAGAACCCGAACCAGAAGCAGCAGGGCCAGCAGAACCAGCAGGATCAGCAGCAGGGGCGCGGCCGCGATCAGCAGCAGCAACAGCAGCAGGAACAGCAGAAGCGCAACCAGAACCAGCAGCAGGGCGGGCAGGACGAGGAAGAGTGATCCTGGCAGCCGCCATCCATCACCGACGAAGCCCCGCCCCGTGCGGGGCTTCGCTTATTCGAGCACGCCGATCCGCTGCAGCACCGTCGCTGCGGCCATATCGTTGGGGTTGGTACCGGGCAGATCCTGCGGAACGTCCATGCCCATGCCCCGATACAGGTCAACCCAATGCTGGGAGATTTCACCGGTCTGCGGGTTGCGGAAGTTCATCGGCTGCAGCGCGAACACATGATGCGCGCGGAACGCGCGTTCGATGAAGTCAGAGCAGTAGTAGCTGTCGTCGTTCAACACATAGGCGGTGTTGTACGGCTTGCCCAGCATGGTGCGCGCGGTGGCCACTGCATCGGTGATGGCATTCCCTGGCGGTGCGCGCAGGCGATAGACCACGATCCGCCGCTGCTTGCCACGCGCATCTTCGAGGAACTGGTCCAGCGTCTGCCGGCGCGAGCCCTTCTCGTCGGCGTGCAGCACCTCCCAGCCCTGCGGCGCCGCCGCCACCAGCGCGACATGGTCGAAGCTGGTCGAACCTTGCTTTGCGGTCGCATCGTCGATGGCCGCGCTCAGTCCGCCATGGCCGGCGGTGACGAACAGCAGGTCGCCTTCCCGCACCTCCAGTGCGGCCACGACGCCGGGCCACAGCGCTGGCACCAGCAGGGAGAGGACAAGCAGGAGTGCGCGCATGGGGCCAGGGCAGAAGAGAGGGCGGCGTAGTCTAACGGCTGCCGGAATGACGTTGATTTCAATAATAGTGTGATATGAGTCTCAATTCCGGGTGTCGGGATATTCCTGACAGCGGATGTTGAAACTGAATTGACAGAGGCATGGCTATCCTTGCCTCCCTACCGCGCCGGAACCGCGCGCGACCACCCGGAATCAGGAGGATCCCGTGAACCAGCTCCGCCCCGTCGCCCTGCTCGCGCTTGCCCTGGGGCTTGCGCTGTCGGGCTGCAAGCCGGCACCCCAGGCTGCCCCCGCTCCCGCTGACGCCGCTGCACCGGCTCCGACCAGCACCGCTGCCGCCACCACGCCGGCCGCGCCGGTCGCCGCGCCGGCGGCGGACGCCTCTGCCAGCTGCCCGCATCCGGTCTTCGACGATTTCCTCAAGCACTTCGGCAACGAGATCGCGCTGCAGGAAACGTCCACCGCCGATCCGTTGCTGGACAGCCACATCGACGGCGAAGCCGAACCGGAGCCACGCAAGGTGGAGGAGAACGTTCCGCTGGCCAAGGTCGAATGGCCGGTGATGCCGGACCCGGCCACGCTGCAGCGCCAGGGCCGCGAGATGCAGGTCACCCGCCTGCCCGACGGCCAGGTGCAGGTGCAGATGCGCACCCCGGATACCAGCGACCAGCAGACCTACACCTTTGCCCAGAAGCCATGCTGGCAGCTGGTCAAGCGTGAGGACGAATCGATCTGATCCTCCGCGCGGCCGCCTGCGGGCGGTCGTGTGGTTCAACCCAGGAGCACCGCATGCGTCTGTCTCCCGTTGTCCCCGTGCTGGCCCTGGTGCTTGCTGCCTGCAGCGGCCCCGAGGCGGCTGCACCGGCGGCGGCCCCCGCTTCCCCTGAGCCGGCCACGACGCCGGCCGCACCTGCATCCGCTGCTGCGGCCCTTCCCACCTCCCTTACGCGCGACGAGACCGGCATGCATATCGATTGCCAAGGCACCCGCCTGCACCTGGCGGCCCTGCCCACCCAAGACACGGACGCTTCCCGGCTGACCACGCTGGAAATCGAAAAGGACGGCGCACGCCAGGCCATTGCCGTACCCAAGGAGATGGACGGCTATACCGCTGTCGGCCTGGCCTGTGTGCAGGACCGCAGCGGCACGCCGTATTTCGTCGTGCAGTACGGTGAACTGCCGTTCGGCTGCAGCTTCTGCGAGTGGTACTACCTGTACGACGCCAGTGGCCGCCAGCTGACCCACAGCACGCCGCCGTTGCGTGGCACCGAAGGCGAGGAGCAGGAGCCCAACAACGACGAGTACGAGAAGTTGATCGACACGCTCGGCATCAAGCACCCGGAGGTGAACTACATCGAAGACTGAGCGCGGCGGCAGGACGTCGCACGCGCGCTGTGATCGCAGTACCGCAGTACTGGATGTACCAGGAGCAGTACCCCTTAAGGAAATTCCCTTTTTCATAGAATGGATAGCACAGACATGGCAGACATCTACCAGGACATGGTCCAGCCCCGCGGGGCGGCCTACAGCAGTGACCGCATCAAATCGTGGAGCCATTACCGCGAGCCGATCGACCAGAGCGACGGCCGCCTGCATGGCAATTCCCGCCGTTGGGGCGATGCGTCCCCGGAAGTACAGTCGCGGGTGATCGACACCCTCATCGAGTCGGCGCGCGAGAAGGGCCTGACCCCGCGCGAAACCGCGCACGTACTGGCCATCGCCCGCGTTGAATCGGGTTTCAACCCTGACGCCGCCGCTGGCACCACCTCGGCCTCGGGCCTGGGCCAGTTCATCGACAAGACCGGCAACCACTACCACCTCAACAACCGCAACCGCTTCGACGTCGGCGCACAGTCCGATGCACTGGTTGAGCACTACATCGACAACCGCACCCTGGCGCACAAGCGTGGCCAGGGTGAGGAATACATCTACAAGTACCATCACGACGGCCCGACCCGCGATTACGGCGGCCTGAACCTGTCTGACAAGAAAGTGATGCCGTACGTGGACAAGTACGAGCAGTTCGTGGAGCAGCGCCTGGGTCAGACCCATGGCCAGTCGCATGGCAGCCACGCGGCCCCCGCGGTGGCTGCGGCCGCGCAGGCCAAGCCGGCAGCGGCGCATGCCGAAGGCCAGACCCGCACCTTCGAGCAGACCATGCAGGTGATGCTGCCCCCGCAGAACGGGGTCAAGCCGCACGTTACCGGTGAGTTCGGCGAACACCGCGCGCACAAGCCGCACGGCGGCACCGACTTCAACTATGTCGGTGGCCAGCATGGCCGCAACCTGCAGCACCCGACCGTCAACGCGCCGATTTCCGGCACGGTGACCTTCGTCGGTGGCGACTACGGCACGGTGAAGATCAAGGATGCGCAGGGCAACTCGCACGAGATCCTGCACCTGCAGTCGACCCAGGTGAAGGAAGGCCAGCCGATCAAGGCGGGTGAGCCGATCGGCACCATGGGCGGGCGTGGCCCGGGTGGTGCGGGGCAGTATGCCCAGCACGTGCATTACCAGTTGAAGGATCCACACGGCAAGCTGCTCAGCCCGCAGGATTTCTGGGACCACGGCAAGCTGAAGGAAACCGGCAAGGGTGGCCATGCGCATGAGGGCGACCACGGCGGCGTGCTGCGCCAGGGCGCCAAGGGCGAGGAAGTAACTGCGCTGCAGAAGGAGCTCAACCGCCTGGGTGTGCGCGACAGCCACGGCAACCGGCTGAGCGAGGATGGCAGGTTCGGCGCCAATACCAAGGACGCAGTGACCGCCTACCAGAAGCAGCAGGGGCTCTCCGCCGATGGCGTGGCCGGTCCGGCAACGCTGGGCAAGTTGGCCGAAGGCCGCAGCCATGCCGAGGCGGCGCCGAAGGGGCCGCAACTGGGCGACAAGGCGCATCCTGATACGCCGCTGCACAACGCCATCCGTGGCCACATGCCGGGCATGATCTGCAACGAGATGGCCGCGCATGTGACCGCGCAGGCCAAGGCTGCCGGCATCGATTCGCCGGAGAAGCTGCAGGGTGTGACCCTGCAGGATGGCAAGGCATTCGTGATGGGCACCGTTCCCGGCTTCCGCACTGCGGTGGACATGACCCAGACGGCACCGAGCGTGCAGGAGACCAGTGCTGCCATGCTGGCCAAGCATGAGCCCTCCCAGCAGCACGTGCAGGACGAGCAGCAGCGGGTGGCCATGGGCCGTTGACCGCTGCCTGCCACGAGGTGTGTGGCAAAGGAGGCCGGCCGGGGCGACCCGGTCGGCTTTTCCCTTTCCTGGGCGAGGAAATGCACAGATGTTGGTTTGCAGGATGCGCACCACCCCGCCATTGCCGAGCACGGCACCAGGCGCCCCGGCGGACGTCCCACGCGCAGAGAGTGGCAGCCCGATGAGCAGGGTGCGCAAGTGGCGTGACGCATGGCAGTGGGCAGGTCTCGCGCTGCTGTTCTGCCTGCTGCCGCTGCAGGCGCTGGCGGCAGTCCCGATTCCGGCACTGGATGATCCGGTGGTGGACACCGCCGACGCGCTGTCGGCCAGCACCCGCGCCACGCTGCGCGAGCAGGCCTTGCAGTTGCAGGCACGCAAGGGCGCGCAGCTGCAGGTGCTTGTGATGCCCAGCGTTGGCGAGGAAGGCATCGAAGCCTATGCGCAGCGCGTCTTCGACCAGTGGCAGTTGGGCCGCGCGGGTGTCGATGATGGCGTGCTGCTGCTGGTGGCGGTGCAGGATCGGCGCGTACGCATCCAGACCGGTTATGGCCTGGAAGGCACCATTCCCGATGCGTATGCCGCGCGCATCATCGACAAGGCGATCGTACCGCGCCTGCGCGAGGGAGACCTGGACCAAGGCGTGCTGGACGGCACCGCGGTGCTGGTGGCGCTGGTCGATGGCGAGCAACTGCCGCCCTGGGACGATTCATTGGCACGCAACGTGCTGCCGCCGGATTGGCGCACGGGGGATTCGGTCGTCGCGCTGACCTTGCTGGCGGGCTTCCTGGCGGGCCTGTGGCGATCACCTCCGCGTCTGCTGGCGACCAGGACCGAAGCCGATTTCACCGGCAACCGCCGCGAGCGGCGGCGCAAGGCACAGGCAGCCAATGCGACGATGCCCAGGCCGACGTGGCCGACATTGCCTGCCTGGGGCCGGCCGCTGCTGGTGACGACGGTGATCGCCGCGGGGGTGCTGTCTGCGACGCTGCTGCTGCCGCGCCACGTGCTGCCGGTTCTGTTCTTCGTGATGGTGCCCGCTGTACTGGTGGCGACGCTACTGGGCTGGTGCTGGCATCGCAGCCGCGGCGTACGCATCGTGCTGTACGGCATGCTGGCCGTCAGCACCGGCTTCTTCGCGGTGATGCTGGTGCGTGGCCAGTTGCCGCCCAGCCTTGCGCTGCACACGCTGCTGAACCTGGCGGTCGGCATCGCCGCCATGCTGGTGTTCTTCCTGGTGCAGGCCGGTCGTGCGCGCTGGCGGAAGAACCGCAACAGCTTCACCATCCGCTTGGTGGTGCTGGTGCTGCTGACCGCTGGCTATGCGCTGGGCGCACTGCTGGCCATCGATCATGCCGGCGACGAGAACGCACGCGTGCTGGCGACGATCGTGTCCAGCGTGGGCACGCTGTTCCTGTACTTCATCTGGGTGTTCACCCTGCTGCCCGGCGAAAAAGCCCGCGGCGGCCGCGGTTCGTCCAGGGACTACCGCTCCCCATCCAGTACCTCGTCGTCCAGTTCGTCCTCGAGCAGTTCCAGCGACTGGTCCGGTGGGGGTGGCCGCAGCGGCGGCGGAGGCGCCTCGGGCAGCTGGTAGCTCAGGCCGCCTGTACCCGCCAGCCCAGCACGGCATCGTGCAGTTCGCCGCTGCCGCTCACATCGCCCACCTGCAGTTGCAGTCCCTGCGCGTTGGGCAGGTCTTTCTGCTCGGGGAACCAGCGCCGATCGGCGGCGACCACGATCAGCAGGCCCTCGTCATCGCCCATCGGCGCGAACTGTGGCGACGGCGTGCTGATCGGCTGCAGGCCGAAACGCTGGCTGGACTGCTGGCGCACCGCATCGACATCGTGGCTGGGCAGGCCAACCTCGCTCAGGCAGGTCAACTCGCTGCCATGGAAGGCGCCACTGCGGTCGCTGGCCGGCAAGCGCCTGCGGCCGATCAGTTCCAGGATCAATCCATCGGGTCCAGTGAAATACACCGACTGCGATTGCCAATTGCTTTCCAGCGCGAAGTAATCGAGGCCTTCCGGATTGCGTTGGAAGGGCGTGCGTTCACGCAGCCAGGTCATGGCCTCGGCGAAGCGGTTGTCCGGCACATTGAAGGCCAGGTGCACGCCGCCGACAGGGTGGTCGCCGGCAGGGTGCAGCTGGATCGTGCTCCAGCCGATGCGGACCTGGTCGCCGGCCACCTCCAGTTGCAGCACGTCGCGGAACCAAGCGGCAACGCGGGCGACATCGGATACCGGCAGGGTGAGGTGCAGCAGGCGCATGGTCGATCCTCCGTGTAGCGCTGGGTGCAGTGTAGTCCCGCGCACCTTCGCGCCGCGTCATCACCTGCGCAACGAATCGTTGCTGCCAGTCGGGACCTCAAACCGTGCTCGACAGCGTCTACCGCAGTGCCTCGCCGAAAAAGCGCACCGCATCTTCCACCACCACACCATGCGTCTGTTCCTTCGGCACCGTCGTCACGCACAGCGCCTGCAGCCGCTCCTTCGCCAGCGGCGTGCACCCGGACAGGAAGTCGTAGTGGCCGACACCCGGCAGCGTGTGCAGCGTTGCCTTCGGAATCAGCGCCGCCGCCACATCGCCGTTGGTCGCTGGTGGCGCCACCTCGTCGGCAGCGCCCAGCACGATCGCCACCGGCTGCTGCAACGCCTTCAGCTGCTCCGGTGCGAATGCCTGCACGATGGCCGGCGCCAGCACGAAGACTGCGCGGACACCGGGAATCGAACGATCATCCTGCGCGTGCTGCACGTAGGGCTGCAG
>Ga0247827_10001389_pt1 | contig 10323 bp, 4 predicted proteins | sample 12C_Control_Day2_FD_194414 | JGI IMG/M metagenome (GOLD analysis project Ga0247827, IMG submission 194414) | Soil microbial communities from agricultural site in Penn Yan, New York, United States - 12C_Control_Day2 | ecosystem: Environmental > Terrestrial > Soil > Agricultural land | place: USA...
GGTGCTTTCCGCCGCTCCACCGCTTCCGTAGAGCTTCTTGTAATCAAGTGGGGACTCGATTGGTGACAAATTGATGCCTTGGGCATTCACATCATCGACATACTTGGCCAAGGAGTCTTTGAACGCGGCGTCTAGATCTTCCCGCTCTTCCTTGGTCAGTAGCTTTTTCTGTTCAGCCCTCAAGTTTTTGTTCTTAGACTTGATGGTTCGAATCAGGGCTGTTTTGGTCTCCATTGTTCGCTGCACATGCTTCTGGACCGCATGAGATGCGATGCTGTCTAGGAATGATGATTTGGCTGCGCTTGCCTCTGTGTCGGTCGTTTTCGAGGCTTCAAGCGGTTTGTATTTGCTGTTGATGGCCTCAATTTCGGAACACGCGCTCTCAAGCCGTTCCTGACTTTTAGCCAATTTTTTATCTAGGCGCTCGATCTTTCCACTGAGCTGTATTACCTGGCTGCCTGCCTCATCTTTATCAGCGAGGATTGAGGCCCGATTTGGTGACGAGTTGTCGTGCGCAGTTCCACATAACGGGCACAGTAAGGACTCGCCTTCGATACATTCGACTGAGAAGGCGTAATCCTTTTCAAGTTCAGCAGATGCCAGTTTCGCCAGATCAAGCTGACCCTGCAAATAGAGGCGTTCCGTTTGGATTTCGGCAATCGTGCCAAGCAGTTCTTCTTGCTGAGCCTGAAGTTTGGCGATGTCGTCAGAGACCTCTGCTGCGAGGGTGTCAAACTCTCCCTTTGATAGTGCAACGGTTTTGCTCGATGTTGGCAGGTACGCTTTGACTACCTCGATTGCAGTTTCAATCTTTCTAACCTCGACCTCTGCCGTTTTTTTCTCAAGGTTCCGAGCTGCAATTTGCTCTTCGAACGTGAAAAATTCAGGCAGCAAATATCCTGTGTGATATTCGATGATGGTTTTTTGCCACTTGGAATATTGTTCAAGATTGCTGAAGCCATTCCATGCTTGAGACCAACTGCGCTGCTGATCTACATAGAAAGGCAAGAAGTAGAAAGCAGGAGGAGGGGTTTCAAGTTTGGTCGCATCGTTCCTGTTTGGTAACAGGGCCTCAAAACCAACGATTTCGGCAAAGGCCTCTGAGTACGCGCCAGTGATCTTAGAGAATTTTTCCCATTGGCCATTCGGACGACGGAGGAACATTATGTTCCCGTATCGTCCAGCCTGATAGGTCTCGTTGCCAACACTGAAATCAACTAAGCAGCGAACATCAAAGGATGTCCATGTGACATCCAACACCGGTTCTCCACCCAATGTCCAGAACAACAATTTTGCTAGAGTCGATTTTCCAAAACTATTGTCGTTCGCTGTTATTAGGTTGAATCGGGGTTTGAACTCGAACTGATTTCCGGACTTTTGGGTATCGGACGCTACTACTAGTCGTTTGAATGCTAAGTTTTTCATGCTGCTTTGTCCTGAGATTTCTTATTAGTAGTTTGAAGTTGTCGATGGTCGGCTCATTTTTCATGGCATTTGCTCAATAGTTCGTAGATGACAGCGGCCTGAGTTGATTCCAAATCGACTAGGTTATTTCGGGTCGTCTCGGGCAAGGACATTAACACCTGCTCCATAAACTCTCTCACTCCTTGTTCTTCGAATAATTCAAAGTTGCGTTCCACCGTATCCTTGACTGCTTGCTGGTTGTCAATGGCAATCAAGGTCCGCTCCAGCCGCACTGCATTGTGGTAACGCTCAAAAGCTCTGCGAACCTGAATCCGCTTGTTTGATTTCAGTTCCAAACCGTTAAGGATGTCTTCGAAGTCCTGTAAAAAGGTCTCAATCCCCTTGCTTTCCGTGTATGAGGAAATAACTCTCTCAACGTCGCTGTGAGTGGTTCCTTTGTTCTTTACAAGGTTGTTCCATTCAGTAAAGTCAAACGCTACAGTTCCCTTGCGATGCAAGTCGTCAATTAGCACGCGATAGATTGTTGACGCGTTGCACTTGGCCCCAGGAGCTTTCACGTCGACAAGCTTGGAAATTCGGCCAATAGCTGCATCCTGAAAGCCTGATGCAGGTAGATCGGGTGTAATGAACCTCAACGTTTTGGGGATGGGGCAGAGGCCAAGCTCCTTATCGATTGCAGCTTGGATGTCTTTCAGGCAGTCACTGTGGAGATCACCAATCGAAATGATTGAGAGCTTCAGGCCATCCGTTTTAGGAGGCAGGTTGAAGCCACAGGTTGCAACTAAATCGAGCGAGTTCAGCTTGTCAGCAAAAGGCTTTTCACGAACCCCTTGAAGCATTTTCCCAAGAATTGAGTTTGTAACTTTTTTGGTGGCGGCCTTTGAAACCTTAGTCAATTTCTTCTGGTTCCAAGGCGCAGCGCTGACATTCTTGACCTGATTGAACTCAAATCGTGCGACGGATTCATTGGTTGAAGTCGCCAACACAACGTCCTCATGCAGCTCGATAAAGACAACGTAATCGTCAGAGTTTTCGTGAGCGCCAAGAATTCGACAGAGCGCCCAGTGGTACTGGTATTCGTACTTCTCGAACGTTTGTGCGCCAGCAGTTTCTCGCTGTGCTGCAGCAAGAGGGTTGCTACCTGACGTTCCACTTGTTGTATTCAACTACGCCCCCTTAGTCCCTTAATTTTTGTCATTATTTGGCTTCGAACTGCAAGTAGTGATGCAGCATGCAGAGAGAATAGCAGAGAAAATACTTGTCATATCTTTATGGCATCCATAATCTGGCTATTGGATATCTGGGCGTCCTTGGTCGAATTGAAGCTAAATGTCGCTTAGCAGCCGATGTTTATCAGAAACTCAAGGTCGGCTTTGGGTCGGAAGCAGACGTTCGCTATCGGCCAAAAGCAGACATTATTTATTCCCTTGGTTCTATTAATTTTGCGTGATAAAGTTGCCAAGAACACATACTTTAATGGCGGCGGAATCATGAACCTCTCCTCGAATTTCCCTAAAAAGGCCGTCGTTCTAATTGTCGATGACGCACTCGACAATCTCACTCTAATGGATAACCTACTAAAGGATATCTACACGGTGAGGGCAGCAAACAACGGAGAGAAAGCCCTACGCATCGCTCGCGCTGAGTCACCGCCCGATCTGATTCTTCTCGATATCATGATGCCGAACATGTCGGGGCATGAAGTCGCTGTACAACTCAAACTTGATCCCCGTACTCGCGATATCCCGATCATCTTCCTTACAGCCATGGCATCGAGCGAGGACGAGATGCGAGGTTTATCAATGGGTGCCGCTGATTACATTACCAAACCTATTAGCCCACCTGTCGTACTAGCGCGGGTGGAAACCCAGCTCAAGGTGAAGGCGGCGGCTGATTTTTTGCGAGACAAGACTGATTTCCTTGAGCAGGAAGTCGCGCGGCGCACACGCGAAGTGGCAGCTATCCAGGACGTGACCATCCACGCCATGGCTTCACTTGCCGAAACACGAGATAACGAGACCGGCAATCATATCCGACGGACGCAGTATTACGTTAAGGCATTGGCTGAAAAGCTCAAACATCATCCTCGCTTCTCGGCCTTTCTCACGGATCATGTTATTGAGATGCTGTTCAAGTCAGCACCACTGCATGACATAGGGAAAATCGGTATTCCGGATAGTATCCTGTTGAAGCCAGGGCGGTTCACGCCAGAAGAATTCGAAATAATGAAGACTCACACCACGCTCGGTCGTGATGCCATCCTCCACGCTGAAAACCAATTGGGCATGAACGTAGATTTTCTAAAATACGCTAAAGAAATCGCCTATAGCCATCAGGAAAAATGGGACGGTTCGGGCTACCCAGAAGCTCTCAAAGGGGACAACATTCCGATTTCGGCGCGGTTGATGGCCGTGGCCGATGTCTATGATGCGCTGATCAGCCGTCGCGTATACAAAGAAGGCATGCCACACGAAAAAGCTCTCGCGATCATCTTTGAGGGACGTGGCACGCACTTTGATCCAGATATCGTGGACGCCTTTAAAGAGATCACCGAGGACTTCCGCACGATCGCTCAACGCTTTGCTGATTCCGATGCCGACATGGCAGAGAAGGCTAAGCAGCTTAAAACCGTCATCCCAACCGCGAGTGCGTAATGGTTTGAGAACAAGCTATTGCTAGTTGTAAAAACGCAAAAACTGAATCGCGAAGTTTGTGGTCAATAGATGTCTCCAACAAAAGAAGCTCTGCAACTGTTCAGCACAGCAGTTGTTTCGAATATTAGATAACGGGATCTTATGAAATCTCTCCTAACAGCTCTGGAGAAGCACACTCTATTCAGCAAACTGGCTGCAGGGTTCGGCTTGATATTGCTCATAGCATTGGGGATTGGAGTTGCTGGTCTACAAAGTCGGCAGGAACTGACGGAAGATTTAGAAGGTCTGTACAAGAAGGATTTAGTTGGAGTTTTTCACACTAAAGACGCGCAAGTTTTGTTTGCCACCATCGGTCGCACTGTACGCCAAGCCATCATAGCTAACGATAGTGATGCCCGTAATCTAGCTTTGGAGCAATTGATTGAAGCTCGTGCACAATTGCCTAAGGAAATCGAAGAGGTACGGTCAAGCCTGTATCGCTCAGAGAATCAGCAGAATCTAAGTCGCTTTGAAGAAAACTATGCGACGTATGGGCGTGGAGTGGATACTGCCATCGCTTTGTTACGTGAAGGAAGAATAGCTGATGCGCAAGCCTTGGTTGCATCAGCCGAATATCAAAGGCCGGGTATTGCTGCAAATAATGCGTTGAGGCGTCTTGCTGACCTCAAGGTGAAAGGCGCCTATGATCGCTTTGATCGTGCGCTCTTGCGTTCCGAAGATAGCTCTCGCAATGCCATGATTTTACTGGGCGCTGGTCTGCTACTCGGCATGTTTCTGTGGTTGCTCGTCACTCGTTCGGTTGCTGTCCCACTTAGGCGTCTGCGTGCCGCAGTGGCCGAACTGGCCGAAGGCAAGTTTGATCACGTCATACCGCACCGCGATTATAAAAATGAGATTGGTGATCTTGCGCGAGCCGTCGTCGTACTTCAGGGCGAGGCGCAAAAAATGGAGACTCAGCGCTGGCTTAAAACACACCAGGCAGAAATTTCGAATGAGCTTCAATCAGCAGAGAATATTGGCGATCTTGCAAATATCTTCCTGAGCAAAGTTGCGCCACTGATTAAGGTCGGTCACGGCGCCTTCTACTTGCATGAGGCGGAAAAACTGAGAATGCGCTTGGTCGGCACTTTTGCTTGCACCAAGGCCCCTGATACGGAAATCAATGTAGGTCAAGGCTTGGTTGGCCAATGTGCCTCGCAGCGCACTCCGATTATTTTGACCCAGCCCCCCGCGGATTATCTAAGTATTGGTTCCAGTCTTGGCGAATCCATTCCTCATGCAATCGTGGTACTGCCCATTGTGCGTAATGATCGATTGCTGGCAGTGCTTGAGCTTGCAACGTTTACTGGCTTTGGAACAAAAGAGCAGGCCCTTATTGATGGGCTGATGCCTATTCTCGCGATGAGTCTGGAGATTTTGGAACGCAACGACAAGACAAAGGGGCTATTGAAAGAGATCAAGGTTACTGAAGCGTGGTTTCGCGGAATCATCGAGTCTGCGCCAGATGGGATGTTGGTAGCCGATAATCTTGGTCAGATTGTTCTTGCCAATCGACAGCTAGAAGCGATGTTTGGTTACGAGCCAGGCGAGCTAACCGGGCACCCGATCGAAACTCTTGTTCCCGAAGCGGTACGACCTGGGCATCCAGCTCTACGCAATGGATATATCGCGGAAGGGGGGACTCGGGAAATGGGAGGTAACAATCGTAAGCTGCGGGGTATGCGCAAAGATGGATCAGAATTTTCCATCGAGGTTGGCCTGTCGCGCTTGCCGGATGTTGAAGGGCGCGGGGTCAGTGTCTGTGCCTCGGTACGTGACATTACCGAGCGCAAGCAACTGGAAGCCGAGATTGAACGCGCGAACTTCCTCTCCGACGTCGCTCTAGAACTGACGGATAGCGGGTACTGGGTAGTCGATTACAGCGATCCAGACTACTACTTCCAGTCCGAGCGTGCAGCCCAAATCTTGGGAGAATTCCCTAAACCAGATGGTCGTTATCATCTGATGAATGAATGGTTTGAGCGGTTACAGGAGGCAGATGCGGAAGCTGCTGCTATCACGGCAGAGCGTTACCAAGGTGCTATCGATGGCAAGTACGAGATATACGACACCATTTATGCCTATAAGCGTCCTCTCGACGGCAAGATCGTCTGGATCCATGCGGCGGGAAAACTGGTACGCGACGAACATAGCAACAAACTGCTTTATATGTACGGCGCTTATCAAGACATCACCCAGCAAAAAACAGCGGAAGACGAATTACGACGTGCCCGAGAAGAAGCACTGGAGGCAACTCAGGCTAAGAGCGATTTCTTGGCCAACATGAGCCACGAAATTCGTACCCCAATGAACGCAATTATTGGTATGTCACATCTTGCCTTGCAAACCGACCTTGATAAACGGCAGCGCAACTATGTCGAGAAAGTACACCGGGCTGGCGAGAACCTGCTCGGCATCATCAACGACATTCTCGATTTCTCCAAGATTGAGGCGGGCAAGATGTCGATGGAAACCATCGACTTCCGTCTCGAAGACGTGATGGATCAACTGGCCAATTTGGTCGGACTTAAAACTGAAGACAAAGGACTGGAACTTCTGTTTAATACTGAACCCGATGTTCCGACCGCTCTGGTCGGCGATCCTCTACGTCTAGGTCAGGTGTTGATCAATTTAGGTAATAATGCAGTCAAGTTCACCGAGCAGGGTGAAATCGTGGTCGGGATAGGCAAGGTTGTTGAAGATGCCAATGGCGTAGAACTGCATTTCTATGTGCGCGATACAGGCATCGGTATGACACCGGAGCAATGCGGGAAGATGTTCCAGTCTTTCAGTCAAGCCGATGCATCGACTACACGCAAATATGGAGGCACTGGATTGGGTCTGGCAATCTCGAAGAATCTGGTTGAGATGATGAATGGCGACATCTGGGTTGAATCCGAATATGGCAAGGGTTCGACCTTCCACTTCAAGGCTCGTTTCGGCCTGCAAAAAGAGGCGATGCCTCGAAGAATGTTCCGTGCCGATGAGTTGCTGGGGTTGCGCGTGCTGGTAGTGGACGATAATGCCGCGGCACGAGAAATCCTGTCGACCATGGCTAGAAGTTTCGGCCTCGAGGTCGACGTGGCACACGATGGTCAGCAGGCACTGGATATGATCGCGACCAGTGAAAAGCAAACGTTACCTTATGACTTGGTATTGATGGACTGGAAGATGCCAGTCATGAATGGTGTCGAAACGGTCCAACGTCTTCAAGACGGGCATGTAAGCAATGCACCGGCAGTCATCATGGTCACAGCTTATGGGCGTGAAGATGCAATCGGTTCTGCTATAGAGCGTGGTGTGGTGCTAAAAAGCGTTTTGACCAAACCTGTAACTCCGTCGACATTGTTGGAAGCCATTGGCGAAGCATTAGGTAAAGGCTTGATTACCGAGACGCGTGCTAATGAGAGGGCAGAGTCTTATAGTGAAGCTATTTTGAAGCTGAATGGCGCGCGCGTTTTGTTGGTCGAAGATAATGAAATGAATCAGGAACTGGCAGTTGAGCTATTGGCTCAAGCTGGAGTTGACGTTGTTGTTGCAGACAATGGCCAATTAGCGCTCGATGTACTTGCTACAGATACGGGCTTCGATGGTATTTTGATGGACTGCCAGATGCCTGTAATGGATGGCTACACTGCGACACGCGAGATTCGCCGCATGCCTACAGTTTCCCATCTGCCTATTATCGCGATGACTGCAAATGCCATGGCCATCGACCGCGAGCAAGCACTTGGCGCTGGTATGAATGACCACATTTCAAAACCGCTGAACGTGGAAATGATGTTTGCGACAATGGCGAAATGGATCAAGCCCATTCTCTCGCATTCACGCATAACAGATTTTTCAGAATCGATAGCGCCGATATCATTGCCTGTGCAGTTACCTGGTATCGACATCACGGCGGGACTCGCGACTTGCATGAATCGGGAAGAGTTTTATCTGCGCATGTTGCACAAGTTCCGCGAAACGCATGAGCAATTCATGGGTGATTTTGATGCGGCGTGCCAAAGCAATGATTCACAAGGACCGATGCGAACAGCCCATACTTTGCGCGGCTCAGCGGGCAACATCGGTGCAAAAGAGTTGGCAGCGACAGCCGCAGTGCTGGAACAAGCTTGCAAGGCTGGGGCTGGCATCGATGAGTTGACTCGCCTTCGCAGTGTGCTCGGACAAGAATTGACGAAAGTAATGACAGGATTAGCGCAATTAAAGAACGAAGAAATGACAAAAGCGGCGCCAGTAGTAAGTCCGCTAAATGTGACCGAGCTCGGCGCTCTAATAGCGCGCTTACGCAAACTCTTGATCGACAGTGACACAAGTGCGCTGGCAGTCGTTGAGGAACTCGATACAGCCCTTTCTGATCATTCATCAGCAATCAAATTGCGACTGTTAAGTCAGCAAATAGATCGATTTGACTTTGATGAAGCGCTCGCTACTTTGGACGCAATAGATTTGGAAACTTAACGTGTTTTATTCGTTGGAAGAGTAACGATAAGAGTGGTTGTATCTTCATCGTCGGATACGACAAAGCTAACATCGCCTTGTTGTGCGTTGGCCAATAGCTTGGCTGAATAATTTCCCAATCCTGTACCGCCTTCTTTTCCGTGACTGACAAACTTATCGAAAAAATTATCGCGTATGGTAGGTGGAATTGCACCTCGGTTAGTGAACTCGATACGCAACGGATCGCTGTCTATCAACACTGCATCCACACGTGAGCGCTCTGGAGCTGCCTCGCAAGCATTCTTGATCAAGTTATTGAGTAGTGAATATGTCAGCATGGCATCGCCCAGCGCACAGGCCGGATCTGCGCCAACCTCAACGTCTGCCTCCACTGCGATAGTTAATTGCTTACCGGTGTAGGCGCCACGCGCTGTTGCCACGACACGACGCAACATATCGTCAATCGCCAATGGCTCCGGCTTCAATACAAAGCGATCAGTTTCAATTTTGTAGAGCTCAATCGATAGGTTGACCATGTTGATCACTTGCATCAGTGCTTGCTCCACAATAAGCAACTGATCTGCTTGACGACGTTCGATGTCGCGGGATTCCATCAGCGATTGCACAATGCCAATTGCACCAGCCAACGGTCCCTTAAGATCATGGCGCGTCATCGTTTCTACATCGTCGCGCAGCCGCGCCATCGCCAGCATATTGTCGTAGTCGGCTTGCAACTTGCGGCGCAACTCGACATGGCGCATAAAATTATCGACTTGAAGCTTAAGTTGGGTTGGGTCTATCGGCTTGGTAATGAAATCGACTGCACCTAGCTCCATACCTTTTAAGCGTGAAGCCTCGTCGTTCAAAGATGTCACGAAGATGATCGGTACGTTTTCAGCGGCAGGATGTTCACGCATTCGACGAGCAACTTCGAAGCCATCCATGCTCGGCATCATAACGTCGAGCAGCACCAAATCCGGTGGCATGTCTGAGCAACATATGTCGAGCGCTTTGGCGCCAGTATGGGCTGCACGAATGCGATATATTTCGCCGAATATGTTTGCCAGCAGATGCAAATTGTCGGCGGTGTCGTCGACCAGTAACAGTGTGGCTTTTCCCGGCTTCGGGATTGCGTCTGGAGCGCTGGTATTTTTGACTGTTTGATTTGCTGCAGGCGGGGAAATGGTTGAGACAATTGGCACGCGACGTCTTGTTAATGCCTTATCGATGCTAGTTGCCAACCGACCTGCTGTGTAGGGCTTAACCAGTAAATCGCTGACACCGCAGGCAATCGCTTCTTCAATTCGACTACGTTCAGTTTCAGCAGTAATCATGATGAAGGGCGTATTAGCATCCTTAGGGCTAGCGCGCATTGCACGCAATAGCTGGATGCCCGTCGTATTCGGCATGTTCCAGTCAGAAATGACGATGTCGTATCTATTACGATCGAGCAGCCCCAAGGCTTCTGAGCCGTTGCTGGCCATGTCGACTTTGTTGTGACCAATAGAGGCTAATTGCCCGGATGTTACCTTGCGCATGGTTTCATGATCGTCGACGACCAAGATGGAAAGCCGTTTGTTCAAGCGAGCCTCTAAAGTTGCAAGAATGAACTTTATTGTAGCAGTCAGATGATGGTACGTACTGTTTTAACAATGTAGCTGTTTGATGGATCGTTACCAGCTGCCAATGAGCTGCAAGGCTATTCCGCAGGGGCGAAAGTCTGCTTTGGGTCGAAAGCAGACGTCGGAGTGTTGATTTGCAT
>Ga0247827_10001392_pt1 | contig 10318 bp, 6 predicted proteins | sample 12C_Control_Day2_FD_194414 | JGI IMG/M metagenome (GOLD analysis project Ga0247827, IMG submission 194414) | Soil microbial communities from agricultural site in Penn Yan, New York, United States - 12C_Control_Day2 | ecosystem: Environmental > Terrestrial > Soil > Agricultural land | place: USA...
GATGTGTCCGCCCACACCCCCACCCTGACCACGGACGCGTACCAGAAGCTCCAGCCGCAGAGCGAGTACGTCTCCGCGATGGACCACCAGGCCACCGAACCCAAGGTCTGGTTCGCCGGCTCCACCGGCATCCTCGCCCAGCGCGTCGGCCCCGTCGTCGTCTCCTCCACGATGGGCTCCGCCAAGCCCGACGCCGTAGCCCGCCGGATGAAGAACGAACTCACCGCGCTCCTCGCCTCGAAGAACCCCATGGACGGCCACACCGCCGCGCAGGGAGGTGCCGTCGCATGACGACGACCAGCGCCGAGACCGTCATCCGCCCGGCACGCGCCGAGGCCGCCGCCCACGGCGCCACCGTCCGCCGCAAGCAGCGCTTCCAGCACGGCGGCTGGTTCATCGCCCCGTTCCTCGTGCTGTTCGCGCTCTTCGTGATCTGGCCGCTGCTGCGCGGCCTCTACCTCAGCTTCACCGACGCCAACATCTCCGGCGACGGCGCGAGCTTCATCGGCCTCGACAACTACACCGAGGCTCTCGACGACCCCCTGGTGTGGGAATCCCTCGGCCACAGCGCGTACTTCACGCTCCTGGTCGTGCCCTGCATCACCGTCCTCGCCTTCCTCCTCGCCATGCTCGCCCACCACATCGAGCGCGGGAAGTGGCTGTGGCGGCTCTGCTTCTTCATGCCGTTCCTGCTGCCGTCCACCGTCGCCGCCAACCTCTGGCAGTGGCTCTTCAACCCCGGCACAGGAATGATCAACTACGTCTTCGGCATCGAGACGCCCTGGCTGACCGACAAGTCGTACGCCATGCTCGCCATCGTCATCACCACCCTGTGGTGGACCGTCGGCTTCAGCTTCCTGCTCTACCTCGCCGCCCTCCAGGGCATCCCCGCACACCTCTACGAGGCCGCCAGACTCGACGGCGCGAACGCCTGGCACCGCATGGTCCACATCACCCTGCCGATGCTGCGCAACATCACGGGCCTGGTCATCGCCCTGCAGATCCTCGCCTCGCTCCAGGTCTTCGACCAGGCCGTCGTGATGATGGACTTCCTGCCCGGCCCGGAAGGATCCACCAGGACGCTCGTGCAGTACACCCTCGAAGAGGGCTTCACCAGCTACCGCGTGGGCTACGCCTCCGCCGTCTCCATCATCTTCTTTGTGATCATCGCGGCAGTCGCCCTCGCCCGGATGTGGCTGCTGCGCAACCGTGAGGAGGGCGTCCGATGACCACCGCCGCACCGCAGATACCGGTCAGACCCCGCCGGAGCTGGACGCCCAGCCAGATCGTCCTCACCCTCCTCGGCACCGCCGTCTCCGTCGTCTTCCTCGCCCCGCTCGCCTGGGCCCTGTTCACCTCGTGGAAGTCGGAGACCGAGGCCGTCGAGGTACCGACGCACTGGCTGCCGAAGGAGTGGACCGGCCAGGCGTGGACGGCCATCTTCGAGACCGGCAACATCACCAACTGGTTCGTGAACTCGCTGGTGGTGTCCGTGTGTGTGACGGCGATCGTGCTGGTGGTCGGCGCACTGGCCGGATACGGCTTCGCCCGCACCGAGTTCCGCGGCAAGGGCGTCCTGCTGGGCGTGGTGATGGCCGGCCTCATGGTCTCCCCGGCGGTACTCGGCGTCCCCCTCTTCACCACCGTCCAGCAGATGGGGATGGTCGACACCTACTGGGGCATGATCCTGCCGCAGTGCGCGCCCGCCGCGATGGTCTACATCCTCTACAAGTTCTTCCAGGGCGTCCCGCGCGAACTGGAGGAGGCCGCCTTCATCGACGGCGCCGGCCGCTGGCGCGTCTTCCTCACGATCGTCGTGCCGCTCTCCCGCCCCTCTCTCGCGGCGGTCGGCATCTTCACCTTCATCAGCTCGTGGAACAACTTCCTGTGGCCCTACATGGTCACCAACAACCCCGACCTGATGACCATGCCGAACGGCATCGCGACCGTCATGAACTCCTACGGCATCCAGTGGGCCCAGCTCATGGCCGGCGGCCTCATGGCCGGCCTGCCGCTGATCGTCGTCTTCGTCTTCTTCCAGCGCCAGATCGTGGCGGGCGTCGCCCACACCGGTCTGGCCGGCCAGTGACCGCCACGCCCCGACGCACCCCGCACCGAGAGGACCCCATGCGCACCGCCCGCTTCACGCTCGACCCCGCCTTCACCGTCGGCGAAGTCAACCCCCGTCTCTTCGGCTCCTTCGTGGAACACCTGGGCCGCTGCGTCTACACCGGCATCTTCGAACCCGGCCACCCCGCCGCGGACGCGGAGGGCCTGCGCCAGGACGTCCTGGACCTGGTCCGCGAACTCGGCGTCACCGCCATCCGCTACCCCGGCGGCAACTTCGTCTCCGGCTACCGGTGGGAGGACTCCGTGGGCCCCGTCGAGGACCGCCCCCGGCGCCTCGACCTGGCCTGGCGCTCCACCGAGAGCAACCGCTTCGGCCTCTCCGAGTACATCGCGTTCCTGAGGAAGATCGGCCCCCAGGCCGAGCCCATGATGGCGGTCAACCTCGGCACGCGCGGGGTCGCCGAGGCCCTCGAACTCCAGGAGTACGCCAACCACCCCTCCGGGACGGCCCTTTCGGACCTGCGCGCCGAGCACGGCGACAAGGACCCGTTCGGCATCCGCATGTGGTGCCTCGGCAACGAGATGGACGGCCCCTGGCAGACCGGGCACAAGACCGCCGAGGAGTACGGCCGGCTCGCCGCCGAGACCGCCCGCGCCATGCGCCAGATCGACCCCGGCGTGGAACTCGTCGCCTGCGGTTCCTCCGGCCAGTCCATGGACACCTTCGCCGAGTGGGAGGCGACCGTCCTGCGGGAGACCTACGACCTGGTCGACCACATCTCCCTGCACGCCTACTACGAGCCGCTCGACGGCGACGTCGACTCCTTCCTCGCCTCCGCCGTCGACATGGAGTCCTTCATCGAGAACGTCGTCGCCACCTGCGACCACGTCGGCGCCCGCCTCAAGTCCAAGAAGAAGATCAACCTCTCCTTCGACGAGTGGAACGTCTGGTACCTGTCCCGCACCGAAGCCCAGGTGAGCGCCCTCGACTGGCCCGAGGCCCCGCGCCTGCTGGAGGACAACTACAGCGTCACCGACGCCGTCGTCTTCGGCTCGCTCCTGATCGCCCTGCTCCGGCACGCGGACCGGGTCACCGTCGCCTGCCTCGCCCAGCTCGTCAACGTGATCGCCCCGATCATGACCGAGCCCGGCGGCCCGGCCTGGCGGCAGACGACGTTCTTCCCGTTCGCCCAGGCCTCCCGGTACGGGCGCGGCGAAGTCCTCGACGTCCGCGTGGACTCGCCGACGTACCCGACGAAGAAGTACGGCGAGACCGACCTGCTGCACGCCACCGCGGTACGCGCCGAGGACGGCACGGTCACCGTCTTCGCCGTCAACCGCGGCCGCACCGAGTCCCTGCCCCTCGACATCGCCCTGGGCGGCCTCGGCCTCACCGAGGTCGTCGAGCACAGCGTCCTCGCGGACGCCGACCCCGACGCCCGCAACACCCTCGCCGAGCCCGAGCGGGTCACCCCGCACACGGCCGAGGGCACGACCCTGGCCGACGGCCGGCTCGGCGCCGTGCTGGAGCCGCTCTCGTGGAACGTGATCCGGCTGGCGTGATCCGGCTGGCGTGAACCGCGCCCGGCGGTGGGCCCGCCCTTCCGGCTCGCCGCCGGATCACCTCCCCGGCGAGTCCACCGCCTCCACCGCGACGCCGCCCTGCGCCGCGCCCAGCAGCGTCAGCCGCACCTCGCCCGGCCCCGCCGGAGTGGTGCCGTCGGACAGCACCGCCAGGGCCAGTGTGTTGGGGCCCCGTGTGCGGAGGATCCCGTTCGGCAGGACGAAGGTGTGCTGCGGGCCCACATCGTTGATGTACTGGCCCAGGTTCCAGCCGTTGAGGAAGATCTGGACCCGGTAGGCGCGCTCCGGGTCGTCCTCGAGGGTGAGCCCGACCGACGCGTCCACGTCCGGATCGACGTCCAGCCGGAACTCCGTCCGGTACCAGGTCACGCCCTGCCGCCGGCCCTCGCGCGGGAACCCGGCGGACCGCCACTCCCCGTCGTCGAACCCCGGCAGGTGCCAGCCCTCCCGCTCGCCGTGCAGCCCGCCGTCGTTGAGCGGCCCGCGCACCCGGTCCGGCGACCCGGCGCCCCGGATCCGCCACTCCACCTCGCGGGAACCGCCCTCGAACCGGACGGACACCAGCCCGCGCGCGGCCTTGTACGCGCCCCCGGTCCCGTCGCCCCCGTCGTGCTGCATCGGCCGTACCAGCACGGACAGCACGTGCGGGCCCTTCCCGCGCAGCTTCTTCGGCACGGCGAAGGACGCCGTCGCCGTCCAGGTGCCCCGCCCCGCCGTGTCCCCGTCCGGCACCGGCATGCGGTGCGTGCCCAGCGGACGGCCGTCCAGCCAGGCCATCAGCAGCCCCTGCGTACCGGTGCTGTAGGAGAGCGACACGGTCTTCAGGCCGCGCGTGTCCTCGAACCGGCCCCGGTACCAGACGTCGCCGTGGTGGAAGCCGTAGTCGTCCGCGAAGAGCACCGGACCGCCGTCGGGCACCGGCGTGGTGCTGTGCGACGACGTGCGGTCGGCGGCCGTCCAGTCCGAGTCGTCGAAGCCGGACCCGGACTCCGGGTTCTCCGCCCGCCGGCGCCAGCCGTCCAGCGCGGGCAGCCGCACCTCCGGCACGCCCGGCAGCAGCCCCTCCATGACCAGGCTGCCGGCGCGGCTCACCTGGGTGCGCACCGGCCGGCCGTTCCAGGTCACCGCGGTGATCCCGCGCGGCACCCACACCTCCAGGCCGGTCTCGCCGACGAGGTCGCCGACGAGGTGCGCCGTGGCGCCGCGCAGGGTGACCGAGCGCAGCAGCGCCGGACCGTAGACCAGCATCGAGCCGGACGGCGTCTCGTAGGGCCACAGGCGCAGCGCCGTCGCGTCGTCGGCGAACAGCAGCACCATGGGCGTCTCGGAGTCCCCGCCCACCAGCAGCACCCGGCTCAGCCCGCCGGGGCCCAGCGGCACCACCACGTTCAGCCTGCCGCGGTCGTAGGACCAGCCGGGCTCGTCGTCCAGCCGGTAGGTGAGCGGCTCGGAGTCGCACTCCAGCGCGACGTGCGCCGTCTCACCGCTGCGGCCCGCGAACAGGGCGATGTCCTGCCGCCCGACCGTCGTGCTCAGCATGGGCTGCGCGGTGGTGAACGCCAGCCGCCGCCGGCCCAGGGAGAGGCCGGTGACGAGCAGCTTGGCGTCGTGCGCGCCGACGGTGACCGGCACCTCGACGGCGGTGTCCGGCAGCAGCGAGTCCACCGGCTCCGCCGAGTCGTTGCGCAGGACGTACACCTGCGCGCCGGTGTCGGGGTTGGCCAGGTGGCGCACCTTCAGCCGGCCGTCCTCCGCCCGCACCTCCTCCGCCGGGTCCAGCCGGGCGAGATCGGGCACGGACCGCAGCAGATGGCCCAGCTGCTGCGCCGCGGCGATCTCCCGGGTGGGCCGGCGGCCCTCGTCGACGGCCGCCCCGAAGTCGTACGAGGTGTAGACGCCCGGTCCGGGCAGCCAGCCCCAGGAGGTGCCGCCGAACGCCATGCGGACGTTGTGCACGGTGATGCCGTCGGCGAGCCGGGCGAGGTGGCCGCTGCGCTGCTCGGCCGCGTCGTGGGCGCTCCGCACCTCCGCGTACCCCTTGCCGCCGGAGACGGCCCCGCCCCACGGGTCGGCGGCCCCGCCGGCCGCCGCGAACAGCATGCCGGGCGACGGCCGCCCGTCCGGGCGCTCGCCGAAGTGGGCGTCCGTGTGGAACAGCGGCACGTCGATGCGGTCGGCGCGCGCCTTGGCGTACAGGTGGGTCAGGTAGGCCCGCCCGGCCGGATCGCCGTCCGGGACCTCGAACCCGTCCTCGACCTGGTACAGCAGCACGGTGCCGCCGCCGGCGGTGTAGAGGTGCCGGACGGCGATCCGGTTGACGGCGCTCAGCCACTCGTCGACGTGCCGCAGGTACTCCGGGTCGGCGGTCCCCGCGGTGGCGCCGACGGCCGTCAGCCACCCGGGGAGACCGCCGGCGTCGATGTCGGCGGACCCGAGGAAGGGCCCCGGACGCAGGACGACGTACAGCCGCTCCTCGGCCGCCATGCGCAGGAAGAGGTCCAGGTCCCGCACGCCGGTGAAGTCGTGGACGCCGGGCGCGGGGGAGTGGTGGTTCCACGGCACGGGGACGCCGACCGCGTTGTGCCCGTGGGCGCGCAGCTTCTGCAGCACGTCCCGCCAGAGGGACGGACTGGGCAGCCGGAAGGGGTGCATCTCGCCGGACCACAGCACCAGCCGCCGGCCGTCGACCAGCAGGGAGTACGCGTCGTGGCCGATCCGGTGGCGCCTGCCGTCCGCTCTCGGCGGAGGGGGCGGCGGGCCCGTCGGCACGCTGCGGGGCCCGTGCGTGCCGGTCGCCGCCCCGCCGCTGCCGGCCAGCGCGAGACCGAGCGCCGCCGTACCGGCCAGGGCGGTGAACGTACGCCTGCTGAGCTCCAAGGGAGCGCCTCCTGCTTGTGCTGCCACACGGGGTGCCGGTGGGTCATTGTCCATGAACCGGCACCCCGCCGTTCACACGAGGCCTCCGTTACGCCCGTTTCCTCCCGTGCCGGCGCGGCTCATCTGCCCGCGGGAGCGCTCCCGTCGTCGCGGTCGCGCAGGTGGAGGGAGCGCAGCGCCACCTCGAGGGCGAAACGGTGTTCGGGGTCGGCGAGCCGGTCGCCCAGCCGGGCGTCCAGACTGCGCAGGCGGTAGCGGACGGTCTGGGCGTGCACGCCCAGGATCTCCCCGACCTGCTCGGCGGGCGCCCGGGTGGAGATGTGCACCCGGAGCGTCTCGACGAGCCGGTCGCGCCGGCTGGCCGGCAGCCCGTCCAGCGGGGCCAGCTCGCGGGCCGCGAGGTGGCCGACGAGGGCCGGGTCGGAGAGCAGCCACAGCGTGGTCAGATGGTCCTCGCAGCGGATCAGCGGGGCGTCGGGGACCACACCGTCGTCGACGAACTGCAGCACCCGGCGTGCCCAGCGCAGGGAGTCGGCGGCCTGTGCGAGCGGCACGGTCAGACCCACCACGGCGCGGGTGCCGGCGAGCGCAGGGCCGAGCGTCTCGAGGCGCTGCGGGGTGAGGTCGCCGGGGACGAGCAGATGCGGCTGCGGGATGTCGAAGTCGGCGAGGACGTCGCCGTCGAGGGCCGCCTGGACGTGGTCCGGCACCGGGGGGCGGAGGGCGACGAGGGTGCACGTCCGGGGCAGTTCCCAGGCGGCGGCCTCGCACAGCTCGGAGACGGTCGTCTGGGGCGGCGCGGACGAGGCCAGGATCAGGTGCAGCAGCTGTCTTCGTAACGCCGACACCTCGGTCGCGGCCCGCTCCCGCACCTCCGCGTAACCCTCACGGGTGACCGTCTCGAGTTCCTCGATGTAGGCGAAGAGGGCGTCGGCGAAGGCGAGGATGAGGGCGGGGGAGAGGTTGTGCTGCCTCCCGATGGTCTTGGCCCGGCGCAGCGCGACCCGGGCGCCGAGCCGGTAGGCGCTCTGCAGGGTCTCCAGGTCGCGGCCCTCGTACGCCTCCACCCGGCCGAACCGGCGCAGCAGCTGGTCCCGGAGCTCCGCGCTCCTGCCCGGGTCGGCGACCCGGTCCACGAAGGCGACCAGCGCCTGTTCCACGCCCTGGCGGATCGCGGTCCCGTCCGGGCCGTTGAGCAGCCGGCCGTACACCGGGTAGGCGCGGGTGACCTCGGCCCGTATCTCGTTGAGCAGCGCGGGCAGTTGCGGCCGTATGAAGGCCGCGAACTGCCTGGGTAACGGCTCGAGCGGTTCACCGGCCAGCAGGGGCCGGGTGGTTGCGGGCATGAGTGACCCCTTGCTCTCCGACGTGTCCGGCGGGGGGTGGGCCGTCCGGGCGCCGTCCGCCATCCGGCCGGACGGCGCCCGGACCGCGCCACCGCGTCGCGACGGTCCTGGAGCGCTGAAACTAAATCAGATTCCTTGTGGCGTACACCATTTCGTCAAAATTCCTGCACGGTTGCGGGGGTCCGCCGCGGGGCTGGCCGGAATGGCTGCCCGGGGTGGCCGTTACCGGACAGCGGAGTGCCAGTTGCGGGCGAGGACCTTTCCGGCGTCGGGGGCGACCGTGCCGGGCGCGTTGAGGCCGGTGAGGTGGGTGCGGGTGTCGTTGAGGGTCAGGCTGTTGTTCCCGGAGGACGAGGGCAGCCCGGTCTTCGCGTTGACCGCGGCGTTGATCAGTCCGACGTTCAGACCGCAGCCGGTGGCCGCGGGGACCGAGAAGACGCTGTCGTTCTGGGTGGAGCCGGTGAGGTTGATCCGGCTCATCTCGCCGGCCTCGTCGGGGGTGCCGTCACCCCGGTAGAAGCTCATGCCGAACTCCGGGTAGTTCCGGTTCTCGGGGCGCAGCAGGACCGGGTTGGCGGCCGTCCCGATGTAGCACTTGCTGCCCAGGAGGGGGTTCTCCAGGTGGATGCGGACCGGCAGGGCCACGATGGGCATGTCGGTGAGGACGCCGGCGGTCTGGTCGAAGGCGTACGGCGCGCCTACGGACTCCATGGTCGCGGTGATCCTGTTGAGGGTGGAGTCGTCGAGCGTCTTGCAGATGGACGTGATCACCGGGATGTCGCTCGGGCACATCAGGCCCAGCAGACCGCCGGGCACGGTGGCGGAGTCGGCGACGAGCGCGCCGGAGGCGGGGGCGACCACGGTGCTGGTGCCGTCCGCCTTCTGGACGACGCCGATCTGCAGATTGGTCTTCCCGGTGACCACGGTGGTCTTGCCCAGCTTGATGGAGCCGCTGGAGGAGGTGGAGACCACGCACTGCGGGGTCCTGTCGAAGCCGTCGGCGGCCAGCATCGCCGGCGCGTCGACGGGGCAGCGGGTGAAGGGCGCCCACTCGCCGTTCAGCGCGGGCTCGGCGGCGGTCGCGGTGCCCAGGGAGGCGAAGGCGCCCAGCGCGGTCAGGGCGGAGACGGTGGCGAGCCGGGTGCGCGGTGAGATCGCGGGCATGGTGGTGGCCTTCCGTGGAGGAGGGAGGGTGACGGGAGGGTGGAGGCGGCTCAGCGTTCGGGGACGGGAATCACGTACGGCTGCAGGTCGCTGGTGCACTGGGGGGCGTTGAACTCGTCCCCGAACACCGGGTTGGCGATGCTGCAGGTCTGGCCCTGGACCTGGCGGATCTCGTTGCCGGGACCGGAGATGGAGGCGGTGAGGAGACGGTCGAGGTCCTCGTCGGCGCCGCAGCCGGTGAAGGCCGGGATGGTCGCCTCACCGGACAGGGTGCCGCCGGAGAGCAGCAGGTAGCCGGTGGCCGGCAGGCCGAGGTCCTGCTCGCCCCTGCCGTACAGCACCAGGTGGTCGCCGGGATGGTTCGCGGGATCCGGGTCGGCCGAGGTGAGGGGTGTCTCGGTCCTGCAGGCGGGGCCGACGTCCAGCGGGGTTCCGTTGACCTCCAGGGCGGTCACCCGGAGGGTCAGCGGAGCCCGGACGTAGGTGTCCGTGATCGTCCTGAAGTCGGACAGGCGCAGCTTGATGCGCGAGTCGATGGTGACGGTGCCCTTCTGCTCCAGCACCATCGTGGCCGTCACGGGGGTGAAGCCGAACGTCAGGAAGGTGCTCCGGAAGGGCGGGGTCTGCTTGCGCCCCTGGTAGTGGAAGTCGCCGTGCGAGGCGGTGTCGAAGATGAGGTGGTCCGGGTCGGGCGGGCCGTCCACCGGGTTCCCCTGCTCGATCAGCATGCAGGACGGCGGCAGGAGCGAGGCGCCCTTCAGCTTCTTCACGTTGGTGTGGCCCGTGATGTAGGCGTTCAGCGACGCAGGTGTGGGCGGGTGCTCGTCGTCGTACCGGCACGGTGGTGCGTCGCGGTCCGCGGCGGCGCCGGACGGGGCGTCCGTCACCTCCGGGGCGCGGTCGACCTGCCGGCCCTCCCCTCCGCCCGGTGTGCCGGAGGACGGGTCCGGTGTGCCGGGGGAGGCGCCGGGCGGGGACGGCGAGCCGTCCGGCTCGTCCGTGCCGACCTGGACGGTGGCCAGCAGCAGTTCCTCCGGAGCGTCCCGTTCGGGGGAGCAGTCGACGGTCAGCGCACCGGGATCGGCGGTGGCCCCCTCCGCGGCGTCGAGCGCCAGGTCGACGGCGAGGTTCCCGGCGGAGAAGGCCAGGGCGCCGTCGCTCCGCCCGGTCACCGACGGGACGTCACCCGTCGCGGTGAGCGTCAGCGGTCCGGACGCGGGAAGGGTCACCGGCTCCGCGGTGCCGCGCCAGGTCGCCTCGGCGGCCCCCTCGTTCTG